>Ga0066388_100001167_pt1 | contig 14341 bp, 11 predicted proteins | sample PanSoiMetaGPlot6_FD_64539 | JGI IMG/M metagenome (GOLD analysis project Ga0066388, IMG submission 64539) | Tropical forest soil microbial communities from Panama analyzed to predict greenhouse gas emissions - Panama Soil - Plot 6 (Hybrid Assembly) | ecosystem: Environmental > Terrestrial >... | reverse complement strand
TCGGCATCGTGCTCCTCGAGGCGCTGGCGTGCGGGACGCCGATCGTGGCGACGCGAATCAACGGATATCAGGCGCTGGTCGGCAACGCCGCGTGCGGCCGCCTCGTGGCGCCGGGCGACGCAGTGGCGCTGGCCGCAGCGATCGACGGACTGCTGTCGGACGAGGCGGAGCGTCGCCGGTGTGGCGCGCGCGGCCTCGCCGTCGCGCGCGCCTACGACTGGAGCGTCATCGCCGCGCGTCTCGAGACGATCTACGAAGAAGCTCGGGATTCCACACGCGATCGTGCTCGACCAGATACGACCAGGTGTTGACCCACTCCATCAGCTGAGCGGCGCTCGGCGGCGCGGCCGCCTGAAATGCGGACTGCGGAGTGCGGAATGCGGGCCGCACCTCTTGGCCGTTCGGCGTCCGCGCGTCCACGAAGACCGAATAGCCGTCACGATCGAATCGCACACCGCCGGGTCGAATGGCCAGCACGCTTCGCGCCGCCGACCGGCCCTCGCCGAACAGATCGGTTCCGACCGCGGCGGTCGGTCGATCGTCGCCGACCATGGACAGAATCGTTGGCAGCAGGTCGACATGGCTCGCCGGCACGGCAATCTCCTGCGGTGCGACCCCCGCCGCAGCCGTGCCGTTGTTCACGATCAACGCCGTCCATTCGTTGTCGTTTTCGGGAAGTCCCGACGTCTTGCGGAGGTTTGTGTAGAACGCGTGATCGCCGACGACGATGGTCACCGTCTCCGGCTGCCGGGGACGGATCGCGAGCGCAGCCAGGAGGGTGCCGATCTGCTGGTCGGTATAGTGCAACACCTGCCGATACCGAACGCCGAGCCCGGCGCTTTCCGGCGCTTCCGCTTCGCCGGCGTCCGCCGGCAGCCGAAACGGATAGTGCGTGCTGTAGGTGGAGACGAACGCGAACAGCGGCGTCGACGCGGCCGTCGCATCGTGGCGCTGAATCTCGTCCATCGCGCGCGACACGATGTTGCGATCGGTTGCGGCGGTCCCGCTGGCGACGAGATCGCTGACACCCGCATACCATCTTCGGAGCCAGCGGTCCTGGTTGTCGAAATGCGGATCGGCCCCCACGTAGATCGTGTCGTAGCCGAGATCGTGCAGCCGCTCGGGCAGGCTGTCGAAATGCGTGTCCGCGAAGTCGGTGATGATTTCTTTGCGTCGATGCGGCCACGCGGACGCGTGAAACGACAGGACGGCCGGCGCGCTCGGAAAGGCGTTCGACAGGTACGACGTGAACACCGCGCTCCGCGCGGCCAGCGCCGCGAGATTCGGCGTCACGCTGTTCTCGCGCCCCGTGATGAACCCCAATTCTTCCGCCCGAAGGCTCTCCACCATGATCACGATGATGTCGGGCCGCGGGCGCGGATACATCCGGGTCTGCGCCGGCACATACGCGAGCGGATAGTCGTCGCCGACCCAATGCGCGCCGGGTGGAAGGCCGATGAGGGCGCGCAGATCGGCAATCGCCTTCGGTTCGGGGACGTCGAGCGAGGTGCGATCGAGCCGCAGGTATTCACGGGCGAACGCGACCTCGATCGGGAGCGGCGGCACGGCCCAGGGCGTCAGCGTCGCCAGCCAGGCCAGGACGATGCCTCCGGCGCACAGCGTCAGCGACCGCGCTGGTGGCGGCGGCTCGATCGCGCGACGCCGGCCGACGAGCACCACGCGCGTCATCCAGAGGACGACCGCGATGAAAGCAACTACGCCGAACAGCGTCACCAGCCAGTTCGCGCGCAGCGGCTCGAGAAACTCGTTCGACGTGACGACCTGCAGTCCGCGGAACGTACGGAACACGGTTGGCGTCAGCGGCGCGCCGGTGATCGACGAGACGGTGAGATCCGCCTGGCCCGCGATCATCAGGATCGCGAAGATCGCGCAGGCACCGGCGGCGATCGGGCCGCGCCATCGCGGGGCGACGGCGCAGGCCAGCAGAAACGCCGCCACGATCGCGGTCAGCACGCCGACGTGCGTGGCCAGCGCGGGGAGGAACAGGGCCAACCGGCTTCCGAGCGAGACGTCAGGCTGGAGGAGGTAGCGATGGAAGAGTCCGGCGGCGCGAAACGCAATCAGCGCGACGCCGGCACGCACCACGGGATGACGGGCCAAGACGCCATTTTAGGCCGGGCGGGTCGCGTGGCCGGGGGTCGGGAATCGTTTCGACTTTTCCACAGGGGGTCGGGAATCGTTTTTTCTGAACCTCCCGACTCTCAGAAGCCCACGCCAAATGGGTCCTTTTGTACAAACGATTCCCGACCCCTGTGGAACAGCCAGACCTGGCCGACCCGCCCGACCCGCCCCACCACGCGCACGGGTCGGGAATCGTTGTTTCTGCACCTTATGGTGCTCAGAAGTCCGCGTCAAACGCCTGCTCTTGTAAAAACGATTCCCGGCCCCTTGTGAAAAACTGAAAACGATTCCCGACCCCTTGTGGAAAACTCGATCGGCGTATGATCGCTCCATCGTGTCGTTTCTCCGCGCGGTCGGCGCCGCGCTCGCGCACGCGCGTCCTCTGCTCGTCGCGGTCGCCGTCGCGCTGCACCTCGCCGGCCTGCTCGTCACCGGCGAACGCTGGCGGCTCGTCGTCGTCGCGCTCGGCGGACGGCTGACCCTCCTCCGCTCCACGCTCATCAACCTCGCCGGCATCTTCGTCCGCAACGCGACTCCGACAACCGGCCTTGGCGGCGATGCCTCCCGCATCGCGCTGCTGCGCGCCGAGGGCGTCGGGATCGCGCCGGCAGCCGCGGCGTTCGTCTACGTGCGCCTCGCCGAACTGCCGGCGATTTCCTGCGTCGTGCTGCTGGCGCTGCCGACCATCGGTGCGACGGCGGCGCGCTCGGCGCGCGGTGTCGCGATTGCGGCGGCCGTCGCGGCCATCGCGATCCTGGCCGCCTGGATCGCGCGGGACCGTCTCCGCACTCAGATCCTGGCCCTGCGCGACAAGAGCGCGCACGTCAGGCTCGCGGCCGGCGCCTGGACCGCCGCCATCGCGTACGCGACGCTCGCGCAGATGGAGACGATCGTCCGGCAGATCGCGGTGGCCGCGGCGTTCGGCGTGCCACTGACGTTCGCGCAGTCGGCGACGGTGACCGCGCTCACCATCGCCGGCGGCCTCATCCCGACCGTCGGCAGCGTCGGCGCCATCGAAGGCAGCATGGTCGCGGGCCTCGTGATGTGCGGCGCGACTGCCGACACCGCCGTCGCGATCACGCTCGTCGAACGCGCGATCTCCTACGGTCTGAGCACCGCGCTCGGTGCCGCTTCTTTCGCGGTGCTCGGCGGCCGCGCGATCCTGCGCGTCGCCAGCCACCGCAACGGGAATGCCGTCGCCGCCGGCTGACGATCCGATCGACGTCGTCTACACGTGGGTGGACGATGCGTGGCCCGGGTATGGCGAGGTGCTGCGACAGTCCGCGTCGACGCGACACGACCTCAATCCGAATCGCACCCGCGACAACCTGCAACTCCTGAAGTACAGCTTGCGATCGCTCGCCGCGTTCATGCCGTGGACGCGACGCGTGTACCTCGTCACCTGCCGGCCGCAGGTGCCGTCGTGGTTGAACTCGACATCGGTCACCGTCGTCCATCACGACGAATTCATGCCGCGCGAGCACCTGCCGACATTCAACTCGTTTGCGATCGTATCGAACCTTCATCGTCTGCCCGGGCTGGCGCGGCGATTCGTGTATATCGAGGACGATCGGATACTCGGCCGGGCCGTGGACCCTGGTGATTTCTTTGACGAGACCGGCCGCGTGCGCGTCTACGAAGCTCTGCGCGGGACGCCTGTCGCAGCGCGGCTGGGGGCGGCGGACGTCAGTCCCTGGAATCTGGCCCTGGCGCACTCCAATGCCCTGCTCGACGCCCGTTTCGGTGCAAGCCGTCGCGGTCAGCTGAAGTTCGGACTGCTGCCGGTCGATCGCGACTCGTGGACCGAGATGATCGAGGCGTGGCCGGCGGACTTTGCGCGAACATCGGCGAGCCGCTTTCGCGCGCAGGCCAACGTCGTGCCCGAGCATCTCTATCCACACTACCTGTTGGCGACCGCCCGCGGCGCGCGGGTTGGCCGCCTCTCGATGCTCCGTCATGCGTGGTATCAGCCGCTCAACAACGTGACGGCACTGCAGGTGGCCGGCATGGCGCGGCTGCGATGGCTGGCGCCAAAATTTGCCTGCCTGAACGATAATTTTGGCGGCAGGCCGAATCCCGCCGCGGTGCGCGTCGTGCAGCGCGCGCTCGAGCGCTGGTTTTCGGCGCCGTCGCGCTTCGAGGTCCCCGATGGGTCTTACGTCTGATCAACTGCGCGCCTTCGATCGCGACGGCTTCGTCGTCGTCCGCGAGGCGTTCGATGCGCGAGAGATTGGGACTTATGCCGCCGCGATCGACGCGCTCGCCAACCGGCCGCCGGAGATTGGCCGGCAGATGGTGTACTACGAGGACAGCCGAACCGCTCCCGGAATGCCGGTACTGTCGCGCATCGAGAAGTTCGTCGAGTACGACGGGACGCTGGCGCGCGCCGTATTCGACTCGCGCATCATTGACGCCGCGTCGGCGCTGATCGGCGATTGCGCGGTGCTCTTCAAGGACAAGATCAACTTCAAGCTGCCAGGCGGGAGCGGTTTCGCGGCTCACCAGGACATTCAGCCGGGCTGGGACAGCTACGCGCCGTATTTTCTGTCGGTGCAGATGGCGATCGACGCGAACACGATCGAGAACGGGTGCCTGGAGCTCGCGGCCGGCCACCATCGTCGCGGCTTGATCGGGCGCCGATGGGAGCCGCTCGAAGGCGAAGAGCTCGCGGGGCTGGAGTTCGTTCCGTATCCGATGGCGCCCGGCGATCTCGTGTTCTTCGACTGCTTCACGCCGCATCAGTCGCAGCCGAATCGAACGAGCGGCCCCCGCCGCAATCTCTATCTGACGTTCAACCGCGCGGCCGACGGCGATTTCCGCGAGCGGTACTTCGCCGACAAGCGCAAGAGTTTCCCGCCTGACCACGAGCGGGTGCCGGGCGCCGCCTACACGTTTCGCGTCTGACCGCAGTGCCGTCCTGGTACCGGCCCGAGGGGATTCATCACGTCCATCGCATCGACGAGACGCGCGCATACTGACGCTCGTCGTCGATCTCGCCCCATTGCAAGTCCGGCACGACGACCACTGACACGGGGCTCTGCCGCGCGACGGCAACCAGCGCGCCGGTCTCGTAGTCCATCCGACCGTGGCCGTGCGCGGCCACGAAATCGGCGAATTGCCCGCGCATCGAGGCCGCCGCCGCCGCCGACAGGCGAGTGATCCCGACGAATTCGCCGACGCTCGACGGCAGATCGTCTCTGCACTTGCTCATCGCGCGCAGAGCGCCGTCAACCGCGTGCACCCAGACTTCGTCACCGGCCGCGGTTGGTCCGGACACGAGGGTCGCCGCGCCGTCGGGCGCAAGGATCGCGGCCAAGGCGCGCGGCTCGTAGATGATGTCGCTTTCGAGCAGCAGCAGCTCGCCGGTGATCCCCGCGTCGTAGGCGGCGGCGTACGACGCCATGCTGCCGGCCGACGCGTAGGCGTCGTTGATCACGAGCCTGACGCCGGCATGCGCCGCGCAGAACTCCGCGTACTGCTCGGCGAGGTGACCCGCGACGATGGTGACGTCGCCGATGCCCGCATTGCGCAGCAGCCGCACCGATCGCGCGACGAGTTGTTCGCCGTCGATCTCGATCAGACCCTTCGGTCGATCGTCGATCATCGAACGCAGCCGGATCCCCTGACCGGCAGCGAGGATTACTGCGCGCATGCGGCGCGAAAACGCGCGGTGATGTCTGTCGGTGACGGCTCAACCCGTCCGATGCCGGCGACGTTCTGCCGGTCCACTTCGACCAGCAGCATCGATGGTCCCGGCGCGTCGAACCACGACTCGAGCGTCGTGCGCAGCTGCCCGGAGTCGCGCACGCGGGCGGTGCGCCGGTATCCGGCCGCACGCGCCACATCGTCGAGCGGCACGCGATCGGAAATCGTCCGCTGATTCCCGGTCGAGCCGTGCGCGGCATTGTCGAAAACAACGTGGTGGAAGTTCGTCGCGCCGGCCGCGGCCACGCTGGCGAGGCCGCCGAAGTTCATCAGCACGTTGCCGTCGCCATCGAAGACGACGACGGTTCGGCTCGGCTTGACCAGCGCGACGCCGAGGCCGATCGACGATGCCAGGCCCATCGATCCGATCATGTAGAACCGCGTCGACGCGTCAGCCCGGGTGTAGAGCTCGCGTCCGATCATCCCGTTGCACGCCACCACCAGGGCGTCGTCCCGGAGCGCGGCGGCCACCAGGGCGACGGCGTCAGCGCGCATCATCGGTCGAGCACTCCTTTCGGCACCACCAGCGCGACCGGCCGGCGGGTGGCGCGCATCGTCTCCGTGAGCGAGCGGAGCTGTGCCTCGATGGATGACGGATCGAACACCTCGTACGGAATCTGGAGGAGATCGAGGAAGGGCGCGGTGACGCGTCCCATAATCAGATGTTCCGGCGCGTCGCGTCCGTCCTGGCCGCGCCAGCTGACGAGGATCAGCGCCGGGATGTCGTAGATCTGGTGCAGCGAGACGATGGCGTTGACGCTGACGCCGAGGCCGCTGTTCTGCATCAGCACGACCGGCTGGCGGCCGCCGAGATACGCGCCGGCTGCCAGGCCGAGCGCAGCGTCCTCACGGACCGCGCTCACGTAGCCGTATCGCCGCTCGTCGTCGAGAATGCGCGTGACGCCTTCGAACAGCGAACACGGCACGCCGGTGAAGAAGTCGTACCCGTGGCGCTCGAGCAGATCGAGAAACTGGCTACCCAACTTCAGACCACGCGCGACGGTAGTCGTCGAACGTGTCCACCTCGAGCCAGCCCTGATAGACGCCGACCGACGCCACCGTGTGCCCGCGGCGAATCACTTCATGGAGCAGGTCGGTGAGCTTCGCCGTCCTGAGCGACGGCGATTCGTGCACCGGATCGGCGTCCGGCTGCGCGCGCAACTCGCGATGAACCTCGCCGAGAATCTGACAGCCGCGCGCCGAGAGCTTGGCCATCCCGATGAACTCGGCGGTCGCGATCGCCGGATCGAGCCGCGCGCCGATCGACGTGACATGCACCGCCTGCTCGTCCGACAGAAAACGATGGTGGCGCCGCGGCGTCGGCGATTCGACGACCAGATCGGCGCCCGACGATTCGCGGCCCGCTCTGGTGTCGGGCCACGATCGATCGCACGCGATCGTGATGTCGTCGGCGCTCTCGAGCAGCCGATCGAGGACGTGTCGATCGAACAGGATGTCACCGTAGAGGACGACGACCGGTCCGGCGAGCTCGGCGCCGGCGCGAAGCAGGCTCTCGATCTCGCCGCTCTCCTCGAATGCGTCGTTGTCGTAGTAGCGGACGTTCGGGAGGTTCACCTGCTCCTTCTTGTAGCCGCGAACGACGGCAATGTGGCGCACGCCGCTCTGTTGCAGCGTGCCGACCTGACGCGCCAGGATCGACTTGCCCTTCACCTCGAGCATCGCCTTCGGGCGATCCGAGGTCAGCGGCATCAGCCGTTCGTCATAGCCGGCCGCGAGGATGACCGCCTTCATCGACTCGCCGTCGGCCGGCAGGAATGCATGCTCCTGCGACTTCATCTCGGGGAGATTGACGAGGCGATACACCTCAGACAGCGGCACGATGCGGCCGTCAACCGCCGACGCGCGCCCGGTCTGCCGCAGTTCGGCCAGCGTCTCCTGCACCGCGCGGATGGAGGCGCGCAGCCCGTGGTTGGCGAAGATGACGATCTTGAATCCGATCCGCGCCAGATCGTCGACCGTCGCCGTGTTGTAGGTCGTCGGCACGCAGACGAGAGGCGTCAGACGGTCCCACTGCTCGGCGAACCGGGCGATGTCGTCCGCGGTCGTCTGCTTCGAGTGGACGAGAATCGCGTCGGCGCCGGCGTCGGCGTACGCGCGGCCGCGCCGCAGCGCCTCCTCGAGCCCCCATCCGGCGATGAGCGCTTCGGTGCGGGCGATCACCACGAAATCGTTCGAGGCACGAGCACCGACGGCGGCGCGAATCTTCAGCGCCTGCTCATCGAGGTCGGCGAGCTGCCGCTTCACGCCCGGATAGAAACTGCAGCGCTTGGGAAAGACGTTGTCCTCGATGCAGATGCCGGACACGCCGGCGCGCTCGAACGCCTCGACGGTGCGAATCGCGTTGATCGCGTTGCCGAAGCCGGTGTCGCAATCAGCGACCACCGGGATGTCGACGGCGTCGGCGATCTGCTGCGCGGCGGCCAGCGTTTCGGTCATCGTGAGGATGCTGGCGTCGGGAACGCCGTGGCTCGCGCTGATCTCGAAGCCGCTCGCCCACACGCCCTCGAAGCCGGCTTCCTGAACCAGACGCGCGGTGAGTCCATCGTGAGCGCCGGCGAGCACGATCGGCGAGGGAGTTGCGAGCAGGCGGCGCAGCGCCGCGCCTTTGCGAACAGACATGGGATTTCGCCACGATATCACAGTGGTTTGTTCGGGTTCGCCGCCTCGGACGCGGCGCGGACGCATCGGTAGCGGCGGAACGGTCCCCGCGGCCCGTCATCGTCATCGAGGGTGCGGTTCGCCTCGCGAGCGTCGAGCGTGCACGACAGCGGCGACGGCGCCGACCGCGTGAACTGCGACGGGTAATCCTGCGGCGGCGATGCGTTGGACCAGACCCACACCGTCGGCGGCAGCGGCGCCTGGACCGCGGCGAATCGCAACCAGAACGTGGCGGAGTCCGCGTCGCCGCGAACGAACGTCGGATACCGATCGCTCCGCCGAACGAAGAGAAACTGGACATCGGATCGATCGCCCATCTGCGTCGACAGTTCGCGCAGGAACGTCAGCCCGACGACGGTCTCGTGAAAGCTCGCTTCGCCGATCACGATGAGCGCCGGCGAGGACGTGTTGCGGCGAATGACGGCAGCGACCTCGCGCGGTCGCGTCGGCTTGGGAAACTCGAGGCCGGCGACGAGCATGACGCTGTTCGCCACGCCCAGCGCGAGGACTGTCGCGGTGACCCAGGGGCGCAGCATCGCGAGCACCGCGCCGAACGACACGATCAGTGCCGGGTAGTAGACGAAGTGGTAGCGATACTCACCGGCCAGGTTCTTCTGCTGAAGCGCCGATGCGATCCAGAGCGCGCCGACCGTCGTGAGGACGAGCAGCGCCATCGCGGCAATCGCCGGCCGCCCGCGATCGCGCGCGACCATCGAGAAGCCGGCGACGAACATCGCGAGGATCACCAGGCCGATCGCGATTCGGGCGACGAGCCACGCCAGCTGCGGCGACGGCGTGTCGAGCGGCCAGCCCTGCACCATCGCCTGCCAGGCGCGGAGCGTGTCGTAGACGTAGGCGCCGGGGTTCGCGTCGTGCATCCACGCCTGCTCGGGGCTGATCGCGTGCGCGGCAAACGTCCGCGCCCACGGAACGAAAGCGGCGCCGATCGCCGCCGTCGAGACGATCAACGCTAGCGCCGCTCGTTGCACGCGCTTCCACATCATCACGGCCAGCGTGATCGCCTGCGCCGCCACCGACACCAGGACGAAGTAGTGCGCGTAACAGCCGAGCACGTTTGCGACGATCCAGCCGATCCAGAGCGACACCGGCGGTGACCGATCTTCAGCGAGCCGATTGACGATCGAGACCAGACACAGGCAGGCCAGCGTGACGCAGGCGAGCGGCAGTGTGTAGTTCCTCGCTTCCTGCGAAATCATCACCATCAACGGCGACACCGCCGCGAGCGCGGCGGAGATGAGTCCGGGGCGCTCCGATGCCGCACGACGGCCGAGGAGAAAGATGAGGAGCACGACGGCAACGCCGAGACTGGCTGATGGACCACGACTCCACGCCGCCAGCCATCGCGGCGATGGTGCGTGCAGCCGGAACCACGCGTGCGCCAGCAGGTAATACAGCGGTGGATGGGTGTGCTGAACCAGCGGATCCTGCAACCGTCTGACGACGTCGGCGAACGTCGCGCCGGCGGGCATCGTGAAGACGGCGTGAACGGCAGCAAGCGGCCGGACCTCGCCGATCGCCACATCGGACGGGCCGCGGCCGAGCGCGATCAGCAGCGTGATCGCCTCGTCGAGCCACAGCGGCTTCGATCCGAGTGCGGCGAACCGCAGGATGATCGCGAGGCCGACGATCGCGAGGAGCGTCAGCCGGGTCCGGCGCGCCTTGTCGTAAGGCGTCGGCACGCGGTCAATTATCGCCGCCGACGGCCGCCGGTGGCGGCGCCGCGCGTTGTTGACTACCATGGCCGCCGTGTCGCGCGACGGCATGGCGGCGGTGATCCGAAGCGTCGAAGTGACCTCAGTAGGCCTGCTGCTTGCCCGGCTGCCGTTGATCCCCTTCCGCGCCATCGACCTGGACGAGTACGAACACGCGCACGCCGCCTGGTCGGTCGCGCACGGGCTGCTGCCCTATCGGGATTTTTTCGAGCACCACCCGCCGGCGGTCTATCTTCTGTTCGCGCCGATCTTCGCAGGCAGCCGGCCGGCGATCGATCCCGTTCATGCGCTCCAGGCGATCGAGGCGGCGCGCGGCGCGATGTGGCTCTTCGCGATCGCGTCGGTTGCGATCGTCTATGACCTCGCCGAAGTGCTCCACAATCGCCTCGCCGCCGCCATCGCCGCGTTGCTGCTCGCCACGTCGATCCAGTTCCTCATGTCGACGCTCGAATTCCGCCCCGACGTCGCGGCCGTGTTCCTGCTGCTCGTCTGCATTTCGCTGCTGCTCGATCGATCGCCTGCCCGACTGCCGATCAGCCAGGAGCCGCGGCTGGTCATGGCCGGCGTCGCATTCGGCACGGCGCTCCTGTTCACGCAGAAAGCCATCTTTGCTGCACCGGGCATCGGCCTCGCGCTGCTGCTCACCCGCAAACTCCGGCCCGCGATGGTGTTCGCCATCGGCGCCGTCTTGCCGATTGCCATAACGCTGCTCTGGTTTCGTCGCCAGGGCGCCCTTGCCCCGTTGTGGTATTACACCGTGACGTTCAACGCGCGGCTGAACGCGGATGGATTCTCGCCGTGGCCGCGGCTGCTCTCGAATCTGATTCAGCAGCCGGCGATCTATCTGCTCGGGCTTGGCGCGCTTGTGCTGACGCTCGAAGTGAATCTGGCCGAATTTCTTGGCGGGACCCGATGGCGCACGGCGATCACGGCGCGCGACCCTTCGCGTCTGGACAACGAAACACGGCCCCACTCGGAGCACGCCCATCGCCTCGCCGCCGCCGCGCTGAGGCTCGTCCCGCCCATTCATCTGGCGAAGCGCTCGCCCAAACACCGGTTCGCGCCGCATCCCTTCGCCTTCCTTGGCTGCCATCCGGCGATCATCGTGCTGCCGGCGCTGTCGCTGATCGCCGGCATCTTCATCATCGGCAGGTCGTACGATCAGTACTATGCGCTGTTATTGCCGCTCCTCGCCATTCTCGGCGGGTCCCTGGCAGTCGATCTGCTCGAAACGCTCAGGCAACGGCCGGCCATCGTGCTCGGCGTCGTGATGGCGGCGACAGTGGAAATCCATCAGGTGACGTTCATCCGCTCAGTCAAACCGATCGATCCGCAAGTCGAGGAGCTCACCTACGCGACCACTCATCTGAACCAGACCGACAGCTACATCGGCGGTTCGCCGGGATCCGCACTTTTCCGGCCGCACGCATGGTTCTATTTCTTTCTCACCGGCGCGTTCGCCAGCGATCGCGACTGGGCCGAGCTGACCGATGCCATCCAGAGCGGCCGTCTCCAGCCGCGCATCGTCATTCGCGATCGCTATCTCGAACAGCGGGCGCCGGCCGCGCTGCTCGCGTACCTCGACGCGCACTACCGCCAGGCGGTCGGCGACATCTATTTGAGGCAGAGTGAGTAAGGCAGGCGCTCGTTGAACACGAGCGAGGCATCCGAGAGATTCGATCGACCCTTCACGAGGTAGTGGGATCGCGCCAGCAGCAGGCAATCGATCAACCCCGACTTCCCTTTCTCGTAGTTCGACACGCCGAGTGACCGATCGAAATGGATCGCGGCGCCGCCGGCGCGGACGCGCGGCGCATCCTCGACGCACAGCACGTGCGCTCCACCGAATTCGCCGCGCATGAACTCGACGAAGTCGCGCTCGTCGGTGGCCACGAGCACCTGATATCGCCCCGGCGCCACCCCGGCAATCGCGCGGCGCACTTCGTCGCCGTACGTCGCGTAGGGCACCGGCGCGGTCCGATAGTCGTTGACCAGCCCGAATGCGCTGTGCGTCGAATCGGTCCCACGGTAGTGCACGCCGACGACGAACGCGTCCGGCGCAAACGAGTCGTGGACGATGCGGTTCACCTGATCACAGATTTCCGACCGCACCTCGACGTAGCTGCGCACCAGGCGGTGCAGCTCGGAGCGGCTGACGCCGTAGGTCATCGGATAGAGGTACGGCGTGGCGCCATTGACGAGATCGCAGAAGCCGCCGTAGCGTCCGAACTTCGCCAGCCGCCGCGTGAGATGCACTTCGCCCGTCGCCGGCTCTTCGCGGAACGGCAGTTCCGATCGCGTGAAGAAATACGCCCACCAGTTCGGACCATGCCGCGGATCGACGTAGAGCGCGCTGCGAAAGTCGATGCGGACGCCGGCGGCGCCGTGGCGTTCACCGTAGGCGAGGGCGCCGAGTGCGTGATGGAACTCTGAGAACATCCCTGCCCACGCCGACTTCCGGCGCAGACCCTGGCGGGCGTAGACGACGATGGTTTTGTCGCGCACGTCGGGATCCGGCAGCCGGCTGCGGATCCAGTTGCGGATCCGCCGGCTGACCGACGGCGGCGGCGTCCGATCCGGATCGAGCGGCGTCTCGGACCGATACCAGTCGGGCAACCCGCTCATGGCGCGGTGATCTGCGTCTGCACCAGCTGGCGATAAAACGCCGACTCGTGAACGAGATCGGCGTGGCGGCCCGCGTCGACGATGCGACCGCGATCGAGGACGACCACGCGATCGACGCTCGCCACCGTGGACAGCCGATGCGCGATGATCAGCGTGGTCGGCCGGTAGTCGAGCGCGCGCAGCGACTGCTGAACGACCGATTCGAGCTCCGAGTCGAGCGCGCTGGTCGCCTCGTCGAGAATCAGGATCGCCGGCCGCCGCAGCACGGCGCGCGCGATCGCCAGGCGTTGACGCTGGCCGCCGGACAGCTGCACGCCGCGATCGCCGATCGTCGTCGAGTAGGCGGCCGGCAGGCGGCCGATGAATTCGGCCGCGGCCGACGTCGCCGCCGCGGCGGCCACCTCCGCGTCGCTGGCGTCGGGACGCGCGAACGCGATGTTGTCGGCGACGCTGCGCGAGAACAGCGTCGGATCCTGCAAGACGGTCGCGATCCGCGCCCGCACCCACGCCGGATCGAGCGTGCGGATGTCGGTGCCGCCGATCAGCACCCGGCCCGAGTCGGGATCGTAGAAACGCAGCAGCAGGTTGACGAGCGTCGACTTGCCGGCGCCCGACCGGCCGACGATCGCCACCACTTCCCCGGGCGCGACGTGCAGATCGACGCCCATCAGCGCGTCGACGTCCGGCCGCGTCGGATAGCGGAAGCCGACGCGCTCGAACGTGACCGAGGCCGGCAGCGTCTCGGGGCGCGCGCCGCCCGCGATGCGATGCGACGCCGGTCGTGCCAGCACGTCGAAAATCCATTGCGTGGCGCCGATCGCGCGCAGCGATTCGCTCGAGAAGCGCGTGGCGTTGCGGAATCCTCGCGCGACCAGCAGCGCGTACAGCACGAACGAGATCAACGCACCGGTGGTCAGACGTCCGCGCACGATCAGGTTGCCGCCAACCCAGATGGCGAGCAGCGCCGCGCACTCCCCGGCGACGAACGACACGCCGCCGAGCGTCGAGGTCGCCACGATCTTCCGCCGCGCGATCGCGAGCGCGCGCGCGATGTGACCATCGTAGCGCTCGATCTCGGCATCCTCGCGCGAGAAGGCGCGCACCGTCCGGATGCCGGAGACGATCTCGGCGGCGCGCGCCCCGGCGTCGGCGTGCGCCTGCTGCATTGACGCCGACAGCGTGCGAACGCGGCGGCCGAGGACCGACACGCCGACGACGATCGGCGGCACGGCCAGAAGCGTGAGGAACGTCAGCGGCGTCGAGGTGTAGAACAACAACGCCGTCCCAGCGATCGCGATCACGGCGAAGCGCAGCGCGTCGGCGAATTCCTCGCCGAGGACGAATTGCAGCGGCGGCACGTCCGCCCACAGCCTCGTCGTCAGCTCTCCGGCATCGCGCCGATCGAAGAACTCGATGTCCTGAACGAGCAGCGTCTTGATCGTGTCGCGCCGCAGCCG
>Ga0066388_100001166_pt1 | contig 14344 bp, 11 predicted proteins | sample PanSoiMetaGPlot6_FD_64539 | JGI IMG/M metagenome (GOLD analysis project Ga0066388, IMG submission 64539) | Tropical forest soil microbial communities from Panama analyzed to predict greenhouse gas emissions - Panama Soil - Plot 6 (Hybrid Assembly) | ecosystem: Environmental > Terrestrial >... | reverse complement strand
TGCCGTACGGATCGTCCGCAGGCCAGCAATCTGGATCTCGCGCTGATCATCGAGACCGACGCGTCACCGTTCAGGAGCGGCACCGACACGGAAGCGGAGCGAAAGGCAGCGCTCGGCAAGGCGCCGGTCTACATGTACCGGTTCCAGTGGTACTCGCCGGTAAGCGGCGGGCGTCTGCGCGCGATGCATTGTATGGACATCCCGTTCGTGTTCCGCAACGTGGACGTCAGCCAGAGCGTCGTCGGCGACGGCCAGGATCGCTACGCGCTGGCCGACACGATGAGCAGCGCGTGGACGGCGTTCGCGCGCAGCGGCAATCCGAACAACCCGCTGCTGCCCACGTGGGAGCCGTTCAGCGCCGAGAAGCGGACGACGATGATCTTCAACAACGAATGCCGCGCGGTCGACGACCCGTACCGCGACGAGCGGCTGGCGATCGCCGCGGCGCAGGGAACGCGGAGAACGAATTAGGAATGTGGAATGTGGCATGTGGCAGGTTCCACATTCCTGATGGCCGTTGCATCCACTAACCGGAATGCTGCACTTATGACCAACGTCACGTCCAGCCTCGCCCACGAGGCGTATCGAGTCGTCAGGCAGCGCATCATGCGCGGCGAGCTGTCCCTGGGCCAGGTGATCTCGCGGCGGAAGCTCGCGACCGAGCTTGGAATGAGCTTTCTGCCGGTCTCCGAAGCGCTGCAGCGCCTCGAAGTCGAAGGGTTGCTCGAGAGCCGGCCGCGCGCCGGCACCCGCGTCCGCATTCCCACCCGCGAAGAAGTCCGCGGCCACTTCGTGGTCCGCGAAGCGCTCGACGTGCAGGCGGCCATCCTGTTCACCAGGGAAGCGCGACCAGCCGAGCGGCGCGCCCTGCGCAAGCTGGCGGCGCGCGTCGACGCGCTCGCCGCGCAGCCAACGCGCACGCTGGTCTATGCGATGCTGCACCACAAGCTCCACCGCCGGATCGCCGAGTGCGCGCGCTGCCCGGCGCTGACCGAGGCGATCGAGCGGACGCACGCGCTCGCGTCGATCTGGCTCGGCCTGCTGCGGCATCCGGCGGCGAGCGACGCGCCCGGCCGCCACCAGGACCTGCTCGACGCGTTGTCGTCGGGCGACGGCGAACGCGCCGCTGCCGCGACGCGCGAGCACGTCACCGTCGGGCTGACCCGTACGCTGGAAGTGCTCGAGCCCTACTTCCGGATGCGTCCCGCGCACCGGCACACCTTCGTGCGCAGCGAGCGCAAACAACAACTCCAGGGAATTGTTCCGCCCCGCCGTTCCGCCGCCAAAGTGCGATATCAGACCGTTTGACAATGGGTTGACCGCGGTTATACTCGCCGGACATTTTTGGCTGGCCCGAGGAGGATCGATGAAGCGCGCGCGGCGCGGTTTGATCGGCGGCTTTCTCGCGGTGCTGCTTTCGAGCGCGCTCGCGTTCGCGCAGGCGGGATCGACGGCACAAATCACCGGCGTGGTGAAGGACACGAGCGGCGGCGTCCTGCCGGGCGTCGACATCACCGCGACCCAAACCGACACCGGCCTCAAACGATCCACCGTCACCCAGGCCAACGGATCGTTCACGCTGCCGAACCTGCCGATCGGCCCGTATCGCATCGACGCCAACCTCTCCGGCTTCAAGTCGTACGTGCGGACCGGCATCGTGCTCCAGGTCAACGACGCGCCGGTGGTCACCGTCGAGCTCGCGGTCGGCGCGATCGAGGAATCGGTGCAGGTGCAGGCGGCGTCGCCGCTCGTCGAAACGCGCAACAGCGGTCTCGGCCACGTGATCGAGAACGAGCGGATCCTCGCGCTGCCGCTCAACGGCCGCAACCCGGTCGATCTGATCGCGCTGGCGGGCGCGGCGGTCGTCCCCGACGGCGCCGCCGGTCTGTCGTCGAGCCGCAGCATGCAGGGCGGCAAGTTGATCTCGATTGCCGGCGGCCAGTCGGCCGGCGTCGCCTACCTGCTCGACGGCGCGACGCACAACAACCCGTACGACAACGCCAACCTGCCGCTGCCGTTTCCCGACGCGCTGCAGGAATTCAAGGTCGAGACGAGCGCGCTCAGCGCGCAGAACGGCATGCACTCGGGCGCGGCGGTCAACGCCGTCACCCGCTCGGGCACCAATACGGTGCACGGCGACGCCTTCGAGTTCCTCCGGAACCACAGCTTCAACGCCACCAATCCGTTCGCGGCGAAGAACCCCGACGGCTCGCGCAAGGACGACGGCCTGAGCCGGAACCAGTACGGCGGCGTCTTCGGCGGTCCGATCCGCCGCGACAGGCTGTTCTTCTTCGCCGGTTATCAGGGCACGAACACGCGTCAGACGCCGTCGGACAACATCGCCTTCATCCCGACGGCGGCCATGCTCGGCGGCGACTGGTCCGCGTTTGCGTCGCCGGCATGCAACGGCGGCCGCGCGCTCGCCCTGCGCGCGCCGTTCGTGAACAGCACGATCAGTCCGTCGGCCTACGACCGGGCGTCACTCGCCATCGTCGCCCGGCTGCCGACCACGACCGATCCGTGCGGGCGGATCAACTATGCGTCCCGCACCGAGATCGACGAAGCGCAGACCGTGGCCAAGCTCGATTACCAGCGGAGCGCCAACCACTCGCTGTTCGGCCGCTACATGGCGACGTCGTTCAAGCAGCCGCCGCCGTTCAGCCTGATCGACAACATTCTGACGACGACGATCGGCGGCCGCGACAATCTGGCCCAGTCGGTCACGCTCGGCGACAACTTCATCCTGAGCACGCACGCGGTGAACGCCTTCCGCTTCGCGTTCAACCGCACCGCGATTCACCGCACCAGCCAGGACTTTTTTTCGTTCCCTGACGTCGGCGTGAACACGTTCAGCTACATGCCGCACTATCTGCTGCTGACGATCACCGGCGGCTTCAATCTCGGCGGCGGCACCGAGAGCGAATCGACCTTCCGCACCAACACGTTCCAGTTCGGCGACGACCTGCAGATCGTCAAAGGCGATCACCAGTTCGCGATCGGCGGCAGCGCCGCCTACTGGAAGTCGACCTCGCTCGCCAACGTGCGCAGCCCGGGCACGTTCAGCTTCGACGGTTCGACGGTCGGCGCCGGCCTCGCCGATTTCATGCTCGGCCGGCCGAACCAGTTCACCGACGCCGGGCCGAACAACCTGTTCATGACCGAGTGGTATCTCGGTCTCTATGCCCAGGACAGCTGGAAGGTCAACGACCGGACGACGCTGAACTACGGCTTGCGATGGGAGCCGTACTTTCCGCAGCAGGTCACCAACGGCGCGATCTACAACTTCAGCCTCGACGGATTCAAGTCGAGCCAGCATTCGAGCGTCTTCACCAACGCGCCGCCCGGATTCACCTATCCTGGCGACGCCAGTTTCCCGAACGGCTTCGCCGGGATGAACAAGAGGTGGAGCGATTTCGCGCCGCGCGTCGGCGTGGCGTGGGATCCGAACGGTGATGGCCGGATGTCGGTGCGCTCGTCGTATGGCATCTCGTACGACTTCGTGAACGGGCAGTACCATCTGAACACCGCAATCGCGCCGCCGTGGGGATCGGACGTCCGCATCCAGAGCCCGGTCGGCGGTTTCGACAACCCGTTCCTCGGCTATCCGGGCGGCAATCCGTTCCCGCTGCCCTTCGACAGCAACGCCGGCGAAGCGGCGCCGGCCAACGCGCGCTTCTCGCCCGGCGCCAACTACCTGGCGATCGATCCCGATATTCATCCGACCACCGTGCAGTCGTACAACGCGAGCCTGCAGCGGCAGATCGGGAGCAACTGGGTGGCAACGGCCAGCTACATCGGCACCTACACGACCCACCTGTGGAACATGCAGGCGCTCAACTACGGGTTGACGAGCGTCACGTCCGCGGTGCTCAACGGCGTGCCGACGACCTGCGTGCCCACGGCCGCCACCTACGGCACCTGCATGAACAGCATCCTGCAGCAGCGGCGCGTGCTCAGCCAGATCGATCCGGTCAACGGCGCGCTGATCGCAAACCTCGATGCCCATGACGACAGCGGATGGGAACGCTACAACGGCATGCTGCTGTCGTTCGAGCGCCGCGGATCGCGTCTGAGCTACAGCGCCAACTACACGCTGTCGAAGTGCACCGGTCTGCCGAGCCAGCAGCTGCCCAATGTCCAGTCGGGTTGGACCGATCCGAACAACCCGTCGTTCGACCAGGGCGCGTGCGATCTCGATCGCCGCCACGTCGGGAACATCACGGCGAGCTACCTGACGCCGTCGGTCGCGAACCGGGCCGGCATGATCGTGTCCGACTGGCGCGTGTCGGGTCTCCTCCGCGCGCAGTCGGGGAGCACGCTCAACATCGTGTCCGGGCAGGACCGCGCGCTGACCGGCATTCTCGGCACGAATCAGCGCGCGAACCAGATCAGCGACAACGGCTACGGCGATACCTCGTCGGTGACCAGCTACCTCAATCCGGCGGCGTTCGCGCAGCCGGCGTTCGGCACGCTCGGCAACTACGTGCGCAACAGCCTTTACGGTCCGTCGCGCTGGCAGATCGACATGGCGCTGGCCCGCGTGGTCCGGATGTCGAAAACGCGAAGTATGGAGCTGCGGCTCGAAGCGTTCAACGTGACCAACAATTTCATCCGCGCCAACAGCGGCGCCGCGCAGCTGGCCCCGGTAGTCAATCTCTCGACCGCCACGTTCGGTCAGATCCTGTCGGCGGGCGATCCGCGGATCCTGCAGTTCGGCGTAAAGTACGCCTTCTGACGCGGCCGCCCTGACGGCTGGAGGCACCCATGCACCGCATCCGACGCGCGCCGATGCTCGCCGCCGTCCTCGCGACACTGCTCGCGGGCGCCGGCGGTCTGCGCGGCCGCGCGCAGGAAGAAGACGTCGCCTCCGCAGCGCGCGGCGTCGACCTGTCGGGCGAGTGGACGCCGGTCCGCGAGGAAGACAACACCGGCAACACCGAGCTCGGCGACTGGGTCGGCATCCCGATGAACGAGGCGGCGCGGCTGCGCGCGATGGCGTGGGTCGCCTCGATTCAGACGCTGCCCGAGTGGCAGTGCCGCCCGCATGCGGTCTCGTACATCTCGCGCGGGCCGTCGCAGCTGCGGATCTCGAAAGAAGTCGATCCGGTGTCGCGCCAGGTGACGGCGTGGCACATGGAGTGGCTGCGATCGATTGACAAGGCCGTCTACATGGACGGCCGCCCGCATCCGTCGGACAACGCGCCGCACACGTGGGGCGGGTTTTCGACCGGCGAGTGGGTCGGCGACATGCTGAAGATCCACACGACGCACATCAAAGAGGAGTACCTGAAGCGCGACGGCGTCTTTCACAGCGATCGGATCACGGTCAACCAGTTCCTGATTCGCCGCGGCAACTACCTGACGTTCATCCTCGTCGAGTACGACCCGGTCTATCTCACCGAACCGCTGATCCGGAGCACCGAGTACCAGCTCGATTCGCATCAGAACATCCCGCCCTACCCGTGCAATGTCGTCGAGGAAGTGGATCGGCAGCGCGGCATCGTGCCGCACAACCTGCCGGGCACGGCGCAGTACAGCGACGACGTGAAGGATTTTGCGAACCGCTACCACATCCCGTGGGAGGTGATCACGGCGGGCGCGGCGACCATGTATCCGGAGATTCAGGAGAAGATCGAGGCTGGACGTAAGAAGTAGCGCGCCCGCCTTCGCCGACGGTTTCGGCGGAAAGGTGTTCAGCCGAGCGTCAGGATCGAGACAGATGAGAAACATTTTTTTCGCGGCGATCGCGGCGGCCGTCGCCGTCGTCGCGCCAGCCGCACGGCAGCAGCCCTCGGCGCCTGCGCGCCCGGCCGAGCCGGCGATCGAAATCCTGCCCGTCCACGGCAGCGTGTTCATGATCGCGGGCGCCGGCGGCAACATCACGGCATCGGTCGGCAGGGACGGCGTGCTGCTCGTCGACACCGGGCTCGCCAGCCTGAGCGACAAGGTGCTCGACGCCGTCCGCCAGTTGCAGCGGCAGATACAGGCGAAGGAGCCGGCGTTCGACATGCGCTGGGGCGCCGAGACGCGCGGCAGCCTGCAGAACTCGCTCAATCCCGTCGGACCGCCGAAGCCGATCCGGTACATCGTCAACACGCACTTCCACGCCGATCACGTCGGCGGGAACGAGCGGCTGGCGAAGGCGGGACGCACGTTCACCGGCGGCAACGTCGCCGGCGATATCGCGGACGCGGGTCAGGGCGCGGCGATCTTCGCCTACGAGAACACGCTCAATCATCTGAGCGCGCCGACCGGCGCCCAGGCGCCGACGCCGGAAGCGGCGTGGCCCACCGACACCTTCCACCAGGAGTCGATGAAGCTGAGCCACTTCTTCAACGGCGACGGTATTCAGATCGTTCACACGCCGGCCGCGCATACCGACGGCGACGTGTTCGTGTACTTCCGCGGATCCGACGTCATCGCGACCGGCGATCTCTTTCAGATGACCACCTATCCGTTCATCGACGTCGAGCACGGCGGCGGGATCAACGGCGTCATCGACGGCGTGAACCGCATGCTCGATGTCGTCATCCCCGAGTTCCGGATGGAAGGCGGCACCATGGTGGTGCCGGGACATGGCCGCCTCGCCGACGGCGCCGATCTCGCGTACTACCGCGACATGCTGACGATCATTCGCGACCGCGCCCAGGCGCTGATCAAGCAGGGGAAGACGGTCGAGCAGGTGAAGGCGGCAAAGATCACCGCCGACTACGATCCGCGCTGGGGGGTGAACACCGCGCAGTGGTCCACCGACAGGTTCGTCGAGGCTGTCTACAAGACGCTGCAGCCGAAGCCGGCCGCGAAGCCGGCGCCGGCCGCTGCGACCACGAAGAAGAAGAACCAGTGATGGTCCCGACACGGTATCAGCCGCAGAGCGCGCAGAGAACGCCGCGATCAGTTTTCGTTGCGCTCTGTGCAGCTTCTGCGTTCTGCCTGACCTTCACGACGGCGGCTCGCGCGCAGCGAGGCCGCGGCGCCGCCCCGCAGGCGCCTCCCGCCGTTCCGCGCGCGGCGGCGCCAATCGATCTCACCGGCTACTGGGTGTCGCTCGTCACCGACGACTGGCGCTGGCGCATGGTGACGCCGCCGAAAGGCGATGTCCTGTACCTGCCGGTGAACGCCGAGGGGCGCCGCGCAGCCGAAGGGTGGGATCCGGCCAGGGACGCCGCTGCCGGCGAGCAATGCCGCGCCTACGGCGCCGGCGGGTTGATGCACCTGCCCGGCCGGTTGCGAATCAGCTGGCAGGACGATCGCACGCTGGTTGTCGAAGCCGACGCCGGAACGCAGACGCGCGTGCTGCACTTCGGCGGCGAAGCGCCGGCCAGCGAATCGCCATCGTGGCAAGGCTATTCGACTGCGCTCTGGGAGATGGACGGCGCCAGCGGCGGCCGCCGAGGCCGGCCGATGAACGTCAAGCCGGCCCACGGCTCGTTGAAGACGGTGACGACGCGCCTGAAGCCGGGGTACTTCCGGCGAAACGGCGTCCCCTACGGCGCCAACGCCGTGCTCACCGAGTACTGGACGACGCTCAGCGACGAAGGCGCAGACTATCTGGTCGTCACCAACGTCCTCGAAGACCCGCAGTACCTCGCGCAGCCGTACGTGCGCAGCGTGCAGTTCAGGAAGCAGCCGGACAACAAGGGGTGGAAGCCGACGCCCTGCAGTGTCGACTAGGAATGGCCTACATCTTTCACCAGGATCAACTGCCCCGGCTGGTCTCGGTCGTTCCCGGGCGCGAGCGGACGTTCTTCGTCAACAAGGAGCTGACGAAGATCGACGACCTGCTCGCCGGCGTGATGCGGTATCACCAAGGTGGATCGTCGCCGTACCACTATCACGAGGTCTGCGAGCACTTCTACTTCATCATGGAAGGGAAGGGCACGGTCGAGACACCGGACGGGATCGAGCCGGTCGGGCCCGGCAGCATGGTGTTCATTCCCGCCGAGACGCGGCACCGCCTGCGCGCGAACGCTGACAACGAGCTCTTCTACTTCGAATTCCAGGCGCCGAACCGATTCAAGACGCACATCCTCGACGGCACGCCCGACCAACTGCGCTGGGAGCGCGTCGACGGCAGCGTGTGGGTGCAGACCTGATGGCCAACACCTACATCGACACGAACCGGATTGGCCGGACGACGATCGCCGGCGCCGGCCAGGTGGCGGAGATCCTCAACGAGCACCTCGCCGGGGCGAAGCACGTCGTCGCAACGCTGCATTGGCTCAATCGCGGTGATCGGATCGATGCCGGCGAACCAGACTTCCATCATCTGCTCTACCTGATGGAAGGCGAAGCCACGATCGCGCTGAACGGCGGCGACCATCGTGTCGGCAAAGGCGCCGGCGTCTATCTCGGTCCGTCAGAGACCGCGCGCATCGAGCATGCCGGCGACGCGCCGCTCAAGCTGTTTCATATCACCGTTCCGAAGCTGTGAAACTGGCGCAGCCGCCTGCGATCTCGCGCTCCGCCACGCGAACGCGGCGTCGAACCAGCGCGTTCTCGAGCTCGGATGCGGCACGGCGGAATCGGCGTCCTGTCGTCGCACTTCGATGCGAGTGACTTACTCAACCTTGATGTATTTCCTCAGATTGTTCAGACCGACGTCCGCGACATAGATGTTGCCCTGGTCGTCGGCCGCAATACCTGACGCCGAAGTCCCCGTATCGGTCATCCTGCTCAGATCGCCCGGATCGGGAATCAAGTACTTGAGCTCGCCGGTGACCGCGTTTCCGATCACGATGGCCCGGTCATTCGCGCCGGTCGTTGGCCCGGTGACCGGTTGGCCGCGCGATGCGACCTGGTATGTCGCGCCAACGTAGATGTTGTCGCGTTTGTCGACGTACACCGAGCTCGGCTGGCCGAATTGTTTCCAGGCGGCGACGAGGATGCCGTCCTGGTCGAAGACTTGGATTCGATTGTTCTGACGATCGGCGACATAGACATAACCTTTCGATCCGCCGACGTAGATGTCGTGGGGCTCCCGGAAGTTACCCGGTTCCGATCCCATGCGGCCCCACGTCTTCAGGAACGTTCCGTCCGGCGAATACTTCACGACGCGACCGCTGTTGGACTTGTTGGGCGAATGGCCATCGGCTACGAAGATGTCGCCGTTGGCCGCAATCGCAACTCCAGTCGGCCGATCGAACAGATAGGGACCGTTTCCCCCGACGCCTGCCGTTCCAATCGTCATCAGCAGCTGGCCAGTCGAACTCAACTTCAGGACTTGCTGTCCCATCGGGACGCCGCTCGCGTTCCTGGCCGGCATGCCGAGGACCGTCTCCTGGTCGTTGGTGTCGGTCGTCCAGATGTTCCCGTCCTTGTCGATGGTGAATCCGTGCGGGTGCGCGAAGAGCCCGACGCCAAATCCATTCAGAAGCCTGCCCGACGGATTGAACTCCAGGATCGGCGGGTTGGCATCGCCTCGATTGAGACACGTGGCATCGCCGTTGGGTTGATCGGAGAAGCAGCGGTGAAAAACCCAGATGTTCCCGTTCGCGGCTACATGCACCCTGATGACTTCTCCCCACTTGTGTCCATGCGGACCTCTCATGGTCTGGGGAAGCGTCGGCCAATCAGGCACGAGGCGATACGGATTCCGGAGCGCCGGTTTAGCGACCGCGGTATCCCTGCCACTCTGCGCGCGCACGGTCACGGCAAGAGCGAGACCGACGATGGCACTCAGCGCGAGGGCTGCTCCGCGACTTGTCGATGGCATCCTGGGACTCTCCATCGTAGAGACACGACAGTTATCAGGCTCCGGGAGGCCGATACATACGGGACGGGGGTGCTGCTGCTCAAAGAGCTCTTCGATCGCATGGCCGCATGCGGGGGAGTCCGCCCGACCAGAAGAAAAAAATAGTGTTTTGCGCTCTCTGCCGCCTTTGCGTTCCCCGCGTCACTCCGCGCGGCACGCGGTGGGATGCCATTTCGCGCCGTCCGGCTCTTTCTTGAAATGCGAGCTGGTGATGAATGGCTCGTCGAGGTAGGTCGGATCCTCGACGACGGTCGTGACCGTGAACCACTGATCGCCGTTGGGCTCGGTGTGCCGATCGAAATACTCCGTGACGATCGCCTTCTCGCTGTAGGGGACGCCGTTCTTGCGCAGGTACCCTGCCTTCATCTTCGTCGTCACCACTTTCAGCGAGCCGCCGCGCGGCGGTGTGGCGCCGCGGCCGCGGCCGGGGCCGCCGCGCCGCTGAGGTCCGGCCAACTGCCAGCGAGCGACTGAGTAGCCCTGCCAGCCGTTGTCGCCGGACGGTGATGGCGCTGGATCGGCGAAGCGGAGCAGACGCGTCTGCGTGCCTGCGTCGCTCTCCACTTTCAGCGTGTCCTCGTCCTGCCAGGTGATGTGCACTCGTCCCGCGACGCGCATGATGTTGCCGACGCCGTACGATCGGCAGGCGTTGCCGCTCGCCGCGTCCTTTGCCGGATCCCAGCCGTCGGCTGCCTTGCGCGCGGCGGCGTTCAGCGGCACGCTGGCGTAGTCGCCTTTTCGCGGCGTCATCATCCGGTAGCGCCAGTCCTCGGTGACGATCGACACCCAGTAGCCGGTGAGATCGATCGGCGCCGCCGCTCGAGCGCTGGGCGGCGGCTGCGCAGAGGCCGCGGAGAAAGCAGAGAACGCCGAGAAAGCAACCGCAGAAAACGCAGAGAACGCAGAGGAAGTCTTTCGCTGCGATCTCTGTGAACTCTGCGGTTTCCGTCCCATGGATCTCATCGGGACGGCTTCGTTCCGGTCGCCGGCTGAAGCGACTTGTACACCGCCTCGATGAACTTGTCTGTCGTCCACGGACCGCTGGTCGTGCCGTAGCGGCGATCGTAGTCGAGCGTCGGCCGCGCTGCGTTCACCTGATCGAGCGTCGCGCCCTTCTTCACCAGATCCTGAATCCGATCGCGGACGATCGTCAGCATGTCCCGGTACTCGAGCAGGTCGGCCTCGTCGCACAGACGCCCGTGGCCGGGGACCACGTAGGTCCCGCCTTCCTGCTTGTCCCGCGGAATGGTGATGTCGAGCAGCGTGTTGAGGCCGGCGATGATGCCTTGAATGTTGCCGCCGCGCTCGAGATCGATCACCGGATACGTCGTCGTGAGGAACAGATCGCCGGCGCTGACGACGTCCGAGCGACGGAAGAACACGAGGCTGTCGCCGTCGGTATGTGCCGACGGCTGATGCAGAATCTCGATCGCCTCGCCGTTGAAGAACAGCTCCTTCTTCTTCGTGAAGTAGGTATCGGTCGGCCACGCCGCCTGCGGGAACGGCGACGGTTCGCCGGTCGGCGCACTCATCCGCGCGAGCACCTTCTCGTGCGCGATGATCGCCGCGCCCGAGTACGGCTGGCCCATGTTGCCGCCCGAGATCACGGCGCCCTGCTTCGCGATGTCCGCGTTCCCGCCGACGTGGTCGGCGTCGGCGTCGGTGTCGACGATGTAGCGGATTGGTTTGGTGGAGACCGTCCGAATCGCCTTCAGCACCTTATCGGTCAGCGTCGCGGCCGACGCGTCGACAATCAACACGCCTTCATCGCCGGCCTGCATCGTGATGTTCGCTCCGCCAGTACCGACGAGCATGAACACGTTGCCCTGGACGGGCAGGACGTGCACGTCGCCGTCGCTGGCGCTCGCGGCGACGGCCGGCGGATCGGATTCGCGCGCCGGCGCGGCCGGTGCACCCTTCGCCCTCCACTGATAGTCGGGGTAGGTGGTCTCCGCGCCGCCGCGCGCCGCCTCGGGTGAAACGCCGAACTTCGCCGGGAACTCGCCGAGAAATGGATTCTGACCCGGCAGATGATGCGGCACCACGCCCTGTGGCCGATCGATCTCCTCGACGATCTGACACGGATACGGCGCGATCTGCTGATGCGGATCCCAGACGAAGTTCGTCGTGCGGATGAAGGGCTCGGTGAGATACACCGGATCGTCGATGACGATGATCCACGTCAGGTAATTGTCGTGGCGGACCAGATGCTCGGTGACGACGGCGCGGTCGCTGCGCGGGATGCCGTTGCGCCGGATCCATCCCATCTTCAAGTGCGTCGTCGTGATCGTCAGCATGTCGCCGTCCCACACGCCGGTCGAGAAGCCCTGCCAGGTGTGCGCGGCGAACTCGGGCGGATGCGGACGACCGTCCATCCAGATGGTTCGCTCGGGCGCCTGCCACGAGATGTGGGTGTGATACGCGAGCAGCTGCTGCGACGCAGTGTCGATCTCTTTCCAGATCCGCAGGTTCGCCGGACCCCGCGGCGAGTAGTCGGACGGATGCGGTTTGCACTGATGTTCCGGCAGCGTGAGGATCGAGGCGTCCCAGCTGTCGGCGTGCAGGCGTGCGGCGGCGTTGATCGGGAGGCCGAGGTAGTCGCCAATCTCCGGCCCCGGGATCCGCTCGGGTTGATCCTCGTGGAAGCGGGGCGCCCACTCGCCGCTCAGATCGTAGCCGGGGGTCGACGCCGGCATCTGCTGCGCGATGGCCGGCAGGATCGCGACGGCCGCAGCGGCGACACCGGTCGCGGCGGCGACGGCGAGTCGATGGCCGCGTTTCATATCCCGTCGCCGGCGCCCGGCCCGGCGGTTTTCTTCATCGCGATTTTCTTCATGATGACGCTGACATCGGTCGGGTTGATCAGATCCGGGACGGTCCACCCGTTGAGATCGTACTCGGCCATGCACGCGTCGGCGAAGCCCTTGTAGCGTGCCGCTGCGCCGCTCATCTCGGCGACCATCAGCGTCTCGAACCTGATGCTCTCGTGGTTGCCGAAGTAGTTGCGCTCGTACAGCTCATGCCGGCCGCCGAACTCGGTGCCGATCGCGTCCCACAGCAGCTTGAACAGCTTCACGCGATCCTCGGCCGAGTAACCGTTCGAGCCGCGGACGAACTGATCGATGTACGGCCGCAGCTCCGGCACCTGGAAGTCGAGCGCGCTCGACGGCAGATAAATGAGGGCGCTGGCGAGCGTGTTCTCGACGATCTCCTTGATCTTCGGATACGCCATGCTCGACATCACGCGGTAGGCGAGGCCAGCGTCGATGTTCGGCAGCACGTAGCCCTCGGTCCACGGCATCGGGTTGCGCGCCATCGCGTCGGTCAGCGCCCAGAACGTGTTCCGCCACGCGAGCACTTCGCCGACCTGTGCCTGCACGCCGCGAAAGTCCTTCGCGCCGGTGGCTTCGACCGCTTTCAGCAGCAGGCCGGCGAGAAAATCGAGCTTGACCGCGAGCCGAGTGCAGCCCTGGAACATGAACCGCGGCAGGAATCCGGATCGCGGGAAGAAGTTGTTCACCTTGTCGATGTCGCCGTACGCAAACACGTTCTCCCACGGCACGAGCACCTTGTCGAAGACGAGAATCGAATCGTTCTCGTCCATGCGGCTCGACAGCGGATAGTCGAACGGCGTCCCCATCACCTCTGCGGTCATCGCATATGACGGGCGGCACATCAGCTTCACGCCCGGCGCGCCGGTCGGCACGATGCACACAAAGGCGAACGGTCTGGTCTTGATCGGCAGCGCGCCGTTGTTGGCGATGAAGTTGAGATGCGTGAGCGTCGACGTGGTCGCGACCACTTTGGCGCCGCTGACGATCAGCCCGGCGTCGGTCTCTTCCTCGACGTGCATGTACACGTCCTTGACCTCGTCGAGCGGGCGATCGCGATCGACCGGCGGGTTGACGATCGCGTGGTTGACGAACGCGACCTGCTCCTGCACCTCGGTGTACCAGCGCTTCGCGTTCGCCTCGAACGGCTCGTAGAACGCCGAGTTGGCGCCGAGCGTCGCCATGAACGCGGCCTTGTAGTCGGGGCTGCGGCCGATCCAGCCGTACGACACGCGTGCCCACTCGGCGATCGCGTCGCGGGCGGCGACCAGTTCGTCGACGTTACGCGACCCCTGGAAGAAGCGGTGGGTGTAGCCGCCGCTGCCGGTGTCGGTCGGTGTGGTCAGGACCGACTGGCGCGCCGGATCGTGGAGCGCGTCGTACAGACGCGCGATCATCCGCGCGGTGTTGCGAAACGCAGGATGGGTGGTGACATCCTTGACGCGCTCGCCGTAAATCCAGATCTCGCGGCCGTCGCGCAGGCTCTCGAGATATTCCTCGCCGGTGAACGGCCGCGTCCGACCCGCCGATTGACCAGCCATGATCAGGTTCCTTCCAGCTCTCTGGCTTTCTGTTCCCACTCGGCGACGAAACGGAACACGTTCTCCGCCGGCGGCTGCGGCGAGAACGTCTCGAGCCAGCGCACCGGCTCGCGGCCGACGTTGGCGAAGGCATGGACGCAGCCGACGCCGGTCCAGAGTACGTTGCCCGCTCTGGCCAGGTACCGACGGCCGTCGAGCGTCGCCTGCACTTCGCCACT
>Ga0066388_100001165_pt1 | contig 14348 bp, 10 predicted proteins | sample PanSoiMetaGPlot6_FD_64539 | JGI IMG/M metagenome (GOLD analysis project Ga0066388, IMG submission 64539) | Tropical forest soil microbial communities from Panama analyzed to predict greenhouse gas emissions - Panama Soil - Plot 6 (Hybrid Assembly) | ecosystem: Environmental > Terrestrial >... | reverse complement strand
GATGATGCGCTGCGCAAGGCCGAGGAATTCGTCCAGGCAGAGGAGGGCGCCGCCAACCGGCTCGTCGGTTGGGCCGGCGCCACGGTCACGGCGATTGCGGTGGTGATGTCGCTGTTCCATCTCTACACGGCGATTGCGGGCGTACCGCCGCTGTTCTCGGATCTTCCGATCGTCGCGACGCAGCCGCTGCGTTACACGCATGTCGCCTTCGTGCTGGTGCTCTCCTTCCTGCTGTTTCCGCTGGCGGCGCGATTCCGCAACCGGATTCGGTGGTGGGACGTCATCGCGGGCGCCGCCGGGGTCGCGATCCTCTGCTATGCCATCATGGGGGGCGACGACTTCACCGACCGGGCAACGACGCCGAACCAGATCGACGTCGTGCTCGGCGTGGTGTTCATCCTGCTGCTGCTGGAGGCAACCCGCCGCACCATCGGCTGGATCGTTCCGGCGATCTCGCTCGCCTTCATCGCTTACGCCCTGGCGGGGCCCTACCTGCCGCCACCCTGGACCCACCGCGGCTACGACTTCGCGCAGCTCGTCGGCCATCTGTTCATTACGCTCGAGGGCATCTTCGGCATTCCGGTCGATGTCTCTTCGAGTCTCATCATCCTGTTCACGATCTATGGCGCTTTTCTGCAGCATTCCGGCGCTGGCAAGTTTTTCATCGATTTCTCCCTGCGCCTGATGGGCAACAAGCCCAATGCAGCTGGCCGCACCGTGGTGTTGTCATCGTTCCTGCTCGGCGGGCCGTCCGGTTCGGGGGTCGCCACCACGGTGACGATCGGCGCGGTCGCCTACCCGATGATGCAGCGCGCTGGCTTTGAGAAGAACGCGGCCGGCGGTCTGCTCGCTGCAGGGGGACTTGGCGCGATCATCTCGCCGCCGGTGCTCGGGGCGGCCGCCTTCCTGATCGCCGAGTTCCTGAAGATCAGTTACCTCGACGTCATCTGGATGGCGACGATTCCGACCTGTCTCTACTATCTGTCGCTCTTGTTCATGGTGGAGTTGGACGGCCAGCGCATCGGTGGCAGCGGCAGCGCGCTGCCGACCGACTTCTCCTGGTGGCAGTCATTCCACTTCCTTTCGCTGTTTGCGATCATCATCTTCATGCTGCTCGGACGCTCGCCGGCGCTGTCGGTGTTCTATGCGACCGTGTTGGCCTTCGCGCTGAGCTTCCTCACGCGCGAGACGGCGCTCATGCCCAAGCGACTCGTGCGCGCACTGGCCGACGGGTCCATCAGCGTACTGACTGCCGCGACCACCTGCGCCACCGCCGGCATCATCGTGGGAGTGGTCACGCTGACCGGGCTCGGCCAGAAGTTTGCCGATATCGTGATCGGCTATGCTGGCGGTAACTTGCTGTTGACGGCGATCTACACCGCCCTGGTGGTTTGGATCGTCGGCCTCGCCGTGCCGGTGACCGCCTCTTACATCATTTGTGCGGTGATCGCCGCGCCTGCGATGATCAAGCTCGGCGTGCCGCCCATCGCGGCGCACATGTTCATCTTCTACTACTCGGTGCTCTCGGAGGTATCGCCGCCGACGGCGCTCTCGCCGTTCGCGGCCGCGGCGATCACCGGTGGCGATCCATACAAGACCACGATGCAGGCGTGGAAATATACGCTGCCGGCGTTCCTGGTGCCCTTCGTGTTCGTGCTCGACCCACAGGGGATCGGGCTCCTGCTTCAAGTTCCGCAGGGCGGATCGGTTCTGGATATTGTCCTGATCACGGCGAAGACCGGTCTCGGCCTGGCGGCCCTGGCGGCGGCGGCGCAGGGCTGGGCATTGCGCCGTACCACGGTCACCGAGCGCCTTCTTCTGTTGGTCGCCGGGCTGCTTTTGGTCTTTCCGAGCCTGATCGAGGCCATGGTCGAGGCCATCATCAGCCGCGACATCGACTACACAGCGACATTTGGCGTCGCCATAGCGGTCGCGGTTTTGCTAAAACAGATTGCGCTGCCCGCCCCCCGGGACGCGCAGACGGCCGGACGAAAATAGGCCGCTGAACAGGGAGAATCTGAATGTCACAACGCCATCGGTTCGCAGTCTTTGCCCTGGCGCTCGGGGCGTCGGCACTCGCTGGCTCAGCCATGGCCCAGCAGAACAATATTGCCATCGCCACCGGCGGTACCGGCGGCGTCTACTATCCGCTCGGCGGCGGCATGGCAAACGTGCTGTCGAAATACGTACCTGGCATACAGGCGACCGCGCGCGTCACCGGCGGTTCGGTCGACAACCTCAAGCTGATCGGATCGAAGCAGAGTGAAGTTGCGCTTGTGATGGTGGATGCCGCACTCGATGCGCTCAAGGGCGAGGACAAATTCAAGGGCGCGCCGGTCGCGGTGCGTACCCTGATGGTGCTCTATCCGAACCGGATGCATGTCGTCTCAATCGACGGCACTGGCATCACCAAGATGTCCGATCTCAAGGGCAAGCGCTTGTCGACCGGATCACCAGGGAGCGCGACCGAGGTCATGGCCTTTCGCGTGATCGAGGCTGCGGGCCTTGACAAGGACAAGGATATGAAGCGCGAGCGGCTGGGCGCCGCCGAGTCGGTCAACGCGCTCAAGGACCACAAGATTGACGCCTTCTTCTGGGTCGGTGGGCTGCCCACCGCCGCCGTGACCGACCTTGGTGCAACGCCGGGGGTGAAGATCGTCATGATCGACCATGCCGACGTGGTCGAAAAGATGAATGTCAAATACAGCGGCATCTATTCCACCGACGTAATCCCGGCGGGGACCTATCCGGGCCAGGACAAGGACAACCAGGTCGCGGTCGTTCAGAATATCCTGGTGGCCAATGCCAGCATGCCCGATCAGATGGCTTACGATATCGTCAAGACGTTCTTCGATAAGCGCGATGAACTGATTGCGGTCCACGCCGAGGCGCGCTCTATTGCGCTCGAGACGCAGACCAAAGAGAACACGCCCATCCCGTGGCATCCGGGCGCGCTGAAGTATCTCGCCGAACGGGGCGTGAAGATGTGAGGCGGTGAGCCCTCGTCGCAACATGCGGCAGGTGCACGACTGGTGGTACGGCCTGATGTCCCCGGGTGGCCTTCGGCTTTATCGGCAAGCGCCGCCCGTTCGGCCAGGACATGCTGGCGCATCCGCTGGTCGTGTACTTCGCACTCGCCGCAATCGGACTCCTGATCCTGCCGGCCGTGCTGGCGCGGCCGGTACCGGAGTTCATTCTCGAGCGCACGTTGCTCGCCAGGTGCGTACTCGGGGAGGTCACATTTCTCGCCGGCAATTGGGTCAGCACGCATCTCGTTGGCGACGCAATGACACAAATGATGTCTCTCGCATCGAGGTTTCACACAGGGGTATTAATTAACCTTTTGCCAAACGTCCGGTCTTCGTACGAAACGCTGCACCGCTGGCTAGGCGCCCGCGATGGCAAGGTAACCGGCGGGAGGTTAACGTTGTCGCAAGGTTAATTCGACAATAAGGAAATCAGTCGCATTTGCGCCATTCAAGCGCCTTCTGCCGACGAGAGTATCGCGTTGAGTATTGAGTAGGGCGGGTGAGCGGGGTGGATGGCTTCATCGCTTAACCGGCCGAAGGACGGTCTTTTGGCCCCCTTCGGCCTCGGCATTTTGGCGTGCATTCTGACGCCTATCGAGTTCGGATACCGAGAGCTCGCCGCGCACAATGCGGAGCCGGCGGCGCGTGTCGAGCGCGCCCAGAGTCATGGCCTTGCTTCACTGTTCGCGGCCCATGCTGAGGGTTTCGATCTGGTCCGCCCGCTCAGCGCCGTCCTGCCGATATCGCTGAGCTACGCGCTGGGCGAGCGCGATTCAACCAATGCGGAGCTGGCCGTCTCGATCCGCGAGCGGATACCGCGCGACCCCGACAGGGAAATCGGATACGGCGCGACAGGCACGCCGACGATGGAGCGGCGACTGAAGGGCGATCGCCTTGATGCCGCGATACCAAAGCGGGAACAAGACTCGGTGCCGGTGGTGTGGGGAGCCAAGGGCGATCGGCTCGCGATCGATCCGCAGCAGGACATGCCGCTCGCCGGCCAACCGTCTGACCAATCGAAGTCCTTGACGCTCGCCGCGGTCGACCCCACGGCGTCCGATACGACCCCAAAACCAGCCGATAGCGCTCCGCGCGCTGTCGACGTCCGCGAGCAGGTCGACGAGGCCGTGGACGCGGCCGAGCAGCTCGTGCCGGGCTTCGTCCCGCGCGAAGAACTCATACCGAGCGTGCGCATCGCACGACTCTATTTCGGCGCAAACCCCATGGGACAGAGGCTCGACGCGCTGAAGCCATGGGAAGACGGCGCAGGACCGAACGTTGCGACCTTGCCGGTCGCGGTCGATCCCGACGCCAGAGTCACCGTATTGCCGCCTGAGCCGACCCTGCCACAGGATGTTCCTGAGGAGCGCGACCCGCGTGCGGCCAAGCAGGACAGGCTCAAAGTCGAGGAAGCACCTGCGGGCGAAGCGAGAGTCGCTGCCAGAGAGTCCGGAGCGCCGACTAGCGGAGAGACCATCGCGCCCAAGGGCCAGGTCACCGGTGCCGATAAGCGCCCGATGAGCCCGGCCGAGCGACTCCAGCTCGGCGAGGCCGGCCGCGCCAAGGCGGAGAAGTGCCTCGCCGACGCGATCTATTTCGAGGCCCGCGGCGAACCTGTCCGCGGCCAAATTGCGGTCGCGCAGGTGGTCCTCAACCGCACCTTCTCTGGGAAATATCCCAACACGGTCTGCGGCGTCGTCTACCAGAATGCGAACCGGCATCTCGCCTGCCAGTTCACCTTCGCCTGTGACGGCATCCCGGAGACAGTGAAAGAGCCCGACGCCATGGAGCGCGCTAAGAAGATCGCGCGCGAGACGCTCGACGGCAAGCTGTGGCTGCCTGAGGTCGGTAAGGCTACGCACTACCACGCCTACTGGGTACGCCCGAGCTGGGTGCGCGAGATGACCAAGCTGCACAAGCTCGGCGTCCACACCTTCTATCGGCCGCGGGCCTGGGGTGATGGCTCCGACGCACCGACCTGGGGCGATCCGGAAACCACGGCGGCAACGGCAAAGCAGCTCTAGCCCGACGGGCCGGTCGATCGAGGCCCGAGCGGCAGCTTGATCTTGCGAGCACCGCAATTACCTTCATCGGATCAGGAGCGTCCGATGCAGAATGAGCACGCGCCGACGACCGAGGCCCCGCTTGTGGACCCCGCGATCATCAAGGACTACCACGCCCACATCTACTACGATCCGGCGAGAAGCCGCGATCGGGCCGCGCGCTTGCGCGAGCGCGTCGCGGCGGCATTCCCTGAGTCGATCATTGGGCGGTGGCACGACGAACACGTCGGCCCACATCTGCAATCGATGTACCAGATCGCATTTCCACGCACGATGTTGGCCGCGTTCCTGCCCTGGCTCATGCTCAACCGGGATGGCCTGACCATTCTGCTTCATCCAGGGACCGGCGATGCCTACGCCGATCACACCGAGCACGCCGCTTGGCTCGGCGGCGTGCTTCCCCTGAAGCTCGACGTGCTGCGCGGGGAGGCCAAGGCCTAACGCAGCTCAGCGCCCGCGCCCGGAGCCGATCGCCCGCCGCAGAAACCCGTAGCCGAGCGCCCACATGTGCGCAGCTTGCTCGAAATCGCTGGTCCCATGGCCGCCCTCGCGCGGCTCGTAAAAGAACACCTTGTGGCCGAACTCCTCGAGACGTGCGGCCATCTTGCGGGCGTGGCCGGGATGCACGCGGTCGTCGCGTGCCGACGTCCATAACAGGACCGGCGGATAGGGCTTTCCGGCCTCTGCGAGGTGGTAAGGCGAAAAGCCTTTGATAAAGGCCCAGTCCTCGGGCTTGTCGGGATCGCCATATTCGGCGATCCAGCTCGCGCCGGCCAGAAGCTTGCTGTAACGACGCATGTCGAGCAACGGAATCTGGCACCAGACCGCGCCGAAGAGTTCAGGGTAACGGGTGAGCATGTTGCCAACCAGGAGGCCGCCGTTGCTGCCGCCATGGCAGGCAAGGTGCTCGGCGCTGGTCACGCGCCGCCGGATAAGGTCTGCCGCCACCGCCGCGAAGTCATCCTGCGCGCGTCTCTTGCCCTCGCGAATTCCAGCCTTGTGCCAGGCAGTACCGAATTCGCCGCCGCCACGGATGTTGGCAACTACGTAAAGGCCCCCGCGTTCGAGCCAGGCCTTGCCGACGTCAACCGAATAGCTCGGAACAAGCGAGACAAGAAAGCCGCCATAGCCGTACAGGATGGTCGGCGTGCCGCCATCGAGTGGCAGGTCTTTGGGGCCGACCTGGAAATAGGGGATGCGTACGCCATCGTCCGCAACCACTTCGTGGAGGGTGACGGCCAGTCCCGATGCATCGAATCGCGGCGGCAACCGTTTGAGCAGCTCCGGCGTGCGGCCCGGCTCCACAATGGAGAGCGACGTCGGCTCAAGAAAACCTTCGCGTGTCAATAGAAACGTTTCGGACGATTCATCTCCATCGTCGCCTAGAGACCACATCTTCACTGTCTCGGTCTCCGCCACGCCGGAGAGCGGCGTGAACGTCCATCCCGAGTCCGACGGCTCAGCGATCTGGATCTGGGTTCGCATGTTGTCGAGGATGCTGAGCGCAAGCCGGCTCCTGGACCAGACGACGCCGCGAATCGTGCGCCGCTCCGAGGGCTCGAACAACTGGGCGAAGTCGCGATTCCCGGACATGAAGGCGTCGAAACGGATGACGATCAGGCTGTCGGTCGGGAATTCTCGATCCTTCGGCTTCCACGGCGAGCGCAGTCTCACCGTCAGCCATTCGCGGTGGGTGAACCAGATCGCGTCGGCTGGAAGTCCGACTCGCCGCAATCCCCCTGCAGGATCGACCAGAAAGCGCTCCGAGTCAAAGAACGAGATTGCGCGCCCGACGAACGTGCGCTCGAAGCCGCGCTCATGATCGACGCCGACGAGGGCGAAAACGTCGGAAGTGAGCCCCTCGAACATGGTCTCGGCCTCGGCAAATGGGGTGCCGCGCCGCCAACGCCGCACGGTGCGCGCATAGCCAGACGCGGTCGTATGCCCTTCGCCATGCGGTCTCGCGACATACAACATGTCGGCGTCGGCCCATACAGCCGAGCCCTTGGCTTCCGGAAGAACGAACCCGTCCGCAACGAAAGTGCGCGAGTCCAGATCAAACTCGCGGATTACCGTCGCGTCAGCACCGCCACGCGACAGCACTACAAGGCCACGGCGGTGGTCGGGTGGAAACGTGCTGCATCCATGCCAGACCCAGTTTTCGCCTTCCTTGCGTCCAAGCTCATCGACGTCGATGAGGCTCGTCCAGACAGTGGTCGAATTACGGTAGGATTCCAGCGTGGTTCGCCGCCACAAACCGCGCGGATTATCCTTGTCCTGCCAGAGGTTATAAAGATAGCCGCCGTGCTTGCTGACGTAGGGAATCTTGTCAGGCGCGGCGAGGATAGCGCGGAAGTCCGCACGATCCTGCTCGAACTCCGGGCCGGCTAATGCTGCCAGCGTCCGAGCATTCTGGTCCACGACCCAGGCGACGGCGCGCGCGCCGTCCACATTCTCCAGCCACAGATAGGGATCGTCGACGTCTTCCGGCGAGGGTGCTTGCATCGTTCCGCTTCTTCGAGGCGGGCACACTCAATCCGGCAAAGGCGACAAATGTAGGATTGCGCGCCACCAGCGAACATCAGATTTCGATATCGAGCGCTACGTCGAGGTTGGGGGCCGAATGCGTGATCCAGCCGGATGAGGCATAGTCGACACCTGTCGCCGCCACCTTTTCGATCGTGTCGAGCGTGATGCCGCCGGAAGCTTCGAGCGGGAAGCGCCCAGCGACCATCTTCACCGCCTTGCGCATGTCATCGATGGTCATGTTGTCGAGCAGGACCGCGTCGGCGAGGCCTATTTCGATCACCTGCGCGAGTTGATCGAGGCTGTCCACCTCGATCTCGATCTTGACCAGATGGCCGGCGCTGGCGCGCGCGCGCTTGAGCACGGCACGAATACCGCCGGCGACGGCGATGTGGTTGTCCTTGATCAGCATGGCGTCGTCGAGGCCGAAGCGGTGGTTGAATCCACCGCCGCAACGGACCGCATACTTTTCGAGTGCGCGCAAGCCCGGCGTCGTCTTGCGCGTGCAGCAGATGCGCGTGCGCGTGCCCTTGACTCGACGGACAAACTCGTGCGTGGCCGTCGCCACGCCGGAGAGGTGACCGAGCAGATTGAGAGCGACGCGTTCAGCCGCGAGCACGGCACGCGCGGGCCCGGTGACGTGCATCAGGGCGGTCTTGACGGCGACGGTCGCTCCGTCGCGGACGTGCGCCGTGATCGCGATGTCGAGCGCAAGCTTGCGCAAAGCGGCGGCGACAAGCGGCAGACCGGCGATCACGCCGGCCCTGCGCGCGACCACGATGGCGTGCGCGGTCGCGCCCTCCGGGATCGTGGCGATCGAGGTCACGTCGCCGGCACGGCCGAGGTCCTCCGCGAGCGCGCGCGTGACCGTCTCGTCGATCTCGAGGGGCGACAGGAAGGCGTCAGGGCAGAGCAGGGATTGCGACATGATGGCGTCACTTGGCATGAATCGGAACGACGGCGTCGGAGATGTGGCGGGCGTCGGCGAGCGTCAGGAATGTCCGCCGGGCTTGCGCCGCGTCGGTCCGCGGATAATCGGCACGTGTATGGGCTCCTCGGCTCTCGCGCCGGGCGAACGCGGCGGCCGCGATCAGCAGGGAGGCGGTCGCCATGTTGCGAAGCGCCGGGGAGCGCGCCTCGCGCTCAATGCGCGCGATGGTGGCGAGCACGGTCGCGAGCCCGCGACCGTTGCGCGTCACCCCGACATGCCTCGACATGATCGCGCGCAGTTCGTCCGCGCGCGGGGCCGCGACGTCCGGACTCTCGCCGGCGTGAAACGGCGGCTGCAACCCAGGTGGCGCGGTCGCTCGCGGGACGAACCCGCAAATGTCCTCGGCGGCACGAGCGCTGAAGACCACCGCTTCAAGCAGCGAGTTGGAGGCGAGGCGGTTTGCCCCATGCACGCCGGTCGATGCCACTTCGCCGACTGCCCAGAGGCCGTCGAGCGAGGTGCGGCCGTGCGCGTCGGTGCTGACGCCGCCCATGTGATAATGGGCGGCGGGCGCGATCGGGATGAGTGCGCGCAGCGGATCGATGCCGGCCGCCATGCAGCTCGCATAGGCGGTCGGAAAGCGCTCGGGAAATGCCTTCCCGATCGCAGCGCGCGTGTCGAGGAAGGCGCCGCGTCCGGCGACGATCTCGGCGAATACGGCGCGTGCGACCACATCGCGCGGGGCGAGATCGCCCAGCTGATGAATCTTCGCCATGAACCGTTCTCCGGTGCCGTTCACCAGGACTGCGCCTTCACCTCGCAGGGCTTCGCTCGCGAGCGGCGCCGGATCGCGCCCGATCGCGATGGCGGTCGGATGAAACTGGACAAATTCCGGATCGGCAAGCACTGCGCCAGCGCGTGCAGCGATAGCAAGCCCGGTACCGCTGGCTTCGCGCGGATTGGTGGTGACGGCATAGAGGTGGCCGATTCCACCGGAGGCCAGCACGATCGCGCGTGCTGCAAGCGTGGCTGGTTCCGCGCCGCTTCCACCGACCGCGCGAACCCGCACACCGGTGACGCGTGTACCGTCAGCGACCAGATCCTCGACGACGTGGCCTTCCAGTACGCGGATCGACGGGGTGTTGCGCACGGCGGCGACGAGCGCATCCATGATGGCGCGCCCGGCCAGGTCGCCGCGCACATGGACGATGCGCCGCGCTGAATGCGCCGCCTCGCGCCCGACCGCCAAGCGTCCTTCGAGGTCCTTGTCGAACGGCACGCCGTAGGTAAGGAGGTCGTGCACGCGCTCGGGCGCCTCGCGCGTCATTGCGCGCGCCAAATCCGCGTCGACGAGGCCCGCGCCTGCCGCAATGGTATCACGCGCATGGGCCTCGGTCGTGTCGCCCTCGGCGACGGCCGCTGCGATGCCACCCTGCGCCCATGCGCTCGATGCGCCTTCGCCGATCGGCGCGGCAGTCAGCACAGTGACGGGGCGCGGGCTGAGCTTGAGCGCGCAGAACAACCCGGCGATACCGCCGCCGATGATGATGACGTCGTGCGTGCCGTCGGACATCGTTCGCTCGATCGGCGCCTGCTTGCGCCAGGTCCGAAGCGGGTCAGGCCTTGAGATTGACCATGCGCTCGACCGAGCGGCGTGCCCGGGCGGCGATCAAAGGATCGATCAAGACCTCCTCTTTCAGGTAGACGATACTGTCGAGGATCTTCGGCAGGGTGATCCGCTTCATGTGCGGGCAGAGATTGCATGGCCGCACGAACTCGACGTCGGGCAGCTCGGCCTGCACATTGTCGGCCATCGAACATTCGGTAACCATCACGACGCGCTTCGGGCGTTTCTTGCGTACCCAATCGATCATGCCGGCGGTCGAGCCGGTGTAGTCGGATTCCGCGAGCACGTCCGGTGGGCATTCCGGATGCGCAATGATCTGCAGCGATGGATCGCCTTCGCGATAGCGGCGAAGCTCCTCGGCGGTGAAGCGCTCGTGCACCTCGCACGCGCCCTTCCAGGCGATGATCTTCACCCTGGTGTGGCCCGCGACATATTTGGCGAGGTACTGGTCGGGCAGAAAGATTACCGTGTCAGCCCCAAGGCTCTCGACCACCGCGATGGCGTTTGATGACGTGCAACAAATGTCGACTTCCGCCTTCACGTCGGCCGAAGTGTTGACATAGGCGACGACAGGGACGCCCGGGAACCGCTTGCGCAGCAGACGCACGTCCTCACCGGTGATCGAGGACGCGAGCGAGCAGCCCGCCTTGAGGTCCGGGATCAGCACGGTCTTGTCCGGATTGAGGATCTTCGACGTTTCCGCCATGAAGTGCACGCCGCACTGCACGATGATATCGGCGTCGACCTTGGCCGCTTCACGCGCGAGCTGCAGCGAGTCGCCCACGAAGTCGGCGACGCAGTTGTAGATTTCCGGCGTCTGGTAGTTATGCGCCAAGATCACGGCGTTGCGCTCCTTTTTGAGCGCATTGATCGCCTTGACGTAGGGAGCGAAAAACGGCCACTCGACCGACGGCACCACGTTCGCCACGCGCGCATAGAGGGGCGCCGTCTCGCGCTCGACCTGTTCGCTCCATTCGAGCGAAGGGACCGGCAGCACGCCGTAACGGCGCGCTGCGGCCGACAGCCCGGCGACCGGCGCGGGAATCGGGGACCGTCCGGCGGACGGACTAAACGCTTGCAGGATGGGCATAAATCGTCTCCCGAGCTATATACTCACTATGAGCATATTATAAGGACGAAAACATCCGGCGGGATGCCGGCATGCTCGCCCCCGAACGGGCATTATTCTCACTTCGAGCAAATCCTATATAGCACTTCTCGGGGTCGCCTGCCAGCCCCCCTCCACGGAGCTAGTCCCGGTGCGGGCAGCTGCCATGCGGCCCGGGGTGCGCCGCTCCTGCTATGCGTCGAACAGATGGAGGCTCTGACGATCGAACCATAGGGCTGCATCGGGCGCCTCACTAAGTACGTCGCCCGCCCGGAGATAACCAATGACCAACATCGCTGCACCCATGAGCCGGTCCTTCAGCTGGCGAATTCCCATCGTGATCGTGCTCAGTGGCTGCATGATTTCGGTCCTGACGTTCGGGCCGCGCTCCTCGCTCGGTTTATTCCTTACGCCGCTCTCGCAGGCGAACGGATGGGGTCGCGACGTGTTCTCATTGGCGATCGCGATCCAAAATCTGCTGTGGGGCGTGGGGCAGCCGTTCGCGGGCGCCGTCGCCGACAAGTTTGGCGCGCCGCGCGTGCTGTCAGCTGGCGCCGCCTTGTACGCGCTTGGCCTCTATCTCACAGCGACGGCGAGCGAAGCGGGCGCGCTCTACTTCTCGGCTGGCGTTCTCATCGGCTTCGGCCTCTCGGGTTGCGCGGTGCCCGCCGTGATTGGCGCGCTCAGCAAGCTGTTGCCGACAAGCTGGGGCGCGATTGCGTTCGGCGCGGTGACCGCTGCGGGTTCGTTCGGTCAGTTCCTGTTCTCGCCACTCGCCGTCCATTTCCAGAGCACCTACGGCTGGCAGAATACGCTGGTGATCTTCTCCTGCCTGATCTTGATTGTTATTCCGTTATCGCTGATGCTGATCGCGCCGCGTCAACGGGCAGGCGCGGCATCCGTGGCACTCCCGTCGCAATCCTTGACCCAAGCCCTGGCCGAGGCGTTCGGGCACCGCTCCTATATTCTGCTGGTGCTCGGCTTTTTCACCTGCGGATTCCAACTCGCCTTCGTGACCGCGCATCTGCCGTCCTATCTGGCCGACCGCGGTCTCTCGGTCGAGGTCGGCGGCTGGACGCTCGCGATCATCGGCCTTTTTAATATCATCGGCTCGCTTGGGTCCGGCTATCTCGCCACCATCATGCCCAAGCGCTACATCCTGTCCTTCATCTACATCGTGCGCGCGCTGTCGATCGTGGCCTTCATCCTGCTGCCGGCGAGCGCGACGGCGACGTTGATCTTCGGCGCGGTTACCGGCCTGCTTTGGCTATCGACCGTCCCGCCAACCTCGGGGCTGGTCGCGCTCATGTTTGGCACACGCTGGTTGACCATGCTGTTTGGCTTCGCCTTCTTCAGCCATCAGGTCGGTGGCTTCCTGGGTGTGTGGCTCGGCGGATTGGTGTTCGAGCGCACCGGATCGTACGACGCCATCTGGTGGCTGTCGGTGCTGTTCGGCGTGTTGTCGGCAGTCATCAACCTGCCGATTGTCGAGAAGCCGGTTGCTCGGCTTGCACCGGCGGCGGCATAGTCGGCATACTGGCGGGGATGCTCCGTCCGGTTCCCGCCAACAAGATCGAGTCGTCACCAACGCTCCCTTGGCGCACGCCCGCAGTCGTCCTGCTCTGCGGGTGCCTGATCGCCGTCATCAGCTTCGGGCCGCGCTCCGCACTCGGTTTCTTCCTTACACCGATATCGGCCGACAACGGCTGGGGTCGCGAAGTGTTCGCGCTGTCGGTCGCGATGCAGACGCTGCTTTACGGCGCCGCGCAGCCGTTCTCCGGCGCGCTTGCGGATCGCTTCGGCACCATCAAGGTGATCATCGCGGGCGCACTCCTCTACGCGGCCGGCATCTTAATGATGGCGTATGCATCAACGCCGGCCACGCTCTATCTGTCGAGTGGGGTCCTGATCGGCTTCGGACTTTCAGGCTGTTCTTTCAACCTGGTGATTTCGTCGTTCGGGAAGCTGCTGCCTGAAAGCTGGCGCTCGTTTTCGTTTGGCCTCGGCACCGCTTCGGGGTCATTCGGGCAGTTTATGTTCTCGCCGCTCGGCGTCCACCTGATCGAGACGGTCGGCTGGCGTGCGACGCTACAAATCTTCGCAGGCCTGCTGCTGCTCATCATCCCGCTCGCGTTCGCGGTCGCGACTCCGCGCTCGGATGCGCCGGCGAGGGCGGGAATGGCAGCACCGCCACCCGGACAGGCGCAGAACTACAAGCAGGCGCTCGCCGAGGCGTTTGGCCACCGCTCCTACATCCTGCTGGTGCTGGGTTTCTTCACCTGCGGCTTTCAACTGGGCTTTGTCACCGTGCATCTGCCGTCGTACCTGGCCGACCGCGGTCTCTCGGCCGAAGTCGGCGGCTGGACGCTCGGCGTGATCGGGCTCTTCAACATCGTCGGCTCGATCATGTCCGGCTGGCTCGGCGGCCGGCTGCCCAAGCGCTACATCCTCTCGTTCATCTATCTCGCGCGCGCGGCCACCGTCGTGTTCCTGATCACGATGCCGCCCGGTCCGGTCGTGACGCTGATCTATGGCGCGCTGACCGGGCTGCTGTGGCTGTCGTCGGTGCCCCCGACTTCGGGCTTGGTCGCACTGATGTTCGGAACGCGATGGCTCGCGATGCTGTTCGGCATCGCCTTCTTCAGCCACCAGGTGGGAGGCTTCCTTGGGGTCTATCTGGGCGGACTCCTTTTCGAACGGACGGGCTCCTACGACGTCGTTTGGTGGCTGGGCGTGGCGTTTGGTGTGATCTCCGCCATCATCAATCTGCCTATCGTCGAAAAGCCGGTAGCGCGGCCGGTGGCAGCGGTCAGCTCGGCCTGACAACAGGAGCAGGAAGACAGGAACTGCAAGACGGCGTAGAAAGCCGTGAGAGCAGGTCATTTGTCCTTCTGCTGCGGGGGAAATGGTTTGGTGACATTCAAAGCAATCGTGATTGAGAAGACAGAGGGCGGCCAGCGGGTTGCCCTCACCGATTTCGACGAAGCCAACCTGATGGATGGCGACGTCACTGTTCGCGTCGAATGGTCGACCGTCAACTACAAGGATGGCCTCGCCATCACCG
>Ga0066388_100001164_pt1 | contig 14349 bp, 9 predicted proteins | sample PanSoiMetaGPlot6_FD_64539 | JGI IMG/M metagenome (GOLD analysis project Ga0066388, IMG submission 64539) | Tropical forest soil microbial communities from Panama analyzed to predict greenhouse gas emissions - Panama Soil - Plot 6 (Hybrid Assembly) | ecosystem: Environmental > Terrestrial > Soil... | reverse complement strand
TCAGCCGGGCGGTACTCAACGCCGGACACGAAACTCTGGTCCCCAGCTTCCTGGCCATGCTGGCGGTTATAGCGGTGTTCGTGCCCTCTTTCTTCATGACCGGGATAACTCGTTACCTCTTCATACCGCTGTCGCTGGCAGTCGGATTTGCCATGGTCGCCTCGTTCGTCCTCTCAATCACCCTGGTTCCGGTGATGAGCGTGTGGATGCTCAAGCCCAAGGCGGAAGAGGAAGACGAGGCCGGCTTCTTTTATCGAGTGAAGGAAGGGCTGGGCAGGCTGGTCGCGCTCGGAATGGCGGCCCGATGGGTTGTGATTCCGGGTTACTTGCTCGTGTGCGGGCTGGTGTGCGTCCTGCTCTTCTCGACAATCGGACGCGAAATGTTTCCCGATACAAACAGTCCGGAGTTCCGCATAAGAATAAGCGCCCGTACCGGCACGCGGGTCGAGGTGCTGGAACAGCAAGTGCTGAAGGTGATCGAGGAAGTGAAAAAGCTGGCGGGACCCGGCGTCCTGGAAGCGAGCCTCGGGTACGCAGGGCAGCAGCCGCCCATGTTCCCTATCAGTTCTGCGTTTCTCTGGACGAGCGGACCCCATCAGTCCGTCATGGATTTCAAGCTCCGCGATGATGCACACATCAACATGCGAGAGTTCAAGGATCGCTTGCGCAAGCGACTGGCGGCAGCTTTACCTGATACGAAGTTCTCGTTTGAGCCGGGCGATCTGGTCGGACAGATCATGAATCTTGGCTCTCCAACTCCGGTGTCGGTGGTCGTCCGCGGGCATGAATTGATCGAAAACCGACTCTATGCCGAGAAAATAATGGCGGAGATGAAGAAAATTCCGTCGTTGCGCGATCTGCAGTTTGGTCAGCCCCAAGAGTATCCGACTTGTGAGGTAAAGATTGATCGCGAGCTTGCCGGGCAGCTCGGATTGACGCCGCTCGATATCGGGACTTCGTTGCAACCGGCGTTTTACTCCAGCCGCTTCGTCCTGCTCAGCTTCTGGAAGGATCCGAAAAGCGGTGTGTCGTACCAGGTGCAGGTACAGGCTCCGCAAAGCGCGATCACGTCCAAGCGCGACATCGAGAACTTTCCCGCCATGCAGGGGCTGGGCATGCAACATCCACTCATCTCCGATGTGGCCAGGGTCGAATACGGCACGACTATCGGACAATACGATCGCTACGACATGATGAGAATGGTCAGCCTGACAGCCAACATATCCGGACAGGCTCTGGGACAGGTTGGTGAGCAAGTCAAGCAGGCGCGGGAGCGAGCCGGTGCTCCGCCCAGAGGCGTGATTGCCGACGTCAAGGGACAGGTGCCGCTGCTGAGGGACACCTTCCAGCATTTGTTCAGCGGGCTGGCCCTGGCTGTTGTCGTGATTTTCTTGATGCTGACGGCTTATTTCCAGACGCCGCGGCTGGTTGCCGTGGTGTTGTCTACGGTGCCGGCCATTATCACCGGTGTGCTGGTGATGCTGACGATTACGGGTACAACGCTCAACGTGCAGTCATTCATGGGGGCAATCATGGCCATCGGCGTCGGCGTTTCTAATGCGCTGCTGCTCGTGGTCTTCGCCGAGAAGAATCGTCAAGACGGTCTGGACGTCGAGCGTGCTGCTACCGATGCAGCAAAACAGCGCATGCGACCGATTCTAATGACCTCGATTGCCATGATTGCCGGTATGGTGCCGATGGCTCTTAGCTCGGGTATGAGTGCCGGACTCGGTCGGGCTGTGATTGGCGGCCTCGCCCTCTCGACGCTGTCAGTATTAACGATCTTGCCGCTATTTTTTGCTGTCATTCAGGGCAGGGCGCGCGTTGGAGCGCCTTCATTGCACCCGGATGATCGAGGGGAATAGGAGATGAATGCGATGCGACGCAACCGGCTGGTAACTCTGATTGCTGCCCTGGCATGCCTGAGTGGTTGTGCCAAACACGAGCCGCCGCCGGAGGTATCTGAGGTCAGAACCCTGGAAGCGGTCCCGGTTGCCAAGAAAATCCTCTCGCGGGTAGACCAACTGCCCGGAGAGATTCGGGCTTACCAGGATGTAGCCATCTATCCGAAAGTGCCGGGATTCATCGAGTGGATCGGCGTAGACCGCGGCTCCATTGTGGCAAAGGATCAAATTCTGGTCACCATGTACGCGCCTGAGTACGTCGCCAGGAGAGACGAGTCTCTAGCGAGAGTCGATGCCGCCAACGCAAAGCTGCGAGAAGGCGAGTCCCTGCTGGAGACGACCAGGGCACAGCTGCTGGAAGCCAGGGCCAAATGGCTGGGCGATGACTCCACTTACACGAGATTGAAGGCTGCTTCCCTGGTGCCGGGGGTGGTGGCAAGTAATGATGTGATCGTGCTCGGTCAAGTTGTACAGTCAGACCTGGAGAGCGTGAAAGCGTGGGAGAAAAGGGTGGCCGCCACCGAGCACCAGGTGACCGCCCTCGGCGAAAACCTGGCGGCACAGCGCAAGGCTGCTGCCGACACCGAAGACTTCGCGCAGTACCTGAAAATCAAAGCACCATTTGACGGCTACATAACTGAGCGCAACATGCACGTCGGCAGCTTCGTGGGTCCGCTGGGCAATGGCGCATATCCGGAGATTGTGCGAATTCAGCAACTGAATCTTCTCAGAGTCGTCACGCCAGTGCCCGAGAGGGATACGCACGGCGTACTGGCTGGAGCCCAGGTTCCCTTCACGGTGTCGACCTTCCCCGGTGAGCAGTTTATGGGAACCGTGGCCAGGCTTGGCAACTACCTCGAGCAGAAGACCCGGACCATGCCGGTTGAGCTCAATTATTGGAATACGGACAATCGCATCCTGCCTGGAATGTTTTGCGAGGTACTCTGGCCCACTCGCAGGCATACCCCTACTTTGTTTGTTCCGCTGTCGTCCGTCGTGACAACAACTTTGATGGATTTTGTTTGCCTGGTTCGCCAGGGTGAAATCGCCTGGGTCCAGGTGAAAAAGGGACAGACGATGGATAACCTCATAGAGATTTTCGGCGACATCAAAGAGGGAGATGTGGTTGCGCTCGAAGGCAGCGATGAGCTACGCCCCGGCATGCCCGTGAAAACGATCCTGGTTGGGCGTGAAGAGGCGGCGCGAAGAGGGAAGAAAGTGCGCGAGACTTACTACCGCGCCCCCCACTAGGGAATGTCCACCAGTGATTCGTATGTGCTTGCGGCGTCAAGCAAGCGCTCTAGAACCGGCGCTTGCGCCTGTACTAGTATCGGCAAGGTGCGAAAGTCTCCAACAGAGTCACAATTGGTGGCTGTGCCGGATCGTAGGGATGGTGCTCACGGTGAGCGATGTGCGTGTAGTAGTAGTCAACCATTTCGGCCGGCGCGCCGTCGTTGACAATCTCTCCCTTATGCAGCACGATGACACGGTTGCAAAATTCCAGAATATGCGACATGTTGTGCGACACCAGTATCACTATTTGCGACTTGTCGAACAGGCTCAACATGCGATCTGTGGCCTTATCCACGAAGAGCGCATCGCCAGTGGAGAATATCTCGTCGACGAGTAGAATCTCCGGCTCGATCATCGTTGCAATTGAAAAGGCTAGCCTTCCCACCATGCCTGATGAGTAGTATTTGATCGGCAAATCTATATGCTCGTCGAGTCCGGAAAACTCGATGATCTGCTGCTCTCGCCGTTTCATCTCTGTTTTCGAGCGAGCGAGCAGCACACCGTTGAGATAAATGTTCTCCCGCCCGCTCATTTCCAGATCGAATCCGGTACCGACTTCAATCAGCGGTGTTACTCTCCCGCGCACGCTGATGCGGCCACGCCGTGTCGGGTAAATGCCCACAATCATCTTCAGCAGTGTGGATTTGCCGGCGCCATTCAGACCAATTATTCCGACTCGTTCGCCACCACATATGGTGAGCGAAAGATTCTTCAACGCGTCAAACTCCAGCACGTCGTCCGGAGCTCGACGCTGTGTCAGGGTGTTGATAATCAGCTCTTTGAGCGCCGGAGAAGGATTCCGATAGGTGCGGAATCGCAGTGTGGCATTCTCAACTCGGATTTCGGCCGTCATCCACTACATCCTGAAGACCAAGTCGTGTTCGTTCTTCTTGAGCACCAGCAGTCCGGCGAAGAGCACGCAACTGGCCAAGGCGATTGCCACTGCCCAGTCGAGCGTCGGCGGACACTGTCCGTTGTATATGCACTGGCGATATAAGTCGATCAAATAGTAGAACGGGTTGAGTAGAAACCACTGGCGATACTGGTCGGGAATCATTGTCGCCGGGTACATGATCGGGATCGTATAAAAAATTGCCGGCAGCGTCACGCGCAGAATATGTGTGAGGTCCCGGAAGTACACCGTTGCCACCCCGAAGAGTATGGACATTCCCAGGTTCAAAGTGGCTGAGACCACTATGATTGCCGGCAGCAAGAGAAGACTGAGCTTGAACTGAATGCCGAGGGCGACAGCGATAATCAGCAAGCTACTCAGGCTGAACAAGAAGTTCATGGTGTCGGTTCCGGCGCTGACAAGTGGAAAGAACAGCTTTGGAATGAACAGCTTTTTAATGTATGACTCCGATGCCACGAAGCATTGACTTCCTTCAATCGCCGATTCAGACGTATAAGCCCATGGCAGCAGACCGCTGAACACGTAGACCGTGAACGTCTTGATATCGGCGTGAAAGAGCAAGGAGAACACGATAGCCATCGTGGTCATCGTCAGCAAAGGTCCCAGGAGCCCCCAGAAAAAACCAAGAGCCGATCGACGATAGCGGCGCCGCAAATTGTTCGTGACGAAACTTTCGATCGCCCGGCGGTACTTCCAGGCATCGTTGACACTGCGCAGAATGAAGCTGGCCGGCAGAGGCCGCCTTCTCTTGTCTACCCCGGCCAGTGGCAACTGTGAAATCATCATCGATCACAATAGCCGCGATCACATTTTCAAGCATGATCGCCGTCTCAAATTGAAGAGCTTAACGGGACCGGGCTTCGGGGGAACCGGCCACGGCGCCTACGCGTCTCAACTTAGTGTCCGTGCGGTATCAGGAGATATGTCTATGGCAACAACGGACAAGCAACAAACTCTCATGCCATCGCTGTGCCTGGCATTGACAATGGCGGCAGCCCCGGGGGCCTACGCGCAGGCCGAGTCGGTCGTGGTGGAACAACGAGTTGAGGCGGTGCCTGCGGCGCCACCCCAAATCGTCATGCAGCCGGGGATTGCGCTTACGTCGCCACAGGCAGTAATGCGTTCGAATTTCCAGGCTCGTTTGGGACACCTGCTCGAGCAAATCAATCTCGCCGCAGAACGCGGCTGGCTGACCCCCGAGCAGACTGCCAGCCTGAAACAGTGGCAAGCAAACCTCGTCACCAGCGAAGCCAATCTGCGCACGGCCGACGGCGGGCTGCTCACTGGCGCAAACTCAGATCAGATGGAACGCTTTGTGAATAGCCTGGCTCTGGCAGTCAACATGGCGATCAACAAATAGAGCTTTTAGCGCACTAACTACCTGGCTGGCTCTGGTTGGCGAGAATGGTTTTCGCCCGTGCTTCCAGCTGTTCGGCTTCTGCTGTCTTGTTGAGCTTGCGCAGGACTCTCGAGTAATCCTCGATGCATCCGGCCAGCAGCGGGCTGTCCGGGGGCAGGGCTGCTTCCGAGCTTGCCAGCGCCCATTTGTAGAGAGTCTCGGCTTCGGAATATTTGCCTTGCCGGTAGCAGACGTAGGCGAGATTATTCAGGAGCCTGGCGGTTTCTATGTGGTTTGGACCAAGGATTTTTTGACTCGTTGCCAGAGCGCTTCGATACAGGGACTCGGCTTGCGAGATGTTGCCTTCGTTTTCATACACGGTTGCCAGGTCTGACTGACACCTGATGAACAGCAGGTTGTCTTGCCCGTATGCCTTCTGGTAGATGGACAGTGCCCGCTTGAGCAATGGCTCCGCTTCGCTGAATTTTTCCTGGGCAATGTACAGGAGTGCCAGGTTTTGTAGATCCGTGGCCAGTCCGGGATGATCGGGCCCGAGCGCCGCTTCGTCAATGGCGATTGACCGCCTGTAGAGTGGCTCGGATTCTGCAAATCGGCTCTGTTTGTAATAGACCTCTGCCAGCGTACTGAACATGGGGGACAAGACGCGGTCAGGAGAACCCGCCGATTGCGCCTGGTTCAGTATCCTTTGCGCTTGGTCAACCTGGCTCTGATTGACGGAAGTCTGGCTTGCCCTGAGCTGGGCTTTCCACGAAGACTCGCTTGCGTTGGGGGATTGAGTGCTTTGTTGTCGCACCTCACCTCTTAAAGTTCTGGCTTTGAGCTGCAGGGCGGCAGCTTCAGTCGTCTCGTTTGTACGCTTGAGATGATCGGCGTAGTCGTCCAGCAAATCTGCCATATCAGTGCGAACAGCGATCGGTGCCTTTTCCATAATGGAGAGTGCTTGCTTGAACTCGCTTTGAGCTTGCGCGTACTTGCCTTGTTGAGAATGAAGAACGGCAATTCGTTGCAGGCTCTTAGCTACTGCCGGATGATTCTCGCCGGACGTTCGCTTGTTGATGACGAATACGCGATTGTAGAAGTCCATGGCGGCGGCGTGGTTGCCTTCAGATTCGTAAATAGATCCGAGGTCGAGCATAGTCTGAATCAAACGGGGGTCATCCGGCCCAAAGCTCTTTTCCAGCGTGTGCAGCGACTTTCGATACAGCTGTGCGGCCTGATCAGGTTTACAGAGCTGCGCATAAACAGCAGCAAGTCCGCTCAATAGCGCGGAGATGTCCTCTGTGCCTGCGCGTGCTTTCTCGCCCTCGCTTATTGCTGCCGAATAAAATTGCTCTGCGTCGGCGAGATGGCCGTTCTCGAAGGCTGCTTTCGCCTTTGCCTGGTAATCCTGCCAGGGAAGCTGTTGCGCTGGATGTGCCGGGCCGGTTAGCAGGCAGGCGCACAATAGTAGTCCCAAAGACGAACCCACCTTCAGGCGTCCTGTTCCCGATGTGAAATGGAGGCGGCCCATGTCGTTCTCATCTCAATTTACTGCATGCTCACAGAAGTTTCCCATCATACAGCCTTCCGTTCATCGGCTTGCTGATTGACTGCTGGCCTGTGAAGCGACAACAGGGCTGACTCGCGTACCGGCGGGGTATTCGTCGGTTCCCTTGACCGCTACTAGATCACCAGCCAATACGTCCCCGAAGACCTCGACCTTGTCACCCATGGTCTGACCGCGTCGAACTTCGACTCTCTCCAATACCCCGTCGCGAACTCTGACTACGAATGGCGCTTTCAGGCTTTCGACCACAGCGGTCACCGGTACGAACAGGGTCGGATTCGACCGGCGCATCGGCCACCGCACTTCCGGAAACATGCCGGGATTGAGTGTCCACTTCGGGTTGCGAAAGTTGAGCTCCACCGGCATGGTCAGCGACGGAATATCGAGCGAGCGAGCAATTCTTGCCACTTGTCCCGTAAAGACGGTACCCGGGTAAGCAGCCACGGTGAAGTCGATCTTGGCGTCCTGAAAGACGCCTGCGGTTGCCTCTTCCGGTACGTAGCAGACAATGCGCAACACCGAATTCTCTTTGAGCCGCAGCATGGGCGGATATTGATTTCCCGAAGGTGGATAAACGAAGCTCCCTGCATGCTGGTTGCGCTCGCTGATCACTCCATGGAATGGGGCGCGGATGTACAGGTACTGCCGTATTTCTTCGATATTTTTCAGGGCCTCTCTGGCGGCGGCTTCCTGCTCTTTGAGGGAATGGATCTCGGCTTGCACGGCTTCTACCACGTGCGCGCGCGCTCGCACTGCAGCGCCGGCGGCATTGGCGGCCTCCTCGGCAATGTGAACCTCGTTGAGCGCGATGATACCGGGGGTCTTGGCAGCGTCTTTGAGCCGGCGGTAGGTGACATCGTCAGCGGCAAATGTTGCCTCCGACTCGGATTGCTGGGCTTTGGCGCTCTCCAGCCTCTTTTCCGCTTCCTTGAGCTGCTGGGCTACCGCGCGCGCCTTCGCTTGTGCTTCATTGCATTGAGCGGTCAATTCCGGGGCAATCAACTTGACCAACAGCTGCCCGGGTTTTACCACCGACCCGCGATCAACGCCAATCCACTCGATGAATCCGGGAATCTTCGGATAGAGGGGCACGTCCTGGTAGGGTCTAATCTCGCCGGGAATTTTGAGAACGACGTCGAGCTTTTGGGAGATGACCGGTGTCACTTTTATCGATATCGGTTCGCCCGACGATGTCGCTGTTTCCGGCCGCTTACTGGCCGAGCAGCCGGTCAGCAATGATACTACCAACAGGGCGATGGTTAGAAACCAGAAGCTGGGAGCGCGGGCTGGCAATGCCGCCAGCGCAGGGGCAGATGCGCCCGCAGTCAGGGCTTCAGCATTGGGAAGTCTGATGTCCGTGTAAACGATCATAAGGCGGTCCCCAGGTCGGTATCGTCGGGATGAATCGATGCAGGCGTGCGCTTTGCGTAGTGCTGGACGATGGAGAATATGAGCGGTAAGACGAGCAGCACGGTCGGCGTCGACATGGCCAATCCACCGATTACAGCGCGAGCGAGCGAGGCTTGTGCTTCCTTTGAGATAGCCATCGGGATCATGCCGGCGATCATGGCGATGCTAGTCATGATAACCGGTCGCAGCCTGGCCCTGCCGGCATTCACCGCTGCCTGAACTGCCGGCTGACCGGTCATGCGGTTCTGCTCGGCAAAGGTGATGAGCAGAATGGCGTTAGCGACACCGACTCCGATCGCCATGATTGCGCCCATGAAGGATTGAACGTTGAGCGTCGTGCCGGTGACCAGGAGCGCCACTATCTCTCCGGAGACGATGGCCGGAATCACGCAGAGCACGACCAGCGCCAGTCGTACCGACTGAAAATTTGCGGTGAGCATCAGCAGGATTACCCCTATGGCCAGACCGAGACCAGTCAACAGGCCGGCGAAAGTGTCTTTCATGGGCGGCACTTGTCCGCGCATGGCCACAAATACGCCCCGGGGAGGCTTGCCGATGCGGTCGATGGTAGCCTGCACCTGCCTGGCTGCCCTGCCCAGATCGTCTCCAGCAATGTTGGCAGTTATGCTCACCAGCCTGAACTCATTGTGGTGATCAATTTCACCAGGCTGAATGCCAAAAGTTACTTTTGCCAGGTCGCGAACGTAAGGCCCGCGCTCGGAGCCGGCCATGACCGGCACGTCGCCAACGGCCTCCAGCGAGCCGATCCGGTATTGCGGCATTTGGACCTGCAGCTGATAAGCCACGCCCGACTTGGGGTCTCGCCAGTAGTTCTGCTGAATCCAGCGACTGGAAGAGGTGGCCGCTACCAGTGACCTGCCGACCTGATCAACCGTGACCGCCAACTGTCCGGCCCGCTCGCGGTTTAATCGAACGTCCAGCGACGGGTAATCGAGCGGCTGCGCGAAGTGAACATCCCGCAAGATGGGAAGCTTCCTCAGCTCGGCGATCAGCTTTTCTGCGTAAAATCGATCGTGGCTTAAATCCGTGCCGGTGATGGCAATTTCAATCGGAGTCGGTGCGCCGAAGTTCATGATTTTGCTTATGATGTCGCCGGCCTCGAACGACACGGTCAACTCCGGAATCTTTTCAGGAATGACTTTGCGCAACCGCTCTTTGAACGGCTCCAGCGCGATATTCGCTCCTTCTTTCAGGGCCACCGTTAAGACCGCTTCGTGCGGGCCGCTCGTCCAGATGTATATGTCGGACAAAGCATAGTCGGGCGGCTGCGTCCCCGCGTACCCAATTGAGATGTCCACGTTCTGGGGACCACCGGCCGCCTGCCCGATCACCTCCAGTGCTCTTAGAGTATATTCAGTGGTTTTCTCGAAGCGCGTGCCGGCCGGTGCGCGCAACTTGATCTCAAACTGCCCCATGTCCACAGTCGGAAAGATCTGGCTGGCCAACCGCGGGTAAATCAGCGAGATGATCAGGACTGCGACTGTGGCGTAGCAGGGAATAACCAGGAGACGGGCAGGCATCAGCCCGCCTACCAGTCGGGTGTAGCCGTTGCGAAAGCGGGCAAACACGCCGAGGCGCCCGGCCTGACGATGCTCGTGCTTGTGCTTGATGATCCACGTAGACAAAACCGGCACCATCGTGCTCGACAGGATGTAGGACGCGAACATGGAAAAGCCGACTGCCAGCGACAGGGGAATGAAGAGCGCTTGGGTAGCGCCCTCCATGAAAAAGGAAGGGACAAACACCGAAACGACCGACAACATGGCCAAGAGCCGCGGTGTCACTGTTTCGCGCCCGGCGAGCAGGACCGCGCGCGCCAGCGGCTGGCCTCGTGCGCGGTGCGTGTGAATGTTCTCTATGGTCACGGTAGCTTCGTCGACCAGAATGCCGATCGCCAGCGCCAGCCCGCCCAGTGTCATGATGTTGATGGTCTGTCCGCAAAGCCAGAGCCCGACAATCGCGCACAAGAGGGCAAACGGGATGCTGGTCACAACGATCAGGGCGCTGCGCACATCCCTCAAGAAAAGCAGCACCATCAGCCCGGTCAGCAGTGTGCCGTGCATTCCCTCCGAGACGATCTCGTCGATCGCCTTGGTCACGAAGACCGACTGGTCGAAGGCGAAGTCGATGTGCACGTCGGCGGGCACAGCTTCGCGCATCTTCGGTAATGCCGCTTTCACCTCCTTGACCACCGTCAAGGTCGAGGCATTTGGTAGCTTGACCACCGGGAGGTAGACGGTCGAACGTCCATTGACCAGAGCGTTGCCCGTGAGAATGTCACTGGCATCCTTGATCGTTCCTATGTCCCTGAAGTACACAGTTGGACCGGGTCCCCGGCGAATGGGCAGCATCTGCAGGTCTTCGATCTTCTCGACAACAGAATTGACCGTGCAGAGACGATCCAGATCCCCGGTCCTCACGTCCCCGCCTGGAACGATGACGTTGCCGCTGGCCACAGCCTCGATCACGTCATCGGCCGACAGGTGATAAGCCTTCAACCGTTCAGGCTCAACCGTCAGCACAATGGTGCGCTGGTTGCCCCCGAAAGCCGGGGCGCCTGATACGCCGGGCAACGATGCGAAAATCGGTCGGACCTTAAAGAGCGCCAGGTCCTGCATGTCGTTGACATCGCGCACGTCGCTGGCGAAGACCAGGTAGCCGGCAGGAACGCTGCCGGCGTCGAAACGCATCACGAACGGACCGACGGTGCCGGGAGGCATGAAGGCGCGAGCCCGCTCGATCTGAGCCAGTGTCTCAGCCATGGCCTCGGCCATGTTCGTGCCCGGCTGGAAGGTAAGCTTCATGAGCGAGACCTGCTCGATTGACCGCGACTCGACGCTGGCGATACCGTTTATGTAGAAAAAGTGCTGCTCGTACCAGGTGACGAGATAGCCTTCCATCTGCAGCGGCGACATGCCCCCGTACGGTTGAGCGATGTAGATAACCGGCAAGTGAAGATTGGGGAAGATATCCACTTTCATGCGCGACAGGGCCAGTACCGCGCATAGAGCCATGCTCAGCACTGCGACCATGACGGTCACCGGCCTGCGCAATGCCAAGTCGAGCATGCCCATGCTTATTTCCCCTGTGGCGAAGAAACGAGTTGGAGAAACGGTTTCAGGTCGCCGTGCGCCACAGATGCCGCCAGAAATGCTCTCCAAACTCCCAATCCGGCAAGGGAATAGGTCACTTCCGCTCTGACGAGAAGCCTGGCTGCTTCTGCAAAGTCGACGACGGTTCCCAGTCCGACGTCATAGCGCACGCGAGCGCGAGACTCGGTTTCGCGCGCTGCCTTGACAAAGGCAGGAGCATTGCCGGCGATCTTTATGGCGCCATCAACCACGGCGCGGGCACGGGCATCGTCCCCGCGCAGCGTCTGCATTGCCTGATCGTAAAGCGCTCGCTCGGCCTGCTTCTCTTTGGCGACAATTTGCTCCTGGGCCTTGACCTCGAATATGGACAGGAACGGAAAGCTTATGGTCAGCCCGACGGCCCAGTTGGGAATCACCGGTAAAAACCCCTGCTCGGCTGCCCAGGCACGTTGGTCCGTGCCGCTCGAGCGCCCGTAGATAGCTGACTCCAGGTGGAGATGTGGGAAATAGGTTCGACTCAACACGCGCTGTTTAGCAATCACCGTCTTGATTCCGGCATCGCGGACGATGGCCAGGGGATGATCCTCCAGAACCGGAAGCGGCGGAGGTTGGGCGGTGGGCGGCATGTTCGCCAGCGGACCTGGATCGATCGTCAAAGTGGTGCCAGCCACTCCCAGTCTTTCAGCGAGCGTAGCCAGGGCGACATCGAGGTTTTGCTGAGCCTCGATCAGTTCGTTGCGGGCGAGGGCCAACTCTGCATCGGCGCGAGAAGCATCGACTGCCGGCCTGAGATCGGAGTCGACCACGGCATGCACCGCCTGGGCAAAAACCTGCATCCTGTCGACATTTGCTTGCTCCGCCCTCAGGCGCAGTTGTGCTGCGGTCACGGCCAGGAAGGCGTCTGCTGCCGCCGTCGCTACCTCCAGTTTTGTCAACGACAATGCGGCTGCGGCCTGACCGGTTTCGGCCCGGGCCATCTTCACTCGCGCGGCACGCAGGCCGAAGTCATAAAGTTCCCAGTCGATCCCGGCACCGGCATTGGCGGCCCAGAAACTGCGAAAGCTTGTGGTTTCACCTACGCGGTCGGCAACCACAGGGATATCGTGGGCTGGATAGACAATCGAGGCTACCCGATTCATGCTGCCTCTGTTCTCGTTGACAATCAGGTAACCTTTGGGAAGATAGGCGGTTTTGGCCAACCAGATTTCCGCATTTCTCGCCCTTTCCCGTGACGCCGAGGCCCGTACCGACGGGTAGTTAGTCAACGCCAACTCGACAGCGTCCCTCAAGGTAAGCGGCTGCCTGGGCATCGCTTGTTGACTGAGCGGCCCGCGCAACGCCGGCCAGTCTTGTGCCGTTGCCATGCGGATGGGCGCAAGCGTGAAGCCAACAACCAGGGCGACGAGCTTGACAAGCATTCGGCGAGCAGCCCAGCGGACGAGACTATGCCTCGTCCGGGAGCCGCCTGGCGCGGTCCTTGTCTCCCAGCCGGTCATTGATGCGCCTCCGCATCCCGTCTAACAGGGGGATGCTGATCCTGCGATCGGATGGATGATCATATTAGAAATGAGCCCGGGTTCGATGAGTCAGATCTCGCCAAGGCCCGGACTGGGTAAATATACTAGGACAGGTTCCAAAGGGGTTGGAGAGCAACATGGATATTCCCACCTTCCTCTACGCGCCCGCTGCCACCTTATTTGGTGTCTCGGTCAGTGTTTGCCTGTGGATTTTGAATCAAAGACGCAAAGAGCTCTCGTATCAGGTCTTGCATGCCGATGCGCTCGTCAACGTGAAGGGTGAGGCCAAGCGGCGAGTGGAGATACGTTTCGACGGCAAGCCCGTCGAGGATGCGCACCTTGTCGTGGTCACGGTCACCAACACCGGCCACCTGCCGATAAATCCGGGTGATTATCAAGGCAAGCTGGCGATTTGCACAAACCCGGGCTCAAGCATTTTGATGGCGGATATAATCGGGACGGTGCCTGGTGATCTCGACGAGAGATTGCCGCAAGAGAACGGGCAGCGGTCGCTGATCGAAAAAATTCAGAAGGATAAGCTGATACTACAACCGGTGCTTCTCAATGAAGAAAACTCGCTATCGATCCAGATGCTGGTCAAAAACTATGCCGGGAAAGTGACGGTATCCGGACATGTTCAGGGTGTGCGTGCGATCAGGCAAGCCAGCGACCGAACCATATTACCGGGTATGCTCACCCAACTGGGCGCCGTGACCATGGCGGCTGCCATGCTCTTTTGTGGTCCTGATGCGCTTGTGCACCTGCAATTGGAGGCGATAGTTCCATATTTGCTACTCTTTCTGCTTGGCTATGTGCTGCTTTGCGCAGGAACGTATCTGCCGCGGAAACCGGCTCATTGGCTGTCGGGTATCGGGCAGTAACCGTCGTTGGCCAGTAGGCGCAAATATGCGTGGAGAAGCGGGGGCGCAGCAGTTCCAAAGTTCATCGACGACAGGAGCTTACGATGAAAATAGGTGTAAGGATAGGGGTGATGGCACTGGGGGCGCTGGCGATTTTGATCATCGTCGGCGTAACTGCGTTTTTTAGTGTCTCCAAGCTCATTGAAAACAATCGCGACGTACTCCATACGCAACAGGTGCTCGAGGCCCTGGCAGTGCTTCACTTTCAGATACTCGATGCACAAAGCTCCGCGCGAGGCTACATCGTTACCACCGACGATGACTATCAAGATCAGTTCAAGTCATCGCAAAACGATGTACGAGATTCATTGAAGGAAATCCGCAAGCTCACCCAGGACAATGCCGCACAGCAACAGACGCTCGACACTCTCGA
>Ga0066388_100001163_pt1 | contig 14351 bp, 16 predicted proteins | sample PanSoiMetaGPlot6_FD_64539 | JGI IMG/M metagenome (GOLD analysis project Ga0066388, IMG submission 64539) | Tropical forest soil microbial communities from Panama analyzed to predict greenhouse gas emissions - Panama Soil - Plot 6 (Hybrid Assembly) | ecosystem: Environmental > Terrestrial >... | reverse complement strand
GCCCTCGAGTTCATCAATCCGGACGAGCTGGTCGAGGTCACACCGGCCTCGATCCGTCTCCGAAAGCGGATCCTCGCGGCGAATGTGCGCCCCAAGCGCCGGGACCTCGAGGGCTAGGGTGGATCTCCTCGATCCCGAAGCGTGGGTCGGCGTGTGGGGGATCGACCGCCGCTTCGAGTTCGAGACTCCCGGCGCCCCCGCCCGCTTCCTCGGCCAGGCGACCGTCCGCCGGGTGGCTCCGAAGAGGTACCTCTACGAGGAGGAGGGGTTCGTCGAGGGGAGCGGCACCTTGATCCACGCCACCCAGCGCTATTGGCTGCGGCCCGGCGAGGGGTCGCTCGAGGTCTCGTTTGCCGGAGAAGGAGAGCTTCCGTTCACCTCGCTTCGGCCCGCCGAGAACGGTGGGCTCGTCGGCACCCACGTCTGCGGACCCGATCGCTACACCGGCTCCTACCGCACTGCCGGCCCGGACGCCTTCGAAGTCGAATGGCGGGTGGAGGGCCCCCGCAAGCGCGGCGCGATTCGTTCCACCCTGACCCGGGCGACGGACGAGATGGGATACGCCTAGAGGCTCTCTTGACGGAAAGGAGCAAGTCCCATGAACACCGAGGCCCTGAAGACCTTGTTCGACTTGAACCACCGCGTGATCGGAGTCAACGCGCGCGACCTGAGCCACGAGGAGAGCCTGCGTGAGCCTCACCCGGGAGGGAATTGCGCGAACTGGGTGCTGGGACACATCGTCTACACCCGCGGCGCGGCGCTCAACCTCGTGGGCGAATCGCCCGTGTGGAGCGGACCGGAAGCGGAGCGGTACAAGCGGGGTTCCGCCCCGATCCACGACGGCGACCACGCCACGCCCTACCCGCAGCTCCTCGAAGCGCTCGACCGTTCCCAGGAGCGGCTCATGGCGGGACTCGACCGGCTCGACGACGCTTCCCTGGGCTCGGTCGCCGAGGACGGCACGCTGGCGAACCAGCTCGCCATCCTCCAATTCCACGAGGCGTACCACGCCGGGCAGCTCGGCGTGCTGCGACGGATCGCGGGCAAGGAGGGGGCGATTCGATGAAGCCGCAGTTCCTCGTGATCTACCGGCCGCCGCGCGCGACCTTCAACGACGACGCCACGGCCGAGGAGGAGCGCATCATCGGGGACCACTTCGGGTACCTGAAACGGCTCCTCGAAGAGGGGACGCTCCTTCTCGCCGGACCGTGCCTCGACGCCTCGATGGGGATCGCCGTCCTCGAGGCCGATTCCCTCGAGGCGGCGCAGGCGATCCTGGCGCGCGATCCGGCCGTGACCGGGGGCGTGTTCACCGGCGAGATCCGCCCGTATCGCGTCTCGCTGATGGCGGGGAGGTAGCGCCGTGCGACGATTCGAGGAAGGAATCGATCCACGGACCGGGGAGCGCTGCCTCCGCGTGTTCACGCGGGGGGAGGCCCTGAAGGAGGACCCCGGGCTCAACAAAGGGACCTGCTTCACGCGCGAAGAGCGGGAGCAGCTCGGGCTCCGGGGTCTCCTGCCGCCGGGCGTCTCGACCCACGCGGAGCAGGCCGCGCGCGCGTACGGCAACTATCGTGAGGCCGGCGACGACGTGCACAAGTATCTCTTTCTCGCCTCCTTGCAGGATCGGAACGAGACCCTCTTCTACCAGCTCCTCCTCGCGCACCTGGAAGAGATGGCTCCGATCGTCTACACGCCCACCGTCGGAAAGGTCTGCGAGCAGTTCAGCCACATCTACCGCAAGCCGCGGGGGATCTACGTCTCGAGCGAGGACCGCGGGCGGATCGCGGACGTGCTGCGGAACGCGCCCCTGGAGGACGTTCGTATCATCGTCGCCACCGACAACGAGGCGATCCTCGGCCTGGGGGATCTCGGAGTGGGGGGCATGGCGATCACGATCGGCAAGCTCGCGCTCTACACGGCGGGCGCCGGCATCCATCCCGCGCTCTGCCTGCCGCTCGACATCGACGTTGGCACCGACAACGAAACCCTCTTGAACGATCCGCTCTATCTCGGCGTCCGGCATCCGCGCCTTCGCGGCGCGGAATACTATGGGCTGCTCGACGAGCTGGTCGAGGCGATCGCCGACGTGTTCCCGAAAGCGCTCGTCCAGTGGGAGGACTTCGCGAACCGGACCGCGTTCGAGATCCTGAACCGCTACCGCAGGCGGATCCTCTCCTTCGACGACGACATCCAGGGAACCGGCGCGGTCGTGGTCTCGGGGATCCGGAGCGCGCTGCACCAGGCGGGTCGCCGCCTCGAGGACGAGCGGATCGTCTTCTACGGCGCGGGCGCCTCGGGCGCGGGTTGCGCGATGGCGGTGCGGCAGGCGCTCCGCGAAGCGGGCGTTCCGGAGACGGCGCTCCGCGCCAAGGTCGTGGCGCTCGATTCCCGCGGGCTCGTGTTGAGCGATCGTCCCGGGCTCTCCCCGGAGAAGAAGGGTATCGCCGCGGACCCCGCCCTGGCGGCGGGCTGGAGCGGCGGTGTGGACTCCTTCCACCTGGAGGACGTCGTCCGCGAGTGGAAGCCGACGGTGCTCGTGGGGGCATCCGGGCAGCCGGGGGCGTTCACCGAATCGATCGTCCGGACCATGCACCGAAGCTGCCCGCGCCCCGTCGTGCTCGCGCTCTCGAATCCGACGAGCAGGGCGGAGGCGACGCCGGCCGACCTGATCGCGTGGACGAGCGGCGCCGTGATCACAGGGACGGGGAGCCCCTTCCCGCCGGTCGAGTACGCCGGTGAGACCTACGAGATCGGCCAGGGAAACAACGCGCTCATCTTTCCCGGCGTCGGGCTCGGAGCCGCCGTGGTCGAAGCCCGGTGGCTCCCCGACGAGGCCTTCACCGCCGCGAGCCGCGCCCTCTTCGAGTTCACCGCTCCGGAGCGCCGCCCCGGCGCGCCGATCTATCCTCCGCTCCGCCGGCTGCGCGAGGTGTCGCTCGCCGTGGCCCGGGCGGTCGCGCGGGCGCTGGTCGACACGGGGGCGGCGCCTCCGCACGAGCCGGAGCAGATCGAGCGCCGCCTCACCTCGATGGTATGGGAGCCGGCGTACCGGCCGTATCGCCCGGCGGAGGAGCCCGAGGCCGTGGCGACGCGTGCTAGCGGCCGTTCCCGTTCTTCGGCTTGACGAGCATGGCGCTCAGGAGCAGCGCCAGACCGATCCCGAGCGGGATGAGGCCGATCGCCCATGCGTTCTTCTCGGTCGCCATGAGATTCAGGAAGAGCCCGATCGAGAACCCCGCGAAGACGCACACGATTCCTCCGATGAGGAGGCCATGGTAGCGTCGGAGCGGGTTGTAGGAGATCCAGGACGGCGCGTCCACCGCCGACGGCGGAGGAGGGAGCTTCGTGGGATCCACCCCCCGCTCGAGCGCGGCGATCCGCTCCCGGTGTGCGAGCTCGGCGAGACGCTGCTGTCCGACCGTGCGCACGATGCCCGCGGTGATGCCGCCGATGATCGCGACGATCGGGATGGCCATGATCGCCATGAAGGCGAAGGTGTCACTGGCATGCATGGATGGACCCTCCTTCCGGGTGTGGTGAAACCGACTTCCTCGTACACACCCTTGGACCGGGCGGCGGCCGCCCCCGGTTTCACGAAACCGCAGGTCCTCGAAGCGCGGTCTCAGGAGGTGGTGGGCGCGAGTCCGGGGTCATCGAGCAGTGCCACGGCCGAGGTCCTGGAGGAGCGGGCCCTGGTCGGGCGCGCCCGCTCCGGGGACACCGCGGCGTTTCGCCGGCTGGTCGAGCGCCATCAGGGAAGAGCCTATGGGGTGGCGCTTCGGATGCTCGGGTCACCGGCGGACGCCGAGGAGGCGGCGCAGGACGCGTTCGTCCGAGCGTGGCGCGCGCTGCCGGGCTTCCACGGCGAGGCCCGCTTTTCGACGTGGCTTCACCGGATCGTGGTCCGCTGCGCGCTCGACCGTTCCGCGATCCTCAAAGCGCGCCGTTCGCGCGAGACCGCGATCGAGTCGGAGGCCGCGGTCGACCCGTCCGCGGCGCTCGGGCGCGCGGAAGCCGCGTCCTCCGCGCCCGAGCTTCGCCGCAACCTCGCGCGGATGCTCGACGCCCTTTCGGACGTGCAACGGGCCGCGGTCGTGCTGTATTACTACGAAGATCGTTCCGTGGATGAAGTCTCCCGCATTCTGGGGATGCCGCCGGGAACCGTGAAGACGCACCTGCACCGCGCGCGCGCGCTGCTCCGCGCGGCGTGGATGGGGGAGGAGAGTCGAGGGACCGTGCGATGAGCTGCGTCGTCTTTCTGCGCTGGCTGGATGCCGGCATGCCTCAGGAGGGAGCCGCGGAGGCGGTCGCCCACGCGGAGCGCTGCGCGCGATGCGCCGAGGCGCTCCGGGCCGCACGCGCCGTCGAGGCGCTGCTCGCCTCCGACCCACCGGCGGTTCCGGAGGGATTCGCCGGGCGCGTCATGGATCGGATCGCCGCGGAGCCCGCGCGGGCTCCCGCCTGGGTTCCCGCCGCAACGCCCGTGCTTCCCTGGTGGGCCCGGATCGCCGCCGACCCGGCTTCCGTATTGGCCTTCGTCCTCCTCGGTCTCGTTCTCCTTCGGATCGACCGGCTGGCCGCCTACGCGGGCTCGCTCGCGCAGATGCCCCAAGGGCTCGGACTTCCCCTGCCGGCCGCGAGCGCTCCGCTCTGGACGGCGCTCTGGCTCATCGCCCTCCCTCCGCTCCTTCTGGGCGGGCTCGCTCTGTACCGCGGGTCCGAGCGTCTCCTGACGCGGTGGGCCGGCGCCTAGCATGGACGTCGCCCTCGCCGTCCACCGCCTCCACTTCGCGTTCACCGTCACCTTCCACTACCTCTTCCCTCAGCTCACGATGGGGCTCGCCCTGCTCCTCGTGATCGTGAAGACCGTGGCGCTCCGCACCGGGGACGAGCACTGGGCGGAGGCGAGCCGCTTCTGGATCCGGATCTTCGCGATCAACTTCGTCATGGGGGTCGTGACCGGGATCCCGATGGAATTCCAGTTCGGCACGAACTGGTCCGAGTTCTCGAAGGCGGCGGGGAACGTGATCGGGCAGACCCTGGCCATGGAAGGCGTGTTTGCGTTCTTCCTCGAATCCACCTTCCTCGGGCTCCTTCTCTTCGGCGAGCGCCGGCTGGGACCGCGCGGACACTGGCTCGCGGCGTTCCTCGTGTTCCTCGGAGCGTGGATCTCGGGCTACTTCATCATCGCGACCGACGCGTGGATGCAGCATCCGGTCGGGCACGCCGTCGGCGCGGACGGCCGGATCGAGCTGGTGAGCTTCTGGGGACTGGTCGGGAATCCGTGGGCGCTCTGGCAGTTCGCCCACAACATGATCGGCGCCACGATCACCGCGTGCTTCGTGATGGCGGGCGTCGGCGCGTTCTATCTCCTCACGGGGAGCCACGTCCGCTACGGCGAGATCTTCCTGCGCGTGGGCGTCCTCGCGGGCGTGGTCGCGACCATCGTACAGCTCTATCCGACCGGAGACGGGCACGGCCGGATGGTCGCCGAGCACCAGCCGGCCACGCTCGCCGCGATGGAGGGGCTGTTCAAGACCGAGCGGGGCGCGCCGATCGCGCTCGTCGGTCAGCCGGACGTCGAGAAGCAGCGGCTCGACAACCCGATCTTCGTGCCGAGGATGCTGAGCTTCCTCACCTATCGGCGCTGGCTATCCGAGGTGAGCGGGCTCGAGGCCTTCCCACGCGAGAACTGGCCGGACAACATCCCGCTCCTCTACTACTCCTACCACATCATGGTCGGGCTCGGGACGATGTTCATCGCCGTGATGCTGGTCGCCTCCTGGCTGCTCCTCCGCGGGGCGCTCTTCCGGACGCGATGGATGCTCTGGATCCTGATGCTCGCGATTCCGTTTCCGTACATCGCGAACACCGCCGGCTGGATCACCGCGGAGGTCGGACGCCAGCCGTGGGTCATCTATGGGTTGATGCGCACCTCGTCCGGGTACTCGCACAACGTCTCCGCCGGAAACGCGCTCTTCACCCTCATCGGCTTCATGGGGCTCTACACGGTGCTCGCGATCCTCTTCCTCTTCCTCGTGCGGCGCGAGATCGAGCACGGGCCGGGGGCCGCGGAGGCCTGACATGCCCACGCTCTGGTTCTGTCTCGTCGCGGTGATGGTCGCGATGTACACCGTCTTCGACGGGTTCGACATCGGCACGGGCATCGCGCATCTCTTCGTGGCGCGGTCGACCCCAGAGCGAAGGCTGGTGCTGCAGTCGATCGGACCGGTGTGGGACGGGAACGAGGTCTGGCTCATCGCGGCGGGGGGGACGCTCTACTTCGCGTTCCCGGCGCTCTACGCCGCGAGCTTCAGCGGCTTCTACCTGCCGCTCATGATGGTGCTCTGGCTCCTCATCCTGCGCGGGATCTCGATCGAGCTCCGGAACCATCTCCAGGGCGCGATCTGGTCACCGTTCTGGGACGTGGTGTTCGCGCTCTCCAGTATGCTGCTCGCCGTCTTCTTCGGCGCGGCGCTCGGGAACGTGATCCGAGGCGTTCCCATGGACGAGACCGGGCGCTTCTTCGAGCCGCTGTGGACCGACTTCCTTCCCGGGGCGAACGCGGGGATCCTGGACTGGTATACCGTCCTCGTCGGTCTGGCCGCGTTCTTCGCGCTCGGGATGCACGGCGCGTTCTGGATCTCGCTCAAGACGCGGGACGCGATCCGCGAGCGGGCGCGGGTCTTCGCCGCGCGGTCATGGTACGTGGTCGTGGTCGCGACGGCGGCGATCACGGTGACCTCGTTCCGGCTCCAGCCGCAGATCCTCCGGAACCTGACCGATCGGCCGTGGGGATATCTCTTTCCGGCCCTCGCGCTGGTCGGCCTGATCGGCGCGTACCGCTATCACGCCGCGCACCGGGAGGCCAAGGCGTTCCTCTGCTCGAGCCTCTACCTCGCGGGCATGCTCTCGAGCGCGGCATTCGGCGTGTATCCCTACGTGCTGCCGGCGGTGACCGATCCCTCGCGCGCGCTCACGGTCCACAATGCGGCCGCGCCCTTGACCGGATTGCGCATCGGGATCGTCTGGTGGTCGTTCGGGATGGCGCTCGCGGTAGCGTACGTCGCCTACACGTACTGGAGCTTCCGCGGCAAAGTGGCCGTCGACCGGGAAGGGTATTGAGCGCCCCCTAGAGCCGACTCCTCCGTACCGCGCGACCCAGCCCGTAGGACCCGCCCCCGTTCGCCGCGAGGAAGAGAAACACGAAGCAGTAGAGGACCGCGAGCTCGCCCCGATTCAGGATCGGCCAGAAGCCGTTCTTGGCGTGCACCATGAAGTACGCGACCGCCATCTCGCCGGAAAGGAGGAACGCCACCGGCCGGGTGAAGAGCCCGAGCATCACGAGGAGCCCGCCGAAGAATTCGAGGACCCCCGCGAACCAGGGGAGTTCGGGGAAGTGCACGGCATGCCGGGGCATCGCGGTCGGTCCCGTCTCCACGAGCCAGCCGAAGAGCTTCTGCGCTCCGTGTTCGAGGAAGAGAAGTCCGGTGACGATCCGCAAGAGTGAAAGCGCTGCTTCGGAGAACTTCCCACGGCTCACCTCGTTCATCGCGTTCCCTCCAGGGTTGGAAAGCGTGAGCCGCGGAGTCTACTCTTCTTCGTCCCCCTCGTCTCCGGAATCCTTTTCCTCGTCGTCCTTGTCGCGGTCCTTGTCCTTTTCCTTCAGGTCCTTTAGGTCCTTCACGTCCTTGTGGACCTTCAGGTGGAGCTCCTTTCGCATCTCCTTGCGAAGCTCCTTCGCGTCCTCGTCGGAGAAGCAGTCGGACCCGGCCTCGTTGGGACGGCGCAGGAAGATCGTTCCCTGGAACGATTCGAGATCCAGCTTCGCCGTGCCGGAGCCGAAGACGGTGCGGAATCGCTTGGCCTCGAGCTTCTTGAGCGTGACCGGGAAGCTCGAGTCGATCCCGCCGCTGAAGGTGGAGAGGGACACGGTCGCGTCGGCGTGCTCGGGCATCACGACGTCGATGCAGCCGTTGTGGGTGGTGAACCGGTACGAGCCGCTCTTCGCGAGATCTCCTTCGAATCGGACCGGTCCGCTCAGGGTGGAGGCCTCGATCGATTCGGAGCGGGAGCGCTTGATGACGATGCCGCCGTTCACCGATTCGGCCACGATCGGCCCCGAGATCTCCTCGAGCTGCACCCCCTCGTTCACCGACGAGGCGTCCACGCGCCCGCGCGCTCCCTGGACCCGCACTTCACCCTGGACGGAGCTCAGCGAGTAGGGGCCCTGGCCGCCGCGCGCGGTGACGTCTCCGTTCACCGTCTCCGCGTGCACCTCCGCCTCGCAGTTCTCGACGTCGATGCTCGTGTTCACGCCGCTCAGATCCAGCTTGATCCAGCGCGGCGCCGTGATCTGGAAGTTGACGACCCCGGGCACCCACCGCCGCGTCCTGGGCTTGAGCGCGATCGTGGATCCCGCCCGCTCGATCGTGACCTGCTCCCCCACGGAGCGGTCGACCTCGATCCGGATCGCGTTCTTGTCCCACGTCGTGATCGAGATCGCTCCCCCGAAATTCTCGATCTCGAGGGTGGACCCGGGAGACACGGCGACCGTCGTGTCGGGACGCGAGTCGGAGGAAGCGCTCGCGGGCGCGACTTGGGCGAAGACGCCGGCGGCGGAGAGCGCGAACAGGACGAGGAGCGGACCACGATGCGATTTCAACGCGATACCTCCGGTGACGTGCTGGCCAGCACGGTGGCGCGCTGCAGGAGCTCGACCTTGCGCCTCATCGTGTCGGCGAGGTGTTCCTTGACGTAGGTGTTGCTGGGATCGGCCGCGAGCGCCCGTTTCCCCTGATCGATCGCGAGCTCGATGATCGCGAGGTTCGATTCCAGGGTGCGTACCGTCGCCGGATCGAGACGGTCCCGCCCACGCGCGAGCGCCTTCCGGAGATCCGCGATCGCGGTCTCCTGGGGCGTCGAATCGGGAGAGGAGGCGGTGGGGGGGCTCGAAGCCAGGACAGCCGCACCGGCCCCACCCCGCTCGTCGTTCCGCACGAGCTCGCGCGAGGGCTCCTCCTGGGCCGAGCGCTCGGGCTCGACCGCGCGGTTCTCCGGAGCACTCGCCGTGGACGGGCCGGTGACCGGAGCGGAGGCGGACGTCGTCGCGCCAGGAGCCGTGCCCTTCACCGCCGTGCGTCCCTGGAGGAGGGCGTAGACGGCCCCCCCGGAAACCAGCGCCACCGCCAGGCAGGCGGCGATCAGCTGAGGAAGCGACAGGGAGATCCTTCCGCGGCCGCGCTCGACGCGGCCCGGGCCGCGTCGCTCCGCCGCGCCCTGACTCGGGAACGGAACGGTTCGGCCGGCTTCGATGCGCGCCTCGATGCCTTCCCAGATCCCTTCGGGGGCGGGAGCATCGGCCAGCGAGCGGGCCCGAGCGCGCACCCGGCGGAGCTCCTCCAGCGCCTCGGCGCAGGTCGGGCAGTCCGCGAGGTGCGTCTCCGCTTCGGCCCGCTCGGCCGGAGAGAGCTCGTCGTCGAGATATTCGGAAAGTCGGTTCATCCAGCCATCGTTCATCGAGAGACTCCGGTCATCGCTCCAGGTTGCGGCGCAGGATCATGCGTGCGCGGTGGAGCTGCGCCTTGGAGGTGCCCGCCGAGATCCCGAGCAGCGAGGCGATCTCCTCATGACGGTACCCTTCCACGTCGTACAGCACGAATACGGTCCTCGCTCCTTCGGGCAGACGCTCGATCGCGCGTTCGAAATCCATGCCGAGGTCGGCGTTCCTCGCCTTGGAGGGGACCCCCTCCAGGATCCCTTCCTCGTCCCGGATCCGGGACCGTTCGGTCGTCAGTGTGGCGCGCCGGGCGAGGATCACGTTGACCGCGACTCGGTGAAGCCAGGTCCCAAAAGCTGCCTCACCCCGGAACGTCCCGAGCTTTTCCCAGGCGCGAACGAACACGTCCTGGGTCAGGTCGGTGGCCGTGTCCGGGCCCGCCATACGGCGCGCCAGATTGTAGATACGGGCGGAATGCCCCTCATAGAGGCGTGCGAAGGCCCGGACGTCCCCTCGAGCGGCCCTTGCGGCGTCGTCTCGATCCGTGTTCGTCAAGGTTCCCTGATCCGAGTCCTGCCTCGGTGTCATGACTCCGCCGCCCGAGTAGTTCATTCGCGTCCTTGGACAGTCCTGAGGTGCCAAAGGTTGGAATCGCATTCTGCTTTCAACCATTTACGGGATCGGCCCATCGTACCTTTTCGTCGGTCTCAGGGGTACTCCCCGCGGCGCCGCCCGAGCCAGGGCGCCGGCGATCCGTTCCGGCATTCTGGCCACCACACTCGCCTCGAGTCTCGGACGCGCGTCCGCGGGGACATCCGCTTCGGGAAACCTTTGCGTGGAGAAGTATCGTACTGTGAGCGCCATGTTCGCGATCCTCTTGATCGGGCTGCTCCTCGCGGGTCCTGCGTTCGCGCAGACCGCTGACTCCACCCACGCCTACCGGCACGAGGACCGGCCGGTCCTCCACGCGTCTCCCGTCACCGGGCACATCCGGATCGACGGGAAGCTGGACGAGCCCGACTGGGCCCAGGCCGTCCCCGCGGACGTGTTCACGCAGCGGGATCCGAACGAAGGGCAACCGGTCTCGGAACGAACGGAGATCCGTGTCCTCATCGGAGACGACGCGCTCTACCTTGGCGCGAAGCTGTACGACCGGGAGGCCTGGAAGATCCGGCGACGCCTCGTCCGCCGCGACGAGGACTTCGCGTCCGACTACCTGGCGGTCCTGATCGACTCCTACCACGACCATCTGACCTGCTATCGGTTTCGGGTGAGCCCCGCCGGCTCCTACGACGATTCCTTCCTGGACGCACGCGGCAACGCCGATTTTTCCTGGGATCCCGTGTGGCGCGTCCACACCAACGTCGACTCGCTGGGTTGGACCGCGGAGATGGAGATCCCCCTCTCCCAGCTCCGGTACAACTCGGCGAGCGACGCGGTGTGGGGGATCCAGATCCGCCGGTGGATCGACCGCAAGCAGGAGCTGGCCGAATTCGCGTTCACGCCCAAGAACGAGACGTCCGACGTGAGCCGCTTCGGGCACCTGACGGGCCTGGGGCAGATGGCGGCCCCCCGGCACGTCGAGCTCCTCCCCTACAGCTCCGCGAAGGCGGAATATCAGTACGTCCCGAACGGCAACCCGTTCCGGGACGGAGCCGACCACCACGGATCGATCGGCGCCGATCTCAAGTACGGCCTGACGAGCAGCCTGACCTTGGACGCCACGGTGAATCCCGACTTCGGGCAGGTCGAGGTCGATCCCGCCGTGGTCAACCTCACCACGGTGGAGACCTTCTTTCCGGAGCGCCGGCCGTTCTTCGTGGAGCGCGCCGATCTCTTCCAGTTTGGCCAGTCTCGGAGCTTCAACAATTTCAACAACACGATCCCGTTCCACGCCCGCCGGATCGGACGCGCGCCCCAGCGCACGCTCGACGAGAACGAGTTCCGTTTCGTGGACAGCCCCTCCCTGACCACGATCGACATGGCGGCGAAGCTCACGGGGAAGACCCGCGGCGGAACCTCGGTCGGGTTCCTGGATGCCGTGACCGCGGCGGAGCGGGCCCACTACGTCGACAGCCTGGGCGTGGAGCGCGAGGAGGAGGTCGAGCCGCTCACCAACTACACGGTGGCCCGGCTCCGGCGGGAATACGCGCAAGGGAACACGATGCTCGGGGGGATCGCGACCGGCGTGGTCCGCGATCTCGGCAATCCAGCCCTCGGCTCGATGCTCCGATCGCACGCCTACGCCACCGGGGTCGACTTCAACCACTACTGGGCGGCGCGGCGCTGGAACGTGGACGGGTTCCTCCTCGGGAGTCACATCCGAGGGAGCGCCGACGCGATCGACCGCGCGCAGCGCTCGAGCGTGCGGTACTACCAGCGCCCCGACGCCACCCACCTCCACTACGACCCGACGCGAACCTCGCTCAACGGCGCGGCGGGAGAGTTCTCGGTGAACAAGATCGGTGGCACCCACTGGGAGGGCTCCCTCACGTACCAGGACTGGTCTCCCGGGGTCGAGATCAACGACCTCGGGTACATGAACCAGGCGGACTCGCGCGGCATCTCCACGCTCGTGCTCTACAAGCAGTCGAAGCCGGGGAAGCTCTTCCGGAACTGGGACGCCTTCGCCTTCTCGAACCATTCCTTCAACTACGGCGGCGACCTGACCTACCAGGGCTACGAAACGCAGGGGGAATGGAATTTCCCGAACTACTGGTACTTCCAGTCGCGGGTCTCCTGGTACCCGGGCTCCTTCGACGACCGCCTGACGCGCGGGGGTCCGATGGCGCGCTTCCCAGCGGGGGGTCGCGTCAACGCCATGCTCATGTCCGATTCACGCCGGAGCTGGCAGGCGAGCCTGAGCGCGAACTACTCGTGGGACGACGCGGGGGGATACCTCAAGGAGTTCACGCCCTCCCTGAGCCTCCATCCCGCGCCCGCGATGCTCGTGAAGTTCACGCCGACCTTGCGCGAGCTCCAAGATCGGGGTGGATACGTGGGGGTGACGCCCGACCCGACCGCCACCGCGACCTACGGCAGCCGGTACGTCTTCGCGACCCTGCTGCAGCGCACGGTCTCCCTCGACACGAGGGTGAACTGGACGTTCTCTCCGAAGCTGAGCCTTCAGATCTACGTCCAGCCGCTCGTCGTGACCGCGCTCTATCACGACCTGAAGGAGCTCGAGGCTCCACGCACCTTCGAGTTCCTCGTGTACGGGAAGAACGCCGGCACGATCGGGCGCGACTCCACGGGGGCGTACGTCATCGACCCCGACGCCTCGGGTCCCGCCGCGGCGTACACGATGGCCGACCCGAACTTCAACTACCGCTCGCTCCTCGGGAACGCGGTGCTCCGCTGGGAATACCGGCCGGGCTCCGCGATCTTCCTCGTCTGGCAGCAGAATCGGAGCGAGACGCAGCCCTTCGGGGACTTCGACTTCTCGCGCGACTTCCGCGGGCTCCTCGAGAACGGTCCGGAGAACATCGTCGCCCTCAAAGCGACCTACTGGCTCGGAATCTGATCTCTGGTATCCTTTCGGCCCCATGCCGAAGATCAGCCGAAGCGACATCCTCGTACCTGCCGAAGGCTTCCGCTCTCGCGAGGTCGCCTCCTTCTTCGCCCAGCTCGAGGACCAGAGTCGCCGCCTCGGCGAAGCCGTGCGGGGCATCACCCCCGAGGAAATGGAGTGGCAGCCCGCTCCGGGCATGAACACGATCGGGATGCTCCTCGCGCACCTCGCGATCGGGGAGACGCTCTGGGTCCAGTTCGCGCTCCTCGATCGGACCGAGTTCGACGTGCCGGCCGCGATCGGGGTCCCGATCGAGCACGACGGCCTGCCGCTCGCGTCCGGCGCGGCCCCGCCGGAGCATCTCCGGGGAACGACGGTGGGGCAGTACGAGGACCTCCTCGCCCGCGCGCGTGCCTATTTCCGCGAGGCGGCGGTCGGCCTGACCGACGAGGATCTCGACCGCACGATCACCCGCGACCGCGACGACGGAACGCGGCGGGAGTTCAACCTGCGCTGGGCGCTCTATCACATGCTCGAGCACTTCTCCGGCCACTTCGGGCAGATCCTGCTCCTGCGCCACCAGTACGCGGCTTCGCGCCTTCCGGCGCGCTAGCCCATGCTCGTGCTCGAGGAGACGCCGCTCGACGCGGTTCGCGCCGCGGAGTCGCCGGGGGATTTCGAAGAGGCACGCACGTTGTTTCTCGAATACGCCCAGACACTCGGATTCGATCTTTCCTTCCAGGACTTCGACCGCGAGCTCCGGGAGCTTCCCGGGGAGTACGCCGAGCCTCAGGGAACGATCCTCCTGGCGCGCGCGGGGGCGGAGGTTCTGGGCTGTGTCGCGCTCCGTCCGCTCGGGCAGGGCCTCTGCGAGATGAAGCGGCTCTACGTCCGTCCCGCGCACCGCGGGCGCTCCCTGGGAAGGAAGCTCGCCGAGCAGGTGATCGCGGAGGGAGCGCGGCGGGGCTACCGCGGCATGCGGCTCGACACGGTGCCCGCCATGAACGAGGCGATCGCGCTCTACCGCGCGCTGGGATTCCGCCCGATCGAGCCCTACCGGACCAATCCGATTCCGGGCGCCCTCTTCTTCGAGAAGGACCTCGCGCCGTGAAGGCCTTCTCCTGGCGCGTCCTGCCGCGCAGGATCCTGATCCAGACCGCGCTCGGCGTCCTCTTCGGGTTCTTCTTCAACATCCTCCTCGGTCAGGGCGGCCGCACGTTCGTTCCCTACCTCGTGATCTCGATGACCTTCGCGTACGTGATCTTCGTGACGAACCTGCTCAACCGCTACGTCGTCCTGCCGCGACTCCTGCGCGCGACCGGGTCGGAAGAGCGGGAG
>Ga0066388_100001162_pt1 | contig 14352 bp, 11 predicted proteins | sample PanSoiMetaGPlot6_FD_64539 | JGI IMG/M metagenome (GOLD analysis project Ga0066388, IMG submission 64539) | Tropical forest soil microbial communities from Panama analyzed to predict greenhouse gas emissions - Panama Soil - Plot 6 (Hybrid Assembly) | ecosystem: Environmental > Terrestrial >... | reverse complement strand
GGGAGCCGGGCGGTCGTCCCGTCCTCGATGACGGCGAGCCCGTCCTCGACCAGCGAGGTGAGCGCGTCGGCGTCGAGCGCGCGGGCGTCGACGGGCTCTCCTGCCCGCAGGCGCGCCATGACCCGGCCCCGGCGCTGCCGGAACGAGCCCTCGAACCGCGGCTGGCGTGACCGGCGTTCCCCGGTCCGCGTGCCGCGGGACGCGCACCGCGGGCACAGCGGGCACTCGCCACAGCGGGGCGTGCGCGGCCGGCACACGAGCGCGCCCACGTCCATCAGTGCCAGCAGCCGGTCGCGCCCGCGCAGCGGCGCGCCCAGCTCGACGAGCACCTCTTCGGCATCACGGTCGGAGAGCTGGCGCCCGGCGGCGCGTTCGGCGACCCGTCTGGTGTTCGCCTCGACCGCGGGCAGGTCGGCGTCGTCGCACTGAGCGGCGACCGCCCTCGCGGTGTACCGCCCGACGCCGGGCAGGGACGCCAGGTCGTCGGGCCAGCCGTCGGCGGCGAGCACCACCGCCGCCTCCCAGAGCCGTCGAGCCCGACGGGGGTAGCCCAGCGTTCCCCAGGCCGCGATCACCGCGCCCGGCCCCGCCTGTGCCATCGCATCGGGAGTCGGGAACCGGGCCATGAACCCGGGCCACGCGGCCGCGACGCGGGGCACCTGGGTCTGGTGGAGCATCACCTCGGAGACGAGCACGGCCCACCGGTCCCGTGTCTGCCGCCAGACGAGGTCGTGGCGTCCCGTCCGGGTGTACCAGGCCGTGATCTCAGTCACGGCTACGGCGGAAATCTGCCTACCGTGAGCGTCACTCCGGAGCCCTTCGCTTGCTTTCCGCCCCCGGCGGGGTTCTGGGCGAGCACGCGTCCGTTGTCACCCGGGTTGCTGACGCCCTGCTGGGAGACGAAGACCTGGAAGCCCGCCTGCTGGAGCGTCTGCTGGGCCTGGTTCTGTGGCTGGCCGACGACGTTCGGCACGTCGACGAGCTGCGGCCCCGTCGACACGAACATCGTCACCCCCGAGCCCCGCTTCACCTGGGCGTTGGCCGCGGGGTCGGTCCGCGTGACCCGGCCGCTCGGCACGGTGTCGCTCGGCTCACTCTGCACCGCCACCTGGAAGCCCGCCTGCTGCAGGAGCTGCTGCGCCGTCTGGGACTCCTGGCCGACCACGTTCGGCATCATGACCTGGGGCTCACGCGCGACCTGGAGCGTCACCTTCTGACCCGTCTTCGGAACCGCTGCACCCGCAGGCGGATCGCTCGCGACGACCGTGCCGGCCGGCTGGTCACTGTCGACGTCCTGGCTCACCACCGCGTTCGTCGGATCCTGCAGACCGACGTTGATGAGGTCGTTCACCGCGTCCGCGCGCGGCTTGCCCGTGACGTTGGGCATCGTGAAGGTCGCCTTGCTCACGCGCAGCGTCACGGTGCCGTTCTTCTTCAGCTTCTCGCCCGCGCCCGGCTTCTGCGAGAGCACGATGTCGGGTGCCTCCTTCCCCGTGACGTCCTTCCGGTCGACCTTGAACCCGATCTGCTTGAGGGCCTGGTCCGCTTCGGCGAACGGACGGTTGATGACGTTCGGGACTTCGCGCGTCGGACCCCCGCCGCCGCTCCCGCCGCCGCCGGCGAGCAGCCCGATGATCACGGCCGCGACCAGGCCGACACCGATGAAGGCGGCGACGAACGCGCCGAGCCGCTTTCGGCGCCGCTCGCGCAACTCGTCTTCGTCGGGCTCGTCCGCCACCGGCGCGGCCTGGGTGGCGGCCATAGCGCCCGTCGCCGCGCCGCCGGCGATCATCGCGGTTACCGGCCCTCCAATCGGGGGTTGCCCGCGTACGAAGCGCAACAGGTCCGTCCGGAGGTCGTCGGCCGTCTGATACCTCGCGTCGGGGTCCTTGGCCATGGCGGTGAGGATGATCCGCTCGAGGTCGGGTGGAAGGTCGGGCGCGCGGCTGGAAGGCGGCGCCGGGTCCTCGCGGACATGCTTGTAGGCCACGGCGACCGGGCTCTCGCCCATGAACGGCGGCTGGCTCGTGACCATCTCGTAGAGCACGACGCCGAGCGAGTAGACGTCCGACCGGCCGTCGACGACGTGGCCCTGGGCCTGCTCGGGAGAGAAGTACGACGCCGTGCCCATCACGGCGCCCGTCTGGGTCAGCGCCTCGCTCGTCCCCGCCCGGGCGATGCCGAAGTCGGTGACCTTGACGTCGCCGTCTGCGGTGAGCAGGACGTTGCCGGGCTTGACGTCGCGGTGCACGACACCGTTGCGGTGCGCGAACTCGAGCGCGCCGGCGATCTCGGCGCCGACCTCAGCCGTGCGACGGGCCGAGAACGGGCCGTTGACCTGGACCACGTCACGAAGCGACCGCCCCCGCACGTACTCCATGACGATGAAGTACGTGCCGCGCTCCTGGCCCCAGTCGTAGATGGCGACGATGTTCGGGTGGTTGAGGTTGGCGGCGCTCTGCGCCTCGCGGCGGAACCGCTCGACGAAGCTCGGATCGCGCGCATACTCCGCGAACAGGACCTTGACCGCGACGGGACGATCCAGCAGCTGATCCCGCGCGAGATAGACCTCCGCCATCCCGCCCCGAGCGATGCCGCGCTGAATCTCGTACCGATTGGAGAAGACGTCAGCGAGCTGCGTCATCGGGGCCAAACCCTACCCGTGCCCCCGTTGGGGCCCCCGGAGGTCACCGGCCGAGCACCATGCGCATCATCTGCGCCGCGATCGGTGCCGCCACGCGGCCGCCCGTCGCCTCGCTGCCGACGCTCCCGCCGTGCTCGACCAGGACCGCCACGACGACCTGGGGGTCCTCCGCCGGCGCGAACCCCACGAACCACGCATGCGGTGCGGCGGCGCCCTGCACCTGTGCGGTTCCCGTCTTCCCCGCGACCGAGACCCCCGGGATCCGCGCCGCCGTCCCGGTGCCCCCCTCCACGACCGAGACCATCATGGTGGTGACCGTCGAGGCGACCTGCGGCGTCATCGCCGTCCGCCACGCCTTCGGGTCGATGGTCTTGACGGTGTTGTCGTCACCGTCGGTGATGTGGTCGGCGACGTGGGGCTGCATGATTTGGCCCTTGTTGGCGACGGCGGCCGCGCTCAGGGCCATCTGGAGCGGGGTGACGGCGACGTCGCCCTGGCCGATGCCGGCGAAGGCGAACAGCGGCTGGTTCTGCTGGAACGACCCCGGTGGCGGCCCGACGCTGCCGGCGGCGCCGGGCGAGACATCGAGCGGCGGCGCCGACCCGATGCCGAACTTCTGCATCCCGGGAACGAACTCGTTGGCGAGGTCGAGACCGATCTGCCCGAACGTCGTGTTGCACGACTGCTGGAAGCTGCGCGCGAGGGTGCCGCCGCAGGACTCCCCGCCGAAGTTCTTCAGCGTGTTGTTCGTCTGCGGCAGGTCGAGCTCGGTCAGCACGGGGAACACCGACTCCGGTGTGAACCTCCCGGTGCCGAGCGCCACCGACGACGTGACGACCTTGAACGTCGACCCGGGCGGGAAGCGCTCGCGGTAGGCGCGCGGCAGGTCGGGCTTGTCGGGATTGGCGCGCAGCAGCTTCTCGTAGTCCTGGACCACCTGCGAGTTGTGGCTGGCGAAGGGCTGAGGGTCGTAGCTCGGGTTCGAGTACATCGCCAGGATTCCGCCCGTCTTCGGGTTCATCACCACGACCGAGCCGTGCTGGGCGCCGAGCGCGTCGCGCGCCGCCGCCTGCAGCGACGCGGATGTCGACAGCACGACGTTGCCGATGGGCTCCTTCCCCGCCAGCAGGTCACCGACGTTCCTGATCTGCAGGAGCGGGTCACGGCCCGCCAGCTCGTTGTTGTACGTCTTCTCGACACCCGTGTTGCCGAACACGGCGGACTGATAGCCGACGATCTGCGAAAACAACGCGCCCTGGGGATACAGGCGTTGGAACTTCAGCTCGTCGCCCGTCTCGACCGACCGGGCGAGCACTTGATCGTCGGAGGTCACGATCCGACCCCGCGGCTTGGAGAAGTCACGCAGCTGGAACCGGATGTTGCGCGGGTCGCTCGCCAGATGGTCGGCGTCGTAGACCTGTAGGTACGTGAGCTGACCGACCAGCAACAGCATCAGAACCGTGACCCCGATACCCACCCGCCGGATCGCGCGATTCATCGGCGGGCGAGCGCGCCGGCTCGCGCGGCGGGTCTGGTCGCCCGTTCGGCGGACTCGTCCGAGATGCGGAGGAGGAGCGCGAGGACGACGAAGTTGGCGATCAGCGACGAGCCGCCGTACGAGATGAACGGCAGGGTCACGCCCGTGAGCGGGATGAGTCGTGTGACCCCCCCGAGGATCACGAACGTCTGGATCCCGATGATGCTCGTGAGGCCGGCTGCGAACAGCTTCGGGAAGGGCCGCTGTGCCTGCACCGCGATGCGAAAGCCCGCCGCGACGAACAACAGGAACGCGATGAGGATGGCGACGGTGCCGAGCAGGCCGAGCTCCTCGCCGATGGCCGAGAAGATGAAGTCGGTCGACGCGTTCGGGATCTTGTCGGGGCTCCCGAGCCCGAGCCCGGTTCCCGCGAAGCCGCCGGAACCGAAGGAGAACAACGACTGGACGATCTGGTACCCCTGCCCGCCCGCGACCGGCCAGGGGTTCGCCCACACCGACACCCGCTCCTGGACGTGGCCGAAGATCGCGTACCCGATCGCCGCGCCCGTCACGAACAAGCCCGCCCCCGCGAGCAGGAACGCGGTGCGCTCGGTCGCGATGTAGAGCATCACCGCGAACACGGCGAAGAAGAGGAGCGACGAGCCGAGGTCCTTCTCCATGATCATCACGACGAGCGAGAAGCCCCACGCCAGAAGCAGCGGGCCGAGGTGTCTCGCGGCCGGAATGCGGAAGCTCCCGATGCGCCGCCCGCCGGCGGCGAGGACCTCGCGCTTGTCGACGAGGTAGCCGGCCAGGAAGATGACGAGGAACACCTTCGCCAGCTCGCCGGGCTGCAGGTTGATCGGACCGAAGCGCACCCACAGGCGGGCGCCGTTGATCTCGCGCCCGAGACCCGGCGCGAGCGGCAGGAGCAGCGCGAAGAGCCCGAGGAACAGGAACGTGTACCGGTACCTCTCGAGGAGATGCACGCGCCGGACGACCCAGAGCGTCCCGATGAACGCGGCGACGCCGACCATCGTCCACACGGCCTGGCTGGGTGCCAGCTGGTTGTTCGCGTCGCGGTCGATGCGCGTGATGACGACGAAGCCGATGCCGTTGAGCAGCGCGGCGAGGGGCAGCAGTGTGCCGTCGGCGCGTGGAGCGAGCCGCCGCACCGCGAGGTGGGCGACGACGTACAGGGCGACGAGCACGGCCAGGAAGAACCAGATGTTGGGCGGCAGTGACGGGCCCTCGGACAGCGTGACGAGGATGTAGCCGCCGACCGTGATCACGACGGCGAGGAGCCCGAGCCCGAGCTCGGAGTTGCGTCGCTGGGACGCCGTGAGGCTCACGACGGTGGCGGGGCCGGAGGCAGGGCGGTCGTCGGCGGCGGCACGGTCGTGGTCGCGGCGGTCGCGCGCTCCTCGACGCCCTGGCGGAGGCGCGTGACGTACGAGTCCGCCCCGCTGCGGGACGAGAACTTCTTGCCCGCTTGGACGTCTTCCTGTTGGGGCTGGGTGAGGTCGTCGGGGTCGAGGTCGGTGTGGCGCTCGACGGTCGGGTCCCAGATGAGCAGACCGCCCTTGATCCCCTGGAACACCGTGACCCGGCCTCGATCGATCCCCACGTAGTACGTGTTGCGCGCGTACCAGCCGACGAAGCCGAACGCGATCGCCAGCACCAGGAGGATCGGGAGCGCCCACAAAGCGACCCGGAGGAGCGTGCGACCCCTCCGCCGTCGCGGCTTCGGACCGGGAGCACCCGCGTCGGTCCCGTCACCGTCGTCGACGACGGGCGCGGCCACCGCGTCGTCCTCGGGCTCCTCGACGGCCTCGATGATCACCGCGGTGATGTTGTCCTCACCGCCGGCGGCGTTGGCGGCGTCGACGAGGAGCTGCGCCGCCCGCCTCGCGTCGGGCTCACGCCCGAGGATGTTCGCGATCTCCTCGGGGCGCACCATCGTCGTCAGGCCGTCGGAGCACAACAGGATGCGGTCGCCGGCCCGGAGCTCGATCGGGTAGAGGTCGACGTCGACCAGCGGGTCGATCCCGAGGGCGCGGGTGATGATCGACCGCTGCGGGTGCACCTCCGCCTGCTCGGGGGTCAGCTCCCCGCCCCGGACCATCTCCTCCACCAGGCTGTGGTCCTCGGTGATCTGGCGGAGCTCGCCGTCCCGCATCAGGTAGCCGCGGGAGTCGCCGACGTGACCGACGGTCAGGGAGCCGTCCGTGCCGAGCATGCCTGCAGTGAGCGTGGTGCCCATGCCCTGGAGCTCGTGGTCGGACTCGGACTTCTCCAGGACGGCCTCGTTGGCGCCCTCGATCGCGTCGCGCAACGGGTCGCCGGACGCCACCGCGGCGCGCAACGCCTCGAGCGCGGTGGCGCTGGCGACCTCACCTGCCCTGTGGCCGCCCATGCCGTCGGCCACGGCGACCAGCCCGAGACGGTCGGCCTGGTCGAGGTAGCCGTCCTCGTTGCCGTCGCGGACGCGGCCGACGTCGGTCACGCCGGCGGCGACGAGCTTGAAGCGGGTCATGGAGCGCTCCGGCCGGCCGCCGCGCTCACTTGCCGACCTCGGTGACGGTCTGACCGAACTGCACGCGGTCGCCGCGCTTGAGGCGCGTGACGCCCGCGATCTGCTTGCCGTTCACATATGTGCCGTTGGTGGAGCCGAGGTCCTCGACGTAGCCCTCGCCGTTCTGCTGGAACAGCCGCGCGTGCAGCTGGGAGACGTAGGTGTCGTCGCCGAGCACGAGCGCGCATCCGCCGCCCCGTCCGACCGTGACCTCGCGGTCGATCGTGTGGGTCTCGCCTCTTCGGGCCGCGGGTTCGACGACACGGAGGCGCAGCGCGCCGCGGGGCTCGGGTCGGCGCTGCGGCCGTGGCGGTGCCGCCGCCGGCGCCGCCGCCGGCTCGGCCGACAGCGCCGGTGCCCGGAGCTCGCGCACGGTGAGCCGCACCACCCGATAGAGGAAGAGGTACAGGAGGGCGAGGAAGCAGAACTTGAGGACCGTCAGAACGGCTTCGGACATGAGTGTCGGGCCTTAAGACGCCTCGAAACGGATGGTCGTGGAGCCGACCCCGATCTCGTCGCCGTCCTCGAGCGCCTGCTCACGGACGGCGACGCCGTTCACGGTGGTGCCGTTCATGCTGCCCAGGTCCGACACGGCGAAACCCTCGCCCGCGGGCCGGATCTCGGCGTGGCGTCGGGAGACCTGTGCATCCGCAAGTGATACCGCGCAGTCGGGGAGCCGTCCGATCACCGCCGGTTGGTCCCCCAGCTGCACACGCCGGCCGTCCGGGAGGACCAGCGCCCCCAGGTGCTCGGTCGGGCCCTCGACGATCTCGGCCACGACCTCGAGCTGCCCCGCGCGCAGGTCGTCGTCCTCGATCAGCGCCACGGTGACGGGCCCGAGGAACTGGTAGCCCTCGTCCCGGGCGTACTGCCGGGCGGCGTCGGCGAGCTCACGCGAGAGCACGTCGGAGTAGCTCGAGAACCGCTTCATGTCGTCGGCCGAGAGGTAGACGACGGTGTCGTTGGGTACGACCCAGCCGCCGTGGACGCCGATCATGCGGCCGGTGTCGAGGGCGCGGGCGATCTTGCGACCGATCTCGACGGGCTCGAGGCCGGCGCGGAAGGCCTTGGCGAAGGTGCCCTCCACCAGCCGCTCGAGCCGACGCTCGAACCCCTGGAGTCCCATCGGGCGGAAGTGTAACTGCGCGATGTCCGGTTTCGGCCGTGCCCGGTCCACCTCGGACGCCCCGGAACCGTTGGCTACGCTGCGGACTCCCGATCCGGGCGAGTGGCGGAATTGGCAGACGCGCAGGCTTCAGGTGCCTGTGTCCGCAAGGACGTGGGGGTTCAAGTCCCCCCTCGCCCACCCAGGGGTTCCGACGGAACCTGCTGGAAGTGCCGACACAACTCGTTGCGAAAGCCCCGGTTGTGTTGGCCGGGAGCGTCGGGCCCGTTTGTTGGCCCACGAGCCCGACGGCGGGCCTCATGAGGGGCCACGTGGTCCGCATGTCGGCGCGTCGGCACCAGCGCTGGCCGCGACGTCGTCGTAGGCGGCGGACGGGTCGCGGATTTTGAGCTGGGGGGTGGCGCTCCGCTCCGAGCCGGGACCTTGGGTCGCCAGGTCCCGAGGGGCCGGGTGCGACGCGGCGGGCGTGGCTTGCGCAGCACTCCCTTGGCGTCGGGGCGGGCTTTGCAGGCGAACGCGTCGATCCGGCGGAGATTCGTGGCTACGAGTGCGAGGGCGACGAACACGCTCTGGGCGGCGACGCCGCGCACCCGCCGCCTTCTGGGATCGTCGAGGGCAGCGTGAGCGCCGTCTTTGATGTCGCCGTTCATGCCCTCCGAGGCGTTGCGCAGGGTGCTGTAGGTGCGTGCCCACTCGTCGGAGCCGTGCAGGAGGGGCTGGAGGAACTTCGCGCCGGCCTTGGGCGGGAACGTCACTGACTGTTGGCGGCAGATCCGGGGAGCCCGTGGAGCATCTTCGTAGGCCTGCTGCTTCGCCTCCCACGTATAGTGCACGGCCCACACCTGTTGTGCGTCCAACGTTTCTGCGTTACCGACCGGATGCTGAACGGCCGCGTACAGCTCCTCGTGGGCGGCCTTCCATAATCCAACGGTCGCATGCGCGCACCGCGCCCGACAAAACGGCCGATAGACCTCTAAACCCGCGACGCGAACTGCGCACCCACGGGCCGTACGGCCACGGCATGCGCTTTGGGGCTTGATGAACGTCCTGCTTCGGCCAACCATGTACAAGAAGCACCTGGGAGCCGCCAAGGCCGTGACGACATCGGTGCCGTCTCGTGGGCCCGCCAACGGGTGGCAAGGCGAGGCCGACTCCATTCGTTCGCGTCTCCTTCGGGAAACCGGACGCGCCGACGCTGGCGTCCACTCGCGGTCAGTTGTGCCCTGGAGCGCTTCCGCGACGCCCACATCCGAGACTTCGTGATGGTTCTTGCCGAGCGAGGCGCGCGGCGTCGCCTGCATACGTGGCGGTCCGACTCGACGAGGACGACCGCGCCCGCCGCTCGCGGGATGGACAGCGTCGCTGAAAGAAGGCGAAATGGCGAAGACGACCGCTAGGACGAACACTCAGCGATCTGACAAGAACCCCGAGCGTCTATCTGGCAAGCAGGAAAGGGCCAGCTCGCGGTCGGGGCGGGCCAGTGTCGCGGATGCAGCAGCATCTTCGAGGCGTGTGCAGAGCGCGGCGATGCCCTCGCCGTTCCCGCCGATCGAGGATTACGCGTTCCTGTCCGACTGCCACACTGGTGCGCTCGTCCCTTCCGACGGTGGAATCGGCTGGCTATGCGTACCGCGCTTCGACTCGCCGAGTGTGTTCGGCACCCTGCTCGACCGCGAGGCGGGGTACTTCCGGCTGGGACCGTTTAGCATTAGCGTCCCGACGGCGCGGGAGTACGAGCCGGGGACCAATATCCTCGCCACGACGTGGAACACGCGGGGCGGCTGGCTCGTCGTGCGCGACGCGCTGACCATGGGGCCGCGTCAGGGCGAGGACGAGGTCACGCCGCACACCCGGCCACCTGCGGACGACGACGCCGACCACACCCTCGTGCGGACGGCTACGTGCATTGACGGTGAGGTCGAGGTCGAACTGATCTGCGAGCCGGTCTTCGACTATGGCCGCACCGAGGCGTCGTGGACGCTCGTAGACGGGAATCGGAACATCGCCGACGCGACGGGTGCGGGCCAGACCATCAGGCTGCAAACCGACATGGCGCTCGGCGTTGAGGGTGGTCGGGTTCGGGCCCGACACGTCCTCCGAGCCGGTGACCGCGTGTACTGCGCGTTGTCGTGGGCCACGGGCCTGGTCGCACCGGGCAACGTCGACCAGGCCACCGAACGCCTGGCCGCCACGACGCGTTTCTGGCGGGCCTGGTTGGGGCAGGCGCAGGCCGTGGACCATCCCTACCGCCAGGCCTTTGAGCGGTCCGCCCTGGTGATCAAGGGCCTCACCTACATGCCGACGGGGGCGACCGTGGCGGCCCTGACCACTTCGCTGCCCGAGACTCCGGGGGGCGACCGCAACTGGGACTACCGCTTCACCTGGATGCGCGACTCGACCTTCACCCTCCAGGCATTGCACTACCTCGACCTGGACTGGGAGGCGGACGAGTTTATGGAGTTCACCAGCGAAGTCGAGCCGGTCGAGGACGGCGGCCTGCAGATCATGTACGGCATCGACGGTCGCCGCGACCTGACCGAATCGACCCGGGACGAGCTGTCCGGCTATGCGGGAGCCCGTCCCGTGCGAGTGGGCAACGGCGCCTGGAACCAGCGGCAGAACGACGTATACGGCGCGGTGCTGGACTCGATCTTGCTCCACACCCGGCGCAGCGAGCGCCTGCCGAGAGGCCTGTGGCCGCTCGTTCAGTCGCAGGCGGCGTGTGCCACCTCGGTGTGGCGCGATCCCGACCAGGGCATCTGGGAGGCACGGGGCAAGCCCCAGCACTATGTGTCGTCCAAGCTCATGTGCTGGGTGGCGCTCGATCGTGCCGCCAAGCTGGCCGCGATCCGCGGCGACGCCGACTTGCAGGCGACGTGGAGTGCGACCGCGGACGAAATCAGCGCCGACATCCTGGAGCACGGTGTCGACGACCGGGGCGTCTTGCGCCAGCACTACGACACCGACGCGCTCGACGCCTCAACGCTTCTGGCGGCGGTCTTCGGATTTCTACCCGGCGACGACGACCGACTGCGCAACAGCGTCCTTGCGATCGCCGAGGAGCTAACCGACCACGGCTTCGTGCTGCGTTACCGAACCGACGAGACCGACGACGGCATGTCCGGCAAGGAAGGGACGTTCCTGATCTGCTCGTTCTGGCTCGTCTCCGCGCTGGCCATCATCGGCGAGGAACAGCGCGCCCGTGACCTGATGGAGCGTCTGCTGCGGGTTGCCTCGCCGCTGGGGCTCTACGCCGAGGAGTTCGACGCCGACACCGCGCACCACCTCGGGAACTTCCCCCAGGCGTTCTCGCACCTGGCGCTGATCGAGGCAGCAGCGCGGATCATCCTGCTGGAGCGGGTGAAGGAGCTGACATGAGCTCGAACCCGACCAAGAACGGCAGGTTCTCGTGCGGTATGGCTCATGCGTGAGCTCGGCGCACATACAACGGTCGACGATCATCCATTAGCCCGGGCGTAACCGGCGATCCGCGCTTCATCCGACAACTGAAGAAGACGGGCGCGCGGCTGTTCAACGAAGGCTCGAAACAGTCGGAGACGGCTGACGGCTATGTCCGCACGACCGTTTTTCTTGCAGCGGTGCTGTTCCCGATCGGAATCAGTACCCAGTTCCGTATCCGTCCCGCACTGAAGATCCCTCGCGCACGTCAAACCTCAAGACCTGCTGGACGTCGCTCTGAGTCCTTGGTCCCGTGCGCGTCTGCCGACTTCTCCAACTGTTGCCGCTCGGCGAGGTTACGGATTTCGGTTGTCGGCATGTGGTTCCATCTCGGGTGGTGCGCGTCCGAGGAGCTCGATTGCGGCGAGGTATACGAGCAGCAACAGGGCGAGCACGAGGATTGTGAGTGGTTGGGGGCTGCTCCACAGCAGGAGGACCAGGATGGCGAGGGCCACGCCGGCGACGCGCAGCGCGACTTTGTGCGCGGCGACCCAGGCGCCGACGGGTCCGGGCTTCCAACCCGGCTGGTCGGCTCGTCCGATGCTTCTGATGAGCCGGCGGGTTCCTTCACGCGTGCGTACGGCCAGGCGTGACGGCCCGCTGAGAAACGCGGCGAGGGCGACGATGAGGCCCAGCACGGCGATTGTTCGGATGCCGTTGCGCAGGAGACTGGTCAGGATGTCGAAAACAGCAGCCGCCGCGTCGCGATTCTTCGCCACGTCGAGAAACGCGTATCTGGCGAGCGCGAGCAATGCGGCGGTGATTGCCATCGCGACGACGACGCCTAGGGCCCAGCGCATGAGCGAGCGCCGCCGATCGCCCGAGAGGGCAAGCGCGACCCCCAGCAGCACGAAGACGAGCACCACGAGCACGATCCGCAACCGGTCGAGCAGGTGCACGGCGCTCCGGGCTTTCTCGAGCTGACTGGCGTCGAACAGCTCGACCTGCAGGTTCTTCTTGCTGACGTCCTGCCCGACCGAGTCGAAGACCGTCACCCCGCGCTTGTCGAGATCCTGGATGACCGTGTCCACGATCGGCGTGAGGTCGAGAACGACCTTGCCGTTCTTGACCGAGACGCTGCCCTCGCCGGTCAGTACCTTGTCGACGGCGGTGTGCGCGCGCCGGTTCGCATTGCGCCACAGCGTCTTGAACTTGTCGCTCGCCAAAATACGGGGAACAGCATCGCGTGTGAACGTCTCGACGCCTGAGGCGATCGGCGAGGCAAGGAACTGTGCCCTTTCCGGAAGCGCGTCGTTCACTTCCTTCTCGACGTCTACCTCTGAGAACAGCTTGTTGGTGATCCGGTTTGCGACGGTGTCGGTGATGTCCTTGTTCGACGCCAACGGCGCGACGGTGTCGACGTACTTGTCCGTATCGAGAACCAGATTCCGCACCCACACCGTCAGGCCAGCGATCGGCAGGAGCACGACGCTCAAGATCACCAGGATCGCGACCAGGGCTCGGCGCCAGCGGGGCAACCGATGGGCGCGACTCTGGGATTCGGTGGTGTCGGTCACGTTCCGTCCCGACAGTCGGAGTCACAGCCCTCGGATGCTCGGCTGATGCCAAGGGCCAAGAACGCGCCGTCACCGCAGATACCAGGCGAGCCCGACCCGGGGCGCGTTCGCATCACCGGTATTGGGGTTGTCCTGCCAGAGCATCCACGTCAGCGGGACGAGCGATCAGATAGACGAACACTCCGAGGAGGGGCAGGAAGAGAATGAACAGGAACCATGCCGCCTTGGCCCAGCCGCTGTGGTCTTTGCGACGGAAGTTGTCGAACAACGCCCAAATGATCGTGAAGATCACGAGGAAGAACAACGAGGCGAGGACCAGGGTCCAGAACACCCCGAGCAGTGGGTAGTCATATGCGAGCACGGGCCCTCCTAACGCTGGACTGTGTATCGATCCGACTCTACGGACCAGCTCGAGACCGCGCATCCCCCCAACGGCATGATCCATTTCGGGGTTCGCCGCAAGCCGCGGTCGCTGGTCAACGCGTACGGCGGCGGGAATCGACCAGCGAGGACGAGAAGCGGCTTTCGCACCCATGGCCGAGGTATGCAGGCCGCCCACGTTGCTGAAGCTCGAGGCGAGCAGTCATCAACTCCATCGATGCTCGCAGACCTCGCCCTCGGCGTGATCATGCCGTCGGCGTGATGACGGCGCTTTTAGCCTCTCGCCGATGGGATCACGATCTACTCAAGGAGCAGACATGAAGGAAGACGCACCTGTCGTGCCGGCCGTAGCCACCTAAGCGTGAGACTTCGCCCAGCGCATGAAGTGGCAGGCCAGCAGATTCCGGGCATGATCCGACAGCTTGTGGCGCTTCTCTTGCGTGGTCACCGTTCCAACCGTCTCGTGCGACCGAGATTGCTTACGAGGAGTGCCACCACCGTGACGAGATAGATCTGGCCGCTGAGTGCCTCGAGTACCGCGAGAGCTCGTCCGAGCCCAGTGGCGGCTGTGAAGTCGCCGTAGCCAACTGTCGTCTGAGTCACGTAGCTGAAGTACAAGTAGTCGGCGGTGGACGCTTTGTGCGTCTGCACGAAGAACGGGTCGGAGCCGAGCGCACCAATAGCGTTGTAGAGGAAGGCCCAGAGCATCCCGATGAACACGTAGATGCAGAGCGCGCCAAGCACAGTTTGGACGTCGATTACGCCTCGCCGGACGATCGAGCGCGCGATGACCACCGGCGCTACCGCGACGAGCAGTACGTTCAAGAGGAACAGCCCGCCTTGCACATTGCCGGAACTGAAGAACGTGGCCACGACCGCACCAGCGAAGACACCGAGCACCAGCAAGATCGTCACGCGCAGATACCGCCGGCCCACCTGAGCAGCGCGAAGAGTGGCCAGGAGAGTTGCACCCTGGAGCGCGACGGTGACGAGCGCGACCCAGCTGCCTGAGAAGCCGGCCGCCATGAAGACGAACGTCGACAGCAGCAGCAGTAGGACGATGCCGAACCGGTAGCCCTCCAGGCGTGCCTCGGTCGATTCGTCGAGACGTGCATCGCGTAGGTCAGATGCCATCGCTCTCCCGGTAGGGCAGCTCGGTTGAGGCGAACGTGG
>Ga0066388_100001161_pt1 | contig 14354 bp, 7 predicted proteins | sample PanSoiMetaGPlot6_FD_64539 | JGI IMG/M metagenome (GOLD analysis project Ga0066388, IMG submission 64539) | Tropical forest soil microbial communities from Panama analyzed to predict greenhouse gas emissions - Panama Soil - Plot 6 (Hybrid Assembly) | ecosystem: Environmental > Terrestrial > Soil... | reverse complement strand
TCGCGGATCGCCGTGTGGGAACCGGGCCGGCGCTTCGTCGACGTGCAGGAAATGGGTCCGTATCGTTTGTGGTGGCACGAGCACGCGTTTCGCGCCGACGGCGCGCGCACGGTGATGGAAGACCGGGTGTTGTACGCGCCGCCGCTCGGCGCCATCGGGCGGTTCGCGAACCGCGTCTTCGTCGCTCCGGCGCTGACGCGCATCTTCCGGTATCGAGGCGACGTGATCCGGCTGCGCTTCGGGGAGGCCGGGTAGGCCGGGGAGGCCGGATGGGCCAGGCAGGTCTGGCGGGTCGGAAAAGCTGGGGCGACAAGTGAGCCGGACGCGTTGAGGCAAGCGATCCGACCTGACTGACTCGCCCGACTCGCCTGACCTGCCCGACCTGTCTCGACCTCTATATACTCGCCGCGTGGCGCGTGCGCGTTTTCCGTTCATCCTCTTCGCGGCTGTCGGTGTCCTCGCGTCGTCCTCGCCGGCAGACGATGGCCGTCGATCTCTTCATTCAGATCGTGAAAGACGGAGGAGCCGGCATCGTGTGCACCGCGATGGTGGACGACGACATCCGCGCGTTCTATACGCAGCCGTGGGTGATGGTTGGCAGCGACGGCGGGATCAACGCGCGGCATCCGCGCGGCGCGGGGACGTTTCCAAAGGTCCTGGGACGATACGTGCGCGATCAGAAATGGCTGACGCTGCCGCAAGCGATCGCCAAGATGACCAGCGCGCCGGCTGCGCGGTTGAAGCTGAAGGATCGCGGACGGCTCGACAAGGGCGCGGTTGCCGACGTCGTGGTGCTGAACCCCGACGCGGTCATCGACCGTTCGACGTTCAGCGATCCGATGACGCTGCCTGCAGGGATCGAAAAGGTGTTCGTCGGCGGTGCGCTCGTGTGGGATGTGGGTAAGCCGACGGCAGTGCGCTCGGGCAAGGTCATCAGTTCACCCGGGCGATGACTATATTTCCGACGCTGCCGTATCACCCGGTGACGTACCCAGGTCAACCGCCCTTGCCGGCGCGTGCTCGGAACCGTCGGATCGTGTGCCGTTTCCGGGCGCGCCCGCACTGGAGATGAATCTCCGGCGCGAGCGCACCTCAGCCTTTCATATTCGCGGGTGCTGACTCGGGCCTGCAAACCAATGTTAGGGCTGCCTTTGTGGAGAGTGCGGGCCCAAAGCCCGCACCCTGCACGGTCTTGAAACGCGCTGTCAGTGCTTCGCTGCCTGCGGGACCTTCAGTTGCTGACCTGGCTTGATCTTGTCGGGGTCCGACAGTTGATCGCGATTCGCGTTGAAGATCTCCATGTATGCGTTCGCGTCGCCGAGCAGGTGTTTGGCGATCTTGCCGAGCGTATCGCCGGGCTTGACGGTGTAAGTGGTTTCCGGCGTGGCGCTCGGGGCCGGACCGACCGCCTGGATGTCCGCGACGATCTCGTTGTGCCAGTCAGGGATGGTCTTGATCGCGTCCCAGATCTTGTTCGCTTCGGCCTGCGTCTGGGTCGTGCCCTTGAAGTAGAGCTTGCCGTCACGCTCCTCAGCTGAGCCTTGCATTCTCAGGCCCTTCGCCGTCTGGATGGCGTAGCTGTATTTGTCGCGAAGTCCCATACCAGCCTCCTCGCGACCGCCTCACGCAACGATGCTGCCACGGCCGGGCCGGCCTGGCACCGGCGCGTCGTACGAATGTTACTTCGGCAGATCGAATCGGACTTCGAGGTAGGTGATGGTGCCGTCCAGATCCTTGTACCAGTGCGGCGTTCCGGCGGGAATCAGGATGACGTCACCCTTCGCCACGTGACGCGCCACGCCGCCGTCGATTGTTGCCGCGGCGGGCGTGCCGCTCGCTGCCGCGGTGGGACGAATGATCGTCCCACCAGTGACGAGCGTTCCTCCGCCCTCGACGATGTGGTGGACTTCAGTTCCGTCGGGATGCGCGATGGCACCCTGCGGCGTCGTGCGACGGACGACGTTGATGCGATAGTGATCGGCGTTCTTCACCGGCGCGGTGTGCATCGCCGGCGCATTTTTCGCGGCCTCCTTCAAGGTCGACATCAGTTCCGCGTCGGTCAGGTAGGTCGCCGCGGCCGGATGCGATTGCATGGTCGCGCGCACGCCAGCGATCGCGGCAAGCACACCGACCGTCAGCGCGAGACGTTTCACGCGGTCGCTCATCGTTTCTCCACTGATCTCAGTCGCGCCGCGAGATCCATCGCGATGCTGCGAGAACCCGGAACCGCCGAACCCTACTTTTGTTTCTCCGACGTCGGCTTCGCGACCTGCTTCTCCTGATAGCGGGCGCCCTGGAGAACGCCGGTGAGCGCGTAGTTGCCCTCGTGGCAGGCGTACTCGAACATCCGCTCGTCGGTGCGGACCATCGGGATCGACGCGCTCCACGCGCGCGGCCAGGTGTCCGGATCCTCGACGGTGAATTCGTAGCGCAGCGCGTCCGCGCTCTCCCGCGTGAACCGCTCGACGAGATGGAGCTTCGTCGTCGCGCCGCGGAATCCGCCTTCGAGCGAGAAGTTGGTCGTGTCGACGACGAGCGTGTCGCCGTCCCACCGCCCGATCGAGTCGCCGGTGAGGAAGCGCATCTGCTGAGGCATGTGCTCGCGGCGGGTGAGATCGATGATGCGGGCGCTGTGGATCATCTCGTTCAGGATCAGCACGCGGTCGCGCGTCTGCACGAGCTGCATATTGTTGTTGTAGGCGCTCGGCACCATCGGCGGACCGGAGTTGAAGCCGAGGATACAGCGCTCGGCGAGCGGCCGCTCTTCAGGGTTGTCGAACTTGCCGCGGCGATCCGCCTGGCGCTTCTGCGCTGCCGGCAGCACCGCCGGCACGCGGCCGTCGGGCGGATCGACGACCAGCGACGGCTGACGCGCGATCCGTTTGCCGAAGTCCCACCAGAAATCGTTGTACGCGCGCTCGACGTCGGCCGCCGCGCCGCCGTCACGCTTGTCCTTGTTGGACGTCTCGATGCGGCGCTGCGCGAACTCCTCGGCCTCCTCGTCGCTGACCGTCTGCTTGTCAGCGAACTCGCTCGGCCGCTCGAACGGCGTGAGCTGGGCGAAATCCCAGGTCGCTTGCAGGTCAGGATGGCCGTCGGCAGTGCGCGCCACGGACGCCTTCTTCGATTGCGCGGAGAGCGGGACGGCCAACAGCACCAGGATGGCAAACGCGAGGGAACGCGTCGGGAGGGAACCCGTCGCAGGGACACCCATAGTGCCGCTCCTTTCGAGGCCTGGAACGCAAAGACCGCAAAGGCCGCAATGAACACCAGTTGTCGTCCTTGCGACCCTCGCGGGCTTACAAGTCTACGCCCGAATGGTGAGCGGCGCCCGATAATTCGGTAGGAAGAGGAAGCCTCTACTTCAGCGTGATTTGCCCTCCGCTGAACGTCTGATTCGTGGACTGGCTCGTGATGCTCACCGTATAAGTGCCAGCCGGGAGTACCGCGCCCGTTACGTTATTAACCGTCTGCCAGTTGAACTGCCACGTCCAGCCGTTGGCCGCCGTCGGCAGCTGGAACGAGCTCTTGCCCGGGTCTGCGGGTGTGAAAATCATCGTGCCCGCCGGTCCCGTGATCGTGATCTTCGGATTCGCGGTGGAGCTGTTGACGGCCACGCCGCCAACCGTGAATTGCCACTTGAGCGGAACGGCACTACCCGAGTTGAACGTCTTGCCCGCAGGAGGCGGCAGATTCAGGACGGCGGTGAATCCGTACTGCACCTTCACGGTCACGACGAACGATCCGGTCGCCTTGTTGCCGCGGATATCGGACGCCGAGCAGGTGACAGTCGTGGTTCCGATCGGGAACGTCGAGCCAGATGGCGGCGCACACGAGGCTGCCACCGGACCGTCCACGAGATCGGTCGCCGTCACTGTATACGTGCCGATGGCGCCCGACAGGCTCGTCGCGGTAAAGACCGGCGACGGCAGCGTCAGTGTCGGAGGCGTGGTGTCGACGACGTGCACGACGAACGTCGTCGGCGTGGCGTTGTTCCCGTGCGCATCGCGCGCCGTGCAGGTCACCGTCGTGTTGCCGAGCGGGAACGTGGAACCCGACGCCGGCGAGCAGACCACCGGATCGATACCGTCGACCGTATCCGTCGCCGTTGGTGACGCCCATGACACCGGCGCGCCGGCCGGACCGATGGCTTCTCTGGTGATGTCTCCGGGCGTTCCCGTGATGAGGGGTTTCGTCGTGTCGACGACGTGCACGGCAAACGTCGTCGTCGAACGATTGCCGCGCACGTCCTGCGACGTGCACGTCACCGTCGAGTCGCCGACCGGGAACGTGGCGCCGGACGCAGGTGCACACGACACCGGTTCGGCGCCGTCGACGAGATCGCTTGCGGCGGGATTGACGTAGGTGGCGGCCGCTCCGGCTGCGCTCGTCGCTTCCACCGACACGTCCGCGTGTGGCGCGATCGCCGGTCCAGTGGTATCGCGCACGATGACGGCAAAACTCGCCGTCGCCCGGTTGCCGGATTGATCGGATGCCGCGCACGTGACATTCGTCGTCCCGAGCGCGAACAGGGATCCGGACGCTGGTGCGCACGTCGCCTGCAACGGCCCATCCACCGCGTCGACCGCTGTCGGCGCCGTGTAAGAGGCGAGCGCGCCGGCCGGGCTGGTCGCTTCCGCGACGACATCAGCGTGCGCAGCGATGACCGGCGGCGTCGTATCCACCGTCACGACGATCGTCGCCGCCGGCGTGATGTTGTTGGTCTCGCTCAGTTCCGACACGTTGCGGAGATCGTCGGCATACAGGAAGAGGAACCACGTCCCTGGCGCCGTCGTGAGCGGGATGGTCACCGTCGCCGGCGTCACGACGTCGTTCGTTCCTGGCGTGGTCGGATCGTCGAACGGCTTCAACGGAGTGGTGAAGCTGACCGACCCGAGCAGCACCGCGTGCGCCGGATCGACGAGTCCGGTTGCCGGATCGAGCGCGAGCGTAGGAGTCGGCGACAGGTAATAGCCGTACCGGCGCGGACCGGCTTTGAACGTGCCATTGTTCGGCACCACGTAGCTGCCGATCTGCAGGGCGTGTCCCGCAACAACGTTCGCCGGCGCCACTCCGAGCGCTCCGCCGACGACCAGATCCGGTCCCTTCGGAATGATGCGGCCCGAAGTGGGCGTGCAGCTCGCGTCGCACCAGTAGTCCGACACTGTCAACGAAGCGGGATTCGTCACCGGGTCGTACAGCGTGGTGATTTGGCTCAGCGGCTTCTTCGGAATCGCCAGCAGCTTGACGACGGTGAACTCCTGTTCCGGTGGCTGCGCGTCGACGCCCTCGCCAATGCGGAAGCCGCCTGGCGGGACGACGGGCGCCGCTGCGCTCGACGGCGCGACCGGCTTGCCGGGCTTGGCCGTGAACACGGAGTTGTTGATGATGTTGGTCGGATCGCTCGGGAAGCCGTTCTCGGCGGAAATGTTCTCGGCGGAGATGTTTTCAGCGGAGATGTTTTCGGCCGAGATGTTCACGGCGCCTGTATTCGACACCACGGTGGCCTGATGCTGCACAGTCGCGTGACCGGTCGCGTCTACGCAGGCCCCGATTGACGCCAGGCGATAGATGACGACGTGGAACGTGTAGTCGGACGAGTACGCCTTGTCGACGTTCGCGAGTGCGGTGAACGCCTTCGTCGGATCGCCGGTAGCCTTGATCACCCAAGTCGTCTCCTGGATGCCGAGGTTCTCAGCGGAAATGTTTTCGGCGGAGATGTTTTCCGCGGAGATGTTCTCGGCCGAAATGTTCTCGGCGGAAATGTTTTCCGCCGAGATGTTTTCCGCGGAGATGTTCTCGGCGGAGATTGCCAGTGGGTTGCTCACCACCACGGAACCGGGCGCCGTACCTGCGCTCGGCTGGTTGCCGATGGCGTTGAACGTGATCCCGTTGGTCGACGTACCGTCGGAGACCTGCACGAAGATCGGAGCGGTCGTCGTCGCGTAGACGACGCGTGTCGTGCTCGAAAACGGGTTCAGCGTGACGACGCCGACGCCCGGCCCACCCTTCGCAAGCGGATTCGTCTTCGAGAACGACCCCGTCGACGTCGTCGTGCCCGGCGGATCGATGGTGAACGTGACCGTCTTCGACGCGTTGGTGTTGTTCCACACCTGCAACGGGAACGTGAGGAACTGGTCGTCCCCTGGCGACGGCGTGGTCTTCGCGGTCACCGGCGCGGTGACGAGCAGGCCTAAGCTCACCTTGGCGAGCATCATGTCGGTGTTGCGGGATCCGCCGACGACGCAGGCGGGCAGTCCGCCGACGCCATGCGTCCACGCCGTGTATTGCGACAGCTGATCGTTCGGAGGTGTGCCGCCTTTGCTTGGCAGAGGGGCTGCGGGCGGTAGCAGGTTCCGGTTGTCGCTCGACGCGGTGATGAAGCCTGGATACGGCACTTCCTGCGGTGTGCTCGGGACCTTCCAGGTGCCATCGGGCCGTCTGACGAACGAGGTTGCCGGCACCAGCGCGTTGTAGTCGCCCATGAAGCAGGTCGTTCCCCCGCCTGACTGCGGCCGGCAGTAGAAGTTCAGCCGCGGAATGCAGCCGGATTCAAGGCCGGGGAGCGATGGTTCGACGCCGCTTGGCCCCGCGCAGCTTCGCGAGCCGGTGATGGGATCAATGATCTCGTTCACACGCGCGACGTCGTTGACATTCTCGGCGCGCGGTTGCGTCACGCCGCCGACCACCTCGACGAGCCGCGTGCCCGTCCGGTAGGGATATCGGGAAATCTGAAAGCTCCTGCCGACCGACCCGTTCGCATTCAGCACGGCTCCGCGCAGATCCATCAGCCGGTGATAGCCGCCGATCCAATTGTTCGCGGTGAGCGCGTTCGTACGCGATTCCCAGTAGGTGACCATGCACTGGCCCGCGCCGCACGCGATCGACGGCATCAGCTGCGGATGGGCGTTGTTGTCGTCGCGTCCGACGTTCCAGAAGAACCCCTGGCCATCGGGCTCCGCGGTGCGAGCGCCGATGTCGAACGCCTTGCGCGCGCTCCACGTCGTGCCGCCGTCGGTCGAACGCGTAAGCATGATTCGTGGACTACCGCCGGACCCACAAGACAGCGGTGCGCCGGTGGTCGGGTTGGCGCATTCCTGGAACACGACGGACATCGTTCCGTCCGACGCCGCCGCAGCCGACGGGAATCCGTTGGAGCGCGGCGTGATCCTGCCCTCCGACAACTGCAGCGCGGCGATGCTGGTCGAGTCGACCTTGATGTTCCCCTGGTCGAACGGCATGAACGGCGCCGGGTCGAGAATCGACAGCGGCTTGGTCCAGTTTGCCGGACCGAGGCGCTTCGAGAAAAAGATCGCTGGACTCGTTCCGAAGCCGCGCCAGAAGGCCGAGACGTCTCCACTCGGCGACGCGACGAGCCACGTTCCCGAGTTCTGGTTGGTGCTCTGGTTGATTTTGTCGGTGGAGAAGGTCACGCCGCCATCAGTCGATCGTGCGACGAAGAGCTGACTTTGAAACTTCGCTCCGCCCGGATTGCCGTTGAAGAGCGTGTACGACACGTACACGTCATATCCAACCGGGCTTGCTGGATTCACCAACACAATCGCGTGTGGCTTGTCGTGCAGCGTCCCGAACGTGGCGTTGTTGCCCGCGGCGAGCGTCGTGAAACCAAGAAACGTGAGGCCGTGTCGGCCCGGCTCATCAGGAATATTGAGATCCCTGAATCGCGCCACCATCATCCAGTTCGAACTCCCGCGCAGGAACGCCATGAAGGCGACGAAGAAATCGCCGTTGGGGGCCGCGACCACGACCGGATCGGATGACGCGGTGGCGACCTGGTAGTAAGGAGCCGTGACGCCGGCGGCTGACGTGTCCCACGGCGCACCGGGCATGAAGAACGGCGTGCCGGTCGCACCGCCGTTCGTGGACCAGGTCAGTCGAATCCACGCATCGCTGCCGGCAAACGCTTTCGGCCGGCGCTCCTCTTCCTCTTCTCCGGCGTCGACGCCGCGCCGCGGATGGATGAGTCGGGCGAGCGCGCCGACGAACCGGGTCCACACACTTGCGACTGTGTCGCCGAGCCCGACGTCGGTGGAAATCTCGACGCCCGAGTAGTCGATGAAGGCCGTAAACAGCCGGTTGGGATTCAGCGACGATGGAGCGAGGCTCCCTTCGACCTGCCGCTGAAGAAAGATGTCGCCGAACTTCCAGGCATCGGTCCAGCGCGGATCGTTCCTGCAGTTCGGATCGGCTGCCGGATCGCACGGCATCCATACCGGCATCACATTGACGTTCTCGGTCGCCTGCTGGCCCCGCAGGGTGGATGACAGAGCGATCGACAGGGCGACCGCGAACAGCAGAGCTGCGAGGCGTCGGCGAGTCATGTGAAATCCTGCCAGGGCTGCCGTTGCCGCCGGGCAACACCACTCCGTGCCCTGAAGAAGGAGTCAAGTGTACCGCTCGCAACCGCGTGAAAACTCTCGTACGAGTGACGGAAGTCGAAAAAGAATCGTTCGCGCGGAAGTCAGTCCTCCGATGCGGCGACTTTCGTCTCCTAGAGTGGCGACTCGCGCGGATGTTTTCAGGTTGCACGCGCAACGCCCGTGATACCCTTGACTGCTCGCTTCCCTGGTCGATCACAGATGTTCTGCGCCCGCTGCGGCCTCGAGCTGCCGGAGGGGACCGTGCGCTGTGCGCGGTGCTCCGGGCGTGCTGATCACGCCGTGATCAGCGGTGCGCTTGCCTCACCGCCCAACACGTTGAACACGCCGCCGCCCGACGTAGATGCGGTCACCTTCGCAGGCGCCGCGCCGGCGGCGTACCGGCGAGATGAGACCGGACCGCTCACGCCCGGCGAGGCGTTCGGCAGCCGGTATCACGTCATTCGGCTGCTCGGGATCGGCGGCATGGGCGCGGTCTACCAGGCGTGGGATTCCGAGCTCGGCGTCGCCGTGGCCATCAAAGTCATCCGGCCCGAGGCGACCGCCGATCCCGCCGCGGCGGCCGACGTCGAACGGCGGTTCAAGCGCGAGCTCGTGCTCGCCCGCCAGGTCACGCACCGGAACGTGGTCCGCATTCACGATCTCGGCGAGATCGACGGCATCAAGTACATCACGATGCCGTACGTCGACGGCAGCGATCTGGCGACGACGCTGCGGCATGCCGGTCAGCTGACGCCGTCGAGGGCGCTGCGCATTGCCCGGGGGATCGTCGCCGGGCTGGCCGCGGCGCACAAGGCCGGCGTCGTGCATCGCGATCTGAAGCCCGCCAACATCATGATCGAGCCCGACGGCGAAGCCGTCATCATGGACTTCGGCATCGCGCGCTCGACCGGCGGCGCTGTCGTGCCGGCTCGCGAGCGCGTCACGACCTCGCTCACCGCGCAGGTGACGAGTCCACGCGCATCGCTCGAGAAGCGGGCCGCGGTTGCGCCGCTCGAAGTGACGATGGTCGGCGCCGTGGTCGGAACCATCGAGTACATGGCGCCCGAGCAGGCGCGCAGCGCGCTCGTCGACCAGCGCGCCGACATCTACGCCTTCGGCCTGATCGCCTACGACATGCTCGCGGGTCGCCGGCGCGCGGCAAGCGACGCCAGCGCGATCGACGAGCTGCACGGGCGGATGGCGCAGGCGCCGCCGTCGGTGCGCACGATCGCGCGCGACGTACCCGAGCCGTTCGCGCGAATCATCGCCCGCTGCCTCGAGCCGGATCCCGACGCGCGGTATCAGACGTCTGAAGCGCTCCAGGCGGAGCTCGATCGCCTCGACGAGCGCGGCCAGCTGCTGCCGGCGCGCCGCTCGCTGAATCTCCGCGTCGCTGCCGCCGGCGTCGCTGCGTCGCTCGCGTTGATCAGCGCGAGCTGGTGGTACGCGTGGCGATCGATCCCGGAAAAGCAGCGGGAGCCGTTGTCGATCCTGATCGCGGACTTCCAGAACCGGACCGGCGATCCCGGGTTCGACGGCACGCTCGAGCCGGCGCTCGGTATCTCGGTCGAGGGCGCGTCGTTCATCACGGCGTACCGCCGCGATCAGGCCCGCGATCTGGCGGCCCAGATGAAAGCGGGCACCCGGCTCGACGACACCGCCGCGATGCTCGTGTCCCGGCGCGAGGGCATCAAGATCGTCCTCGCAGGTGTGGTCGAGCCGAAGGGGTCCGGCTACACGATTGCCGTACAGGCCATCGATACGGCCAATGGCAAGGCGCTGGGCTCGGCGAAAGAGTCGGCGAGCAGCAAAGCCGACGTGCTGAAGGCGCTCGCTCCGATCGCGGCGACGATACGCGGGGTGCTCGGAGACACGACGCCCGAAAGCGAGAAGCTTGCCGCGGCAGAGACGGTAACCGCATCGTCATTCGACGCGCTGCGCGCGTACGAGCGCGCGCAGGATCTCGCGCGTGGCAGCAAGCTCGAAGAGGCGCTGGCGGCGTACCAGGAAGCGATCACGCTGGATCCGGCGATGGGCCGCGCCTACGCGGGCATGGCCGTCGTCTACGACGATCTGAAGGACGACGTGCAGTCGAAGGCCGCCTACGCCGAAGCGCTCAAGCGGATCGACCGCATGACCGAGCGGGAGAAGTACCGCACGCTCGGCACCTATTACCTGCTGGTCGCGCGTAACTACGAGAAGGCGATCGAGAACTATCAGGCGCTCCTGCGTCGCTATCCTGCCGACAGCGCCGCGCACGGCAACCTCGGGATGGCGTACATGCTCACCGGGAATCCCGAGGGCGCGGTCGCTGAAGCGCGCGCGGTGCTCAAAATCTATCCGAACAACCTGCGGCAACGGCGCAACCTCGCGCTCTACCTGATGTACTCGGGCGACTTCGCGAACGCGATCTCAGAGGGTTCGCGGACGACCGCAGAAACGCCCGGCTACGCCATCGGGTATCTGCCGGTTGCGTTGTCGATGCTCGCGAGCGGCGACCTCGCGGGGGCGGTGAAGACCTACGACCGCCTGGAGGCGAGCGGCGCCGTCGGCGCGAGGCTCGCGCGTCTCGGCCGGATCGATCTGGCGATGTACCGCGGACGCTACAGCGACGCGCAGCCGTTGATCGACAGCGCCAGCGCAGCCGAGCGCGCCAACGCGGTGGAGGCGGCGCAACTCCTGGTCGCCGACGCGCAAGTCTCTCTCGCGCTCGGACAGAAGCCGCGCGCCGCGGAGGCTGCTCTCAGGGCGGTTGCCGCGAGCACCCACGAGGGCGTTCTGTTCCCGGCGTCGATCGTCCTGATTGACGCCGGTCGGACCGCCGAGGCGCGGAAGATCGCGCAGACGCTCGACGGCATGCTGCAGGCGCAGACGAGCGCCTATGCCGACCTGGTCACGGCGTCTATCGCGTGGCATGGCGATCATTACGCGGACGCGATCACGTCGCTGCGCGACAGCATCAAACGGCACGACACCTGGTTTGCGCGCGTCCTGCTCGGTCGCGTCTACCTCGACAGCAGGCACTTCCCGGAAGCGATGGCCGAGTTCGAGCTCGCGCTGAAACGACGAGGTGAGGCGACCGACGCGTTCTTCTCGGACCGGCCAACGCTGCGGAATCTGCCGCCGCTGTACTACTGGCTCGCGCGCGCCCAGGACGCGCTCGGCGTCGCCGATGCCCGCAAGAACTACGAGCACTACGTCGCCTTGCGCGCCGACGCGCAGCCGCCCGACCCGCTGGTCGCGGACGCGCGTGCACGACTCGGCACGCACGTTCGCTGATCGCAGCGCCGATCCGGACGAGTCGATTCGAAAACCGGCTCGACTGCGCTAGACTGCGAACGAGCCACCGTGGTCCTGGTCCTCGAAGTCATCTCACCGCAGCCGTCGACGCTGGGTGGCGCCGCGCGTCAAACGTTCGGCGCCGGCGGCGGCACGATCGGCCGCGAACGCAGCAACTCGTGGGTGCTCCCGCATCCAAAAGTGTCGGGGCGCCATGCGAGCATCACGTGCGTCAACGGCGTCTTCTATATCGAAGACACCAGCCGGAACGGTGTCTGTCTGAACTCGTCGCGCAACCGCCTCGCTCGCAACGAGCCGCATCCGCTGTCGTCGGGCGATCGCGTGCTGATCGAGCCGTACGAGATCAGTGTCTCGGTGCAGGACGATGAGCCGCTGGCGCGAGGCCGCGTTGATTCGGCGGGCGACTCGGATCCGTTCGGTCTGCTCGGCGACTCCGGCATGGACGATCCGTTCGCGCCGCCGCCGGTGCAGCCGATCCAACCGCGGCAGCCGCCACGGAGCGCCAGCTTCGAGCCCGCGCAGCCGAACCCGTTGTCGGCGTCGGCGTTCGACGCGCCCGAGTCGGTGTCGCGCGCCGAGCTCGATCCGCTGGCGCTTCTGAATCTGGAGGAAGAGCGGCCGGCTCCGCGAAAACCGCCGCCGAGCGCGCGGGATCTCGATGGCGGCTCGCCGCTCGACGCGCACTTCCGGCCGCCCGTCGCGGTGCCCGACCCGCGCATGGCGCCGCCACGACCGCCGTCCGATCCAAACGCGATTCCAGACGACTACGATCCGCTCGCGCCCGACGAGCCGCTCGCGCCGCCGCCGCCGCCGCGGCGGGCTGCGCCGCCACCACCGCCGCCGAAGCCGCTGCCGCCGCCGGCTCCGCGGCTGATCATCGATCCTGTCCCGCCGGCGATCGAACCTGAACCGCTCGCGCTGCGGCCTCGGCCGGGCAAGCCGCGCGCCGAGTCGGCGCCACCGACGCCCGAACCGCTGCCCGCGCCGCCACCGCCGCAGGCCGCATCGAAACCGCTGCCGGTCGAACCACCGCCGCCACCGCCGGTTGCGCCGGTGCCGCCGCCGGCGGCTGTGCCACGCATGGCACCGCTGCCCGCTCCGCCCGTACAACGCGTGACCGCCGGCGAGGGAACCGATCTCGCCGCCGTGCTCGAGGGCGCGGGACTCAATCCCGCCGACGTGACGCCGGAGCTCGCGCGCGCGTTCGGTCAGATCATCCGCGTCGTTGTTTCTGGAGTGATGGACGTGCTGCAGTCGCGGCGCGAGATCAAGGACGAGTTCCGGATGCGGATGACGCAGTTCCGGCCGCGCGAGAACAACCCGTTGAAGTTCTCGGCCAACCTCGACGACGCGCTGCACAACCTGCTGGTGAAGAAGAACCCCGCGTTTCTCGGTCCGGTGGAAGCGTTCGAGGACGCGTTCGCCGAGCTGCGCAATCACCAGGTCGCGATGCTCGCGGGGATGCGCGTCGCGTTCGAGTCGATGCTCGCCGAGTTCGATCCCGATCGGCTGCAGGAAGAGTTCGATCAGCGCGCGAGCAAAGGGCTGCTGGCGAAGCTCGGGACCAACTACTGGGATCTGTTCCGCGACAAGCGCCGCGACATGGCGAAAGATCCGGAAGCGACCTTTCGCGCGCTGTTCGGCGAAGCGTTCGCCCGCGCGTACGAAGAGCAGTTGAGGCAGCTGAAAGCCCAGGAGCCGGCCGCGGCGCGCGCCGCTGGCCAACCGAAATCATCGGCCGAGAGTTGACGGACGTGCCGTCATCACGCGTCGTTGCACACGCGATGCGCCGGTCGTGGACGAACGAGACCGTTCGGGTATAGATTGACTCCCTCATGCTCACGTCCGCGGTGCTGCCCGGTCCACTGGTGGCCGGAGGTACAGGTGCGCGTCGCGCCGCGGCGCGTCATCGCGGCTCGACGCCGCGTCGGATCTACTGCGAATGTCTGCGCATAGCCGGGTAATCTGGTCCGAGGGGCTGTTCCTGCAGCCCCAGCACTTCCAGCAGCAGGAGCGCTACGTCGAGCGCTACGTCGAGACGCGATGCCGTGCACTCGTGCCTCACGGCTGGGGGTTCACCGAAATCGAATTCGAGCGCGACCTGCTGAGCATCGGCAAGGCCGCGCTGCGCCGCTTGTCCGGCGTGTTCCCGGACGGGACGCCGTTCCAGCTGCCCGACGATGATCCGCTGCCGGCCCCGATCGAGATCGGGACCGACGTCCGCAATCAGATTCTCTATCTGGCCGTCCCGCTTCGCCGTCCCGGTGAGTCCGAAGCGGTTCGCGAGGGCACCCCGGACGATCTGGCGCGCCACGACATCCGCCAGGTACCGGCGTCGGATTCGACGGTCACCGACAGCGATCCTGCGATGCTCGAGGTGGGCGCGCTGCGGACACGCTTGTTACTGGCCAAGGACGTCACCGACGCGTACGCGTGCGTGCCCCTTGCCCACGTGATCGAGTGCCGCGCGGATCGACAGGTGGTGCTCGACGAACAGTTCATTCCCAGCGTGCTGCACGTGCGCGCGGCCAGCCGGCTCGCGTCGTGGACGTCGGAGCTGCTCGGTCTCCTGCACCAGCGCGGTGAAGCGCTCGCCGGACGCGTCGCCGCCACCGGCCGCGGCAGCGCCGCCGAGTTCGCCGACTTCCTGATGCTGCAGGCGATCAACCGCTA
>Ga0066388_100001160_pt1 | contig 14360 bp, 13 predicted proteins | sample PanSoiMetaGPlot6_FD_64539 | JGI IMG/M metagenome (GOLD analysis project Ga0066388, IMG submission 64539) | Tropical forest soil microbial communities from Panama analyzed to predict greenhouse gas emissions - Panama Soil - Plot 6 (Hybrid Assembly) | ecosystem: Environmental > Terrestrial >... | reverse complement strand
CTGGGCCAGGCCGAGCACGGGCCGACGTCGCCGGCGATCCTGATCAGCCTCTCGCGCCCGCTCGCCGAGGCCGTGCTCGAGCACGTCGACCGCTACCTGGCCGATTCGTGGCCGACCGCCGAGGTCGCCTCCGTCTCGTGGCGCGACCACGGCTCGATCGTCGTCGTCGACAGCCGCGAGGAGGCCACGGTGCTCGCCAACTGGTATGCGGCCGAGCACGTCGAGGTGCAGGTCGACGAGGCCGACCTCGACTTCTACCTCGACGCGCTGCGCAATTACGGCTCGCTCTTCCTCGGCGAGCAGGCAACCGTCGTCTACGGCGACAAAGCGGTCGGGACGAACCACGTGCTTCCGACGATGCGGGCCGCACGGTACAGCGGCGGCCTCTGGGTCGGCAAGTTCCTGAAGACGGTGACCTACCAGCGACTGACGGAGGAGGGCACGCGGCGCACCGCCCCTGCCGCCGCAGCCATCTCCGACGCCGAGATGTTCGCCGGCCACGCGCTGACCGCGCGCATCCGGCTCGAGCGTGTCCACCACGGATCGACCACCACGAAAGGAGGCGTCGAATGAGCACCACCGTCGACCAAGGGCGCTTCTCGCTCGACGACTACGCCGACGAGTTGAAGGCCGCTCCCGACAACACGCAAATCGGACACCAGATCTGGTTCGAGAACGACCGCGTTCGCATCTGGGGCATCAACCTGGGGCCGGGCGAGCGGGTGCCGTTCCACTGTCACACGCGTACCTACTTCTGGGTATGCACCGACGGGACCCGCGGGAACCAGCGGTTCCCCACCGGCGAGATGGAGACGTACGACTTCGCCGTCGGCGACGTCGACTTCCTCGACATCGAGCCCGGCGAACAGCTGATCCACGACCTCGAGAACGCAGGCGACAAGCCGTTGCGGTTCGTCGCGGTCGAGCTGCTCTAGCGTGAGCGAGGAGCGCTACGACGTCGTGATCGTCGGCGGCCGCGTCGCCGGCTCGACGCTCGCAGCGCTGCTCGGCCATCGGGGCATGGATGTGCTGCTCCTCGAGAACGCGCGCTTCCCGTCCGACACCCTCTCGACCCACCTGATCTTCGGCGACAGCTTCAGCGTGTGGGAGGAGGCGGGCGCGTGGCCGGCGATCCTCGACTTCGGCGCCGAGCCGATGGAGTGGGTCGACTGGCAGCGGCTGCCGCCGGGCACCAACCTGCGTGTGCGCATCCAGTCACCGGGAGACCACCGGACCACGCTCTGCCTGCGCCGGATCAAGCTCGACGCAGCGCTCCACGCCAACGCGGCGGCAACGCGCGGAGTCACGGCGCGGGAGGCGACGAAGGCGACGGAGCTCGTGTGGGAAGGCGACCGGGTCGTCGGCGTGCGCTATCGCGAGGAGGGCGGCCGCGGCCGCGCCGGGCTCGCCCGCGCCTCGCTCGTCGTCGGCGCCGACGGCCGCTCGTCGTTCGTCGGCAACTCGACCGGCGCGCCCTACTACAACGTCGTGCCACCGCGCAACTTTCCCTTCTACACCTACTACCGCGACGTCGAGCCGATCGATCCGCCCGCGTTCCAGATCTGGGAGAGCGTCGAGGCGCACGGGACGGTGATGCTGATCCCGTGCGACGACGACATCTGGCTCGGCGTCGTCTACACGCCGCAGGCGGAGTACGACGATTTCCGCCGCGACCACGAGCGCCTCTTCGAGGAGCGTATGCGCGCCGACCCGCGCGTCGGGCCGAGGCTCGCGCGAGCCGAACGGATCGCGCCGGTGCGCGGGCGTGGCGACCTCGTCAACTTCATGCGCGTCCCCGCCGGCCCCGGCTGGGCGCTCGTCGGCGACGCGGGCCAGCACAAGGATCCGATCTTCGGGCAGGGGATCGGCGATGCCTGCCGGTGCGTGAAGCTGCTCGCGCACCACGTGGAGGCCGGCCTCGGCGGCGACCTCGACGCGGCGGTCGCCGAGTTCCACGCCTACCGCGACGACGACCTCTTGCCCAAGTACGACCTGATGATCAACGGCCGGGCCAGCGGCGTCGCGCAGGAGGACTTCGACCTGATCGTGCGCGAGGCGGGGCTCGACGACTCGCTCGCGTTTCGCTTCGTCAACATCTTCACAGGGGGGTTAAAGGTGCACGACGTCTTCAACTCGGCCGTGGTCGAGTGGTGGAAGAGCCGGCCGCAGGCCGGCCGAACCGAGCGGCGGGCTGCAAGCGGGGTGACGGCGTGACCGCCGAAGCGAAGCTGGCGGAGCGCGGGTACCGGCTGTCCGACCCGCCGCCGCCGCTCGGCCGCTACGTCCGTGCGGTCAGCACGGGCAACCTCGTGTACACCGCCGGCCACGGCCCGTTCGCCGCCGACGGCACGACGGCCGTGCGCGGACAGGTCGGCGGCGAGCTCACGCTCGAGCAGGGACAGGAGGCCGCGCGCCTGAGCGTCGTTGCGTGCCTCTCGAGCCTGCGCGGCGAGATCCACGACCTCGAACGTGTCACCCGGATCGTGAAGATGCTCGCGTTCGTCAACTGCGCGCCGGGATTCAGCTCGACCTCCGCGGTGATCGACGGCGCGTCCGAGCTGCTGCTGGAGGCATTCGGCGACCGCGGCGTGCATGCGCGGGCGGCCATCGGCACCAGTGTCCTGCCGGGCGACATCCCGGTCGAGATCGAGCTCGTCGCGGAGGTGGCAGACTGAGCGTTCCGGAGCGTGCGGCGCTGATCGACGTCGCCATGGGCTACGCGCCCGCTGACACGGTCGTCATCAACGGCCGGCTCGTCGACGTCAACACGGGAACGGTCCGCGAGGAGGGTGTCGCGATCAAGAATGGACGGATCGCCGCCGTCGGCGACGTCGAGTACACGCGCGGCGCCGAGACGCACACCATCGACGCTGAGGGCCGGTTCCTCGTGCCAGGTCTCGTCGACCCGCACCTCCACCAGTGGCACACGTACATGAACTCGACCGTGTTCGCCGCCGCCAACCTGCTGCACGGCACGACGGCCGTCTGCGACGGGTTCTACGGCCACGCGATCCTGTCCGGCGTCCGGGCGGTCCGGTTCTTCGTCGACGAGCTGAAGGCGACGCCGGTCAAGCCGCTGTTCGTCGCGCCGGTCCTCTGCTACACGCAGAACCGCGTCCTCGGCATTCCGGCGTCGCCGAACGCGCCGTCGATCGGCGACCTGTACGAGATGCTCGACTGGGACGAGACGGTCGGAGTCGAGGAGACCGGCTACGAGCTCCTGCTCGAGCCCGAGCTGCGGGACCTGGAGCTCCTCGCGTTCTTCGAGGCAGCGCTGGCGAAGGGTGCGGTGATCAGCGGCCACGGTGCCGGTCTGCCCGACGACCGGTCAGTCAACGGCTTCCTCGCCGCCGGGGTGACGAACAACCACGAGCTGATCGCGCGCGCCGAGACACGGCGGCAGGCGGAGCTCGGGCTGATCGCGCTCATCCGCGAAGGGGCGAGCTGCTCGGACACGCGCGAGGCGGCGCAGGCGGTCACCGCCGACGGGCTCGACTCCCGTGCGTTCCTGCTCTGTCCCGACGTCGTCACCACGAGGGAGATGTTCGACGTCGGTCAGCAGGACGAGTGCATCCGCGCGGCGATCCGCAACGGGCTGACGCCGATGCAGGCGATCCAGATGTCGACGATCCAGCCGGCCGAGCACCTGCGCGTCGGCCACGACGTCGGGGTGATCGCGGCCGGCCGCTACGCCGACATCGTCCTCGTCGACGACCTCGAGGACTTCTCGGTCCGGGCGGTGATCGCCAACGGCGAGCCGGTGGTCGAGGACGGCCGCCTGCTCTGGGCGGCGGCGCAGCCCGACTACCCGCCGTGGCTCTACGAGACGATGAACGTCGCCCGCGAGCCGGGCTCCGACGACTTCCGCGTCGCCGCCGTCGGCGAGCAGGCGCAGGTGCGGGTCATCGTCGTGACGGACGGGTCGCTCGAGTCGCATGAGGCGGTCGAGACGCTGCGCGTCGTCGACGGCCACGTGCAGGCCGATCCCGAGCGCGGGATCAACAAGATCGCGATGATCGATCGCGTCTTCGGCAACGGTGAGATCGGCGTCGGGTTCGTCCGCGGCTTCGGGCTGCGGGAGGGCGCGATCGGAACGAGTGCCAACGTCTTCAACCAGAACGTGGTCGTCGTGGGAACCTCGGACGAGGACCTCGCGGCGGCCGCGAACGCGATCATCGACCTCAAGGGCGGCTTCGTCGCCGTCCGCAACGGCAAGGTCGAGGCCGACTTTCCGACACCGCTGAACGGGATCGTCTCGGACCTCGGCTTCGACGACTCGAAAGCCCGGATCGACGGCCTCCTCGGTGCGTGGCGGACCTATGGATGCGAGCTGCGCACGCCCCAGATCAACCTGGAATTCGTGACCCTGGTAACCATCCCGCGGTTGCGCATCTCCACCCGTGGGCTCGCCCTGTTCGAGGGCGGCAGCTTTCGCTTCGTGGAGACGGTCGTCGGCTGAGACCGTCCGGGCCGGGGATTCGCTCGAGCGCCACGCGCGGACTATAGTCGCGCGGATCGTGCCGACCCCTCCGCCGATCCCCGGGCCGGGCGACTATCGCGACGAGGTCGAGCTGGACCTGCTCGGCCGCCGTGTCCGCGTGCTCGAGCTCTCGCGCGAGGTGAGCGAGGAGATGCCTGTCTACCCCGGGCACGTGAAGGTCGTGTTCTGGCAGCACCTGACGCACGAGCAGGTCCGCCGCCAGCGCCTTCCGCCCGACTCCCCGTTCGCGGGCTACGCGGTTCGCGGCCTCGTCAGTTCCGAGCACGTGTCGACGCACGTCGACGCCGTCTGGCACTTCAACCCGGACCGCCCCGACCTGACGATCGACAAGCTGCCGTGGGAGCACCTGATCACCCCGGCCGCGTGGATCGACCTCAGCGACGTCTGGCCCGACACGCACATCACCCGCGAGCGCCTGCAGCGCGCGCTCGAGGACGTCGACGTGACGCTCCGGCCGGGCATGACGCTCCTCTACTACACGGGCGTCTCCGAGCACTGGGGCGATCCCTACCGGTTCCTCGCCGAATATCCGGGCCTCGATCTCGAGGCGAGCGAGTGGCTCCTCGAGCAGGGTGTCCTCAACGTCGGCACCGACGCGGTCAGCACCGACTACCCGGGCGACCTCTCGTACCCGAACCACCGCACCCACGCAGCGCGGCTCGTCGTCCACACCGAGATGGTCGCGAACATGAACCGCATCCCCTGCCACGACGGGTTCTGGGTGCTCTTCTTCCCGCTGCGGCTCGTCGGCGGCACGGGCTCGCCCGCCCGCGCAGTCGCGCTCTGGGAAGTCGACGGGCAATAACAAGCCGCGGCCGTCGTAATGCCGCTACAAGCGCTTGTAATGGTGCTACCAGGAGACTAGACTCGCGCTCTCCGTTGGACGTGGCTTCTTCCTCACGCCATGCCAGGCTCGGCTACGGGATCATCGGCTGCGGCTGGGTGTCGCCGAGTCACGCCGTCGGCGTGCGTGCGCTTGCGGGCGACGGCGTCCGGCTCGTGGCGGTCGCTGACGCCGACGTCACGCGGGCGCAGGAGCTCGCCGACCAGCACGGCTCGCCCGGCGTTCACGACGATTACCTCGAGCTGCTCGCGCGCGACGACGTCGAGGCTGTTTCGATCTGCCTCCCGGACCACCTTCACCGCGACGCAGCGCTCGCGGCGGCGGAAGCGGGGAAGCATGCGCTGTGTGAGAAGCCGCTCGCACTCGACCTGGCGGAGGCCGCTGAGATGGTGGATGCGTTCGAGGATGGTGACCTAAACCTCGGCATGGTGATGAACCACCGGTTCGTCGCCGACAACATCCGCGTCCACCGGGCCGTGCGCGACGGCGCGATCGGTCGGATCCTGATGGCCGCGGCGGTCCACTCGAGCGCCCTGACCGGCAACGACGACTACAGCTCGCCGTGGCGCGGGCGCCGCGGACGTGCGGCCGGCGGCATCCTCGCGACGCAGGCGATCCACTTCCTCGACCTGCTGCTCTGGTTCGCGGGGCCGGTCGCCGCAGTCAAGGCTTGGACGCGCACGCTCGTCCGTACCGAGCTCGACTACGAGGACACGGCAGCGCTCGCGCTGACATTGCGCTCCGGCGGGCTCGCAACGCTCGTGACGACGAACGGGACGCCGATCATGGACGATCTGAGCGGCACCCGGATCGAGCTCCACGGCACCGAGGGCTACTTCGTCCTCGAGGGCGACGAGCTGCGTGACCACGCCGTCAAAGAGGGCTATCGGCTTCCCGACGTCGAGCTTCCACCACCTCCCGAGGATGCAGACCGACTCTTCGGTCTCGGGCACGTCTACGAGATCGCGGAGTTCGTGCGTTCGATCCGGGAGGGCACTCCCCCGCCCGTGCCGGCCGTCGACGGCGCCCACCTGATGGCGGTGCTGTCGGCCGCGTACTCGTCGGCACACGAGGACCGGGAGTCGCCGGTGCTCGAGTTCGCCGACGCCTATAGCGCTTCTACCGCCCCTCGCAGGACGGAGGCACGCGTATGAAGGGAGGTGGAAATCGAATTTCCTGCAGAAGGCTTCAAGTACCGAACCGCTGTAACCAACGACATTACTGAGGCGGGTCTACGCCGCAGGAGGTAGGCGTAAATGAAGAAGAACAGCTTAGTTGCGCTCGGGGTTGCGTTGATTACGGCGGCGACGGTGCTCGCTGTCGCTTCCGGAGGCGCAGCTCATCCAAGCCACAAAACCGCACTCCCAACTCTGAAGATAGGGACAGTTCTGCCGTTCACCGGGGTTGTCGCCGAGTCGGCGAGAGAGATGCAAAGGACGTTCGGCATGTATCTCAAGCAACACGGAGGCAAGCTGGGCGGCCTCCCGGTCAAGGTGATCTACGAGGACAGCGAGACGAAGCCTGAGCTCGACGTCACGAAGACGAAGAAGCTCATCGAGCAGGACAAGGTCCACCTGCTGGCCAGCGCGATGTTGGCGTTCGAGGGCCTCGCCGTGGTGGACACCATCGCAAAGGCCAAGATCGCGCTCGTGGGTCTCACGGGAGTGACGGCCGACGAATATCGGAAGATTCGGAGCCCGTACCTGTCAGCGGCGGCGAAGCACACGCCCAGCCAAGAGACATTCCCGTTGGGGACCTATGCTGCGAAGAACCTCCACTACAAGACCGCGGCGCTGGTCTGCCAGGACTACACGTGGGGCTGGGAGACCTGTGGAGGCTTCCATTACGCGTTCCAGCAGGCCGGTGGAAAGGTCGTTCAGAAGATCTTCGTCCCGATCGGAACGACGGACTATGCTCCGTTCGTCACGCAGCTGAAGCGCGACGTCGACGTGGTCTACACAACCCTGATCGGCGCTGACCTCCCGAGGTTCGTCAAGGCGTATCAGGACTTCGGATACATGGGAAAGATTCCGCTGCTCGGTTCCGAAGACATCGTCGCTGCCGATGCCTACAGGTACTACAGCTCGGACGCGGCAGGGATCATGGGCATCACTCCGTTCAGCACCGCGCTGGATCGGCCCGAGATGAAGAAGTACGTGGCCGCGTACGAAAAGCTCACCGGGAAGGCCCCGACGTTCTGGGGGGAGGCGACGTACGTTGCCGCCATGATCATCGACCGCACCATCCAGAAGTTCGAAGCCCAGGGTATTCCGAAAGCGCAGATTCCCGAATACGTCAGGACCCATGCGCAGAAGTTCATCAAGACGATTCGCACGATCAATCTCTCCGACACGCCCTCGTCGCCGGTAACGGTCGACCCATACAACTTCGCGATCAGGAACTTCTACCTGGTGAAACTCGTGAAGGAGCCGGACGGGAAGATCGGCGAGTCGATCGTTAAGACGTTCCCGCACGTCAGCGAGTTCTGGATCTTTTCTCCCGCGCAGCTCGCGAAGCTCCCGACATTCTCCAGGTCGTTCCCGCCGGTCAGCGGCTGAGGCTGAGAAGGAGAATGTTCGCAGTGAAGCGGCCGTGGCACGTGCGCGGCCGCTTCACGCGAGGCACCACCACCCGATGACGGCCACTTCCATAGAACTCCAGCAGTGGGCGTTCCGCATTCTCGACGGGCTTACCCTCGGCGGCCTGCTCTTCGTCCTGGCGAGCGGATTCACGCTCGCGCTGGGCGTCATGAAGATCGTCAACATCGCGTACGGAGCGTTCTACTTGCTCGCGTCGTACATCGCGTGGGACATCTTTCAGCGCACCGGCAGCTTCCCGCTTGCAGTCGCGGGCGCTGCCGCGGTGGCGGCGCTGGTCGGCCTCACCGTCCAGCAGACGGTGCTCCGCAGGCTCTACCTGCAGCCGCTGCCGCAGATCCTGGTGACGATGGGCGTAGCCCTGATCGTCTCGGAGCTCGGTGTGATCTTTTGGGGAGGGTATCCGCGCGTCATGGGTGAGCCTTCGTGGCTCAGCGGCGCTACATCGGTTTTCGGGATCGTCTTCTACCCGACGTACCGATTGTTCATCGTCGGGGCGGCAGTGGCGGTCGGGCTTTGCCTGTGGGTGCTCCTCGAGCGGACGAGGCTCGGGGGGCTCGTACGGGCATGTGTCGACGACGAGGAGATGGCGCGAGGGATGGGAGTCAACGTCTCGCGGCTCTACGCCGGCGTCTTCGCCTTCTCCTCCTTGCTCGCCGGACTGGCCGGCGGCCTCGGAGCCCCGTTCCTCGGGGCGTATCAGGGAGCGGAGTTCGACGTGCTTCTCTATGCGCTCGTCATCGTCGTGCTCGGTGGGTTGGGAAGTATCGCGGGTGCGGCGGTCGCAAGCGTGGTCGTCGGCATTCTCGATTCGGTCGGCAAAAGCCTCTTCCCTGACCTCTCGTACTTCACCCTGTTTGCGCCGATGATCCTGATTCTCCTCGTCAGACCGAGCGGCCTCTGGGGACGGGCCTGAAGCCATGCGGTCGGTTGTTGAGCAACGACGAGTAAGAGTCGCCGTCATTCTCGCGCTCATTGTTGCGGCGGTAGTGGTGCCGCCGCACTTCCCTCCGTTTCTTCTGACCGTCGTGATGCTGAGTCTCGTCTACGCGATCCTGGCGATGAGTCTGGACGTGCTCATGGGATACGGCGGGATGGAGTCGCTCGGTCAAGCTGCATTCTTCGGGCTTGGCGCCTATGCGCTCGGAATTCTCGTTGCGCGCTATCACCAGGCGTGGCCGATCGCCGTACTCGTCGGCCTCGGCCTCGGCACAGCCGGTGCTGCAATTGCCGGATTGCTCGCAGTTCGGCTCCGGGGGCTGTTCTTCCTGGTCATCACCCTCGCGTTCGCCCAGGTGCTCTGGGGGATCGCGAACCGGTGGGGGCAGATGACGAACGGGTACGTGGGCTTGCGGGGAATTCGTCGCCCATATGCGGGCCTCGAGTCCGACGACAACTTCTACTACGTTCTCCTCGGCGTCTTCATCGTGGCCGCGTTCGCCATGCGCCGTCTCGTCACTTCACCTTTCGGCCTTGGTTTGCGGGGAATCCGAGAAAGCGAATCGAGGATGAAGACGACGGGATACAACGTCTGGCTCCACAAGTACATCGCCTTCGTCATCTGCGGTGCGTTCGCGGCATTGGCAGGGGTCGCATACGCATTCGTGACGGAATTCGTGACCCCTGAGGTGTTGTCGATCACGACGTCCTTCGATGCGATGCTCATGGTCATCCTCGGCGGCGTCGGCACGCTCGTAGGGCCGGCGTTAGGAGCGGCCGCAATCGTCGGGCTCCGAAACTACCTGAGTAGCTACATAGACCACTGGATCATGATTCTCGGCGCCATCTACATCCTCACTGTCCTGTTCGCGCCCAAAGGCATCGTCGGGTTTGCGAGCCGGTGGTGGAGGCGGAAAGAGGTTCCGGAAGAGGAAGAGCATGCAGCCGTTCCGGCAGAGAAAGGGGACTTACGTGAGCCCGGGAGACTGGAACCCGCCGCAGCAGACCTTCGTGCGATCACGGCCGAGTCGACGGCAACGCAAGGGAACTCGCACAAGGTAGCGGCGCTCCAAATCACGAACCTCCGAAAGGCCTTCGGCACGATTCACGCAGTCGAGGATGTGTCGATCACCGCCGAAGTCGGAGCGCGACTGGCGATCCTCGGACCCAACGGCGCCGGCAAGACGACGCTGTTCAACTTGATCAGCGGGCTTTACAAACCTTCGTCCGGCGACATCTCGCTCTTCGGGAAGCGCATCACCCGGGTTCCTCCTCACGCGCGGGCCCACATGGGATTGGGCCGCACCTTTCAGATCACCAACCTGTACCCGACGCTCACCGTCGCAGAGAACATTCGGCTCGGGATCTTGGGCACGCGTGGGGCGCGATACGTCGTTCACGCTCCCGTCTCGAGCCTCACCAGCGTCAGCGAGCGAAGCACCGAGCTGCTGAAGGCGATCGGCCTGTGGGGAAGGCGCGATATGGAGGTGCGACATCTCTCGTACGGTCACCAGAGGCAGCTGGAGATCGTGATGGCGCTCGCTTCGGAGCCGAAGGTCCTTCTGCTCGATGAGCCTGCGGCGGGGCTGTCGGTGCCCGAGACGACGCGGATGGTCGAGCTCATCAGGTCACTGGACCCCTCGCTGACCTTGCTGATCATCGAGCATGACATGGATGTCGCATTCGAGCTCGCGACCGAAATCGTGGTGCTGCACAACGGCCGGCTGCTGGCTCGCGGGACCAGGGAGGAAATCAGGGCGAGCAGCACCGTTCGAGACGTCTATCTCGGGCATGCGTATGCGTGACGGCAGTCCCATGCTGGCGGTTCAATCGATCCATACCTATTACGGGGACAGCTACATCCTTCAGGGCGTCGACCTGTCCGTCACTCACGGACAGGTGGTGGCGTTGCTTGGTCGCAACGGAGTCGGCAAGACCACGACTGTGCGCTCGGTCGTCGGGTTCACTCCGCCCCGGCGCGGGCAGATCGTCTTCAAGGGGAAGAACATCGCGGGCCAGTCGGCGCAAGCGATCGCGCGGATGGGTATCGGTCTCGTTCCACAAGGCCGCCGCGTTTTTGGATCGCTGACCGTTCGAGAGCACTTGAAGCTCTTCGCAAGGGGAAGGACGAGCAACTGGGATCTGGACCGCGTCGTGTCGATGTTCCCGCGGCTCGGCGAACGGCTGAAGCAGAGGGCGTCGGCGCTATCGGGTGGGGAGCAACAAATGCTCGCCATCGCCCGTGCACTCGTAACCGGCCCGGACCTTCTCGTCGTGGACGAGCTCAGCGAAGGTTTGGCGCCGGTGCTCGTGGAAGGAATTGGTCATGCCATCCGCGACCTCAAGGAATCCGAGAAGCAGACGATTCTGCTGATCGAGCAAAACCTGCCGCTGGCGCTCAGCCTCGCGGACTATGTCTACGTGATGAACAAGGGCACGATCGTCTTCGAGGGTGCGCCCGACGAGCTCTCGAACTCTTCGGATGTACAAGCGTTGTATCTCGGCGTGTGAGGAGGATGGGTGATGGCTAAGCGGGGCAAGGTAATCATCAGTTGCGCCGTGACGGGGTCGATTCACGTCCCGTCGCAGACGCCGTACCTTCCGATCACGCCGGCCGAGATCGGCCAGGGGGCGATCGGGGCAGCGGAGGCGGGCGCTGCGATCGTGCACCTGCACGCCCGTGATCCGGAGACCGGACGCCCGACGCCCGACCCCGACGTCTTCGCCCGGTTCCTGCCCGACATCCAGGAGCGCACGGACGTCGTCATCAACATCACGACCGGCGGCGGTCATGGGATGACCGTGGAAGAGCGAACCCGCGCCGCGCGCAGATTCAAGCCGGAGCTTTGCTCCCTGAACATGGGAAGCATGAACTTCGGGCTTTTCCCCGTCCTCGACCGGATCAGCGAGTTCACGCACCAGTGGGAGCCCGAATACCTGGAGATGACGCGCGACTTCATCTTCCGAAACACGTACGCAGACATCGAATGGATCGTGCGCGAAATCGGAGCGGAAGGCACGCGCTTCGAGTTCGAGTGCTACGACGTCGGTCACCTGTACAACCTTGCCCACTTCCTCGAGCGGGGTATCGTCGAGCCTCCTCTGTTCGTACAGACGATCTTCGGCATTCTCGGCGGCATCGGGCCGGAGCCGGAGAACCTCATGCACATGAAGGCGACTGCGGATCGCCTCTTCGGCGACGACTACTACTGGTCGATACTCGGCGCCGGTCGCCATCAGACGAACCTGGTCACGATGGGGGCGATCCTCGGCGGAAGCGTCCGCGTCGGCCTGGAGGACTCGATCTACCTCGCGAAGGGGCAACTGGCTCAGGCGAACGCCGATCAGGTCGCAAAGATCGCGCGGATCCTGCGCGAGCTCTCGCTCGAGATCGCAACGCCGGACGAGGCGCGACAGATGCTCGCGTTGAAAGGCGCAGATCAGACCGGAATCTCCACAGGAACGTCGTCGGTGTCTCCTGCCCAGCCGGTCAGCTGACCCTTTACGCACAGGCAGGTGAGACGATGAAAGCCTTCGTCGTCTCGGGCGACGGAGGAGCGACGCTGCGCGAGGTGCCGAGGCCGGTGCCGGGACCGGGGGAGGCGCTCGTGCGCGTGACGACCGCGTCGATCTGCGCCACGGACCTCAAGATCGTCGCCGGGCGTCTGCCCGTTGCTCCGGGACGCGTGCTCGGCCATGAGCTCGTCGGCGAGCTTGTCGAGGCGGGCCCGGGCGTCGAGGGTTTCGAGCCGGGCGAGCGCGTGTACGTGCCCACCAACACGCCGTGCGGGCGGTGCTCGGAGTGCCTGGGCGTCGCCAACGGCCTCGGCTGCGCCGCCGACGGCTCGATCAACGGCTTCCAGTTCGGGATCCTGCGCGACGGCGGCCACGCGGAGTACGCCGTCGTCCCGTACGCGGCGGCGAACCTCGTCCCGATCCCACCGCGCGTCACCGACGAGCAGGCGGTGATGCTCTGCTGCGTGGGCACGACCGGTTTCGGCGCGGTGGAGCGCTCCGAGCAGCGTCTCGGGGACGTGGTCGCGATCGTCGGGCAGGGCCCGGTGGGCATGTCCGCCACCGTCGCAGCGCGTCTCCGCGGCGCGGCGTCGGTCATCGTCGTCGACGGGATCGCCGCCCGCCGCGAGCTCGCGCTGCGGATGGGCGCAGACGTCGCACTCGACCCTGCCGACGACGTCGTCGAAGAGGTGCGCCGCCTCACCGCCGGCCGGCTCGCGGACGTGGCGATCGAGGCGGTCGGGAATCAGGATGCGTTCACGCTCGCGCTGCGGCTGACGAGGCCTGGCGGGACGATGTCGGCGGTCGGCAACCACGGCATCTCGGACGCGGCGCTCGAGCTCCCGCTCGACATCGGCGCGTTCATGGGCGGAATCGGCGACAAGCGCATCATCACGACGTCGGCTCCGGGTGGGAAGGACCGGGCGCGCCGGCTGCTCGCGCTCGTCGCCGGCGGCAAGGTCGATCTCGGCGGCTACGTCACGCACACGTTCCCGCTCGACGAGGTCGGCGCGGCACTCGAGCTGTTCCGTGACAAACGCGACGGCGTCTTCAAGGTCGCGATCAAGCCATGACACACAGCGAACGAAAGGAGAGGCGATGAACAAGGAGCTGGTCGTCAGCCCCGGCTACAAGGGCGGTCTCGGCGGGCGGGCGTGGAGCCCGGGTATCCGGGTGGGCCCGTGGCTCTTCCTGTCAGGTATCACCTCCGTCGACTACCGGGCCGGGAAGACCGTCGGCCGCGGTGACGAGCCGGCCCCGTTCACTCAGGGTAAGGTCGATCCCGAGGCGCAGTGGCGCCAGGTGCTGGGCAACATCAAGGAGATCGTCGAGGGCGCGGGCGGGACGATGGCGGACATCGTGCTCGCGAACGTCTACGTGACGGACATGAGCTACTACTACGACTACCAGTGGGTTCGCAACGAGTTCTTCGTCGAGCCCTATCCCGTGTGCACCGCGATCGAGGTCAGCGGGCTCGTCCACCCGGACTGGGTGCTCGAGATCGAAGTGCAGGCGTACATCGAGGAGAAGTAGCCGCCCGTTGCGAGCGATGGCGTATTCGGCGTACGGGGCGCCGCTCGAGCAGATCGATTTGTCCGAGCCCGAGCTCGTACCCGGGTCGGCGCTCCTCGAGGTGCTGACGTGCGGCGTCTGCTTCAGCGACGTGAAGACGTGGCTGGGGCAGATGCCGTTCAGCGACCGGCTGTCGCTTCCGCACGTCCCCGGACACGAGGTCGTCGCGCGGGTAGTGGCCGCCGATCCGCCGGATGCGCTTCCCGCAGGCACGAACGTCGTCGTCTATCACCTGAGCCCGTGCCGTGTGTGTGCGCGTTGCCGCGCGGGTGAGGAGAACCTCTGCCGTCACCCCGTCGGGTGGATGGGCTTCACGCATCCGGGCGGGTTGCGCGAGCGGATGGTGGTGCCGCTCGACCGGCTGACCGTCGTGCCGGATGGGATCGATCCC
>Ga0066388_100001159_pt1 | contig 14364 bp, 10 predicted proteins | sample PanSoiMetaGPlot6_FD_64539 | JGI IMG/M metagenome (GOLD analysis project Ga0066388, IMG submission 64539) | Tropical forest soil microbial communities from Panama analyzed to predict greenhouse gas emissions - Panama Soil - Plot 6 (Hybrid Assembly) | ecosystem: Environmental > Terrestrial >... | reverse complement strand
GGTGGGCCGCCTGTCGCCGCAAATCCTCGGCCTGCGCGTGCAGACCTATGATGCCGGCGTGCACTACCACCAGGTGCGCGACACCTGGGCCGGGGTGCGCACCCCCGACGGGCGCTGAGTGGATTGCGCTGCGATTTCGCGGCGTTGGATTTCGCGTTATTGTATGTCCACAAATTCATTGGACGGCCGCGACATACCATCTGCCAAATCGGCCCTTCTCTGGCGTATAAACGATATGGGGCAGCGATTCGCACAAGCGGTGACAGTCTCGCCGTGGCGCGGAACGCAAGAGGTGTGTTTCGGGACTAACGAATGACGCAAGCGGCGAAGGCGCAAGAGCCATCGATGGAGGAAATCCTTGCCTCCATTCGACGCATCATTGCCGACGATGACGCAAACAGGCCGGCAAGGGCTCCTGAGGCAGCTACTCTAGCCAAGCCGACGGTCGCTGCTCCGGGCCGCCCCGCACCATTGGCAACGCCGCAGGCAAGCGCCAAGCCTGCCGCGGCTGCGCCATCGGACGCCAACAGCCAGGAAAAAATTGACGCTATGCTGGCTGATCTCGATGCTCCGCCAAAGGCAACGGCAAGAGCAGTGACTGCCCAGCCCTCTGCGCCGGTTGCCGATGTGCTTGACTTGACGGAAGCGATGGCGGCCCCGGTTCCGCCAACCCCGTCGGCGCCCACCCGGAGTTTCCGAACTATCGATGCGACATCCGATGTCGTGCTCTCCAACAAGCCCGAGCCGCCGCCCGAGCGCGCGCTGATTTCAAACGAAACCATCGCAGCGGTCGACAGTGCCTTCAACACGCTCGCTCACACCGTGATAGGACAGAATGCCCGTACGCTTGAGGACCTTGTCCGGGAAATGTTGAGACCGATGCTTAAGTCCTGGCTTGACGACAATCTCCCCAGCATGGTCGAGCGCATCGTGCGCGCGGAGATCGAACGCGTCTCGCGCGGAAGACCCTAATCTCGGGAAGCGCAGCGTCACGCTTCAGCAATGCCGACGACTCGATAGAGTTCACGCGCTTCTCGCGTGTCGCTTGAGCGCCTGCGCGAACCACAGTCCCAGCGACAGCAAACCGATTGCCGCGACGACGAATACCGGCACTGCGGTGAAACGGTCAAAAATGACGCCGTTGATGGCGACCCCCAAGGTCTGCCCAAGATAGAGCGCGGAGGAAAAAATCGCGACCGCCGTACCGCGCGCATCGGGGGTCATTTGCGTTGCATTGGTCTGCAGCGTGTTGTGCAGCATGTAGTAGCCGAGGCCAATGCCGGTGATGGCGAAGGGCGCAAAGTAGGGACGCGGGGCGAACGCAACGGCTGTGAAGGCGATCGCAAGAATGATGCCTCCGGCGCTGGCAAGCCCGATCTGCCCGAGCCGTTCCACCAGCCGGCGCACCGACAGGCTATAAATCAGTCCGCCGATTGCGAAGGCTCCGACAAAAAGGCCAACGACGGCAAAGCTGACGCCGAAGCGCAAATGGAGATCAGCGCCGACATAGGCGAAAGCGCCGAACATCATGCCGGCCTCGATGAAGCCGAAGACGATAATCCCCCGGGCCCATCGCGAACGCAGCACGATGACATAGTCGGCGATGAAGCCGCGTGAGCGCGTGGCCGTGGCGTGTCCCGCATGCGTGATCGGATTGCGGAGGAACTCGATCAGCAGCGCGATCGTGGCAACGGCGAAGAGCGCAGAAAGGAAAAAGAACACGCGGCGCCATCCGAAGAAATCGCCGAGCACGCCGCCGGCAGCTTGGCCGAACAACTGGCCGAGAATTTGTCCTGAGAGAAACGTGCCAAGTACCTGTTGGCGGCGTTCATATGGGATGACGTCGCCGAGGAAGGCCATAGCGAGCGGAATGATCCAGCCTGCTGCCAACCCGCATGCAAGGCGCGCCGCCACCAATGCCGGCAGCGACCCCGCGACCCCACACATCAACACCAGCACTGTCGACATCGCACTGGCGGCGGTGACGCAGGCGTATTTCCCGAAACGGTCGCCGACCGGCCCAGCGACGAGCTGCACCGAGCCGTGCGCCATTGCGTAGGCCGTCACCACGATGGAGGCTGCGCCGACACTGATCCCGAAATCGGCCGAGATCTGCGGCAGCAGCGAATCCGATACCCGCACCATCGACTGGCTGGCGAAAGAGGCGAGCGCCAGCAGGGTGATGGCGCTGGTCGCGCTGCCGCGCGGAACGGGCTGAGTTGACGGCAAAGTTGACTCCGGCGTGTCGGGCGGGCTTTCTACCGCGCGACCATGTGTCTCTTGCGTTCGTTCCCGCAGAAACGGAAACCCGGTATGGATCGATGATGAAGGTGCTGGAATTCTGCCTGCGCGGGAATGAACGGAATGAGTTTCGACAAGGCATCCTCTAGCGCACGAAGTGAACTCAGCCAAACGATGACGATCGATAAGACCTACCAGCCCTCGGAGGTTGAGAGCCGCATTTACCGGACTTGGGAGCAGGCAGGCGCCTTTCGCGCCGGCCGGCCCGAGCGCGCGGGCGCCAAACCTTACTCTATCGTCATTCCGCCGCCGAACGTGACCGGCTCATTGCATATGGGCCATGCACTCAACAACACGCTTCAGGACATCCTTTGCCGCTTCGAACGCATGCGTGGAAAGGACGTGCTGTGGCAACCGGGAACAGACCACGCCGGCATTGCGACGCAAATGGTCGTTGAACGCCAGCTGATGGAGCGGCAGGAGAAAAGCCGGCGCGAGATGGGGCGCGAGGCCTTTCTGAAGCGCGTTTGGGAATGGAAGGCCGAAAGCGGCGGCATAATCGTCAACCAGCTGAAGCGGCTCGGCGCGTCCTGCGACTGGTCGCGCGAGCGCTTCACGATGGATGAGGGGCTTTCGCGGGCCGTTCTTAAAGTTTTTGTAGAGCTTTATCGGGCGGGCCTCATCTACAAGGACAAGCGACTGGTCAACTGGGACCCGAAGCTGCTGACGGCGATCTCCGATCTTGAGGTGATTCAGGTCGAGACGAAAGGGCATCTGTGGCACCTGCGCTACCCGATCGAAGGCACGACCTTTGCTCCGGACGATCGTTCGACATTCATTGTCGTGGCCACGACGCGGCCTGAGACGATGCTGGGCGACACTGCGGTCGCGGTGCACCCCGAGGATGAACGCTACAAGAACTTGGTTGGCAGGAACGTCATTCTGCCGCTGGTCGGGCGGAGAATTCCGATCATCGCCGATGACTACTCCGATCCTGAAAAAGGTTCGGGCGCGGTGAAGGTCACGCCGGCGCACGACTTCAACGATTTCGAAGTCGGTCAGCGGCACAACCTGCCGCAAATCAATATCTTCAGCACCGAAGCTAAGCTTCAACTGAAGGCCAATGCCGATTTCTTGGCCGGTGTGCCGAAGTCCGCCGATCTCGACGCGACAGTGGCGATGAATGGGATGGATCGCTTTGCCGCGCGCAAGGCAATTCTTGCGCGGCTTGAAGACAAAGGCTTGATCGAGAAAATTGACTCACAATCGCACGTCGTTCCGCATGGCGACCGCTCGAACGTGGTGATCGAGCCGTTCCTGACCGACCAGTGGTACGTTAATGCCAAGGAACTGGCGAAACCCGCCATCGCCGCTGTGCGCGAGGGAAAAACCAAGTTCGTTCCGAAGAACTGGGAGAAGACCTATTTCGACTGGATGGAAAATATCCAGCCCTGGTGCATTTCGCGCCAGCTCTGGTGGGGTCACCAGATTCCAGCGTGGTACGGACCTGACGGAAAGGCATTTGTCACAACATCCGAGGCTGAGGCGCAGGGCGAGGCCGACGAGCATTATGGCAAGAAGACCGCACTGAGGCGCGACGAGGACGTGCTCGATACCTGGTTCTCCTCAGCGCTCTGGCCGTTTTCCACGCTCGGCTGGCCCGACAAGACCAAGGAGCTCGAGCGCTACTACCCGACGTCAACGCTGGTCACCGGATTCGACATCATCTTCTTCTGGGTCGCGCGGATGATGATGATGGGCCTCCATTTTATGCGAAAGGAGCGCCCTGGCGCACCGTTAGAAGAAGTGGTCCCGTTCCACGAGGTCTATATCCACGCTCTGGTGCGCGATGCGTCGGGCGCCAAGATGTCGAAGTCGAAGGGGAATGTCATCGATCCGCTGGCGCTGATCGACGAATACGGTGCCGATGCGCTGCGCTTCACGCTGGCCGCCATGGCGGCGCAGGGACGCGACATCAAGCTCTCCACGCAACGCGTTGAGGGCTATCGCAATTTTGCAACCAAGCTTTGGAATGCTGCCCGTTTAGCCGAGATGTACGGCTGCGCCACGGTCGTAGCATTCGATCCGAAATCCGCAAAGGAAACACTCAACCGCTGGATCGCGCACGAGACCACAAAGGCGGTCAACGAGGTCACCGCGGCCATCGACGCCTATCGTTTCAACGATGCAGCGGCTGCGGTCTACCGGTTTGTCTGGAACATCTACTGCGACTGGTATCTGGAGCTCGCCAAGCCGTTGCTCACCGGCCCGGACAGCCCGGCAAAGACCGAGACACAGGCGACGTTGGCCTGGGCGCGCGATGAGATCCTCAAATTGCTGCATCCGTTTATGCCGTTCATCACAGAAGAATTGTGGGCGATAACCGGCAAGCATGAGACGCTGCTCGCGCTCACCAGCTGGCCTCCGCCGGGGGGTCTCCTCGACGAGAGGGCCGAAGGTGAGATTGGCTGGGTCATCGATCTTGTCACCGCCATTCGTTCCGTGCGGGCGGAGATGAACATCACTGCGGCGATTCCCGTGGTGCTGGCGGGCGCGCCGGCCGGAACCAAGGCGCGCGCCGAGCGCTGGGCCGAATTCATCAAGCGGCTGGCGCGCGTTTCCGAAATTTCCTCGGCACCGGTTGCGCCGCAGGGCTCGGTGCAGCTCGTGGTGCGCGGAGAAACGGTGGCGCTGCCGCTCAAGGGTGTGATCGATATTGCCGCCGAACGCGCCCGGCTCGACAAGGAAATGCAGAAGGCCGATGCGGACATCGTTCGCGTGGACGCCAAGCTCAACAACGCCAACTTCGTCGCGCGTGCGCCGGAGGAGGTGGTCGAAGAGGAAAAGGAAAAGCGCGAGGATGCACTTGCCCGCAAGGCCAAAATTGCGGAAGCGCTGGAACGGTTGAAAGGTGCGGGTTAGCCTGCGCCCTGGCCCAACAAAAGCGATGGCCGGAATATGTTATCGACAGGGTTGGGCACTATAAATCCCGGCCTTCGCGAGGACGGCGGATATCGATGATAGACCCCAATAATCGGCCCGGCGGCGGCACCCTCGTTCTCACCGCAAAGAGCGACAACAAAATCCAGTGGTTTGATGCCGGCACCCTTGCGCATATTTCCGATCTCGACATGCCGGCCTCAACCCACGAGCTGATCCGTTCGCCCGACGGCGGCAAGATCTACGCATCGGTTTACGGCGGTGGCATCTTCGGCAAAAACAAGGATCCCGATCGCCGCATCGCGATCATCGACCTCACAGCAAAATCGCTCGACGGCACCATTGATGTCGGCGCCAATATCGCGCCGCACAGCGTGATGATGGACGCGTCAGGCACCTTATGGTCGACGGCCGAGCTCGGCAATGCGGTCCTTGCCATCGATCCGGTGGCAGGGACGGTCGATCGTGTTGATCTCGGCGGCTCGCCTCACTGGATCGCCGTCAGTCACTCGGAGGGGATGCTGTTTGCGTCCTTCAAGACCCGGGAAGCCATTGCGGTTGTCGATATCGGCTCGCGCAAATTGCTCGGCACGCTCCCCGTTCCGTACGGTGCCGAGGGGATTGCGGTCACGCCAAGTGGTGAGACGCTCTTTGTGTGCGCGCATTGGAAGGGTGTTGTTCATGTCTTCGATGCGCGCACACACAAGCTTCGTCGGACGATTGCCATCGAAGGCGCGCCAGGCGAAGTGAACCAACTGCGCCGCGTGCGAGTCTCGCCGGACGGGCGCTACATTTGCGCCTCATCGCATGTCGACAACTTTGCGGCAGTCTATGATGCCGCCTCATTGGACCAGATCAGCGGCTTTGCGACACCGAAAGCACCGATGGGGTTTGGTTTCGCGGCGGACGGCCAGCACGCATTTCTCTGCTGTCACGATGCTGCGATCACGCTTGAATTCGCACTGGCGAACGGCCAGATCACCCGCCAGTTCCCGACCGCGGCAGGTTGTGAGTTCATTGTGTCGTACTGAGTAATACCATGCGAATCTTTCTCGCTGGGGCGGGGGCGTGATCGGTCGGCGGCTCATCCCGCTACTGCGTGCGGGTGGCCATACCGTCGTCGGCACCACGCGAAAGGAAACCAAGACTAACGCGCTGCAAGCGCGCGGCGCGCCCTTGCATGTCGATGCGGCGGCTTAAGCCGCGCTGATCGCTGTCGGCAAAGGCGGGCATGGCATCTACAATATTGCCGAGGACCACGGCTCGCTGTTGAGCGAGAAGGCCAAGCGTGAGTTGGGTTTCGATGCATCGTTCAGGGTTGCAAGCGAGAAAAGGTCCTTTTCGGGGGCGCGTGACGCGCGACCCGAAACGTCATCATGATCTGAACGGCTTGCTCAGGAACGGCGACCCTTTCAGACCATAGCGCCACAGCTTGTCAGCGGCCTTGGTGATGCCGATGCGTGCTCCGGTCAGCACGCCCGGCGTGCCATTTCGGGCGCGCAGCTCGAAAGGCGCGCGATCAAGCGGCAGGCCGTTTTGCCTGTGGGTCACGCCCAGCGCCTCACACAATTTGCCCGGGCCCGAACAGAGCGTACGTTCGTCTTGCAAACCGCGCCGCTGCCGCATCGCGCGCAAGCCCTGCATCGGCTCAAGCGCGCGGATCAACACGGCGCTGGCGCTGCCTTCCTCCTCGCAAACGAAATTGAGGCACCAGTGGACGCCATAAGAGCGATAGACATACGCGTAGCCGGCGGGGCCAAACATTACGGCGTTGCGCTCAGTGCGGCCTCTGTAGGAATGCGCCGCGGGATCGGTGTGGTGATAGGCCTCGACCTCTACGATGGCTCCCCCAACGCCACCGACGAACAGCGTCGCCCCGATGAGTTCGGGTGCGACCTTGTGTACGGAACGGTCGAAGAAGCGACGGCGAAGGCGAGGGGGCTTGGGCATGCGCTTCGCAAGCTACACGGCCCGGTCAACTCCGCGAAGGGCATTTCCATGGTCCAACCTTGAATGTTGTTTTCCCTGACTTGCCGGGCCTCTTTTGCTACTACTCGGGACATTCGCCGAATATGTGATGTGCAACACAGTGGCCCCAACCGTTGTTGGGCTTAGTGCAACTTGTGGCGAATAGTTTTGTTCGGGACGTACTGTGTCGGAGTATCAGAGACCGCGTGATCCATTGTGGCCGCTGGCCGTAATCGTTTTCGGGCTTAGTTTGACTACATCTTGGGTAATCTTGCTCGGTTATTGGCTGATCAAGTTAATTGGGCATTTGATCTAGTTTGCCCGCTAGTCACGCGTCTTAAGTGCGTGGATGATCAGGTACGCAACCCCAAACATCGACGGAACAAGCACCACAATTATTCCCATTAGGTAATCGGAAATGTCCATTGCTTCCCCCAAGTAGCCACTTCGCGGGTAGGGAAGAAGCAAACAGATGGAATGCGGCAAACGTGGCAGAGCAATCAGTAAGTTTTTGTCAGACGCAGCCAAAAATTTGTCGAATGATGCCAGCATTCGGCTGCCCGATCTGCGGGAGGAACTTTCTCAGAGAGAGCGGCGTGGAAATTCACGATGCCTGCATGGTGCGTTCGGTCGATCCAATTATCCGTCACCTGACAAACAATATGGCCAACAGAATTGTGACGCCGATGCCCGACAGCACGACGACAAATAAAAAGAACGCCAATTCCAAACTTGGACGAGACATTTTGTGAGAACAAATATGTCGAATACAAGTTCGGTTCGTTACGTCGATTTTGATACTGAAATAAAGAGAGCCGCGCCCCTAAAACGCGGCTCCCATTCACTGGCGACTGTCCGAGACCGTGAAGGTGCTAGGCGATTGAGCCCACGGGCAGTCACCTCAGCTTAGTTCCATCACCGAATTTAATAAGGACCGGAAGGCAACTCGCCGACTGAAGGTACATTCAAAGTGCTGGGGCCACCGCGATGGTGCAACGGCGACCCCAGCAGCCGATTTTGGCTTGGTGGGATGCCTCACATAACACCATGCCTCATCAGCAGCCGCGTTGTAGCTTACTGCGGCAACTTCTGTGAAGGATTAAACGGGATCGCTTGGGATCATCGTTCCTTTAAATGTGCCTAATCGTTGCCGTCTCGGCATAAGCGCACGCCAGACATTCAAAAGTGCGGTCATCGTGGCCAGGTGAGGCTGACGGTTCGATGAGCGAAAGAAACATTGAGAGCCCGCATTCTGGGCAGCGCCGTTCGCCAATTGGCGGCGACTTTAATATGAATCTACGTGGCAGTGGCATCACGCACCCCCAACTATACAGGCGGGAGCGCAACCGGTCTCTCAGTCACCGACGCCTGTGGACACAACTTTGGCCGGTGATTGAAGACCGTATCTGACAAACGACAAACGCGTCTATAAAAATTGACAATTCAGTAAAGAGCCGCCTGCCCCAAGAGGAAGCACGCTGCCCGACCATTGGTCTTCCGCGCTCGTCTCACTGGAGCGAACAGTCATTGTGCAAGACTGGGACACCCGTTCATCCGGTTCCTGGCTCCATGTCCCTCCCTCCCTTAAGGATTGAACAGGGCTTGGACTTCCGCCAGGCCGGGGCTGCAAAAGACATATCTTCCCCGGGGGCTTCCCGAAGGCGTTTTTCGGGAAGATTTGCTAATGAAATATCAGATAGGTATTTGAATTAATGGCCTCTTTTTGCCTACTGCAAACCGCGATCATCAGACGGTCATGCTGAGGAATTCCTGCCGGGTCAGCGGGTTTTCACGGAAACAGCCCAACATACGGCTCGTAACCAAATCCGAGCCTGGCTTGTGTACCCCGCGCGTGGTCATGCAGTGATGCGTCGCCTTGATAATGACCCCGACGCCCTGCGGCTTGAGCACCTCATTGATTGTATTTGCGATCTGGGCCGTCATCTTTTCCTGGATCTGCAGGCGCTTGGCATAGACCTCGACAACCCGGGCAAGCTTGCTGATTCCAACCACGCGGCCGTTCGGAACGTAGGCGACCCACGCCTGGCCGATGATGGGCGCCATGTGATGCTCGCAGTGGCTCTCGAACCGAATGCCCCGCAGCGCAATCATTTCGTCGTAGCCCTCGATTTCCTCGAAAGTCTTTTGCAGTATCTCGATCGGATCCTGGCCGTAGCCGACAAAAAACTCTTCAAACGCACGCGCCACCCGCGCAGGAGTCTCGGTCAAACCATCACGATCCGGGTCATCTCCGGTCCATTGAATAATGGTCCGGATTGCTGCCTCGACCTCTGCGCGGCGTGGCCGGTCTTTCAGCGGTGGCAGCAACTTGATCCGTTCCAGGGCATGCACATTTGAAGTCATGGACATTTTTCCTCAATCCGTGTGTGAAGTCGCGCGAATGCATTGCTGACGCTTAGTTGGATGCTCGCGGGGCATAAAGGTTCCCATTGTCCGGCAGAGGCCGCTGTCCGCTGCGGCGTCGAATCTGGCTGCGTCATCTAATGCCGCGAGCGCGTTCCGGGCACGCGGAAAAGGTTCGAGAATACCGAGCGGATCCACTTGTTGCCCGGCTCGGTGTGAAATCGGTTGTGCCAATATTGGAAGATCTCGATCTTCGGCATCTTTATCGGTGGCCGAATGATCTCCAGGTTGAGATCTTCGGCAAGCACCGTGGCAATTGACATCGGCAGCGTTGCAATGGCGTTGGTATGCTTTGCAATGACCGCAGCTGCAATGAAGATCGGCACCCGACAAACGATATTCTGCGCCGGAATCGCGGCTTCGACGGCCCTTTCGGCGAGCTTGTGCGCGTGCCCGGTTCCGAGTGTCGAGACCAGCACGTGGTTTTCGGCAGCGAATTCGCGCAGTGTCGGATTGCTTGTCAGGCGTGGATGGCCGCGATTGACAACGCTGACATACTCCTCGACCCAGAGGAATTGCCTGCGAATGCCCTTCACCAGTGTCGGGAAAGAGCCCATGGCAAAATCGATCGTGCCCGACTCAAGCCATGACTCAAGGTGTTCGCCGTCAAGCTGAACCACACGAAGCCGTACGTTTGGTGCCTCGACCATGACCCGATTGAGCAGGGGTGGCAGCAGCTTAATGACGCCGGCGTCGACGACGCAGAACTGGAATGTGCGGTTGGAAACCCGCGGATCGAACACCGCGTGGCCTCCCCGGAGCGCTCGCATTTGTTCCAGCACGTCCGCAACGGGCTTGGCGAGCGCCAGCGCCTTCGGTGTCGGCTCCATCCGGTGTGATACCCGCACGAACAGCGGGTCGTCGAAATAGCGGCGCAACCGCGCCAGCGTCTTGCTCAAAGCCGGCTGGGTGACCTCAAGCACCTTGGCCGCTCGCGTCAGGCTGCATTCATGCAACAGCACGTCGAGCACGCGCAGGTGCTGGAGATCAAGCTCCGACGAATAACTATTGGGAATGTATTTTATATCCATAGATTAATAGTATATGTGCCCGCCACGACCTAAGCTAGCGGCAACAAACTGGCGCGCCGCGCGCAGCCGAGCCAGGTCCTGGTAGGAAATGTCGCAAATGCCGGAGCTCATGCAGCAGCCTTGCTCGCCCGCCGCGGCGATCGGTTGCGTCTCTGCGGCGCAATTTCGCGGTGCGCTGTGCAGGGTCGCGACCGCGGTATCCGTTGTCACCACAGATGGCAAGGCTGGTCTTGCCGGCGTCACCTGCTCGGCGGTGTGTGCGGTCAGCGATGATCCGGCGATGGTTCTCGTCTGCGTCCACGGAAAGAGCGCGACCAATATAGCGATCAGAAGGAATGGCGTGCTTTGTGTGAATTGCCTGCAGTCTGCACAAAGAGAACTTTCGCAGGCCTTTGCCGGCGTTGGAAGCATCCCCATGCGTGAGCGATTTGCGCTCGCCGATTGGGCCACGCTTGTAACCGGTGCACCCTGTTGCAGGGGCGCCCTCGTCTCCCTCGATTGCGAAGTCGCCGACGTGCGCGATATGGGCACGCATAGCATTTTCATCGCTAAAGTTCTTGCCACGGCTGAATCGGAGAGCAGCGAACCGCTGCTCTACCAGCGACGTTCCTATGCGACGACCCGCCTCTTGTCAGCGGACGCGCATGATGTGGAGGACCGCTATGTTGCGAACCGGTGAGCACTACCTAATGTCGCTGAACGACGGGCGCAGTGTTTGGGTCGGCAATACCAAAGTTGACAATGTTGCAACGCATCCGCTCACGCGCGATTACGCGCTGCGCACTGCGGAGTTCTTTGATCTGCATTGCCGCCCGGATTTGCAGGGCCAACTCACCTTCGTCGACAAAAACGGCGAGCGCCGTTCAATGATGTGGTTCCTGCATCGCAGCAAGGAAGAGCTGGTCCGCAAGCGCCGCTACCACGAGTTCATCATGCGTCACTTCGTGGCGGCCTCAATGCCGCGCACGCCCGACTCGCAGAATTACATGCTGGTGACCTATATCGACGATCCCGAACCGTGGGAAAAAGCGTCAATCGGCGCCGAAGGCCGGGGTCTCGCCGACAATATCCGCAATTTCTGGCAATACGCGATGGATCACGACCTGGTCGTAGCGCCGCATTTCGTCGATCCGCAGGCCGATCGCTCTGACCCGAACGCGCACGCAACGTCCCCGGCGTTGCGCATCGTGTCGACGAACGATGAAGGCATCGTGGTCAACGGCGTCAAGGCTATCGGCACTGCCTCGGCGTTCGGCGATTTTCTACATCTCGGTGTGTTCTTCCGCCCCGGCGCCAAGGGGGACCAGATCATCTACGGCGTATGTCCGGCAAACTTGAAGGGCATCACCATCGTCTGCCGCGAGAGCGTCGTTGCGACGGACCCTGTGGAGCACCCACTAGCATCACAGGGCGACGAGCTCGATGCGACCGTGATGTTCGACAATGTGCTGATTCCGTGGAAGTACGTGTTCCACATCGGCAACCCCGATCACGCCAAGCTTTATCCGCAGCGCGTCTTTGACTGGGGACATTACTACGCGCTGTTCCGGCAGGCCGTCCGTGCGGAATTGCTCGCCGGTTTGGCCATCCTGATGTGCGAACACCTGGGCACCGCGAAGATCGAGGCAGTACAGGCGCGGCTTGCCCGCATCATCGGCTTCCAGCAATCGACCTATGCCCACGTGCTGGCCGCCGAAGACCAGGGCTTCTACACGCCCGGCGGGCTATACAAGCCCGATATCCAAATGTTCAATTGGGGCCGGGTCTATTTCCTGCAAAATCTTGGCCCGATGGTGGACGAGCTGATCGACCTTTGCGGCCGCAGCGCGATCATGTTCCCGACTGAAAAGCAGTGGGAAAATGCGCAGATGCGACCCTGGTTCGAAAAGCTCAACAAGGGCGCGATCGGCGAGCCCTATGACCGCGTCAAGATCGCACGCGTCATTCGCGACCTCTATCTCACCGACTGGGGCAGTCGACTTTTCATGTTCGAGAACTTCAACGGCACGCCGTTGCAGACGCTGCTCGCGCTGACGATGAAACGCGCGGAATTCACCGGTTCCGGACCATTCGCCGAATTTGCCCGTCGTGTCGTCGGTATCGAGGCCAAGCGCGATGCCATGACCGAATACAAGACCGTCGCGGACTACGCCAAGGCGCAGGATTCCGCGCGTGCACCGAAGCCCGCCGTTCAGGCGGCTGAATAAGACAACGTTATCGCCAAAGGAGCCACAATGGCAAAACAACGGATCAGTTACGTTCCGCTAGACAAAATGACGCAGAAGATGCGGGAGGAAATGGAGCGCTGCCAGCGCGAGGGCACGCCGCGCCCGGAAAGCTCGGCTGTGCGCGCCCACGTGGAAGCGTGCTTCTGGTTCTTCGCCGATTCCTGGAACAATATCTTCCGCAACGGCGTCCTCGATCACGCGATCAAGGAGCTCTGCCGTCTGTACGTCTCCCGCTCCGTGCAGTGCGAATACTGCGGCAACCAGCGCTCTGTAAAATCAACGAGTAGCGGCGCGCTGATCGAAGACCACGTGCTCGATCTGCTCAATTTCGAGAAATCCACCCTTTACACCGAACGACAGAAAGCCGCGCTCGCTTATGCCGAAGCGATCACCTGGCACCTCGGCACCGACGATGCTTTCTGGGATCGCATGCATCGGAATTTCACGGAGCCGGAACTTGTCGAGCTTGGCTGCATGATCGGCCTCACCCTCGGCCAACAGAGTTGGCTGCGGCTGCTCAACATCGAGCATCACGAAGTGCTGGCCGGGACATCTGCCTCGATGGCGCCAGGTTACGAAAGCGCGGAGCAGCTCAATGCGTCTAAGTCATCGGCTGACTACTGGGCGAAAGAAAACACGGTGACGCAATCGAACAAAGTCGCCTAGCCGGTGCTGGCCGGCATCATGGGAAGACATCTGAAATCGGGAGTGAAGAACGAGTGGCATAACGCAAGGTAAATTTGCATCCCGCGCCGCCGACAAGGGCGAAGCAGGTCCGACGGCAGGAGAGGCTGCACAAGGCTCACGAGGGAGGGGCGCATGGTCACCGCGAATGGGAAACAGGTCGACGTCGTAAACGTTGTGGACGGTTCGCCGGTCGGCAAACTGATCCTCATGGTTGTTGCGCTGTGCGCCGGGGTTTCTTTCCTCGACGGGTTCGACATTCTTGCAATTTCCTATGTTGCACCCGTGATCGGTGCGGCCTGGAAGCTGCCGAAAGAAGCCTTCGGACCGATTTTCGCCGCTCACTATATTGGCGCTGCTGCCGGAGCCGTGTTCTTCGGCTGGTATGCCGACCGCTTTGGTCGCCGCATGGGTGTCATTATCCCGACGGCGATCTTCGGCATTTTCGCCTTGCTGACCGTCTTTGCCTACGATTTCAAATCATTGTTTATTCTACGGATCCTGATTGGCATCGGATTGGGCGGCGCACTTTCGAATGCCATAGCGATGGTTGCGGAATATTCGCCGCAGCGCGCCCGCGCAACGCTCGTAAGCATAATGTACGCCGCCTTCCCACTGGGCGGCGTGATTGGTGGCCCGATTTCGGCCCTCTTGATTGCCCGCTCTGGCTGGCAGGCGGTTTTCATTCTTGGCGGCGTGTTACCGCTGCTACTGACGATCGTACTTTTACTTTGGCTCAATGAATCGGTCCGCTTCCTCGTGCTGAGCAAGGCGCCGGCGGCGACAATCGGCGATATATTGCGTCGCATTTCTCCGACCTTTGAGCCCGCATCTTCGGACACCTATGT
>Ga0066388_100001158_pt1 | contig 14367 bp, 13 predicted proteins | sample PanSoiMetaGPlot6_FD_64539 | JGI IMG/M metagenome (GOLD analysis project Ga0066388, IMG submission 64539) | Tropical forest soil microbial communities from Panama analyzed to predict greenhouse gas emissions - Panama Soil - Plot 6 (Hybrid Assembly) | ecosystem: Environmental > Terrestrial >... | reverse complement strand
CCCTTGAGCTTTGACAAATTGATCGAAGCACCGTCGGTCGCCGGTAACGCCAGGTCTGGTAGTCTCATGCCGGTGAGATGCCGCGCGCCACCGTCATCCTGCGGTGCCGGAATGTTCTGGGGCAAGAATTGCGGATTATGCGTGCCCGGTGCTTCAGTCATTTCGTATCTCCGTAGCTCATAAATTCCATGAGCGAGCCGTCGGGATCGCGGAAATAGACCGATGTCCCTGGCCCCTTCGCGCCGAAGCGTTGCATCGGACCACATTCCACTGCAATGCCGTGCGCTTTGAGGTGCGCAATTGCTCCCTCTATCGGCCCAACCCACTCAAAACACAGATCGCTGTTGCCCGGCTGGACAGGCAGACGTGCCACTTCCGCTGGATTTACGCCGGGACCATGCACATTGAGTTGCTTGTCCCCGAACCGGTAGGCCCAACCCGTCGGGCGTTGCACCAGTTGAGCACCCATCACGTCGCTGTAGAACTTGTTTGACCGCATCCAATCGCTGACGTGGATAACGCAGTGATCGAGTTTGGTTGGCACCGCCATACTGCTTACCCCTTCATCCGCATCAACCGCCCGCGCTCGCGCTCCCAGGAGCGTTTTTTCAGCGTTTCGCGCTTGTCGTGCAATTTCTTGCCGCGTGCGAGCGCGATCTCGAGTTTGGCACGGCCTTTCTCGTTAAAGTAAAGCTTTAACGGCACAATGGTCATGCCCTCCCGCTCCACCGCGCCAACCAGGCGGTTGATTTCGCGTTTCTGCAGCAACAATTTCCGCGCCCGTTTTGGCGCATGGTTAAAGCGGCTCGCCTGCAAATATTCCGGAATGTTCGAATTGATCAGCCACAGCTCACCCCCGCGCGCGTCGGCATAGGATTCGGCAATGGTGGCTTTGCCGGCCCGCAGGGATTTCACCTCACTGCCGGTAAGGACGATGCCAGCCTCGAAGGTATCGCCGATTTCGTAGTTGAAGCGAGCCCTGCGGTTATCGGCGACCACTTTGAAGCGGCGCTCTGCTTTTGCGGCCATGGGACTGCGTTGGTTCAGCGCGATTTGAGCTGGTCGCGGATTTCAGTAAGAAGTTGTTCAGTTTTCGACAGCGGTGGCGCCTTCTCTTCTTCTTTCTTCTGAACCAGTCGATTGAGTCCCCGCACCACTAAAAACAGTACGAACGCGATAATCACGAAGTTAAGCGCGATCGTGAGAAAATTCCCCCAAGCCAGGACTGCACCTTGCTTTTTTGCCTCGACCACGGTGGCGGCCGTCACTTTGGACGAAAGCGGCAGGAAATAGTTGGAGAAGTCGATCCCGCCGGTAATTGCTCCGACCACCGGCATGATGATGTCGCCGACCAGCGAATTCACGATGCCCGAGAAGGCCGCGCCGATGATCACGCCGATGGCGAGGTCGACCACATTGCCGCGGAGCGCGAATTTCTTGAATTCCTCGAGCATGGGTACGCTCTCCCGAAACCGACGCCGCCATTGCCGGCTCTTCCCCGCCATTCACGCCTTCATTGCAACAAGACGTGGATGCCCGGCACAAGGCCGGGCATGGCACAACACGCACAGCAGTCCCGGCCTCAGTCGCCGCTAGTTGATCAGACCGGCATGCACCATGGCCTTGCGCACCGCGATCTGCGCCTTCTCGCTCGCCGGCACCATCGGCAACCTCACCGTATTGGCGCATTTGCCGATCAGCGACATCGCATACTTGATCGGCGCCGGACTTGTTTCGACAAACAGATTGGTGTGCAGCGGTGCGAGTTTGTCCTGCAGCTTGAGCGCGGCCGCGAAGTCGCCCTTGAGGCATGCCGCCTGAAATTCAGCACACAGACGCGGCGCGACGTTCGAGGTCACCGAAATGCAGCCATGTCCACCATGCGCCATGAAGCCGAGTGCCGTGATGTCCTCTCCCGAGAGCTGGTTGAAATCCGTGCCCATGGCGGCGCGCTGCTGCGACACTCGCGTCATGTTGGCTGTCGCGTCCTTCACGCCGGCGATGTTCTTGAGTTCAAACAGACGCGTCATGGTGTCGACTGACATGTCGATAATCGAGCGACCGGGAATATTGTAAATGATGATCGGAATACCGATCGCGTCGTTGATCGCCTTGTAGTGCTGGTAAAGACCTTCCTGCGTAGGTTTGTTGTAGTAAGGCGTGACGATGAGGACGGCATCGGCGCCCGCCTGCTCGGCATGCTGCGAAAGTTCGATAGCCTCGGCGGTCGAATTTGACCCAGCGCCAGCGATCACCGGCACGCGCCCATCGGCCTGATCCACGCACCATTCGACGACCTGCCTATGTTCGCTATGCGACAGCGTCGGGCTCTCGCCGGTCGTTCCGACCGGAACCAGGCCCTTGGTCCCCTCGGCGATCTGCCAATCAACGATCTCGCGGAACGCCTTTTCGTCAATGGAACCGTTTTTGAACGGGGTGACCAGCGCGGTAAAGGAGCCTCGAAAGCTCGTCTTGGCGGTCATGACACGACTTCTCCACAAGGAGGGCTTATTTGCCCATTGATATCGGTTTGGCGGCTTCGATGATAGTCCTCGAAGCCCCCCAAAAATGCCGTTCGCCCCGTTTTTGCCTGGCTCCGTAAGTAGTCTGCCAATTCATGAAATTTTCGGTATCATTCATCAACGAAATTAGCGTAGCTAGTCGAAGCTTTTGCGGGCTCCGCCCGAATCGGGGTCGCCGGGATCATTAACGACGGGGTTGAATGAAAGCGACTAGCCGCAGCCGCATGGGCCTGTGTTTGGCGTTGGCAGCCACATGCGGGCTGACCGCCCAAGCCATTTCGGCCACCTCCGGAAAGGTTCCCTTGCCGCGGCCGCGGCCGGATCTTGGCGCAGCCAAGCAGGCTGCCGTGCCAGCGACTGTGACTCCGCTGCCGGCGCAGATCATGCCGCTGCCGCGGAAGCGTCCGCCCGTCGACAGCCCCGCCCTCGCCTACGCGCAGGCCAATGTCGGAACGCACGGTGCGTTGTTTCAAAGCAGCGCTACGATCAAACCGCTGGTGCGCCCGACGTCCGGCCCCTTCGCGATCGCGCATGCGGCGCCGACATCGGCGGGAGATGTCGCCGCGATCAAACGGGTGATCGAAGCCGCTCGCAAGGGCAAGGAAGCAGACGCCAATGCGGCTGAGGCGAGCATCTCCGATCCGGTCGCGCGCAAACTCGCCGAATGGATTATCCTGCGTTCGGATAATACGAACCCGACCTTCGAGCGCTACGCCGCCTTTGTCGAGGCCAACCCGAGCTGGCCGCACTCGCCGCTCTTCCGGCGCCGTGCCGAGAACGCGTTATGGAACGATGGGGTCGACGATCGCACGGTACGTGCGTTTTTCGCGAGACAACAGCCGGTCACCGCCAAGGGACGTTACATGTTCGCGCGCCTGCTGCTCGCGCAAGGGGATCGCGAGGGCGCAACCGCTTTGGTGCGCTACGCCTGGCGTCACGATGATGCCAGCGCCGAAGTGGAAAAACGCGTGCTTGAAATGTTCGGCGGTATGCTCAGCACCGCCGATCACAAGTATCGCATGGAGCAACGCTTCTACGCCGAAGATGTTGCCGCAGGTTTGCGCGCAGCCGAGCGGCTCGGCGGCGACGATCTCGCGGTTGGCCGCGCGCGCGCAGCCGTGCTTCGCAAGGCCGGAAACGTAAAGGCGTTGCTCGATGCGGTACCCGCATCCGCGCGCGGCGAGCCCGGCTACATCTTTGCTTACGTGCAATGGCTGCGGCAGAGCAATCGTGTTGAAGAGGCTGGCAAGCTCATTCTCAGTGCGCCGAAGAATCCAGACTTGCTGGTCAATCTCGATCAGTGGTGGCTGGAGCGCCGGTTGCTGGTGCGCAAGCTGCTCGACGAACACGATGCCCACGCCGCCTATCGTGTGGCGCGAGAGGCCGCACCACCAATGCGCGGCTTCTATCGGGTCGACGCACATTTCACCGCCGGCTGGATTGCGTTGCGCTATTTGCACGATCCGAAGACCGCGGCCGAGCATTTCTCCCACATCTCCGAGGGAACCGAGAACCCGCATGCGCTTGCCCGCGGCGGGTATTGGCAGGGGCGCGCGGCCGAAGCCATGAGCCAGCACGCGCAGGCAAAAGGGTTCTACGAAACGGCTGGTCAGTACACCGCCACCTATTACGGCCAGCTCGCACGCGCACGCCTGGGACTAAAGGATCTTGGCCTGCGCGGGCCACCGAAATTTACGCCACAGGAGCAGAGCGTTCTGAGCAATCTTGAAGTCGTGCGTGCTGCGGAGATTCTTTATGCGATCGGCGAACGCGACATGCTGGCCTCAATCTATGCCGAGCTCGGCGAGAGTGCGACCGACATCGCAGGCATGGCGGTCCTGGGCGACCTTGCGGCCAAGAACGGTGACGGCCGTGCCATGCTGCTGCTCGGCGAATATGCCTATGCGCGCGGCCTGCCGCTCGAATACTACGCCTATCCGATCGTCGGGCTGCCAGACTATCAGCCGATCGCCCCGCCAATCGATGCAGCGGTCGCCTATTCGATCGCGCGCCAGGAGAGCCACTTCAACCAGAAGGTCGTTTCCAGCGCGTACGCCATGGGACTGATGCAGGTCACGCCTGCGGCGGGCATCGACACCGCCGCGAAGTACAAGGTCACCTACAATCGCGATCGACTGCTCAAGGATCCCGTCTACAACATGCAGATGGGCGCCGCCGAGTTGTCCAACCTGTTCAGCGGCTATAACGGCTCCTACATTCTTACCTTCGCCGGTTACAATGCCGGCCGCGGCCGCGTGAAGCAGTGGATCGCCGCCTACGGCGATCCGCGGGATCCCCGTGTCGACCCGGTGGATTGGGTTGAACGCATCCCGATTGCCGAGACCCGCAACTACGTTGCGCGGATCATGGAGAACCTTCAGGTTTATCGCGCGCGTTTCGGTGGCGGCACAAAACTGCTGATCGAGGCAGACCTCAAGCGCGGCGGGATGAATTGATCTAGACGTCATCGCCCGCGTAGGCGGGCGATCCAGCAATCACCGAAAGCGTTTAATAATACGTCCTCCTATCGGCCGGCTTGACCGGGCCCTTTCATGTCGCCACAAAAATCACATTATGCGAAGCGCTCAAGCTTATTTTGTTTACATTCTCGCAAGCAAAATCTTGTCCGGCGCATTTTTGAGCACAAATTCGGCGTCGTCGACGCCTTCACCAAGAATTACGGGATCCATCAGCTGGTTTATTTCGAGCAGTTTGACGGCGTCGAGAACGCGATCCGGCGCGAAAAGCGGATCAAGAAATGGGATCGGAGCTGTAAAATTCGTTTAATTGAAGAGTCGAACCTTAACTGGATCGACCTTTATCCCAATCTCGCGCGTCAGTGATTGCTGGGTCTCTGCCTTCGCCGGGACAATAGCTTGCAGTGCCCGCTCGCCATTTACCCGCAAATGCGGGGAATCCAGCGGTCTTGGTTCTCACGTGATAATTGCCGACCGTAACTATTGGATCGCCCGCCTTCGCGGGCGATGACAAACGATGCGAGGAATGACAAAAAGGAGCGCCCATGCAAGACGCAGTTTCCATCTTCCTCTCCGCTCCCGACGGGCTGAGGCTGCATGCGCGCTGTTACGGGCGGCGCAACGCGACGGCCACGCCGGTGGTCTGCCTGCCGGGTCTCGCCCGCACCGCGGCCGATTTCGACGCGCTTGCCTCAGCGCTTGCGCGTGACAGCGCCCACCCGCGCCGTGTTATCGCCATCGACTATCGCGGGCGTGGACTTTCCGCCTACGACAGCAACCCCGGTCACTATTCTTTGCCCATCGAGCTTGCCGACGTACTCGCTATCATCACCGCGCTCGAGGCGCTCCCGGCGATCTTCGTCGGCACATCGCGTGGCGGAATCCTCGCCATGCTGCTCGCCGGGGTCCGGCCGACAGCCATAGCCGGCGTCGTGCTCAACGACATCGGTCCGGTGATCGAGGCTCAGGGCCTGATGCGCATCAAGGGTTACGTGGGCAAGCTACCGCAGCCGCGGACGTTCGAGGAGGGCGCCGAGGTCCTGCGCAGGCTGTTCGGCGCGCAATTTCCGAGGTTCGGGCCTGCCGATTGGCTTGCTGGCGCTCATCGCACGTTCAAGGAGGAAAACGGGCGCCTGGTGACGACCTATGACCCCCAGCTCATCCGTGCGATGGATGGAATCGAACCCGAGCGCCCGCTCCCGCCGTTATGGAACGAATTTGACGGCCTTGGCGCGACCCGCGTCATGGTGATCCGCGGCGCCAATTCGGACATTCTGTCAGCGGCAACGGTCGAGGCCATGCGCACACGGCACAGCACGCTCGAAACGCTGGAAGTGCCGGATCAAGGGCATGCGCCGCTGCTGGTAGAGCCCACTATGATTGCGCACATCGCGGATTTTGCGAAGCGGTGCGACTGATCGGTACCTTAGGAACTGTAGGGTGGGCTGAGCGCAGCGAAATCCCCCGCCGGCCTACCATCAATCTCGGTGGGCTCGGCCTTTCGCGCCTTAGACCCCTACTAGTTGCGCAGTGGTCGCGGCCCGATTACCGCGGAACGAATGCTGACGCGGAACCCACCGTCGTCGAGATCTTCAAACTCGATGCCTTGCTCGCGCCAGATGAACTCCATGGCCCGCACAGTTGTGCGTCGCGGCTCTGTTTCGCCCTGTTCGAGCTTGTGAATAGTACGTTGACTCAAACCGACCTGCTCGCCGAGCTCGCTCTGGCTCCAGCCCAGCACGGCGCGCGCGAGCCGGACCTTGGTCGCAAACGCATGCCGCTCGAGCCGGCAGAGGTCGCTCAGGTCTCGTATCTGCGCCGGGAGATGGATAGTCACCGACCGTACTCGTTTTCCGGAAATGGCCCCGGCGGTTGCCCGCCGGGGCTTTTTCAAATCGCTGTCAGGCGATCAGGGATAGAAGTCGCGGTGGACGCGGAAGCGGAACGCCCAGTTGTTGATATCTGCAGCTGGCAGGAATCCACCGCCCGGTTGGATCGCGGTAGTCGGCGTGAGGACGCCTAGGACTGTTTGTGCGCCGGCGGTGCCACTTTGCAGCTTCGAGTAGAGCACGTCCACGCCCATGTAGAAGTCCTTGGTGACGTTCCACTGGGTGCGTGAACCGAGCCACCAGGTGTTCCAGTTCAGGTCGCACCCTGAGGCTGTCCCGGCTACCGGGATGGCACCGGTGTTGCCGAGGCAGATCAGGCTTGTGGCGGTAGACCCGTAACTGACTGCGGCATAGCCGCCGTAGAGCGACGTGCGCCAAGCCGGGCTCCAGAAGTGCTCATACGCCGCGTTGATGCTCCAGGCTGTGGTCAGCTGAAGGTTGGTCGCCTGGAAAACACCAGTACCACCGAGAGTACCGCCATAGACGGCATCGCTGAGAAGGCCCCAAGCCGCAGAAACGCCATCAGACTTACCCCAGTTCGTGTTGGGGGTCTGGAAGATGTACTTCAAAGCACCTTCGGTATAGTTGACCTGCGCCTGGAAGTAGTCGCCGGTGGAGATAAACGACGTGTTGATCTTTATGCCGCCGCCAATTACCCAACCGACCTCGGTGTCCGGATGACCGCCTGCGGTCAAACCGCTTCTGACGAGCTGGCTGGTACCGGTCGTATTATAGTAGAGCGAGTTGACGTTGTGGATCGCACCCATGATCTGGGCAGAGCCCCAAGCCTGATCGACGCGTAGGTTGGCGACAATGTCCGGCCACTGGAAGCCGCCATATGCACCAGCGCCAGCAGTGACGCCCGCCACAGGAGCGGCGCCGGCGACGTCAAAGCCGCCCGGATTGATAGTGCCCGCGACAAGAGCCGTGAACGGAGTGGCCGGTGCGTCGATGATTTGCGTCATGCGCCGTTCTTCGGCGGCGATTGTCGCTGAGAAGCCGTTGCCGAACTGGAACGTGTAACCGAATGTGAGCCAGCCCGGATCGCCGGTGTCAGAGGCCGGGAAGATGCCCCAGTACGAAGTCGCCGGCACGCTGTAGAAGTCATAGAACGACTGCGCCAGACCGAACGTGAACCCCGCCCACTGGATGAAAGCGCGGTTGGCGCTGAACGTGTTCGCCGCCGTGTTGAGGCCGACGTCGTTGGTGCTCAGACCAACGGCGATGTAGCTGCGCACCGTGCCGTACTCGGTCTGGTTGCGCGCATCGGCGGTGATGTAGCCGCGCGCACGCAGCACGCTATTATTCGTGCCAAGGCCGTTGTTGTTGTTGTTAAACGGACCCCAGGTAAAGCTGCCGTTGGTGCCCCACCCGTACTCGGCGCGGACCCAACCGCCTATCTTCAGGCACATCTCGGTGCCGGGGATGTAGTAGAATCCTACGCCATATAAACTGCAAATCTTCACGTACTGGACCGGTTTAAGTTCCTGTCGAGGGCGGACCCCAACATACGCTCCGCCGATCGCGGACCAGGGATTTTGCTCTCGCTGTATTGTGCGATACGCGCACCGGGAACGCAGTAGGTCCGGCGCAGCCGCAAGCAATTGAGCGAAGAGGCATCTGCCTCGTTCAACCGCAAAAGCTTCGGTATGCCTTCGTGGGTATAGCGTAGGGCGCAAATCCGATCAGCCGCTCCACGCACAATACGCAAATTGTCCGCGCACGAGGCGGCCAGCGTTAGCAAGGCGTTTGTCGGTGTAAGCTTGGCCTGAGACCCCGATTACGCGGATCTTGCTGTCATCGGAAATCGGGAATCGTTAGTGACACTGTCCGTGCGACCGGATTCGAAAACCGGACGCACTATGTCCTGAATCAGATCGGCGGCGTCCGCCAGCGTTTCTCTGGTGAGATGCGCATAGCGCTGTGTGGTCCGCGCGTGCAGATGACCAAGCAGGCCCTGCACGACATAAAGAGATACCCCGCGATTGACCAGAAAGCTCGCAAATGAATGGCGCAGATCGTGCAATCTGACATCCCTAAGGCCGGCACGTTTGCGAATCCGGTCCCAGGGAAAATAAAGCGATGCGCATGGCCGGCCATTGACCGGCGATGGGAAGATGTAGGGATTGCTGTCAACCCGCGGCATCGCTGCCAGCAGTGCGATCGCGGAGTGGTTCAATGCAACGACGCGGGCACGGCCGGACTTGGCCTTCGGCACCAGGAGCGTCTTGTTCTTCCAATCCACATAATCCCACTTGGCAAATGTGATCTCGTTGCGGCGCGCTCCTGTCAGCAGCAGCAACATGATTGCTCGCGCAGCTGTGCGATTTTCGTCCGCATGAATCGAGCGGACGAGCGCATTGGCTTCGTCTTCGGTGAGAAAGCGGTTTCGTTGCACCTCGGGGCCACCGCTCAGCCCGGTTGCAGGATTCTCCAGACCACCAGGTACTTTCCACTTGCGGGCGAGATTATAGATATAGCGTAAAATAACGATGACACGGTTCATTGTTCCCGAGGCATAACCGTCGGCACGCATGGAATTGATCAAATCGAACACAATGTCCGGCTTGATCTCGTCAAGGGCGAGCGTACCGAGCTTTGGCAGGATGTGGATGCGCAACATCGTCTCGTCGGTTTTCCAACTGCCTTTGTACGTGCGCACATAGGGCAGATACCGCTCGTATACGAATCGACCGAGCTGAGGTACTGCGCGCAGTTCCCGCCGCTTTTGCTGCGGGTCAGCACCCAACAGTGCTTCTGCGACGACCTGGCGTGCCTTGCGGCGCGCCTGCTCGACGCCCAGCACAGTGGCCGGCCCAATCTTGTATTGGCGCTCGCGTCCACGTTCGTCGGTGTAGCGCTGGTAGAAAGTCTTGCCGCCTGAACTTCGCACCTCGAGCATGAACCCCCGCTGGGTCATGTCGAAATAGTCGATCTTCTTTCGTCCAACCGGACATTGGGCGTGACGTACAAACCCCGCGGACAACGCAACAGTTGGCATGAGCTTTCGCCTTGCACCAAAACAATCGCTGAGGACTGCTCGACCGCTGAAGCTTGCGTATCGGAAGGTTACTTGCCTCTAACGACAGAGACTAGGAGTGATGTGCCAATTAAGATCATGTTTTATGATCTGTTAGCTGCATTAAATATTCTTTCGTGGCTCTTTCCGTCAACGAGCGATACTTTCAAGACACGCATAATATTTTTATGGGCTGTCACCCAATGAGATGATTACAGCGGAAGTAATTTCGATAACGGGTGTCAACCCAATTCACCGGCGAGTTGAGGGTCGGCTGAGGCAACACGATCGAGCGTGCAAGCCGACAGTTGCGAGCAGCGCCGATGCCGAGCGCGTATCCCGGTTAGTTATCTGCTCGGCGCCTGAACCAGCACATCCGGCTTGCCGGCAAATTCGAGTTCAGCGACGCGTTCGTTAAAAAAGGGAGACCCGAATCCCGCGCCCAAACGCTTTCGGCCTTTTCTTAGGGCGCGCTCGGCGAGGTACGCGTCAAATGCAACGCGCATGAGATCAGGGAACTGGGCTGGTGCCTGAATGACTGATCGCATCACCGCAAGAACGTCCACCGCGCCGTTTGAGTCCAACGCATGAATGGTCCCAGGAGGAAGTGTTCTCTGTGCCGAGTCGATAACGACACGGCAGGAGGCAAACGGGATGCGGTGCATCGCTGCAATCTCGGCGGCAATGTGCGATTCCATATCCACCGCAGCCGCACCCATCGCCCTATAAAGATGCGCCTTATCCACAGGGGTCGGCATCAAGACATCCGATCCGACAACGTCGGCGAGAAGGGCACCAGGAAGTCTCTTGGCCAGTTCCTGTGTCCACTTCGAATCAGTCTTGAAAACACGATCGCCGTATCTGACGGCAGATGCCACGACCCAATCGCCCGCCGCTAGTTCCGGATGGAGCCCGCCGGACATGCCAAAGCTAATGATGCCAAACACTCGGGGGCCGATTGCTTCGTTTAATGCCGCGGCAAGGCGAGAACCTTGGCTGCAAACGACGAATACCCCACTACCGCGCGCAATTAAGGCCTCACGCGCAAGGGAAGTGACGGCAATTATCTGTCTTGGCATCCCGCCCCCCGACGGTCATTGCAACTACAATTGGATCTGGCCCCTAGAAACTCAAGTATCCCGCGGAACGAAACCAGCCCACCGCGTCTTTGATTCCCTGAATATAGGGCCGGGTATGGTAGGACAACTCCCTCTCGGCTTTGGTAGATACAAAGAACATCCGATGCCTTGCCATGTAAACCCCATCCAAAGTTATAAAAGGCTCGCGACCTGTAATGGCTGCCGCGGCTTCAGCGGCAAACGCCACGGGGACGATAGCACGCCAAGGAAGCCGCACCCTGGGTGCGCGTCGACCCATTATGCCAGCGATATCTTTCAGCATCTGTGAGAATAAGACATTCTGCCCGCCGAGAATGTAGCGCTCCCCAGTCTTTCCATAGCGTAACGCTCCAATATGACCGCTGGCCACATCGTCTACATGGACCAGATTAAGTCCGGTATCGACGAATGCCGGAATGTGGCCCTTCACAGCTTCCAGGATGATCCGGCCAGTCGGCGTGGGCCGCACATCGCGTGGCCCGATCGGCGCCGAAGGATTGACAATAACCGCGGCAAGACCTCGCTCAGCCACCATCTTTTCGACCAGACGTTCGGCCGCGATCTTGCTGCGCTTGTATACGCCGATGCCCTCCTCTTCCCTTAGAGAAATTGATTCGTCTGCCACCCCACCCCGACGCAAGGCGATCGTGGCCACGCTGCTGGTATGGACAACCCGCTCGACCGCGGCGTCCATGGCGGCCTCCATGAGGTTGCGAGTCCCTTCGACATTGGTGGCAAAAATTTCTTTTGGATCACGAGCCCATAGCCGGTAATCGGCCGCCGCGTGGAAAACGTAGCGGATCCCTGCCAATGCGCGGTCGAGTGATTTGCGGTCACGCATATCGCCTTCGAAAAACTCCAGGCCCAGGTTGGCAAGGTGGGCGCGAGGGCTTCGACTGCGAACGAGCGCTCGCACGGAAAAATCCGCCTCGACGAGTTTATGCGCGATAGCGGAGCCGATAAATCCGCTTGCTCCGGTGACGAGAACTTTATCTTGATTGCTCATCCTTCGCGCGCTCCGATGCGCAGAGACTTTAAACGGATCAATACATTGGCATCGGACGCCCGAGAGCTAGCCGCCCAGCAATTTCTGTGTTCGCTCGTTGAGTCTTTTAATCAATGCATCCGCACCACCTGAAGCGACAATGGAAGCAAATTCGTCGCGCCGCGTCGCGAGGTCGCTTATAGTTCCGTTGAGATAAATATCGATCACGCGCCCGCCTCGAACCAAATAATTGATGTTCACGGTGCGGCCGCCCGGCTGCAACAGCTTGGTTTTCACGATTTCGCCGCCACCACGCGGCTCCGGCACAGTTTTCGGGTCAACGACAAAGCTTTCCCCGGAATAATCTTTAACCTGGCTTGCGTAATCAGCGACGATGAATCGCGCGAAAGCGTCCCGCACAGCCGCCTGCTGGGCAGGTGAGAAAGTCTGCCAGGTTGGCCCCACTGCCAGCCGCGTCATCGTCGGAAGATCAAAAGCGGACGTTATGGCGGGTGTGAACCGCTTGTCACGCTCGCGGACACTTAAACGCCCCGCTTGCTGGATCGTCGGCATCAATTGCTGGTAATAGGCTTGGATGTGTGTAACGGCTGGACTGGATGGTTGTGCTTGCAGTCCGACAGGGGCGACCAGAACCGCGGCAACTGTGGCCGCGGTCGCGATAAAAAGGCGCAGGTCGAGTTTGGGCTCTTTCATTGGATTTCCATTCTACCAGATGCGTGCAGCTTGCGGACGGCCGCTGCTTTTCGCCGCACGAGGCTTATAAACCTGCATGGGCAGATTGTTTTGGAATTGGATTGGGGCCTCGTCAAGACGTAGGCGACAACCTGAAATGAATATACTTTTTTCGCAAATCCAATGAGCAAGACCGTCAATCAGCTGGCAATCGATACAACCACACAGGCCGCGCGCCTATCGACCCGGTATTCTTGGCTCGTGATCGCTGCATTCGTGCTCGTCGCCATCCTGTCGGCCGCCTATTTCGCGAGCCATTTCGCAATCACAACCGATACCAACAAGCTTTTGTCGAGCTCATTGCCGTGGCGCGAACAGGAGCGCGCGCTCGACCGGGCCTTTCCATGGAGAATCGACCAAATCATCGCCGTGATCGATGCGGCGACGCCAGAGGCTGCCGAGGAGGCCGCGAACGCTCTGGTAGCTGATCTTTCGCGCCACTCAAAGGTGATTCGAACCATTTACCGGCCCGACGGCGGCGAGTTCTTCGCCCAGAACGGCATCCTGTTTCTCACTCTCGATGAATTGCGCCGCGATGCCAATGATCTTATCGCGGCGCAGCCTTTTCTCGGAACTCTTGCGGCCGATCCGACGCTGCGCGGTGTTCTCCGTACGTTGTCGCAGTCGGTCGAGGGAGTCCGGTTGGGAAAGGCCAAACTTGAGGATCTAAGGCCGGCATTGGCGGCCATAGCCGATGCGCTGGAACTTCTTTCAGACGGAAAGCACCCTGCTTTCTCCTGGCGCGAATTGATAACGGAGCGAGCGCCCAAGCCTTCGGAGCTTCGGCGCTTCATCAATATTCAGCCCATCCTGGATTTCGACGATCTGCAACCTGGACGCAAGGCAACGGCGACTATACGCGATGCGGTATCGCGGCTCGGCTTGACACCTGAGCGAGGAGTGAAGGTGCGTCTCACCGGAACGGTCGCCCTTGCGGACGAGGAATTTGCCACGATCGCTGACGGCGCCGCCTTGAACGGTGTCATCACGGTTCTTCTTGTCGTGCTGGTGCTTTGGCTCGCATTGAAGCAAGCCCGGATCATTCTGGCCTGTTTGGTCAATCTGGCGATTGGACTCATCTTCACTGCCGCTATCGGCCTCTGGATGGTGGGGGCCCTGAATCTTATTTCGGTCGCCTTCGCCGTGCTCTTTGTCGGACTCGGCGTCGATTTCGGCATCCAGTTCAGCGTGCGTTACCGCGCCGAGCGATTTGCGTCACATGATCTCGAAGATGCGCTTGTCGCAACGGCGCACGGTTTGGCGAGGCCTCTTTTGCTTGCCGCGGCATCAATTGCTGCAGGCTTCTATTCATTTCTCCCGACGGCTTATGTCGGCCTATCCGAACTGGGATTGATCGCGGGAACGGGCATGATTATTGCGTTCGCGACGACCGTGACATTGCTCCCAGCCCTGCTCGCTGTCCTCAGGCCAGCGGGTGAGCCCGCTCCAATTGGTTACGCCGCGCTTGCGCCTGTTGACCGTTTTCTTGAAACCAGGCGCAAGTGGATTGTTGGCATGACGTTGGCCGTCGCGGTCGCTGGCCTGCCTTTGCTCGCAGGCCTGCGCTTCAACTTCAATCCGATCGATCTGCGCGCCCGAGACAC
>Ga0066388_100001157_pt1 | contig 14373 bp, 11 predicted proteins | sample PanSoiMetaGPlot6_FD_64539 | JGI IMG/M metagenome (GOLD analysis project Ga0066388, IMG submission 64539) | Tropical forest soil microbial communities from Panama analyzed to predict greenhouse gas emissions - Panama Soil - Plot 6 (Hybrid Assembly) | ecosystem: Environmental > Terrestrial >... | reverse complement strand
ATGTTGAGTTTGTGAAGCCGCTTTACCGGCGTTTGATCATCAATCCTGCCGACTTTCTGGTTAATTTCCGGGACCCAGAGACGCACCTGCCGCGACCAAGCTACGATCTCTGGGAGGAACGCTGGGGGGTGCATCTGTTCACGGTCGGCAGCGTCATCGGCGGACTGAATGCTGCCGCCAACTTTGCGCATGCTTTCGGCGAGCTGGACAAGTATGAGCAGTACCGGCAGGCCGCCACAGAAGTGCGTGAAGCCGCGATCAAGTACCTGTGGAGTGAGAGTGCCGGGCGCTTCTGCCGCACAGCTACCCGCACCGCTGACGGTTACAAGTTAGATATGACCGTGGATGCTTCCAACTACGGGATCTTTGCCTTCGGTGCGCTACCGGCCGACCACCCGCAGGTGGCAGCAACCATGCGTTCAATTGCCGATCGCCTCTGGGTAAAGACTGATGTGGGCGGGGTAGCCCGCTATGATAATGACTATTACCACCAGGTCTCAAAGGACACAACGAACGTGCCAGGCAACCCCTGGTTTATCTGCACCATGTGGCTGGCCCAGCATCGCATTGCCTGTGCCCGCAGCCCGGAGGATTTGGGGCGGGCCTTGGAGATCCTCAGATGGGTGGTTGACCGGGCTCTGCCCTCCGGTGTGCTGGCCGAACAGGTGAACCCCTACACCAACGAGCCGCTGTCGGTCTCACCGCTCACCTGGAGTCATGCCACCTTCGTTGCCTGCGTCATGGAATTCCTGGCGGCGCGACGCCGCCTGATTACCGAGACGGTCTACTGATGGCTAGATCAAAAAAACGCTCTCCCTCTACCTCCGGCCCGACACCGGGCCAAACTTCTGGAGAGCGCCCGGAGCCGCCCGCGCCGGAAGAGCCAGCGGTTGCCCTGCCGACCCTCGACAAGCGCCCCAGGCTCACGCTCGGGTTGGCGGCAATGGCGATGGCCCTGATTTTCGTGACCTGGTGGCTGGTCCTCAGCTCTTACCGGGTCTTCTGCTTTTCCAGCGTCGATGTCTTCTGGATCATGCGCACAGGGCAAGTGATTCTGGAGTCCGGTCAGCTGCCGCGGGCGGACATCTACTCGTTTACCAATCTGGGCAAGCCGTGGGTCCTATACCAGTGGCTGTTTGAGGTGGTGGTCGGGCTTGTCTACCAGCTGGGCGGCTTGAAGGCGCTGCAGGCGCTAGTCCTGTCGGTGGCCTCCTTCACCCTGGCCGGGGTGGCCTTTCGGGAGATGACCAGGAGCGGGGTGAACTACTCGGTTGCCTGGCTGGTTACCAGTGCGGCTAGCGCCGCCTGCTTTACCTTCATCAGCGTCAGGCCGCATCTGGTCAGCATCCTCTGTGTCTACACGGTGGCCCGATTGCTCGATCGCCACTGGACGAAAGCAGACCGGGGCATCTTCTGGTTGGTGCCGTTGTTTCTGATCTGGGCCAACTGCCACCTGATCTTTACGGTCGGCCTGTCCATGGCCGCTATCTACTGGGGCTCAAGCCTGTTTGCCTGGCTCCAGAAGAGGGGTAACGGTCAGGCGGAGTCGAGGCGGGCCGGTCTTTTGGGTGCAGCTTTGGCCTTGTCTGGGCTGGCCACCCTGATAAACCCTTACGGCTGGTCGGTCTATCTTTACGGCTATCACATCTCGTCCGAGAGCTACTGGAGCAGGCACATCGGCGAGATGCTGATGCCCGAGTTCAATAACCCGATCCTGTTGATGATCCTGGGCTACATCGCAATCACGGTCATCTCGTTCATGGTCAGCGCCAGGCGGCCATCATTGCCCGAGGGGCTTGTCTATGTCGGGCTATTTTGTGCGGCCCTCACCTCCTACAAGCTTCTGCCCTATTTTGTGGCGGCAACCATGCAGGGCACGGCTGTGAGGCTAGAGCCGGCCCTGTCGTCTTTCCTTGGGCCATTCTTCCCGCCTTTAATCAGGAATGTCTCCCACCGCCTGACGGCATGGACCGCCACGAACTACTACGTTGTGGCCGTTGTGCTCGTGGCCTTCCTGCACGGTATCACCCGCTTGCCGCTCTTCCCGCCCTGGGTACCGGTAAAGGCAGCCGACTGGCTCTCCCGTCACCCGATCGGGCAACACCTTTATTGCTCGGCCAAGTACGGCAGCTACCTGATCTACCGGTTCGAGGGGAAGTTGCCGGTCTTCATCGACACCCGCTTTGACATGTACGGGCCGGCTTTCAGCCAGATATATCACTATGCCGAGGCCGAAGGGCTGGGCTTTGAGGCGCTCGTCAGGCGCTACAAGATTGACGGAGCCTTTGTCCAGTCGGTTTCCGGAATAGTCCGTTATCTCGATCGGCAGCCGGACTGGCTGAAGGTATACCAGGATTATCAGGCGACCATCTTTGTGCGCAAGCAGGAGATGCGGCAGCCGTTGCCCCGCGCTCCCGAGCCACCGTTGCCGCTGAGCGCGCCATTGAGCTCGTTTGCAGGAGAGCGTGAGGAATAGGCAGGCTTTCCGTTGTCGAGCCGGCCAATTGCTGAGTAAAGTGCAGAGCTGACATAATGAATACTGGAGGTGCCTGTTTGGGGGCTTCAGTCTCCCCTTGACAATCTGCTGTCTGGACTTACTATCGATAGTGACGCTTCGTTACCAGAGACCGGACCGCTTGCTTCTGAGAGCCAGGGGAAGACCCCGGAGTCATTCAGGATGATAAGGTATGCAGCCTTTAACTGACCCGGGCATCGAAGCCGATGCCGTTGCTGACTTCATCAAGCGAGCGCGACCGAGGACAGAGCGGGCGCTAATAGACCTCTTTGTCTGGTCCTGGGGCATGCTCTTTCTGGGCATCCTGCCTTATCTCCTCTGGCCGTCCATCTGGACGTTTGCCGTTGCCTTTATGGTGGTCACCTCGCGCATGGGGGCGCTTCTGGCTTTGGCCCACGATGCCCAGCATTCTGCCTTTCTGCCCAGCAAGAAGTGGAACGATATGATCGGTGCCTGGCTGTGCGCCTATCCCATGGGCTCGATCTTTGGCTCTTCCCGGGCTGTGCACATGGCTCACCACAAGCTTTTAAATACCCCGGATGATCCGGACCGCGGCTTTCACCGGGAAGACGATAAGGACTCGCCTGCCAAGTTTGTCGTCCACTTTGCCCGCCTGGTTTTTGGTGGTCAGCTCTGGACCAGCATTATCGTCAACGGTTTTCTGCGTCCGATGAGCAAGGCATCGCCGACCAGCCAGGCGCCGGTGGTGGTGAATCGTCGCGGGCACCCGGAAATATTGAACCTGGTGCCGGTCCAGGCAACAATCTGGGCGCTGCTGTGGCTGGCTTCCGGACAGTGGTGGCTCTACTTTGCCTTATGGCTGGGGCCCATCTTCACCTTCGGCACCTTCCTGGGCTTTCTCCGGGGGTTCGTGGACCATGCCAAGCTGGCAAGCGATGACGGTGGACCGGCCGGGGCACGCCTGATTACCGTTCTCCATGCTAACTTCTGGGAAAGAGCCTATCTGTCTCCTTTTGACTTCAAGTATCACGGGGAGCATCATCTCTTTCCCTCCGTTCCACACTATTGCCTGCCGGAGCTTCACAAACTGCTGCAGACGAGCGAAGTTTATCGCCATCAGTACGGGCTGCGCGAAAGCTACAGCAAATTCCTGGCTGATTACTGGCACCAGATCAGCAAGGAAGCCCGACAAGCCCAGCCAGAGCATTCTTGAAACAACCAGGAAAAGGGGGCGGGGGCGGCATGCGCTCCAACATCAACAAGGTCGAGACCGTCTGTAATTTTTGCGGTTCGGCCAATCGTAGCTTGGTGACCCAGGGGCGGGAGCACGAGTACGACAACACCACCGATGATCTTTTTGCGGTCGTGGCTTGCCGGGACTGCGGACTGGTTTACTTGAGCCCCCGACCGGATGTCTCTGAGCTGGACACCATTTATCCGCCCAATTACTACTCCTATGGACAGCAGAAGCTCAAGGAGGAGGCCGATCCTAATTCACTCTTGCACCGTATCCGGTACCATGGATTCAAGGTGAAGATCCAGAGGGCTTTGAGCCTGTGCCCCGGGGTCGAGCCGGTAACCGTACTTGATATCGGCTGCGGTGATGGTCACACGCTTAACTTATTCAGGACCTTTGGGCCAGTCAAGGTAGAGACGCATGGCGTGGACTTCAATGTTGCCTCGGTGGAGGCAGCCGCTAGCTGTGGTCACAAGACTTACACCGGTCGATTCGAGGAGGTGGACTTGGCCGGTGGTTATTTTGATCTGGTCTATGCCAGCCACGTAATCGAGCATGTGGCCGATCCGCGCGGCTTTACGGAAAAGGTCCAGCGCATCTTGAAGCCGGGCGGCATATTCTGGTTCGAGACGCCCAACATCGGCTCCCTGGATGCGCGACTATTCCGCCGGAAGCACTGGGGGGCCTATCACTTTCCCCGCCACTGGTTTTTCTTCAGTCCCGAGACCATTCTGAAGCTGGCCAGGCTGGCAGGCTTCGACGTTGTTTTGATCGACTACGTTCCCAACGCCATTTTCTGGTTCTGGACCTGTCACTCCCTGATCGTCTCAGCCAATCCCAAACTCCGCAAACTTGCCGATGCCCTGTTTCCGCCCGTGGATTTCCAACGCGACACGCTGGCCAATTTTCTGCGGATCTGCCTTTTCTGCTCGATTGATCTGTTGATAAAAGTCTGTACCGGCCAGACCGCCAACATGATTGTGGCTTTTCGTAAACCGGTGTCGACTAATAAATCCTAATCTCTGGCGGGCTCTTTTTGCCTGAATCTGCGTCACAGTGATCAGCCGATTTTCAGATTCGGCTTGGGAAGCCATGCTATTCTGTTGGCAACTTGGCAAATCAGCCAGATCCGCTAAGATCAGGGCAGTAGGGGTCGGGACTGCGAATAATCGCTATCGCTTGGAAGTGGCGCTTTGGAAAACCGCTTACGCTTAAAAGATCGAAAAGCATTTAGTCTCTCCGGGCTGGCGCGCTGTCGCTGGAATATCCTGGATTTCATTGAGCTGATCGGCCGCAGCTCTATTCCTACCTATCTCTTTTGCGATATAGATATGACCTGGGCCGAAAAGTTGCGCGCCGAGCTGCGCAAGCACGGGCACAGGACAACGGTCACCGCCATTCTGCTCAAGGCTATAGCGATCGCCCAGCTAGACCACCCGGCCACGCGAACGTTCCGTCTGCCCTTTGGTCTGACCGGCACCTTAAATGAGATCGTCGCCGGATTCACGGTCGAGCGGGAGGTTGATGGGCAGCCGGCAGTCTTCTTGGGGCTAATCAGGGATCCGCACACCAAGTCGCTTGAGCAGATTGCTCGGGAGCTGAAAGACTACGGCGATGCTGAGCTGACAACGGTGCCTCAACTTGAGGTTGAACACCGCTTCTCTAACATGCCCTGGCTAATTAGAAGATTGATCTGGCTGGTTGGAATGCACTGGGTACCGCTACGGTTGCGCTATCTGGGAGCAACCTTTGGGGTAAGCTCGCTCGGGAAGTTTGGTATGAAGGCCATAATTCCGCCCTGCGTTACCACCTCGACCTTCGGCGTCGGTGCGGTGGAAGACCGGGCAGTGGTTAGGGGTGGAGAGGTTGTGGTCCGGCCGATGACCACGCTTACCCTGAACTTCGATCATCGCCTGATCGATGGTGCGCCAGCAGCACGTTTTCTGAGTGATGTGCGCAGTTTGCTGGAGGGCGGGCTGTCCCGCTTTCTGGGAGACGAACTGGCTGCAGCTGTTCCCATCGAGGTAGGCAGAGAGTCGGTGCCAGGAATTTTCGACGGCGCCGGCAACGCCGTTTTAGTCGGGTAGGCGATTGTCCTGCGGTTGGCTGACCGTCGCTGGCTTCAGATTCAACCTCGCCCTTATCTCCGGGATGGCGGCACGGGTAGCTGCCTCGCCGGCTCGAATTGCTGCTTTTGCATCCGAGATCTTGGTCGATAAAAGTCCGATGCCATCAACGTTGGGATGAATCACCACATCAGCTCTCTTCAACTGGACTGCGTCGGCTCGGGCTAGATACACCTGCTCTATGCGCTTGCTAACGCTGCCGATCTTCCTGAATTGGCTGTCCGGCACCCGGCACAGGCGCTCATCCACATCAACAGCAATCACGAAGTCGGCGCCCAGCTCCCGTGCCGGAACGACCGGCACATTGGCTACCATGGCGCCATCGACAAGGAGCCCGTTTTCATCCCAGAGCACCGGCCGCCGGAGGACCGGCACAGCCGAGCTGGCTTGCATCGCTCTGCTGACGTTGCCCCGCGTGATCACATGCGGCTGCCCGTCGAGCAGGTTGGTGGTGACGGCCGCAAACGGGAGCTTCAACTTCTCGATTTCACGACGATCCTCGGGCAGAGAACTGTTCAAGTATTTGCGCAGCTTGTTGCCAAAATAGAACCCATCGTACGGATTCCAACCAAACAGGTGGGGGATGGCGAAAATCGGGACTGCCGCCAGACGAACCGGCAGCGAAACGGTCATGAAATTTTTCATCACCGTCTGTTTATCGAACATGGCCTCAAGTTCATCGACGCTCACGCCGGCACAATAAAGACCACCAACAATGGAGCCCATGCTTGTGCCGACCACCATGTCTACCGGTATGCCTTCCTGCTCCAGCACCCTCAAAACGCCCACGTGGGCAGCACCACGTGTTCCACCGCCACCCAGCGCTAGGGCCACCTTCGGCTTGTGGGCGGGCAGAGCCTGATCGCCGGCCCAGCAGGCTGGCGGCACGCCAATGCCGATGAGCATGGCGATGATTGTCCAGGCTATGTGAGCCAGGCGGTAGGGGCGGGCTCCTGGCTTACCAGATCGCAGACCGTTCATGGTTCCTCGAAATTGATCGGTGCCGCCGACTCTCGTTGCTACAGCCCACGAAGACAGCTGAATTGATGCCGCTGGCGCGGGCAAATTCCAACGCGTACACATATATTACTGCGATTGCTGGCTTGAGAAGGTGAAGACCGGTCAATTTCCAGTCCTCCCTGTTACATCTTCGGCGCCCCGTCAATCAAAGTTCTACCGGCGGCGTTTCCTACCCGTTCCCCCGATCCGCCAGGAGCTGCCGGTAGCGCGGCTCGACCTGCGCATAAGCATCCAGCTCGCAATAAAGCTTGCCCAGCGCATTTGCCGTTTCGCTTACCAGCAAAGCTTCCGGCTCGGCTTGATTGATTTCAATCCACAATGCTTTCAAGAGCGCCACCTCGGCCATCTCAAACTTGTCCTGGGCATGGTACAGGAGCCCGAGGTCATGAAAGTCTGTGGCCAGGCTCACGTGGTAGACACCGACAACCGCTGCCTGTCTCTCCACCCGCTGCTCCAGGAGCTCTGCCGCCTTAGCATAGTCTCCCTGCGCTTCAGACAGTAGGCTCAACGATCTGAGCCGATCGACTTTGCTCATTGCTGTGCTCCTTGCCGCGGTCTTCGACAGTCGGTAGCAGGGCCGCGGCAACCGCTTTTCTAAAGCCAGCTGACGGTTGGGCCAGCGGGGCGCGGCCCTGCCTCGATGAGCTCCTCCAGGCTGTCCACAAGATCGCGATACCTAACACCTAACACCTTCTCCCTGACCTCAAAAAGCTGTTTGTAAAGCAGTTCGGCCTTCTTATCCTGGTGTCGGGCATGAAAGAGGAGCGCTACATTGTCGGCGGCCTTGACCAGGCGAGCGTCTATCTCGCCCAGGTCCTCAGCATCGTTGAGTGCGCAGGTAATCAGGGCCTGCGCTTCCTGAAAGTTTCCCCGCCGGCATGCCTCCTGTAGCGCTCTCAAATAAGCGCACCAGAGCGCTTGATATTGGCTCTGTCCCATACCGGTCATCTCCTGGCTCGCGCAAAAAGGGAAAAGGGCCCTTTCCCACCCCTATAGAGCTGGCTGACACGAGTCCCTATCGCCAACCAAATCTGTAGACCATAGTCTAGAGACAACATCCTATGTCAAGTATAGACTACAGTGTCCGGGTCTGCAAGGCATCCTGAGCCCAGAAACGGCCAATTGCGGTCAGAGATTCGAAGAGTCGTGGTCGACCTAGCGGCGGTGCTCTCATTCATGGACGAACTGCCCCAAATCGTACGGTGTTGGCCAAAGCCAACATCGGGAGCACAATGGAGTAAGGGTAAGATTACATACAGGCGTACTGATCGACCGGTCGGTAAGAGTTGACGCCCTGTGGTCGCACTTCTGGCTTGTGCCCTAATCATGACTGAGGCAAAAGAACCGGTAAGTCTGATGGACGCACTCTCGAAAGTGCTACGCAGGCGTCGCCAGCAGTTGGGTTATTCCCAGGACAAGGTGGCGAAGGTGGCAGGACTGCACCGCACTTATTTAAGCGAAATTGAAAGCGGTACCGGCAATCTCACCCTGGCTAGCCTCGAGCGCCTGTCCACTGCACTCGAGTCGTCAGCGTCAGAGCTCTTGAAGGCAGCTGAAGATGAGCGCCTGAGCCGCTCGCAGTTTGGGCAAGCGCTGGCAGCTGGCGGCTTCAACATCCTGCTTGTTGAGGACAATCAAGCTGATGTTTATCTAATCTCGCGAACTATCCGCCAGAGCTTTGCGACCGCTCGGATCTGCGTGATTGAAGATGGAGCTGAGGCGCTTGCTTATCTGCGCCGACAAGGAGCTTATGCCGAGGCGCCGGTCCCGCAGCTCATACTTCTCGATCTTAATCTGCCCAGGAAAAAAGGCCAGGAGATTCTGGAGGAGATTAATGCTCAAGGAGGTCTGGCTGGGGTGCCCCTAATTGTCTTGACGACTTCAAATCCGAAAGCGGCTGGTCTTGGATTTGCGGAGATTAGAGCGTTCACGAAGCCGGCTGACCCGGACGAATTTGCCGGCCTCGTGAGAACCATTGTCGGACAGGAACTAGCTGCTATTGCTGGTAGCAGCGCCGATAGACATCACCTGCCAGCGCCTCGGAAACCCGGTTAGACTGAACAGGCGGTGCTGCGACCGCAGGCGGCACCAGAGGCGGTTGACGGCCAGCTGCCCGGCTGAAAGGCAAGCAAGCTGTCCTATCTAAAGGGGGACCGACCGGTGGCGGACAAGAGCGCACGCGAGAACAGGACAAGCCAACAGTGGGCTGCCTTTGACGTGGTTGCTGTTGCCTCTTCAGCAGGCGGACTGACAGCACTGAGCCAGATCTTGTCGGCCCTGCCGGCCAGCTTTCCTTTGCCGGTCCTGGTAGTTCAACATCTCGATCCCCGTCACCGCAGCCTTATGGTTGACATATTGGCCCGGCGTACTGTGCTCAAAGTCAAGCAGGCTCAGGAAAATGATGTGGTAAAGGCGGCAACCGTATATATCGCTCCGCCCAACCGTCACCTCCTGGTTAATCCAGGAGGGGGAATCTCGCTGACCCAGACCGAGCTGGTGCACTTTGTCAGGCCCTCGGCCGATCTACTTTTTGAGTCGATCGCTGCCAGCTACAAAGACCGAGCGATCGCCGTGGTCTTAACAGGTACAGGCAGCGACGGTTCCATGGGTGTTCGCGCTATAAAGAAGATGGGTGGCACCGTCATCGTCCAGGACGAAAAGACCTCAGAATTTTTTGGTATGCCTGCTGCAGCCATTCAATCGGGTTGCGTAGATTTCGTGCTCCCTCTTGAAGAGATAGCGTCCGCACTTGTCACGCTGGTTAGGAAAGGAGAGGTCACATGACCAGGGAAGACCCTCAGGATCCGAAGTTTGAAGCGCTCCTCGATTATTTGAGACGGAGCCGGGGGTTTGATTTTACCGGCTATAAACGTTCCAGCCTAATGAGGCGGGTGCGAAAGCGCATGCATGATGTTAGCCTGGAAGATTACGTCGACTACATGGACTTCCTGGAGGTCCATCCGGAGGAATTTGCCCACCTCTTCAATACCATCCTTATCAACGTCACCTCTTTCTTTCGTGATCCAGCGGGCTGGGAACACCTGGCCAAAGAGGTCATCCCGAACATTTTGGCTGACAAAGGGAAGGACGGGTCAGTGCGAGTGTGGTCGGCTGGATGCGCCTCGGGCGAGGAGGCCTACACGCTGGCAATGCTGCTTGCCGAGGCCATGGGCAGCCAGGACTTTATTCAGCGGGTAAAGATCTACGCAACCGATGTCGATGAAGAGGCGCTCGCCCAGGCTCGCCAGGCTGTCTATACAGAGAAGGAACTGGAGCCTGTACCGACAGAGCTGCGTAATGCTTACTTTACGCGCACCAATCACCGCTACGGCTTCAGAGTCGATCTCAGGCGCTCTGTAATCTTTGGTCGCCACGATCTTGTCCAGGACGCCCCGATCTCGCACCTGGACCTGCTCGTCTGTCGCAACACGCTCATGTACCTGAATGCAGAGACGCAGGGTCGCATTCTGGCTCGCTTTCACTTCGCTCTTAACGAAAGCGGATATCTGTTTCTGGGCAAAGCAGAAATGCTGCTTACCCATTCGAACCTGTTCATGCAGAAGGATGTGAAGTGCCGGCTTTTCCAGAAAGTCAATGGCCTCAGTACGCGCAACCATATCATGGCTATAGCCCACGGTGCTGACGTGGAGCTGGTAACTCCAGTAGATCGGAATCTGCGCATGAAAGATCTTGCCTTTGATTCGTCCCTGTTAGCAAAGGTGGTGGTTGACGTCACCGGCCATCTGGCGGTGGCAAATGAGCTCGCCCGCCGGTACTTCGGACTTGTGGCCAAAGATATTGGACGCCCGTTTCACGAACTGGAAGTCTCTTATAGACCTGCGGAGCTGCGGTCGCTAATCGACCGATGCTACCTCGAGCGCCGTCCGATTAAGATTGCTAAGGTGGAGAGAAACCTTCCTGATGGGCAGATCCAATTTCTCGAGATAACTGTTCTTCCACTGATCCACAATGGAGACACGGTTCTTGGTGCCTCTATTACCTTCAATGACGTGACCGCTTCCTATAGACTTCAGGCCGATCTCTTGCGCACGAACCAGGAGCTGGAGACAGCCAATGAGGAGCTGCAATCGGCACACGAAGAGCTGGAGACAACCAATGAGGAGCTACAGTCCACCAACGAAGAGCTGGAGACAACCAATGAGGAGCTGCAGTCTACCAATGAAGAGCTGGAAACGATGAATGAGGAGCTCCAATCCACCAACGAGGAGCTCGAGACTATGAACAGTGAGCTGCGAGAGCTTACCAGCGAGCTAAACATTGCCAATGCTTTCCTGCGTTCGATACTCTCCAGTCTCAATTGCGGAGTGGTGGTAGTGGATCACCGGGGAAGGGTTCTCGTTTGGAACCACAAGGCCGAGGATCTCTGGGGGTTAAGGGCGGATGAGGTACAGGGACAGGCTCTGCTCGATCTGGATATCGGCCTGCCGGTCGAACAGCTTCGGGAGCCGTTGCGTGCTTTCCTCGATGCCAGGATGGAATTTCATGAACTGCAGACCGACGCAACCAATCGTAGGGGCAAACCCATAAGTTGCCGCATTGCTATGACGCCGCTGGTTGGAAATAAGGATGAGCACGCGGGAACCGTGCTCCTGATGTACGAGGCAGCGAAATGATGAGCAAGGCCTTATCCAGACGGATTCGGATGGCCAGCAAACAGATTGAGGTTTTGCGGCGGTCTGCCCGGGCTCCGCAGGAGTGTGATGACCCGGCCCTCTCGAAGGCGATCGACCAGATTTCGTCGCTGCTTGAGCAGATCCATACGCTCACAGATGAGCTTGGCGATCCTGATCAGGAGCTGGCTCAGGTGCGGGCCAGCCTGGCAGCAGAGCGCAGGCGCTACCGGGAGCTGTTCGATCTTGCTCCTGACGGTTATTTGGTCACCGACTTTGCCGGTACAATCAGCAGGTGTAACCGTGCAGCGTCGGAGCTTCTAAACGTCACTCAGAAATACGTAGGTGGCAAGCCTCTTGCCGTCTTCGTCGCGGAAGAGGATCACGGGCGTTTCTATTCCTTCCTTGCCAGCGTGCAGACGGCAGCGTCACAAACGCTCCATAACTTACATCTGCTTGTGTGTCCTCGTCGCCGCCAGCGATTTGCTGCGGATATCTCTGTGAGCTGCCCCGCCAAAGTGGTGGAGCGCACGGGCGCTGTTCGGATACCGGAAGAGGAGCCCGACGGAATCGGTCTGTTGTGGCTGATCCGCGATGTCTCCGAGCAAGAAGCAGCCGCGAACAGGTTGAAGGAAACAGCCTCGCAGCTTGAGCGTTCCAATTTCGAGCTTCAGCAGCTGGCGTTTGTCGCCGCCCATCACTTTCAAGAGCCCAGCCGGGTCCTGACCACCTATGCCCGGCTCATGGATAAGGAGTATCGCGGGAAACTCGACCAGACCGCCAATACTTATATCTCATTCTTGCTCGATGCCGCAGAGCAAATGCGTTCACTTGTGCAAGATGTGCTGGCATATGGGCGACTCGGTGCCGAGGGGCTGGAGATCTCTGCTGTTGATTGCAATGAACTGGTGCGGGCAGTTGTCAACGATTGGCGAGAGGCGCTCGATCGGGCTGGTGGAGCGGTCTCCTGCGGTCCTTTGCCGACCATAACGGCGGACCGGGTTCAGCTTTCCCTGGTGTTTCAAAACTTGATCGGCAATTCCATCAAGTTTTGTGGCTCTGCAGCTCCAAGAATCTACATCTCAGCGTCCTTGAAGCGGGAGGCATGGTGCTTCTCCGTGCGTGACAACGGGATAGGCATTGAGGGCGATTATGTCGATCGGATTTTTGAGATGTTTGAGCGACTCCACAAATCTTCCGAGTTTCCCGGTACCGGCGTAGGCCTGGCGATCTGCAAGAAGATCGTCCAGCGTCATGGAGGCCGCATATGGGTCCAGTCCGAGCCTGGGGCTGGCTCCTGCTTCTTTTTCACCATCCCGGTGGTGCGTGCTGGAATCTGAGCTTTAGGCAACAAACCGATGGTTGCTGTGGCTTCAAGCTCGCTGGCTGAATTTGGGAATAGGTGGGGTCATTGCTGTCGCTTAATAGGGTCAGTCTGTGAGGTCAGGTACGAATGGAGGAAGGTAGCACGCCGCCGGAGCCAGGGTCTGAAGCTGCCGGTGATCCGGGGGCAACTGCTGACTTTAAGACTGAGCTTTCTTCTAGAGAAGTAACTGATTCGGCGTCGGGTCGGAGTGGGAAGCCACCGCGCGATGAACCGTTCGTGATTGTCGTGGCAGCCACCCTTGCTCTGGTGCTCCTGCTTGGGCTCTGGGTCGGTTTGAGCCCACTGAGGGTTTTCTGCTTCTCGTGTACTGACACCTTCTGGTTGATTCAGACCGGCAAGGACATGCTCAATCGGCTGCAGGTGCCCAGCTCGGATACTTACTCCTTCACCAACTATGGGAAGCGCTGGATTGCCTACCAGTGGCTGTTTGAGCTTGTGCTTGGGCTTATCGAGCGCACAGGCGGGTTGCAAGCGCTGCAAGCAGCGACAATCTTCTTGGCGGTTCTCATTTTTGGCGTCATCTTTATCCAGGGTCTGACGCGGAACGGTGTGAGCTTCTGGATTGCTTTGCTGGTCGGTCAGGTTGCCGGCGCAGCTCTAATCGCCTTTGTCTCGCTCAGGCCTCATCTGGTCAGCATCCTGATGGCCTACCTGACCCAGCGCCTGCTCGATGAGCACTGGCGCAGTCCCGGGAAGCGCGTATTTTGGCTCGCGCCCATCCTCCTGGTTTGGGCTAACTGTCACGTCGTCTTTGCGGTCGGGCTGGTGATGGTCTTCGTTTACTGGCTGTCGAGCCTGGTTTCGCTGTTCCGGCCGGGCGACCCGGTGCGGGTGCGCCGGTTCCAGCTGATCACGCCGGCCTTCGGCTTAGCAGCCCTGTCTACGCTGATCAACCCCTACGGCCTGCAGCTTTATCAGTATGGTCTGCTGGTGACCGGGCAGGCCTACTGGACTGAGCATATTGGCGAGGTCCTGGCGCCGGACTTCAACGATCCCCTGGTGGCCGTAATCCTCTTGTACATCTTGCTGGCTGTCCTGTCCTTCCTTGTCTGTACCAGGCGACCGACACTACCGGAGGGGGTTGTCTTTATGTGGCTTCTGGGGGCGGGACTGATCTCTTACAAGGCTTTGCCTTACTTTGTGGCGGCAACCATGCACGGCACCGGACTGCGCCTGAATGCTGCCCTGTCAGATCTGCTCGCTGCAAGCGGCCCAAACTGGCTGAGAGCTGTGTCGGCGCAGCTTACCGCCTGGTCCACCACCAGAGCTTATGCAGGCGTGGTCTTGTCGCTCGCCCTCCTCTACGGATTTGCCAGACCACCTCTGGTTGAGCCGTGGGTGCCGTTTCGGGCAGCTGAGTTCTTGAACAGGCATTCGGTCGGAGGACGTTTGTTCTGCACGGCGCGGCTTGGTGGTTACTTGATCTATCGCTTCCAGGGCCGATTGCCGGTTTTTATTGACAGTCGTTTCGACATGTACGGACCGGCTTTCAGCCA
>Ga0066388_100001155_pt1 | contig 14383 bp, 9 predicted proteins | sample PanSoiMetaGPlot6_FD_64539 | JGI IMG/M metagenome (GOLD analysis project Ga0066388, IMG submission 64539) | Tropical forest soil microbial communities from Panama analyzed to predict greenhouse gas emissions - Panama Soil - Plot 6 (Hybrid Assembly) | ecosystem: Environmental > Terrestrial > Soil... | reverse complement strand
GAGCCAGTCGCCGTTGATCTTGGCCAGGCCGCCGAAGAAATACGGGAGGCCGACCTGGGCCCGGAGCAGCCAGAGGCCCCAGGCCGGGACGCGGTCGGAGCGCCACGCGGGACGCCGCCAGGCGTCGAGCGAGAACGCTCGATGGGCGGGGATGAAGACGAGGAGGAGGGCGACGAGCGTGATCAGGTAGAAGTGGTTGAGGTAGTACGCCTGCTCGAGCAGGAAGATGTGGCTGAAGCCGAGGAAGAACACCGCCGCGCTCAGGCGGTACCACAGCCCGGCCATCACCCCGAGGGCGGCCAGGAAGACCACCGCGAAGTGGATGTACATCCCGTCGCCGGGCCACGGCCGGACCCAGCCGAAGCCGTAGTACTTGAAGTGGAATTCGGGCTCGATGTAGTAGCTGGCGATCCAGCCGTACCGGTAGTAGCGGACCATCTCCCAGGCCATCACCGCACCGAACGCGATGCGGAAGCAGGCGATGGAAGCGATGTCGACCGGCGCGAACGCCCGCGCGACCACGCGGCTCCACCATGCCGCGCGAGGGGCCGGTTCGGGAAGGGCGGGGGGCTTCATCATGCCCGGCCCGGGCAAGGGTAGCATAGGCCGCCATGCGCGCTCCCCTCGCCCTTCTCGGGCTTCTCGCGGCCGTCCCCGTCCATGCCGGACGCGCCGTCCTCGTCGCCGGCTCGGGGCTGAACGAGCCGTTCGGCGTGACGTTCGACACGAGGGGCAACCTCTACATCGTCGAGATGGGCGGCAACCGCGTGAGCGTCCTCCCCCGCAACGGCCCGCTGGCGGTGCTCGCGGGCACCGGTGAGAAGGGGCTGGGCGGCGACGGCGGGCCCGCCCTGAAGGCGCAGTTCAACGGTCCCCATCACCTCCTCCTCGGGCCCGACGGGGGACTCTTCGTCGCCGACACGTTCAACAACTGCGTCCGCCGGATCGACCTGGCCACCGGCACGGTCCGGCGCGTCGCGGGCACCGGCGAGAAGGGCTTCGGCGGCGACGGCGGCCCGGCCGTCGAGGCGCGCTTCGGCGGGATCTTCTCGATCGCCTTCCGCGGCAACCTTCTCTATGCCTGCGACCTCGACAACCGCCGGATCCGCGCGGTCGACCTGAAGACCGGCGTCGTGACGACCGTCGCCGGCAACGGAGAGAAGGGCGTGCCCCAGGACGGCGCCGACGCCCGCGCGCAGCCGCTCGTCGACCCGCGGGCGATCGCCCTCGATTCGAAGGGCAACCTCTACGTCTGCGAGCGCGGCGGCCACGCGCTGCGCGTCGTCGACGCCGCGGGGAAGATCCGGACGGTGGCGGGCACCGGCGAGGCCGGCTTTTCGGGTGACGGCGGTCCCGCGCGGGCCGCCCGCCTCAACGGGCCCAAGCACATCTCGGTCGACGGCCGGGACGACGTCCTCATCGCCGACACCGAGAACCACGTCATCCGGCGCTACTCGCCCCGGGACGGGACGATCCGGCGCGTGGCGGGGACGGGCGAGAAGGGCACCGCCGGCCTGGGCGGTCCCGCCGAGGCGTGCCAGCTCGATCGCCCGCACGGGGTGGTGGTCGATCCCGCGACGGGCGCCATCTACGTCTCCGACAGCGAGAACCACCGGGTCATCCGCATCGAGGAGTGAGGGAAGGAACGGATCGGATGCCGCTCGGCTGGGGACTCATCGGGTGCGGGGACATCGCGGCGAAGCGCGTCGCGGCGGCGCTGCGCGACGCGCCGGGCAGCGCGCTCGTCGCAGTGGCCCGCGCCCGCGCGGAGCTCGCCGCGGAGTTCGCCCGCGCCCACGGGGCGCGCCGTTCCTACGCGGACTGGCGCGAGCTGCTGCGCGACCCGGAGGTGGACGCGGTCTACATCGCGACGCCCGTCCGCCTCCATGCCGAGCAGACCGTCGCCGCGGCGGAGGCGGGCAAGCACGTGCTCTGCGAGAAGCCGATGGCCCTCGACGTGGCCGGCTGCGAGCGCATGCTCGCCGCCACGCGCGCGCACGGCGTCCGGCTGGGCGTCGCCTACTACCGGCACCACTATCCCGTGGTGGCACGGATGCGGAAACTGGTCGCCTCGGGAGAGATCGGCCAGCCGGTGCTCGCGAACGTCCAGGCCTTCGAGCGCTTCGACGCCCCTCCCGGCCAGCCGCGCGCGTGGCTCCTGCGCCGGACCGAGTCGGGCGGGGGGCCCATGATGGACTTCGGCTGCCATCGCATCGAGGTCCTCCTCGACGTCCTCGGCCCCATCGCCGACGCGCGCGGCGCCCTGGCCAATGTCCTCTTCCGCGATCGCGACGTCGAAGACACGTGCGTCGCCCATCTTCGATTCCGGAGCGGGGCCGCCGCGGTGCTGGCGGTGTCGCACGCCGTCCGGGAGTCCCGCGATTCCGTCCAGCTCTACGGGACCGCAGGCTCGGCCCACGTCGACGTCCTCAATCAGGCCCGGCTGCGCATCGTCACGCCGGAGGGCGTGCGCGAGGAGCACCATCCGCCGCACGCCAACCTGCACCAGCCGCTCGTGGAGGACTTCGTCTCGGCGGTCGGGCAGGGCCGCGCCCCCACCGTGACCGGCGAGGTCGGCCTCGAAGTCAACCGCGTCCTGGCCGCGATCTACGCCCGCTGACCGACCCGCGCGCTTGCGCGCGCGACGGCGGTTCGCCCATGATTAGCGCCCATGAAACCCTGCCGCGTCCTTGCGGTGTCCGCCCTGGTATTCGCCCTTGCGCTGTCTGCGGCCGGCGCCGCGCCGCAGGCGCCCGCCCCGGATTCTCCGGAAGCCAAGCAGGCGCGCCTCGCCTGGTTCAAGCAGGCGAAGTTCGGCCTGTTCATCCACTGGGGGCTCTACGCCATCCCCGCCGGCGAGTGGAAGGGGAAGTACGTCCCCGGGATCGGCGAGTGGATCATGAACCGCGCGCGGATCCCCGTGGCCGAGTACGAGCAGCTCGCCACGCAGTGGAACCCCGTCAAGTTCGATCCCGAGGCGTGGGTGAAGATGGCGCAGGACGCGGGCATGAAGTACATCGTGATCACCTCCAAGCACCACGACGGCTTCGCGCTCTTCGACTCCAAGGTCACCCGCTGGGACGTCGTCGACGCGACCCCGTACAAGCGCGACATCCTGAAGCAGCTGTCCGCCGCATGCCAGAAGGCGGGTATGCCCCTCGGCTTCTACTACTCGCAGGCCCAGGACTGGCACGAGCCGGGCGGCGCGGGCAACGACTGGGACTTCGGCCCCGACCTCGGGCCCGACGGCAAGGAGCGCAAGCCCTACGACCAGTACCTGCGCGAGAAGGCCGAGCCCCAGGTCAAGGAGCTGCTCACCGGCTACGGGCCGGTCGCGCTCATCTGGTTCGACACGCCGCGCATGATGACGCCCGAGCGCGCCCAGCGCTTCACCGACATCGTGCGGACGATGCAGCCGAAGACGCTGATCGACGGCCGCCTCGGCGCCGCCGGCGACTACGTCTCGACCGGCGACAACGTGATCCCCTCCCAGGTGCAGACCGAGTACTGGGAGGTGCCGGCGACGATCAACCACACCTGGGGCTACCGCAAGGACGACCTCGACTGGAAATCGCCCGGCGAGATCACCTTCAAGCTTGTCGACATCGCCAGCAAGGGAGGCAACTACCTGCTGAACGTCGGCCCCATGCCCGACGGCATCATCCCTCCGGCGAGCCAGGACTCGCTCCGCACGGTCGGGCGATGGCTGAAGCTGAACGGCGAGGCCGTGTACGGGGCGAGCCCCACGCCGTGGGGCGACGAGCTGGGCGAGCCGACGTCGAAGGGAACGAAGGACCTCCGCGGCAATCCCCTGAGCCTGCCCCACAACGAGTGGCGGGTGACGGCGAAGCCCGGCAAGCTGTACTTCATCTTCTTCCAGGAGCCGCGGGTGCCCTTCGAGCTGCCGCCGATGAAAAACGCGGTGAAGCGCGCCTACCGCCTGGCCGACGGAGCGCCCGTCGAGCTCAAGAGCGAAGGCGGACGGCCGCAGCTCGTCATCCCGCGGCCGATCCACGACCCGATGGCCACGGTCGTGGTCGTCGAGTTCGAGGGGGACAGGGTCGAGCGGTAGGGATCTGCTAATAGTTCGCGCAATGTGCGCGAACTCACACACGCGCACTGCGCGCTTTCACGTCCGCGGTATACTGTCGCGTAATTGACACCTCGCACGCCTCGCGAGGGGAGTCGGGAGACCCACCTTGGAGCCGAGCTCTCGTATTGCCTTCGGCCTGGTGCTCGCTGGTTCGCTCTTGGCAGCAAGCGCGCAATCCGCGGTCGGTTCGGAGCCAACAGCCGTTCAGACCGCCTTGGCGCATCTTTCCCACGGATTCGACGAGAACGTCGGGCAGTGGCCACGGGACGTGCGTTTCCAAGGCCGCGCCGGCACGCTCGGGGTCCAGTTCGCAGTCGACGGCTTCCAGCTTGCCCTCGCAAGACCGATCGAAGCGGCCACCGACCCGCGGTCGCGCCCCTCAACCCAGCAGACTGTTGCGGTGCGCTTTTCCTTTGTGGGCTCCTCGTCCCAAGTGCGGCTCTCGGGCGCCGATCGCCTGCCGGTCCGCGTCAACTACTTCGTAGGTCCTGAGGAGCAGTGGCGACGCGACGTGCCTCGTTATGCCCGCGTAGCCTACAAGGGACTCTTTACTGGGATCGACGCCTCCTTCTATCAAGAAGACGAGGACCTCAAGTACGACTTCATTGTCGCCGCGGGCGCAGATCCCAGCAAGATTATCCTGACGGTTCAAGGCGCACAGGACTTGCGTCTTTCGGACGAAGGCGACCTTCTGATCGTGACTGCGCTCGGCACGATTCGGCAGCGGAAGCCAATAGCCTATCAGGGGAGCGGTGACAGCGGAACGGCGGTGGTCGCGGGATTCTCGATCCTGGCCGGTGGGCGTGTCGTCTTCAATCTCGGACCATATGATTCGCGGCGTGAGCTTGTCATAGATCCGGAGGTCACCTACTCCACCTACCTGGGTGGCAATGGCCACGAAGACTCCGCATTCCATGGCCTGACCGTCGACGGAGAAGGGAACGTCTATCTCACGGGCATGACCGACTCCACCTCCGGCCTGCTCGCAACCGGCGGTGGCATGGATGTCTTCATTGCCAAGATCGATCCCGACTTGCCGCTGCCAGTCTGGGTCACCTACGTCGGAGGCCCTGACTTGGACTATGCATGGGACATCAAGCTCGACGCGATGGGTAACACGTACGTCGTCGGTACCGAGTACCCGTTCCCGCCCACGGGCTTCATATCCAAGATCGGCCCCGACGGCGCCGCCACGGTCAAACCCCTCCCGTTGCCTGGAGCCACCGCGGTGGCCGTTGACTCGTCCCAGAACGCCTACGTTGTCGGGCTGTCTACGCTCCTGACGCTCGACCAGAATCTCAATGCCGTGCAGTCGTTTTCGCTCCCTGGGCCCGGCAATGCGTACGACGTGGCCATCGATCCTGCGGGAAACGTCTATGTAGCAGGGGCGGTGTCAGACTTCCCACAGGGAGATCAAGCCTACGTGGTCAAGCTGGGAGTCAACCCATACCAAACGGTGCTCTCGCCGCGGTCTACGACATCCGCGTACGGCCTCGCAGTCGACACCGGGGGCCACGCTTATGTGGTCGCGAGCGTTGTCAATGGCGGTGGGGGCGATCCGCACTCCCCCGGCGCCGACGTCTACGTCGCACGCCTGGATCCGGCGGGCGCGCTCGAGTGGGGCCGCTTCCTGGGAGGAAGCAATTGGGATATCGCGTTCAATATCATCACCGATGGTGAGGATGGCGTCTACGTTGTCGGACAGACCGCGTCGCCAGATTTTCCCACGAAGGATCCATTCACGACTCCGCTGAGCCCATTCGCGGCATTCGTGACGAAGCTCTCGGCGACCGCAGGCGAGACCATCTGGTCGACGGTGATCGCCGGCAACGGCGGCACAGCCGCTTGGGGCGTAGCCCTCGATCCGAGCCTCAACGTCTGGGTCGAGGGACCAACCGGCTCCACGTCTGGTCTTGTCGGACCCGGCGGAGTCCAACCTCAGTATGGTGGAGGCGGCGACGTCTTCCTGCTCGGCATCAAGCAAAAGGAGGCAGGGTTGGAGGTCCTTCCCTCGACCACGAGGTGGAGGCCCCAGAAGGACACCGTTACGCCTGTCGTCGTGACCTTTACAGCTCCCAAGGGATACACACCCAGTCGTCTCGAAATCATGGATCCAAACGGAGCGCTGCTCTCAAGCCAGAACATCGACATTGCGAGCCCGACTGGCCTGAACGCAGACCCAGGGCAATACGCCATCACGTGGAACGGCCCTTGGACTTGGACGGACTCCTCGACAGGTCAACTCCATTACCAGGCCGCCGGCAACTACACTTTCAAGGTCTATGGTTCGAAGGCGGACGGCACGCCTCTCGACAGCGACGCCTCCCACCCGTGCTCGGGAGCAGCGGCCGGCATGCCAGCATGTTCGGTTATTAGCCTTGTCGAGGTCACCGCCATCGCGATGGCGGACAAGCCCAACACGCGAGGGCGCGTCCGCAGCAGCGACCTCGGGAGCCTTGCTGGTGGCTGGGCGATCTTCCCCGAAGCCCGAAACCCTAGCCCAGGCGATCAGGTGAACGACGAGGACAAGATCGAGATCATCGCGACCGTCACTCCCGATGTCCCCGACCCTCGGACTCAGGGACCCGTGACGATCTACTTTCGAGGAATCGATGTTGACGATCCCTCAGCTAATAAGGCCCCGATCGATGATGAAAACCTGCCTTCCGACAACTGCCTCGGGGGCGGGTGCGTAATCGGTCCGGCAGGGAATCTGAATGGCCAGAATGCCGACACTACCTTGCCCGTCGTGTTGGCTTCGGGGCAGACCGAAGCGGTAGTCGACTTCCAGGTCTCTGGCCGACAGGGCGATAACTATCGCGTCGCAGCCTCCACCAGCAGCACCTGGCTTTCCCCAGGACTGAGCGCTAAGCAAAACAGCTCCAAGGGTGAGGTCGTGCATGCGAGCGGTGAGACGGTGATCGAGCCGGACGGGTCTAAGGGCGAGCAGGTCTCGGAGATGCTGACAGTCTGGAGAACGTTGCACCTCGAGGTCGATCACCTGGACTCGGGCGTCGTGGCACAGACCGCCGCCGAATCTGGAACGGTTGTCCTAGATTCCACGGGCACAATCACGAAGCTCGACCCACAGACACTCACCGATGACAACGCCATCTTCGTCGTTACGCCGCCAAAAGGCATGAAGCGTCCCGTCGATCATTCGAAAAACGATGACTGGGCGGCAGCGGATCTCTGGCCGCATTATGATCCCGCCAACCTTGCCAGCGTCGTGAAAGTAACGGGTAACCGCGCGACATCTCTCGAGGTGGATAAGAGCGCCGACTTGATGTCGCTTGCCATCCCCGGCGACCCCTACCGTTTGAGCGACGACCGTCGAGTTGACTTGACTGGCGACCTGCCGCTCACGCTCACTAGAGACCTCTTGCGCCGAGCCTATATCGATACGAAGATCGAGGCGCCCGATCTGAATACGTCGATGGTGCAGACCTTCGAGCGGAATCTGGAGTCCATCGATCTGGCTGCTCGCGCCAAGAACGTTCCGAGCTCCGACCGGTACTGGGCGGTACTGATCATTGACGGTTTCGACGCGAGTGTGATCGCCGACAACGATCCCGACAAGGAAAGCGGGACGCTTGGTGAGACTCTCGGTGCCATTCCACCTGGGGGGACGCTGACGCAACAGGATCCCTTTCAGCCTATCTGCGCCGTATTCCGGGAGACGATACGCGATTCGTCGATGGAAAAGGGTTGGCAGAACGCCGTCCTGGAACGAACCACCGCGCATGAGATCCTGTGTCATGCTCTCAATTGGGACCATGAGCCCGCCACCCTTTGTCATCCAGCGCATCTTGAGGGATTCACAGGGGCCGAGATCTCGGACGATCACTTAGCAGCGCTTCGCCGGCTTCTCAGGCCTAAGTATGAGTAGTCTCGCGACGGAGGAGCACATGCCCCAGGCTCGCAGACAAACCAGGTCGGCAACGGTAGACCTCGCGCGGATTGTTGCCCTGATTCTTCTCTGGCCTTGCGCCAACACCACCGCTGCTGGCATGGAGATCCAGGTCAAAGCGGTGAAGTCGATCCTCCTCGTGGGAGAGCCACTGATCCTGAGCGTGACGGCCACGACGGGGACCAGCGTCCTCATACCGCCCGACCTCGGCGAGGCTCTGGATCCACTAAAGGTGTTGGTCGATCGCGGACAGGGCTTCGTTCCGTACCGGGAGAGGCGATGGGCTTCGACGTGGCGAGACTCGAAGCAGCCGCTTCCCGACGGACAACAAACGATAGAGTATGTGCTGTCGTACGACGACAATCTGAGGGACTGGATCTTCCCGTTTCCGGGCTCGTACCGTCTCGTAGTGCAATATGTAGACGATTCCAGTGGTGGGCCGTTTCGATCGAACGTACTGACGGTGACCGTGCGGCCGCCAACCGGAGACGAGACGAAGGTGCATGACGCCCTACGACGCATGGGACCGCAAGTGATCGGCGTGCATCAGCCGGATCGGCTTGGTCAACTCTCGTCCTTGCTTGAGCAGTTTCCGCACAGCGTCTACCTACAGGAGTCACGCATCAACGACCTTGACGCTCGCCTCGCAAGAATCCAGAGCGGATATGACCCGGAGGAGATCTTGGAGGCGGCAACTCCTGACAATCCTCCGAAGCCTCCAGATCTTCGAACTGAGATCGTCAGGGGAAGACTGGCGGCCCTCCTACCCGACGCGGAGGCGGTGGCCGCGACGCCCGGACCATTTCAGCCCGAGGCTCTCCTTATCCTGGCCGGGCTATATGACTCGACCGGCGGCAAGGAGGCGGCCCGTCAGACGTACGAGCGGATAGTCCGCGAGTTTCCGGAGAGGCAAGCGGCAAAGCTCGCTCAGGAGGAGGTCGGTGACAAGTCGCCACCAACTCTGCAGTTGGCATCATCGCCTGCGACACTCTGGCCTCCAAACCACAATCTGGTGCGCGTGATTGTGACCGCGAACGTGAGCGACGACATTGATGCAAGCCCGAAAATAAAGCTGATCTCGATCGCATGCGACGATGCCTGCAATCCAGAGCAGGACATCGTTGGGGCCGCCTTGAGCACAGATGACCGTGAGTTCCAGCTCCGGGCCGACCGAACGGGCGGTGGAACTGGGCGCACGTATCGGATCACATACTCGGCAACGGACGCCTCTGGCAATACCACATCCGCGCAGACTACCGTGAGGGTGCCTCACGACCAGCGCTGACGTTCCAACTTCAAGTGGAACGGTCGTGTGCGCTGGGTTCCAGAGGAGTCGGTCCGGTCGCCATCCCCGCGATTAGTAGAAGCCCGCTTTGGCTGATGGGCATCGTCAGGTTCGAGATGACGCACGGACCTGGCTGTGCTTCAATGCCCGGCCATGAGCCTCGAGCCTGCTGGGGCGGGGATTCTCGTCACCGGCGCCAGCCGTGGCCTCGGCCGCGGCATCGCCGAGGCTCTCGCGCGCGACGGCCACGACGTGGCCATCCACTACGCGAGCAACCGGGCCGCCGCCGAAGAAACGGAGGCCGCGTGCCGGGCGATCGCGACGCGGCCCGGCCAGCGCTTCGCGCTCGTCCCCGGCGACATCGCGCGCACCGAGGACCGGGCCCGGATCGTGGCGGACACCCTCGCCGCCTTCGGAAGCATCGACGGCCTCGTCAACAACGCGGGAATGGCCCCCCGCGCCCGCGCCGACATCCTCGACGCGACCGAGCAGAGCTTCGACGAGCTGCTCGCCGTCAACCTCAAGGGGCCGTACTTCCTGTCGCAGGCGGTGGCGCGGCACTGGATGGACCGGCGCGGCCAGTCGCGCCTGCCCGGCGGCTACAAGCTCGTCTTCGTCTCGTCGATCTCGGCGGCCATGGCCTCCCTCAACCGCGGCGACTACTGCGTCTCGAAGGCGGGCCTCGCGATGGCGAGCAAGCTGTGGGCCGCCCGGCTGGCCCCGGAAGGCGTGCAGGTCTTCGAGCTGCGGCCCGGCATCATGCTGACGGACATGACCGCCGGCGTGAAGGACAAGTACGACCGGATGATCGCCGGCGGCCTCGTGCCTCAGGGGCGCTGGGGGACGGCCGAGGACGTGGGGCGGGCGGTCTCCGCGCTGGTGCGGGGCGGCTTCCCGTTCTCGACCGGCGAGGTCATCTACGTGGACGGCGGCCTCCACCTCGAGAGGCTCTGAGGTGATGAAGGTCGACGCCTCCCTGAGCGCGGCCTCGCTGGCCCCCGCCGCCCGCCGCCTGTTCGAGCTGTCGGCCGGCAAGATCGAGAAGCTCGAGCGCCGCTGGGATCCCGCGGCGGGCACTCCCGTCTTCACCGCGCGGGGGGTCTATACGAGCCGCGGCTGGACCGAGTGGACCCAGGGGTTCCAGTTCGGATCCGCGATCCTCCAGTTCGACGCCACCGGCGAGGCCCGGTTCCTCGAGGCGGGCCGGACGGCCACGGTCTCTCGCATGGCGTCCCACCTGACGCACGTCGGCGTCCACGACCACGGCTTCAACAACGTGAGCACGTACGGCAACCTGCTCCGGCTGGCGCGCGAGGGCCGCCTCGGGGATGACCGGTGGGAGAGGCGCTTCTACGAAGTCGCCCTGAAGGTCAGCGGGGCCGTCCAGGCCGCGCGGTGGACGCCGCTCGGCGACAATCTCGGCTACATCTATTCGTTCAACGGCCCCCACTCGCTCTTCGCGGACACGATCCGCTCGCTCCGCTCGCTCGCCCTCGCCCACCAGCTCGGCCACGCTCTGATGGCGGAGGGAGACCGTCCGGTATCGCTCCTGGGCCGCCTGCTGCAGCATGCCGAGACGACCGCGCGCTTCAACGTCTACTTCGGGGCCGGGCGCGACGCCTGGGACGTGCCCGGGCGGGTCGCCCACGAGTCGATCTTCAACGTCAACGACGGCGCCTACCGCTGCCCGAGCAGCCAGCAGGGCTTCTCGCCGTTCACGACGTGGACGCGCGGCCTCGCCTGGATCCTGTGCGGGTACGCCGAGCAGCTCGAGTTCCTCGCCCGCGTGCCGGCGAGCGCGTTCGAGGGCGCGGGCGACCCCGCCCGGGCGGGCGCGCGGTTTCGCGAGGTGGCCGAAGCGACCGCGGGCTTCTACGTCGACAACACGCCGAGCGACGGCGTGCCCTACTGGGACACCGGGGCCCCCGGCCTGGCGCGTCTCGGCGACTACCTCGGCCGGCCCGCGGAGCCTTTCAACGACCACGAGCCGGTCGACAGTTCGGCGGCCGCGATCGCCGGGCAGGGCCTGCTGCGCCTGGGCAACGCCCTCGCCGCTTCGGGGGAGGCCGAGAAGGGACGCCGCTGGCGGCAGGCCGCCTTCACGGTCGCCCGTACGCTCTTCGCCGAGCCGTACCTCGCCGCCGACCCCGCGCACGAGGGGCTGCTCCTCCACTCGGTCTACCACCGCCCCAACGGCTGGGACTTCGTCCCGGCCGGCCGCAAGGTCCCCTGCGGCGAGTCGTCCCAGTGGGGCGACTACCACGCCCGCGAGCTGGCCCTCATGATCCTGCGCGAGGCCGAGGGCGGGCCCTATCTCAGGTTCTTCCTCGACTCGCCGTGACGCGGCGCGCGAGGAGCGTGCCCCTCTCCGGCACGCCCCCCGCGACGCCGACCCGCCAGCGAGCCCTCAAAGCGTCTTCAGGAACGCCAGCAGGTCCTTCTTCTCCGCCTCCGTGAGCCTCGTCTGGAGGATCAGGTTGAAGAACTCGACGGTGTCGTCGAGCGTGAGCAGCCGGCCGTCGTGCAGGTAGGGCGTCGAGTCCTTGATGTCGCGCAGGGGGGGGCGTCTGGGCCTGGCCGGCGCCCAGGAGAAGGCCCCCCACCCCCGCCACGCAGGCCCCGATCCGCACCCCCACGTGGCGTCTCATCGGTGCACCTCCTAGAATGTCGGTAGAACACCCGACGGGGGCGTTTATTCCGGGCCCGACTTCCGGACTAAAAGGCCGTCTCGGGTGTTCTGGGGAGGGGGGTTCCGTAGGCACTCGGGTCGAGGGCAAGGAACAGGCGTTCCGGGAGGCGACCCTGGCCTGCCTGGACGGCCTGTTCGGGTTCGCGATGGCGCTGGCGCGCGACCCGGCGGTGGCGGAGGACCTCGTCCAGGAGACCTATCTCCGGGCGCTCTCCGCCCGCCACAAGGCTGACCCGTCCGAGAACGTGCGCGGCTGGCTGTTCACGATCCTCCACAACGCCTGGCGGAACCAGGTGCGGCGGCCGTCCCCGGAGCCCCTCGACGACGAGCCGGAGGAGCCGCGGCGCGTCGCCTCCGTGGTGTGGCTCGCCCCTCCCCCGGATCCGGAGGCCGAACTGGAGCGCTCGCGCCTGCGCCAGTCCATGGGACAGGCGATCGAGGCCCTGCCGGGGCGCTTCCGGGAGGTCGTCGTGCTGCGCTGCCTCGAGGGCTTCAGCTACCAGGAGATCGCCGGCATCCTCGGCTGCCCCACCGGGACCGTGATGAGCCGCCTCGCCCGCGGCCGCGCGATCCTCCGGGAGAGCCTCGGCGGCCAGAGAATCCGCTCCGCCCGCGAGGCTTCGCGATGAAGACGCTCGACTGCAACTCCCTCGGCCTCCTGCTCTCCGCCTACGTGGACGACGAGCTCGTCGGCGAGGACCGCGAGGCCTTCGTGGCCCATCTCGCCCAGTGTGCGCGCTGTCGCGCCGCGGTGGCCCAGGAGCAGGAGTCGATGAGGCTCCTGGGGGCCGCCGCTCCCCTGCACCGGGCGCCCCCCCGGCTGCGGGCGGCCGTCGAGCAGCTCGTCAAGGACCACCTGAGCCGGCGGCCCGGCTCACTCCGGTCGCGGTGGCGGCCCCTGCTGGCGGCCGGCCTCCTCCTCGCCGCGACCGGCACGGCCTGGCGGCTATGGCCGCGCGAGCGACCGGCGCCGATCACCGGCGCGTCGGAGTTCGCCGCCCTCGGCGTCGATACGCACCTGCGCCACGGCCGGGGACAGCTTCCCCTCGAGGTCCGCTCGGAGCAGCCGCAGGAGGTCGCGCGCTGGTTCTCCGGACGCGTGCCCTTCCAGCTCACGCTGCCCGACTATCCGATGGGCGCCGACGAGCGCAAGCCATACCAGTTGATGGGCGGCCGGCTCATCTCGTTCCACGGCGACTACGCGGCCTACGTGGCCTACCGGATGGAGGAGCGACCGATCTCGCTCCTCGTGACTTCGGCCTCCGACGTCCTGCCCGAGGGCGGCGTGACGGTGGCCTCGGGCTCGCTCACGTTCCACCTCGAGTCGGTGGCCGGCTTGAAGGTCATCACGTGGAGCGACCGCGGCCTGACCTACGCCCTCGTCTCGGACTTGCGCGAAGACGGCGCGCAGTCGTGCCTGGTGTGTCACGGAAACGAGGCGGAGCGGCGCAAGCTCGAAGGCCTGCGCCGCCCGCCCAAACTCTGACGAGGGCCCGCCGGCTCAGGCGCCGGCCCTGACGGTCGCGCCCGCGGGCACGGCCACGGGCTTCGCGGCCGACGGCGTATCCGCGACCCCGCCCACGCCCACCGGCGACAGCACGAACTCCGGATAGGCGAGGGCGCCGACCTCCGGCAGGTCGAGCCCGCCCAGCTCTACTTCGGCCGAGACCCGGTTGCCGACGATCACGTCGACGATCTTGAAGAAGACCCACATCATCGCGAACACGAACACGAAGCAGGTCACGACGCCGATGCACTCCGCGAGGAACTGCTTGGGTGCCCCGTAGAAGAGACCCGTGACCTTGCCGGGGACGCCGTTCCAGCCTTCGCCGTAGACGCCGTCCGCGAACAGGCCGAGGGAGAGCACGCCGAAGGCGCCGTTCACGCCGTGGACGGAGATGGCGCCGACCGGGTCGTCGATCTTGAGCGTTCCCTCGACGAAGAACACCGACCAGCACACGAGCACGCCCGAGATGACGCCGATGAGGACCGAGACGGGCGCGGTGACGAACGCGCACGGCGCGGTGATGGCCACGAGGCCGGCCAGCATCCCGTTGGCCATCATGCTGGGATCGGGCTTCCCGTACCGCACCATCATGTAGATCATCGCGGACAGCGCGCCCCCGGCGGAGGCGAGCATCGTGTTGGTGGCGACGACGGCGATGCGCAGGTCCCCGCCCGCGAGGGTGGAGCCGGGGTTGAAGCCGAACCACCCGAAGGCCAGGATGAACGTGCCGAGCAGGGCCATCGGGATGTGGTGACCCGGCATCGCCACCGGCTTGCCGTCCTTGGTGTACTTCCCGATGCGGGGCCCGAGGACCAACGCCCCGGCGAGCGCCGCCACCCCCCCGACCATGTGCACGACGGACGAGCCGGCGAAGTCCACGTGCCCGTGGCCGAGGCCGA
>Ga0066388_100001154_pt1 | contig 14391 bp, 12 predicted proteins | sample PanSoiMetaGPlot6_FD_64539 | JGI IMG/M metagenome (GOLD analysis project Ga0066388, IMG submission 64539) | Tropical forest soil microbial communities from Panama analyzed to predict greenhouse gas emissions - Panama Soil - Plot 6 (Hybrid Assembly) | ecosystem: Environmental > Terrestrial >... | reverse complement strand
CATTCGCTGGCCGAGGCGGTGTTCCTGGCCGATCGTATCGTGGTGATGACGGCGCGCCCGGGCCGGATCAAGGCCTCGATCAGCGTGCCGGAGCCGCACCCGCGCTCGCCCGACTTCATGCTGACGAGCGAGTTCGGCGCGATCCGCAATGATCTCTACGCGCTGCTGCGCGACGAGATCAGAGCCACCGTCGCGCGCATGCGCGAGGCGCGCGACGCGCGCGACGCGCGCGGGTGAGGGGTGATGCGCCGCGATCGCCTGCTCATCCGCTCGATCCAGCTCGGCCTGTTCGCGAGCGTGTTCGCCGCCTGGTACCTCGCCACGCAATCGGGCGTACGCAGGCTGCTCCTGCCGCCGCCTGAGCTGGTCTGGCGCGAAATGCAGGTCTTATGGAGCTCGGGCCGGCTGTGGTCGGCGGCGGTGGTGACGCTCAACGAGATCTGGCAGGCCTATTCGATCGCGGTCGTCGCCGGTGTCGCGGTCGGCTTCATGGTCAGCCGCTCGCGCGCGCTGGTGCGCATCTTCGAGCCGGTGCTCACCGGCATGTTCGCGGTGCCGCTCACGCTGTTCTTTCCATTATTCGTCGTGTTCTTCGGCATCGGGCCGGAATCGAAGGTCGCCTACGCTGCTACGCAGTGTTTCTTTCCGATCGCGCTCAACACCATCGCGGGCTTCGCCAGCGTCGACGACCTCTATCTGCGGGCGTCGCGCGCCATGGGCGCTTCGAGCCTCGCCCAGTTCCGCTACATCTATCTGCCGGCGGCGCTGCCGATCACGGTCACCGGCCTGCGCATCGGCTTCTTCATCTGCATTGCGGCTGTGCTTGGCGCCGAGACGCTTGCAGCGCTCAACGGGATCGGCAAGTCGATCGCGCTCGCCGCCGAGCTGATGGAGACCGCGCGGCTCTACGCCTGGATCGCTTATGTCGTCACCGTCTCGGTCACCCTCAACCTGCTCGCGCTCGCGGCCGAGCAGCGTGGCGATGAGGAGTGACACGATGAGCGCCATGCAGGTGCGGCTGATCCGGCTTTCGCTGATCGTGTTTCTGCTCGCGCTCTGGGAGCTCTACGCGCGCTTCGTCTCGACCTCCTCGCTGGTGGCCGGTCCGAGCGATGTCGCGCTGGCGTGGTGGCCGAAGGTGATGGGCGATCCGGGCGTGCGCCTGGCCGTGCTGGCGACTCTCGTCGAGCTGGTGATCGCGTTCGCGCTCTCGGTCGTCTTCGGCATGCTGATCGGCATCCTGGTGGGCTTGAGCAATCTCGGCCGCCGCAGCGTCTATCCGGTGGTGCTGCTCCTCTACGGCATCCCGCAGGCGATCATGCTGCCGCTGTTCGTGCTGATGTTCGGGATCGGACCGGCGGTCAAGATCGCATTCGGCTTCAGCCACGGCATCTTCCCGGTGATCGTCAATACGCTCGCCGGCATGCGCAACGTCAACAAGCTTCTGGTCTCCGGCGCGGCCGCCATGGGCGCGAGCCGGGCGCAGCAGGTGCGCTATGTGATCTTCCCGAACATGGTGGCGACCGTGTTCGCTGGGCTCCGCCTCGCCATGACGCTGACGCTGCTCGGCGTCGTGCTCGCCGAAATCTTCGTGTCCCAGGGCGGCATCGGCTTCTATACGCTGGCCTATTCCGAGACCTTCAACCCGTCGGCCTTGATGGCGCTTGTCTTGACGCTTGCTCTCATGGCAATTGCGCTCAATGAGCTGGTGCGCCTCATCGAGGCGCGCTTCTCGCGCTGGCGGGAATAGCAGGCTGGAAGGACTTGTATGAACGTTGTGGGCGTCGATATCGGGGGCACCTTCACCGACCTCGTCGGTTGCGTCGACGGCCGCATCGTCACCTCCAAGACCTCGACCGTGCCGGCCGATCCGACCCGCGGCGTGGCCGAGAGCCTGAGCCTCGCGGGCTGCCGCATGCCCGCGCTCGACGAGGTGCTGCACGGCTCGACCATCGCCATCAACACGGTGCTGGAGAAGAAGGGCGCGCGCACCGCGCTGATCACCACGCGTGGATTTCGCGACACCTACGCCATCGGGCGCGGCAACCGGATCGAGGCGTTCAACCTGTTCTTCCATCGGCCGAAGCCGCTCATTCCGCGCGATCTCACCTTCGAGGTCACCGAGCGAATGAACGCCAGGGGCGAGGTGCTCACGGCGCTCGCCGAGGACGAGGTCGCAAGCCTGGCGAAGCTCCTCGACGCGCTCAAGATCGAGGCCGTGGCGGTGTGCCTGCTGCACGCCTATGCCAACCCGGCACATGAACGGCGCATCGGCGAGATCCTGCGCGCCGCCGATCCCAATCGTTTCGTCACGCTCTCCCACGAGATCGTGCGCGAATATCGCGAATACGAGCGCACCTCGACGACGGCCATCAACGCCTTTGTGGGGCCGCGCGTGCAGGGCTATCTGCGCCGGCTCGACGGCTTCCTGCGCGGCGAAGCGTTCGGCGGCAAGATCAACATCATGCGCTCGAACGGCGGCGTGATGTCGATCGCGCTGGCGCAAGAGCAGCCGGTCGCCATGATGGAGTCAGGTCCCGTCGCCGGCATGATCGGTGCTGGCCGCCTTGCCGGCATGCTTGGCATCGAGCGCGCCATCGGCTTCGACATGGGCGGCACCACCGCCAAAGCGAGCCTGATCACCAACGGCGCACCCGCGATCGAGGAGGGCTATGTGATCGGCGGCGAGGCCTCGGGCCAGCCGATGCAGCTTCCCGTCGTCGACATCGTCGAGGTCGGCGCCGGCGGCGGCTCGATCGCCTGGTGTGACGCGGTCGGCGGCATCCATGTCGGCCCGCAGAGCGCGGGCGCCGATCCGGGGCCCGCCGCCTATGGCAAGGGCTCGCTCGATCCGGTCGTGACCGACGCCGATCTCATTCTCGGGCGCATCAATGCCGAGCGCTTCCTCAACGGTGCCATGCGGCTCGATCGCGCCGCCGCCGAGCGCGCGGTTGAAGGGAAGCTCGCGGGTCCCTTGCGGCTGTCGGTGCCGGAAGCCGCGCTCGGCATCGTGCAGATCGCGGATGCCGCGATGTCGCTGGCGGTGCGTGCGGTGTCGATCAACAAGGGCGTCGATCCGCGCGAGGCTGCGATGATCGCGTTCGGCGGGGCAGGCCCGCTGCATGCGGTTGCGATTGCGCGCGAGATTTTCATTCCGAGGGTGATCGTGCCGAAGGTGCCGGGGACGTTCTCGGCGCTCGGCATGCTGATGGCGCCCTGGCGGCAGGATTTCGTGCGCACGCTCTATGGGCTCCTCGGTGCGCTCGACCAGCAGGCCGTCATGCGCGTCTTCGACGAGCTTGCAGCGGCCGGCCGCCTGCAGGCGGCACGCGATGGCATCCCGGAAGCCGAAACCGTGTTCACGTTCCTCGCCGACCTGCGCTATGTCGGCCAGGAGCACACGATCGCAATTCCCGTGGCGGATCCGCGCCTCCTTTGCAGCGACATCGCGCCGTTGCAAAGTCTGTTCCACGCCGAGCACGACCAGCGCTACGGCCAGGCCGCGCCTGACGAGCGGCTCGAATGCGTCAACGTGCGGCTGGTGGTGACCGCGGGGAAAGCCGATATGCTCGCCGAGCAGTGGCTGGCGCAACCCTGGCAGCCCGAGCCGCCGGTCGCGGAGGGTACACGGGATGTCATCTTCACCGACGCGGCGAAGCCCGTGCCCACCCGCGTGATCTGGCGGCCGTCGCTTGCGGCGGGCGCGCGCATTGAGGGCCCGGCCGTGATCGAGGAGCCGAACGCGACGACGCTCGTGCATCCCGGCGACGTCGCGACCGTGACGGAGGCCGGGCATCTCATCATCGATGTCGCACTGGGCGAGGCAGGTCAGTTATGAGTGTGAGCCGCGACCTTTGCTCCGTCACAGCCTCCCAGCATGAGTGTGGAGTTCCAACACCTCGGCCTCATGGTGAGGAGGCGCGCGTAGCGCGCCGTCTCGAACCATGGCAGCAAGTTTGGACTCGCGGCTATCCTTCGAGACGCCCTCGCTTCGCTCGGGCTCCTCAGGATGAGGTCGGAGTGATGGGAAGATTCACAGTCTCTCAGGATGACGGATCAAGTATCGAGTTGACCATATGACCAGAAACGAAGCCCATCCGATCACGGTCGAAGTGGTGCGCAACGCCATCGTGGCCTACGCCGACGAGATGGGGAACGCGCTCTCGAAGGCCGCCTACAACATGATGATCTACGAGGTGCGCGATTTCTGCTGCGGCCTGATCGACACGCAGGCGCGCATGATCTCGCAGAACCGCGGCGGGCTGCCGATCTTCCTTGCCGATCTCGGCGTGGCGGTCGCTGACGGCATTGCGCGCTATGGGCTTGACGGCTTCGCGCCCGGCGACGTGATGGTGATGAACCAGGCCGAAATATGCGGCCAGCATCTCAACAACGTGGTGGTCTATTCGCCCTGCTTCCACAACGGCGAGGTGGTCGGCTTCGCGGCCAACCGCGCCCACTGGGTCGACATCGGCGGCATGCACCAGGGCTTCGGCTCGACCGCCGCCAACGACATCTATTGTGAAGGGTTGCAGATTCGCTCGCTCAAAATCTACGAAGCCGGCAAGCGCAACGAGACGCTCTGGCAGATCATCCGCGACAACGTGCGCTATCCCGACGCGAGCCTCGGCGATCTGCGGGCGCAGATCGCCTCCTGCCAGCTCGGCGCCCGCCGCTATGGCGAGCTGATCGCGCGCTACGGCCGCGAGATGGTGGAAGCCTGCATCGCCAAGGTGTGGGATCAGGCCGAGCAGGCCGCTCGCCAGGTGGTGGAAAAAATCCCGGATGGCCTCTACGAGGCCGAAAGCTTCCTCGACAACGACGGCCGCAATCTCGGCAAGCCCTTGCGGGTGAAGGTCGCGGTGCGCGTGCAGGGCTCGCAGATGACGGTCGACTTCAGCGAGATGAATCCGCAGGTGCCGTCGCCGCTCAATTCCGGTCGCTCCGGCGGCATCGCGGCGGCGCGCGTCGCCTTCAAGGCGCTGACCTCGCCCGACCTCGACGTCAACGAAGGCTGCTTTCGTCCGCTCGAGGTGGTGCTGCCCGAGGGCACCATGCTGAGCGCCAAGCCACCGGCCGCGCTCGGGCGCTGGAGCATTGCGCTGCCGACCGTGATCGACACCATCCTCAAGGCGCTCGCGCCGGCGGTGCCGCAGCTCGTGCCCGCGGCGCACAAAGGCGACATGGGCGGCTGCTCGTTCTTCGGCTTCCGCCCGGACGGCTCGCGCTATCTGCTGATGAACATCTTCGGCGGCGGCTGGGGCGGGCGGCCGAGCGAGGACGGCGAATCCGCAAGCGTTTCGGTCTGTCAGGGCGACGTGCGCAACACGCCGGTGGAGCTGCAGGAGATCAAGTATCCAGTGCTGATCGATAAGCACGCGTTCCGCTGCGATTCCGGTGGCGCCGGGCGCTTCCGCGGCGGGCTTGGGCTGGAAGTGAGCTATCGCATGCTGCAGGCCTGCCGGGCCAACATCAATTGCGAGCGCACCGTTGATCCGCCCTGGGGCCTGCATGGCGGAAAGCCCGCCGCCACCAATTCGGCGATCGTCCGTCGCGCTGCCGACGGCTCCGAGCAGGTGGTGCTGAAGGGTACCGAGATTCCGCTATCGGCCGGCGATGTGGTGACCTTCCTCACGGCCGGCGGTGGGGGCTATGGCGATCCGAAGGAGCGCGCGCCGAATGCGGTGAAGCGCGATGTCGCTGAAGGCCTGATCTCGGCAGAGGCGGCGCTGGCGCTCTACGGCGCCGCCACCAAGGAGCCCGCGAGCCGATGATCGACGACGACCGCAAGCAGCGCCTCCTCGCCGCCATGGCAGAAGCCGGCATCGACATGCTGCTCGTCTATGGCAATGCCTGGCAGGGCGACTACTTGCGCTACGCCACCGATTTCGCGGCGCTCGAAGGTCAGGCGCTCGCGCTGGTGCGCGCCGATGGCCATGTCACGCTCTATCTCGACAGCCCGCTGGAGGTCGATCGCGCCGAGATCGACTGCCCGGATATCGAGGTCGTGCACGCGCCCAATCTGATCGCGGAGGTCGATGGCGCACTCGATCGCTTCCGCAATCAGCGCATCGGCTCGGCGCCTGGGCGGCTCATCCCACGCCGGCTTGCGGCGCGTGCCAAGGATCTCAATCTCGCTGACCAGACCGCGTTCCTCGATCGGCTGCTGATGCACAAGCTCGATTCCGAGATCGCCGCCATGCGGCGCGCGGCGACGCTCGCGGACGAGGGCTATGCGGTGTTCCGACAGGCGGCGCGGGTCGGCCGCGCCGACTACGAGCTGATCGCCGAGATCGAGGCATTCTTCCGCGCCCACGGGGTTGACCACAATTTTCAGATCATCGGTGTCGGCGGCCCGGAGGTGCGCGGCATGGCGCCGCCCTCGGGCAAGACGCTCAAGCGCGGCGATCTCGTCACCACCGAGCTCACCCCGCGCGTCGACGGCTACTACGCCCAGATCTGCCGCACGCTGGTGGTCGGCGAGCCGAATGCCGAGCAGACGAAGGCGCATGCGCTCTGGCGCGAATCGATGGAGGCCGGCATCGCGGTCGTGCGCGACGGCGTCACCGCGGCCGACATTGCGCGCGCCGAGAACGACGTGTTCCGCGCGCACGGGCTCGGCGAGTACACGACCAGCGAGTACACCCGGGTGCGCGGTCATGGGCTCGGCCTGTTCGTGGATACCAAGCCACATATTCTCGAGGACGTGACCACCCGCATCGATGCCGGCATGACACTGATCGTGCATCCCAACACCTATCATCCGGTGGTGGGCTACATGGTGCTCGGCGATTCGCTCGTGGTCACGCGCGATGGCTGCGAGGTCGTCACCGCGACTCCGCGCGAATTGTTCAGCGTTCCGGTTTGATTGGAAGTGTCATGCGCCGCGGATTGATGGGATGGGATCAGGAGGAATTGCCGAAGAGCGTGCTGGCGGCGCGGCTCGAGCGGTTGCAGGCCGCGATGGCGCGCAATGGTTTCGAGGCGCTTCTGCTCTACACCAACCTGGTGCGGCCGGCGGCCGTGTGCTGGCTCACGGGCTTCACGCCCTACTGGATCGAGAGCCTGCTGCTGGTGCCGGCGAGCGGCACGCCGATGCTGGCGACCGCGCTGTCGAAGCGCGTTGCCGACTGGATCAGGACCACCGCCTGGCTCGACGAGATCGTCAATACGCCGAAGCCAGGCACCGCCATTGGTCAGCGCCTTGCCGGCTGCAAGCGTGTCGGCGTGCTGGAGTTCGATGCCCTGCCGGCCGGGCTCTATGACGACATGGTTGCAGCCGCGCCTGCGGTCGAGCTCGTTGATGCGAGCGCGATGTTCGCGTCGGTGCGGCGCAGCATCGATGACGCCGAACGCCAACTGATCGAGCGTGCTGATGCGCTCGCGGTCGCGGCGCTTGATCAGGTGGACGCCGCTGCGACCGACGCGGGCGCGCTCGCCGGCCTGGTCGAAAAGCACGCACGGCTTGCCGGCGCGGAAGAAGCCTATATCGCGATCGCGCCTGACCTCGACCTCGATTGGCGGCTCATTCAGGTCTCGGGCCCCGCGCCGCTGGCGCGCCGTTTCGCGGTGCGTGCCTCGATTGCCTACAAGGGCGCGTGGGTACGCCGAACCAGAAGCTTCGCGCGCGATCCGCAAGGCGCACGCGCGATGGCGATCGCGGAGAAATGGCTTGCTCAGGTAGCATCCTCAATTTTTGCGGGGCTGCCGCTCGAATCGCAGATCACCGCTTCGCTCATGTTGCTTCGGCCTGCGGAGAACCTTTTGCGCAAGAGTTGGATGGTGGAGGCCTGCAGGGGCAGCTATCCGCTCGAAGTTGTCGAATCATCGCGCTCGCCCGGCAACGACGCGCAGGTTGCCGACACGTGTCTCGTCCTCTCGATCGAGCTCCCCGTCGACGATGTCCCCTGGATCGGCGCCGCGCCGGTGTTCGTGCGCTCGTAGTTCGGCATCGGGCCTGTCAGCCGATTTCTCGGCGCCCTTCGGCCAGGAACGGAGCAACCGCCTCGATCACGGCGTCGGGGAATTCCTCGTGCACGGCGAGCTTACCGCGCGGCAGGCGGACGCTGCTGACGGTTGGCAGCGCCGCGAGCGCTTCCATTTCCGCGCGCGACCGCGGTGGCGTCTCGGCGCCGTAGACGAGCAGGATCGGTACTGCGGCCCGGCGGGCAAGATCGAGGAGCTCGTCGCGGCTGCGAAGCGGATCAAGCCGCCCGGTGACAAACCGCACCGATGCAAATCGAGCGCCGGACGCCCGTATAACCGCAAGCTTCTCGCGCAGCCGTTCCCCCGTCAGAAATCCGCGATCGACATAGACATGGCCTGCGCCCATGTAACGGACGACCGGCTGGTTGACGTTCAGGCGATAGATGAGCGGCCCGATGCCGGGGAGGTCGACCATCCGACACAGCCGATCGAAGAACGGCCGATGTCCGCCCATCATGGTCGGCAAAGGGCCGCGCCAGGTGGGGGCGATCAGGACGAGCCGCCCCGTCGTGCTCGCATCTTCGGCGACATGCTTGAGCGCGTAGGCCGCTGCGTGGCCGGCGGCGATCATCGCGTGCGGATGCGGGATGACGGAGGTGAGAACGAAAGACAGGAAGGCCGAATAGGCCTCGGGATTCCAATCAAGTGCCGGACGCGACTGATCACCAAAACCCGGCCAGTCGACCGCAGCGAGTCGATAGTGCGCGCTCAGGCGCTCCTGCAGCGGCCGCATCTCACGCCGGGTCGAGATCGAGCTCAGGGCCGGCAGGAGCAGAACGGACGGCCCGGAGCCGAGCCAGTCGATCCCGATCCGGATCATTTCGCCGCGCCACCTCCACGCTATCTGCTCGGTCTGCATGACACTATTCTAGCAGGTTGGCGCTGGATGCGCGCATTCAGCGCATCCAGCGCCTCGCATCGCTAGTACTTCACGTTGGCAAAGAACCGCACTCCGCGGCCCGGCAACAGCACCTCGTCCTTGGTGTAGGAGACCGAGTTGCGCATGTCGTCATTGAGCAGGTTGGTTCCAGTGACGCCGACCACCACCTCGCGCAGGCTGTCGGGTGTGAGCCGAGCGGGCGTCCATCGATAGCTGATCTCGGCCCGGAGATCGTTATAGCCGGGAGTCGGCGTCTCCCCGACCAGCGCGATGTTGTGCTGCGGGAAGGCGTGCAGCAGGTTGACGCGTGCGAGCCAGGCGCTGTCGCGGTAGAACAGCCCACCACCGACGCGCACCGGCGGGATGCGCGGCACATTGGTGCCGTCAGTGAACGTGGCGCGCACGACATCGAACTGGTTCTCGATGCCCCACACGCCCGTCCATAGGGGCGCGACCTCGTATTGGCTCTGCCACTCGGCGCCGCGGAAGGTGGCGTCGCGTTGGGAATAGACCGCCTGCTTCAACTCCTCGCCCAGGCCGGCGACGCAAGCGTCCTCGCTGCAGGTGTTGCCGGTGAGCCGCCGGAAGATGAAGCCGTCGAACCGCGTGTAGTAGGCGGTGAGCTCGAAGCGGAACGGGCCGGTGGCGCGGCGGATGCCGGCCTCGATCGAGTTGGCGCTTTCGATCTTGAGGTTGGGATTGCCGATGTCGAATGTCGCCGTGGCGTCGTGCGGGCCGCGGGAGAACAGCTCCGCGGCTTTGGGCGCGCGCTCGACATGTTGCGCCGTGATGCTGCCGACCAGGTTCCAGGGCAGGTTCTGAATGAGCCCGACGCTGGCGCTCTTGGGCGTGAAGTCCAGGCTGCGCCCGATCGAGGGCCCGATGCTGCCCGGAACACCCGCATCGAAGATGAGCGAGCTGAAGTCAGGCACCGTGCCGTTATAGTGCGCGTTCTCGATACGGCCGGCGACCTGCGCCTTGGTGGTCGCGCTGAACTTGAATTCGTTGAAGATGTAGCCGGCCACACGCCGGTTGTTGTTCGGGCTCCACAAGCCGTTGAGGGGGCTGCCGGGATCGTCGGGGCTCGGCGCGGTGAGCTCCTGATGCCCGGCCTGCACGCCGATTGCCGTGGTCATCTCCGCAAAGCGCAGGTTGAACGGCTTCAGCGTGGCCTCGAGGCGGGCTTCCTGCTCCTTGTTGGTGAAGATCTGGCGGGTGCCGTCGCTGCTCAGCAGGAGCGGATCTTCCAGCCCGATCTCCCTGTGCTTGTAGTCGGTGACGCCGCCCCAGAACCGGATCACGTCGATCACCTCTGTCGGCGAGCGCCACTCGGCCTTGCTCAGCACCTTGGTCTGGTTGGCGTCGATGCGCGTCAGGTGGTTTTCGCCGTCGATGCCCGGGATGTGATAGAGCGCGTTGTTCTGGATCACCGCGATGCCGGCAAAGCCGCCATCGAACAGATACGAGCCGCCCATGGACCAGCCATTGGTGCGCAGCGCTGAGTTCGGCTGGGTGCCGTTGAATTGGCCCGGCTGCGTCGCGCGCGGCGCATCGGAGGGATTGGGTGGCACCACATAAGGATATTTGGGCACGCGATAGTCATCGGCCTGTCGGCCGAACACGTCGGCATGAAAGACCCAGGGGCCCTTGCCGGCGTCGAGCAGAAGGCCGCCGTTGATGCTGCTGTCAACGCTGGTCACGCTGCCGCGCGCCTCGGCGCTCCAGCAGCCGGCGTCGTTGGAGGCGGCGGGCGGCGCCTTGACCACGACGGAGCGCTGGGCAGCGTCGGTCGGGCGGCACGGCAGCGCCTCGGGAATGCGGTTGTTCTCCGAGGCGACGACGCCACCAATCGCCGTCGATCCGTATCGCAGCGTCGCGGGTCCGCGGATCACCTCGACCTGGTTGGTGCTCAACGGATCGATCGGAACGAAGTGGTCCTCGCCGAGGTCCGAAGCGCCGCCGCCACCGATGCCGTTCTCCGTGATGCCGACGCGATTGACGTCAAGGCCGCGCACGATCGGGCGGCTCGACGCGCCGGGCGCGAAGCTCGATCCGGTCACGCCGGGCTTGCTGAACAGAAGGTCACCCAGCGTCGAGCTGCCGTTGCGCCTGATCTCCTCGTTGGGCACGACTGTGACGGTGGCGAACTGGTCGGTGACCACGGGCAATGTCCCTGGCGCCGGGACCTGTGGTGCGGCCGGCGCTGTGGGAGCCGCGGGCGCCGGTGCCGCGGGTCTCGCAGCTTGCTTCGGCTGTGCTGGCGCTGGCCGTCGGATCGGGCTCGGCGCCTGCACGACGACCGGCGGAATTTCGACCTGTGCGAAAACGTCACTGATGCTCAATGATAGGAACGTCGTGCTGCCCAGAAGCAGCGTATGGCTCAGTCTGATGCACATGGTTATCCCCCAACATCGAAAACGCGTTACAGCGCTTTGAAACGCTGCACTCACGGAGTGCCGGCACTGCTTCGCGCAGCGAAGCAATACGTCAGGCGCAGTCGATGTCAGGCGATCGGAGGCCCGCGGGCCTGGAAGGGGAGCGGCGGTGATGCAGCGAGCTCGCCCTCGACGCTGATTGTAAGAGGCGTGGACGCGAGCAGAGCCAGCAGCGACAGCGAAGCTGCTGCTGCCAGCGCTATCGCGCCGGCCATTTGGATCAGCGTACAGACAGCGCAATTGTCGTGGACGAGGCGAGGCTTTGTCGGTAGCGACGATCCATCGGGCAGCGTGATCGTGGCATTCGCGGCGAGCTGAGCTGACGCTGCGACGCGCAAGTGCATGTGCCCAAACGTCAGCGCCAGCTGGAGCGCCATGGCGATCAGCGCAAACCACGCACCGGATCTGACGTTTGAGCGGAACCAACGCATCTGCGTTCCTATCACTTAGGAGGATCGAACCAGATTTGCATGATGACTTCCGCTCCCTGAACGACGGCGGGGGGCGGGGGAAACGGCTGCGCGCGCTCTATGATCTCCAGCGCCGTCTGGTCGAACGCCGACAATCCCGAGCTGGTCGCGATGCGCGCCGACGTCACCTTGCCTTGCCGGTCCATGTTAACGGCCACGCGCGTCACCATTCGCTGGCGCTGCGTGCGTACTTGGGACGGGTAGCGCTTGTTCTTCTCCAGAAGCTTGTTGATTTCCTTTTGCCACGCCGGCAACGGGTTCACACCGGTGGTGGCGTCCACCCTTCCTTCCCTCGGCGCCGCCGTGGGTGGGGGTGGTGGCGGCGGTTCCTGCTCCACCGGCTTCGGCACGTCCTGTTTGGGCTCCGGCAGCATCGCAACGTCGGTCGGAGGCTCCTCGACCTTTTCTTCGACCTTCTCCTCCGGCTGCTCCTTTGGGGCCTCGGGAACGATCGGCTGGAGCTCGATCATGACGACCGCGGCCCCCTGGGCGCTGTCGTCCTCGGGCGGCGCCCTTAGGAAGAGCGACGCCGCGACTGCGCCATGGGCAGCCAGGATGATCGCTCCGCTCACAATCCAGCGCAGCAGATCGGCGCGATCCTCGTGAGTGAGCGCAATCATGGCGTCGCGACCTTTTCCAATCCCACCAGGGCGACTTTGAAATAGCCCGCAGTGCGCAGGAGATTCATGACGTCCATGACGTCGCCGTAGGGAACGATCTTGTCGGCGCGCAGAAAGATGCGCATGTCCTTGTCGCCGTTCGTCGCTCGTTCGAGCGCGCCGCCCAGGCTCTCGCGCGCAACGGGTTCCTCACCGAGCGCCAGTGAGAGGTCCGGCTTGACCGTCAGGTACAGCGGTTTCTCAGGGCGCGGCTGCGGCTGCGCGGTCGACGACGGCAGGTTGACGATGATGTCGACAGTGGCGAGCGGCGCCGCCACCATGAAGATGATGAGCAGCACCAGCATCACGTCGATGAATGGTGTGACGTTGATCTCGTGCACTTCGGCGAGCGTGTCCTCGCCATGATCGAGACGGACCGCCATAGCATCACTCCGCGGGCGCCAGCGACCGCTCGCGTCGTCCGGCCGCCGGCTCGGTGCGCGGCAGATCAAGCTCGCGGCTCACCCATCGCATGATTTCCGCCGACGCATCACCGACAAGGTCGCGATAGCCGCCGATCTGGCGGGAGAAGACGTTGTAGATGACGACCGCCGGGATCGCGGCGGCGAGCCCGAGCGCGGTCGCGAGCAGCGCTTCGGCGATGCCCGGTGCGACAACTGCCAGATTGGTTGTCTGCGACTTCGATATGCCGATGAAGCTGTTCATGATGCCCCAGACGGTGCCGAACAGCCCCACGAACGGTGCCGTTGCCCCGATCGTCGCCAGCACGCCGGTGCCGCGCGCAATGCGCCGTGCGGCGGCCTTTTCGATGCGCTCGAGGCCTAACGCGATCCGCTCCTTGATCCCGTCCTTTTCCGAAGCGCCGTCGGAAAGTTGGAGCTCGGCGGCGGCAGCGTTGACGAAGCGGCCCATGATGCTCTTGCGTTGTGGCAGCTGCAGCGGATCCGTCCGCCGTGCCGCCATCAGCTGCAGGTCGGCACGCAGCCGCCGCTTGGCAGCGATGAGCTCGATCGTCTTGGCGAGCCACACGGTCCAAGTGACGACCGAGGCGATGACAAGACCGATCATCACCGCCTTGACGATGATGTCGGCCTGCGTGAACATTCCCCATGGGCTGAGATCGCGCGGCAGCGTCGCGACGTCGACCGGATTATTGATCGGGGGCTGCTCTTGGGCGGCGGCCAGACCGCCCGCGAGCAAGACTGTGAGCGGAAGTCCGTACAGCACAGCCGTTCGACAATATGCCCGAAACTGCCGAGGCAGAGTGTTTGTGTTCATCCTCGCATCCTCAACGCCACCATCACGTCGCGGCGTGCCGGTGCGCGAATAGGCGAACGCCGCTTGGACGGAACTTCGTCTCGCGCGCCTCAAGGCGCAGCGATGCCGAAGACCTGCGAACCCGATGATGTCAGGCGAGGGGAGGTGCGCGGGCGTTGAAGGGGAGCCCGCTATGGGCTCTGGGTGTGGCCTCGACGCCGATCGTCAATCGCACCGCGCCGGTGGAGTGTGGCGCCAGCACGGAGGATGGTTCGGTGGTCGGTAAGGCCGCCAGATGAATGCTGGCGCAGATGGTGCAGTAGTCCGCGACCCTGCTGTGCTTGGACGGAGTCGGCGGATCTTCTGGCGCCCCGGAAAGCGGCTCTGCGGCCGGCGCCAGCGCTGTCGCGGCTCCGCCCGAGGCGACGACGTGCAGGTGCCCGAAGGACAAAACCAGCTGTACGGCGAGCGCAACGAGCGCGCACCACGATCCAAACCGCAGATTTCGCCGGAACCAGCGCATCGATCCACGAGCCGTTTAGGCGCGATCAAGCTAGCACCCTACGTGCAACAGAGAATAGGCATCGGTTTGAACATTTTGTGATCGACGCCAGGCCCGCCGCCCAAGGATGGCAACTGTGGCGATCTTGAATTGACGAACTCGCCTTGCCCCCTTAGTTTCCGCGCCGAATTCAACCCGGCCCACGCGCTGTTTCAGAAACTGAACCCGAGCTTGCTCCCAT
>Ga0066388_100001153_pt1 | contig 14397 bp, 12 predicted proteins | sample PanSoiMetaGPlot6_FD_64539 | JGI IMG/M metagenome (GOLD analysis project Ga0066388, IMG submission 64539) | Tropical forest soil microbial communities from Panama analyzed to predict greenhouse gas emissions - Panama Soil - Plot 6 (Hybrid Assembly) | ecosystem: Environmental > Terrestrial >... | reverse complement strand
CCTGTCCTCTTGAACGGTTCGTTTACCCGACCTGGAGGTCGGGGCTCCGCTCAGACATTGCGCGGAGCTAGAACGTGTAGCGCCGCATGCTGACGTTCATCAGCAGGCCGATGGCGGCGAACAGGGCGAGCATCGACGAGCCGCCGTAGCTGAGGAACGGCAGGGTGATGCCCACCACCGGCACCACCCCGCTGGTCATCGCGATATTGATCGCCATCTGCCAGAAGATCGTACCGGTGAGACCCGCGGCCAGCAGGGCGCCGAGGTTGTCGCGCGCGCGGCTGGCGATGTACGCGCCGCGCAAGATCAACGCCAGGTAGAGCACCAGCAGTAACGCGGCGCCGACGAACCCCCACTCCTCGGCGTACACCGAGAAAATGAAATCGGTGTGCTGCTCGGGGAGGAAGTTGAGCTTGTTCTGCGTGCCGCGCAAATAGCCCTTGCCGTGCAGCTGGCCGGAGCCGATGGCGATCTGCGACTGCAGGACGTGATACCCGGAGCCGAGCGGATCGGCTTCGGGGTCGACGAAGCTGGTCAAGCGGCGCTGCTGGTACGGCTTCAGATGATGCCAACCGTACGGCAACAGCGGCCCGATGATCAGCGCGACGATCACCAGCAATCGCATCGGCAGCCCGGCAATGACGAGCAGCGTGAAAGCGCCCATGGCGAGCGCGATCGCACTGCCGAGGTCGGGCTGTTTGAGGATCAGCGCCGCCGGCACGGCAGTCAGCACGCCGGGAATGATCAGGCTGCGCAGGGGCAGGCGGCGTTCGCCGGCCGCGCGGTGCAGCTGATGCGCGAGCGCGACGATGAGCGCGACCTTCATGAACTCGGACGGCTGCAGGCCGAACGGGCCGAGGTTCAACCAACGCCGCGCCCCCCCACCGCTCACGCCGATGAGCGGCACCATCAGCAGTGCGACGACGGCGGCGGCGTAGAGCGCATAGGCGTAGCGGTTGAGTGAGCGGTAGTCGACGCCGATTGCCAGCACCATCACCACCAACGCGAGCCCGAGGAAGCTCGCCTGGCGGATCACGTACGGGCTCAGCAGCCGCTCGCTGTGGTGCGTCGCGCTGAGAATCGTGACCAGGCCCACCGAGGTGACGATCAGGGCCAGGAACAGCAGCGGCCACTCGATGTGCGCGATCAGGCGGCGATCAATTCTGAGCATAACGCTGGGGTGCGCGTTCCTCGCGCAGGCGGAAGAAGGTCTGCAGGACCTGCTTGGTGATCGGTGCCGCCACCGCGCCCCCGCCGCCGCCGGCGGCGTGCTCGACCAGGGTGGCGATGGCGATCGCCGGATCGTCGGCCGGCGCGTAGGCGACGAACCAAGCATGATCGCGCTGACTCCATTTCAGCTTCGCGGCCGGAATGCGCTCCTTGCCGAGCGTGACCACCTGCGACGTACCGGTCTTGCCGGCGACGGCGACATCCGGCAGGGCGGCTCTCTTCCCTGTGCCGTGTGCCACCACGTCGGCGAGCGCCTCCTGCACCTGCTTGAGCGCCGTCTGGCGGACAGGCAGGGTCATCACCGCTTCCGGGTCGACCGCCTTCACGAGACTGCCGTCGATGGCTTCGACGCGTTGCACCAGACGCGGCTTGAAGCGCCTCCCGGTGGCGATCGTCGCGGCGGCCTCCGCCATTTGCAGCGGCGTCGCGGTCACGTAGCCTTGCCCGATCGCCGCCGACAGCGTCTCGCCGGCGAACCACGGCTGCTTGAAGACGCGCTTCTTCCACGCGCTGTCCGGGATGACGCCGCCGCGCTCGGTGCCGATCTCGATGCCGGTCGGCGCGCCGAGGCCGAACGCGCGCGCATAGCGCGCGATGGTGTCGATGCCGAGCCGCTGCCCGACCTGGTAGAAGAACACGTCGCACGAGTTAACCAGCGCGTCGTGCACGTTCATTGAGCCGTGGCCGCCCTTCTTCCAGCAGCGGAAATCGTGGTTGCCGAACGGCAGATGCCCGCTGCAGTGGATGCGGGTGAAGGGGTTGACGATGCCCTCCTGGAGGGCCGCGGTGGCCATGATGATCTTGAACGTCGAACCGGGTGGATACTGGCCCTGCGTGGCGCGGGCGTTGAGCGGATGGCGTTCGTGCTGGGTGAGCTGGCGCCAGAGCTCCGGTTTGATGCCGCCGGTGAACTGGTTGGGGTCGAAGGCCGGCCGGCTCACCATCGCCAGGACGTCGCCGTTGCGCGGATCGAGCGCGACGATCGCCCCGGCTTCCTCGCCGAGCGCCGCCTCGGCCGCCTGCTGCAGCTCGAGGTCGATGCTGAGTACCAGCGTATCGCCGGGCAGCGCCTCTTCCTCGTCCAGCACGCGCAGCTCGCGCCCGAGCGCATCGACCTCGACCTGCTGGCCGCCGTGCTCGCCGCGCAGATAGCGCTCCCACGATTTCTCGAGTCCGGCCTTGCCGATCACGTCGCCCGGCCGGTAGCGCCGATCGCGGTCGAGCTCGTCCTGAGTGACCTCGCCGACGTAGCCCAGCACGTGCGCCAGCGTCGGCCCGTATGGGTAGTTGCGGCTCGGAGTGATGCGCAGGCTCACGCCGGGCAGCTCAAGCTGGTGCGTCTCGAGCGCCGCCACCTCGTCGAAATCGAGGTTGCGCTTCACCAGCACCTCCTGGAACGGCGGGCGGCCGGCGGCGCGGTCGAGGATGGCCTGCGTCTCGCCGGCGCTCTGGTGGAGGAACTGGGCCAGCATCTCGACGGTCGACGGCAGATCGCGCGCGTCTTCCGGCACCAGCACGGCGTCGAACGAAGCCTGGCTGTCGATCAAGACCTTGCCGACGCGGTCGACGACCCGCCCGCGCGTGGCGGGCACGCGGCGCAAGCGCACGCGGTTGTTCTCGGAGAGCCCCGCCATCTGCTCGCCGCGGATGACCTGGAGATCCCATAACCGCAGCGCGAGCAGCAGGACACCGATCACCGCAACGGCGGAGCCCAGCGCGACGCGCCGGCGGACCAGTGGCGAGCTCTCGTGCGTGCCGAACATCGCGCTAGCGGGCCGCGCGCCCTTCCGGCACGCGGGCCCCGGCCAGCAAGGCGAACAGCGCTGGCGCGATCGCCGCCGCCAGCGCGGCGTTGATCAGGATGCTGGACAGCGTCGGCCCCCAATTCCCATCGAACCCGCCGAACAGCGCCGACACCGTCAGCACCGACACCGCTTTCACGCACGAGGCGAGGAACACCAACACCACCTTCGACACCAGGTTGTCGACCCACAATCGACGACAGGTCAAATACACCAGGACGTAGACCACGACCATCCCAAAAGCGTTCAAGCCGATCGGGCTGCCGGAGACCGCGTCCTGCAGATAGCCGAGCGCGAAGGCGCCCAGCGCGCTGCCGACGGTATGGCGGTGGAGGCCGAGGAAGACACACACCACCACCAGCACATCCGGCGACGGATGGAAGCCGAACGGCAAGGCGTGGAACAGCGTCGTCTGCACCAGCAATCCGAACCCCGCCACCAGGCCGATCACGGCGGCTGCTCGCATCAGGCCGGCGGCTCGACGACCTGCGCGGTGGCGTCGACGACCAGCACCTCTTCCAGCCGATCGAGCGCCACGCTCGGCTGCACGACCGCCGCCTGCAGCAGACCGCGGTGGCGGCGCGAGACGTCGACCACCTCGCCGATGAGCACGCCCTTGGGAAAGATGCCGTCGAGGCCGGAGGTCAGCACGCGGTCCCCCGCGACGACGTCGGCGTCGCGGTTGAGATAGTTCATGTAGCACGACCCATCCATGCCGCCCTGGACGATGCCACGCGCGCGGCTGCGTTGGACGATGGCGTCGATGCCGCTGTTGTGGTCGGTGAGCAGGACCACCCGCGCCGCCGTGTGGCTGGCCTCCGCGATCTGTCCGACGACGCCCTGTGGGGCGAGCACCGCCATGCCGCGGCGCACCTGATCGCGCTCGCCGCGGTCGATGGTCAGCGTCATGGCCAGGGGGCCGGGGTCGCGGGCGATCACATGCGCGCCATAGGCCACGCCCTGCAGGCGCGAGCGAAAGGCGAGCAGCTCGGCCAGGCGGGCGTTTTCGCGCTCCAGCTCGCCGAGCCGCAGCAGCTCGCCCTGCAGCGCTGCGACCTGCTCATGGAGGTGCTGGTTGTCCTGCCGCGCGTCGACGACGTCGATGTAGCCGGACCACACGCGCCCGACCCCGCGCCCCATCCAGCTGAACACGACTTGAAAGGGTGCCAGCGCGTCGAGCAGCAGCTGCCCGATCGGATCACGATAGGGCTGAGAGCGGATGCTGACCGAGGAGAGGAGAAGGGAAATCAGGAGCAAGCCGCCGGCGGTCAGCAGGATGCGGTTACGCCGAACGAACTCCATGACCGCCGATCACTGAATAGTGACGTCCTTCAGCAGCGTCAGCTCGTCCAACACCTTACCCGCCCCCATCACCACCGCGGTGAGCGGATCCTCGGCGAGGTGCACCGGCAGACCCGTCTCCTCGCGCAGCAGCACGTCGAGATTGCGCAGCAGCGCGCCGCCGCCGGCCAGGACGATACCCTTGTCGACGATGTCCGACGCCAGCTCGGGCGGGGTGCGCTCGAGCGCGATGCGCACCGCGTCCACGATCTGGCTGATCGGCTCGAGCAGCGAGTCGCGAATCTCCTCGTCCGAGACCTCGACCGTCTTCGGCACGCCGGCCACCAGGTCGCGCCCCTTGATCTCCATGGTCTGGATCTCGTTGCCCGGATAGGCGGAGCCGATCGTCAGCTTGATCAGCTCGGCGGTGCGCTCGCCGACCAGCAGATTGTACTTGCGCTTGATGTACTGGACGATCGCTTCGTCCATCTTGTCGCCGCCGACGCGCACGGACTTGGAGAACACGATGCCCTTCAACGAGATCACCGCCACCTCGGTGGTGCCGCCGCCGATGTCGACGATCATGTTGCCGGTCGGCTCGGTCACCGGCAGGCCGGCGCCCACCGCGGCCGCCATCGGCTCTTCCATCAGATAGACCTCGCGGGCGCCTGCCGATTCGGCCGACTCCTTCACCGCGCGCTTCTCCACCTCGGTGACGCCGAACGGAACGCAGATGACGATGCGCGGCCGCACCAGTGCCTTGCGGTTGTGAATCTTCTGGATGAAGTAGCGCAGCATCGCCTCGGTGATGTCGAAGTCGGCGATCACGCCGTCTTTGAGCGGTCGAATGGCGACGATCGAGCCCGGCGTGCGGCCGAGCATCTTCTTGGCCTCCGCGCCGACCGCGAGCACGCGGCGTCCGCCGCGTGCATCCTTCTGCACCGCGACGACCGACGGCTCGTTACAGACGATGCCTTCGCCTTTGACGTATATCAGGGTGTTGGCCGTCCCCAGGTCGATCGCCAGATCGTTGGAGAACATGCCGAGAAGGAAGTTCAGCACCATCCGCCACCCGCCTCGTGTTTGGAACGTGAAACGCCATCTCGGGTACCAGAATTCATTGTCCGGGGCAAGTTTGCGAGCGTCCTTGCGGGCATGCAAGTTGCCTTTTCGACGGGTGTTCTCTATCGTTTCTCACTTCCCAAGGAGTCTCCCACCGTGTTGAACGCGATGCGCAAGAGCGCGGACTCGCCCGTGCTCAAGATCCTGTTCGTCGCCATCGTTCTCGTCTTCATGTTCTGGGGCGTCGGGTCGATGCGCGCCAGCCGCATGGAAGTGGCGGCGCACGTCAACGAAGAGGTCGTCACCCGGCGCCAGTTCGACGACGCGTACAAGCGCCTCTCTGCGATGTATCAGAACGCCGGTCAGCAAGCGCCGCCCGCCGACTATTTGCGCTCGCAGACGATCGACCAGCTGATCGACGCCGAGCTGCTCGTGCAGGAGGCGAATCGGCTCGGCCTGACCGTGGACGAAGACGAGCTGCGCGAGGCGATCGCCGCGGCGCCGGATTTTCAAAACAGCGGCCGGTTCGACAAGGAGCTGTACCTGCGGGTGCTGCAGTCGAACGGCTTCAAGCCGAGCGATTTCGAGGAGCTCCAGCGCCGCCGCCTGATGGCGTCCAAGGTGCAGGAGCTGGTGCGGAGCGGCGTGCAGGTGACCGACCAGGAGCTCAAGGACCGGTTTCGGTATGACAACGAGCGGCTCAACCTGCGCTTCGTGCGCGTTCCCGCCGCGCCGTTGCAGAGCAGCGTGACGATCACCGACGAGGACGTGCAGAAGTATTTCGCCGAGAACCAGGAGCAGTACCGGGAACCGGAACGGGTGCGGATCAAGCTGGTCGAGTTCCGCCCCGACGACATTGCCAAACAGATCACGCCCACCGATGCCGAGGTGCAGGCGTATTACGACGCCCACATTGAGGAGTACCGCCGCGGCGACGAGGTGCATGCGCGGCACATCCTCTTCACCGTCGCCCATGACGCCCCGCCGGCCGACAAGGCCGCCGCGCGCAAGAAAGCAGAGGAGGTGTTGGCGAAGGCGAAGGCGGGTGAGGACTTCATCGAGCTGGCGAAGACGTACTCGCAGGACACCACGTCGGTCAGTGGCGGCGATCTCGGTCGGTTCGGCCGCGGCGTGATGACGCCGGCGTTCGAGCAGGCCGCCTTCGGCCTCGAGCCGGGACAGATCAGCGACATCGTCGAGACCCCCTTCGGGCTGCACATCATCAAGCTCGAGGAGAAGCTGCCGGCGCACACCCAGTCGCTCGACGAAGTGCGCCAGACGATCGTCATGGCGCTGCAGCTGCAGCAAGCCCGGCGCGTAGCGCTGAAGAAAGCGGAGGAAGCGCACGATCAACTGCTCGACGGCAAGGATCTGGCGCAGGTCGCGGCCGACAATGGACTGCAGGTGAAAACACCGCCGCCGTTCGGTCGCAACGAGTCGATCCGCGACCTCGGCATGCGACCTGAGCTCGCCAAGGAGGCGTTTGCCACCGAAGCGGGCGAGATCGGCGAGATCGTTACCGAGCCCGACAGCTACAGCTTGATCGCCGTCGAAGAGCGCATCCCCTCGACCATTCCCGACCTCGCCGCGGTGCGGTCGCGCGTCGAAGCCGATCTGCGCCGCAAGCGCGCCAGCGAGGCGGCGAAGCAGCGCGCCGAGGCGCTGCTCGCGACGTTGAAGGCGCAGCCCGATCTCGACGCGCTCGCCAAGCAGGAGGGGTTGACGGTCGAGGAGAGCACCCAGATCGGCCGCTTCGGTCCATATCTACCCAACCTCGGCAACGCGCAGGATCTCAAGGACGCGGCCTTCCGTCTCACTCCGGAGGGACCAGTGGCTCCGGCGGTGTACGACGTCGGCGGCGATGCCGTGCTCGTGGTGCTGGGGTCGAAGGTGCCGGCCGACGAGAACCGCTTCGACTCCGAGAAGGCGGCGCTGCGCGACCGCATCGCGCAGCGCGCCGAGACCACCGCGGTGCGTCACTTCATCGACCAACTCAAAGCCAAGGCCGATATCCGTCTGGGACAAGTGGCGTCCGGAGCGTCGTCGTAGGCGCGGATGGAGCGTCCGCGCCGGTCGGCGTAGCGGCACTTTCTCAGGTCGCCATCTGTTGCATACGGGTGCGGCGCCGCGCCCCGTCTCGCATGACTGCGTCGTCGTCAACCGCCGGACTGTGTGCCGCCTGCCGGCACGCGCGCCGCATCGCGTCGCGGCGGGGTTCGGTGTTCTGGCTGTGCGGGCGCGCCACCACCGACCCGCGTTACGCGCGCTATCCCGCCCTGCCGGTGCTGCACTGCGCGGGTCACGAACCGGGCGCGCCGACCGTGGCGTCGCGCGAGTCCTGAGCGTGTCAGCGCCCGCGCCCGCCGCACCCGGCCCGCGCGCCGCGCCGGTCGCTCTCCTCGCGCACCATCCGTTGCGCGCGATCATAGGGCTGGCGGCGCCGACCACAGCGGTCATGCTGATGGCGGCGCTGTCGAACGTACTCTACACGTACTTCGTCAGCCGCCTGGGCGACGACGCGATCGCCGCGGTCGCGCTGGTGTTCCCGATCGCGCTGATCATGATCACGGTCGTCTCGGGCGGTCTGGGAACCGGCGTGGCGGCGGGCATCGCGCGCGCGCTCGGTGCCGGCCGTCCGGCCGATGCCTGCGCCGTCGCCGAGCACGCGTTCGTCATCACTGCCCTGGTGTCGATCGCCGGAATCGTCGCCACCGAGCTCGGCGTCGGGGCACTGTTTCGCTTCATGGGGGGCCGCGCCGCGGTGCTCGAGCAGGCCACCCAATTCGCGCGCGTCCTGTTCGGGGGCTTGCTGATCACGTTCACCGTCGGCACGTTCGACAGCATTCTCCGCGGCACCGGCAACGTGCGCATTCCAGCGCTGTGCTCGGTGCTCTCGCTGGGCCTGCAGATCGTCCTCACACCGCTGTTCATGTTCACCGCCGGGCTGGGGTTGATCGGCGCGCCGCTCGCCACCCTCACCGGCCAGTTCATCGGCCTCATGCCGCGGCTGGTCTACGTCTTCGGCGGGCGCGCCCACTTTCTGCCGCGCATCCTCCCGCACCAGCTCAGCGCGCGGCACATGCGTGAGATCCTCCGCATCGGCGTGCCCGCGTCGCTGTCCGCCGGGCTCAACTACATCGCGCTCGTCATTCTCACCGGCGCGGTGGCGCGGTTCGGCGACCACTACCTGGCGGCGTTCGGTCTCGGCACGCGGCTCGACTTCCTGCTCTTCTCGCTCGGGTTCGGCGTCGCCACCGCGGCGCTGACGCTGATCGGCATGGCGAGCGGCGCCGGCCGCAGCGATTTGATCACCCACTACGTGATGCAGTCGGCGCTGGTCGCTTGTGCGGTGGTGGCTGTTCCTGCACTGCTCGTCACCTGGAAGCCGGAATTGTGGATCGGCCTCTTCACCTCCGCGGCCGACATCGGCGCGGTCGGTGCCAGCTATTTCCACTACGTCGGCCCGTCGTACCTGTTCGTCGTGACCAGCATGGTCGTGGGCTCGGCATTTCAGGGCGTCGGTCGCGCGACCGTCCCGCTGACCGTCATGGTGGTACGGGTCGCTCTGGTGGTCGGCGCGGCGCTGTCCGTGACGCGCTTCTTCGGCACCGGCCCCGACACCATCTTCGCCATCATCGCCGCCGGCAACGTCTGCAGCTGCGTCGCGCTGATCACCCTCTTCCGCGCCGCTCTGCGCTGACTTGGAGGGGCGGGTGGGTGAAATCGACGCAGTTCGACCTGTTCGGCCGCGGTCTTTTCCTTCCCTCCCCGCCCCGGCGGCGACGGCGCGCCGCCCTCCAGGGTTGTGATCAGAAAAGGACCTCCCAGGCTTCGTTGAGCGACTGCACGCCGCGCAACTCGACGCCGTCGATTGCCGGCAACTGGCGGCGCGACGTCTCCGGCAGGATGCAGCGCTTGAAGCCCAGCTTGGCGCCCTCGCGCGCGCGCGCTTCGGCTTGTCCAATGGCGCGCACCTCGCCGGCGAGCCCGACCTCGCCGGCGATCAGCGTGTGCGGATCGATCGGGCGGTTGAGAAAGCTCGACGCCACCGCCAGTACGGCGCCGAGATCGGCCGCTGGCTCGTCGAGCCGGACGCCGCCGGCGACGTTGAGGAAGATGTCGTGACCGGTCAGCTGGAGGCCCATCTTCTTTTCGAGGATGGCGACCAGCAGCGCCACACGGTTGGGGTCCATGCCGAGCGTCGTCCGCCGCGCTGTCCCGAGCGAGCTCGGCGAGACCAGGGCCTGCAGCTCGACCAGGATCGGCCGGGTGCCCTCCATGCTGGCGATCACCGCCGAACCCGGCACGTCGACCGGGCGTTCGGCGAGAAACAGGGCCGAGGGATTGGCGACCGGCTGCAGCCCGTCCTCCTTCATGTCGAACACGCCAATCTCGTTGGTCGATCCGAAGCGGTTCTTCACTGCGCGCAGGATGCGGAACGAATGGCCGCGGTCGCCTTCGAAGTAGAGCACCGTATCGACCATGTGCTCGAGCACCCGCGGCCCGGCGAAGGCGCCCTCTTTGGTGACGTGGCCGACCAGGATGGTGGCGAGGCCCTCGCGCTTGGCGAACTGGACGATGTGGGCGGCGCTCTCGCGCACCTGCCCGATGCTGCCCGGCGCGGCCGGCAGCTGCTCGGTATAGACGGTCTGAATCGAATCGACCGCCAGGACGACCGGCCGAATCGCCTCGGCGTGTGCGAGCAGCGCTTCCACCGAAGTCTCCGCCAGCACGAGGAGCTGCGGCGTGGAGACGCCCAGCCGATCGGCGCGCATCTTGATCTGCTGCGGCGACTCCTCGCCCGAGACGTACAGCGCCGGGCCGCGCGCCGCCACGTGCGCCAACGTCTGCAGCACCAGCGTCGACTTGCCGATGCCGGGATCGCCGCCGATCAACACCACCGCGCCCGGCACGATGCCGCCGCCCAACACCCGGTCGAGCTCGCCGATGCCGCTCGTGCTGCGCTCCTCGCTCGCCGGTGCCACCGCCGTGATCGGTTCCGGCGCGCGCGTATGGCCGCCGCGCGGTCCGCGCCCGCTCGGACGCGGTTCGAGCGCCGCGCGCTCCTCGACCAGCGTGTTCCACTCCTGGCAATCCGGACAGCGCCCCAACCAGCGCGTCTGCTGGGCGCCGCAGTTCTGGCAGACGAACACCGAGCGAGCTTTCGCCATCGCGCTCTGTGCTAGCGCAGGGTCTGCAGGGCGTCTAGGCGCGGCGGCAGCGCTGCCCTGCAGGGACGGCGCTGCAGCGAGCGCCGGCACGCCGATCGGCAACCGGATTCTTGACTGCGCATTCTAGAATAAATATTCTAAAACCCACAATGGGTCGTCCGGCGCGCCATCACGTCCGCTCGATTCTCGACTCCGCCAAGCGCGTGTCGGCGGCGGTCGGGCCGCAGAAACTGACCATCGCGGCGGTCGCCGACGCGGCCGGCGCGCCGATCGGCTCGATCTACCATCGCTATGCGTCACGCGATGACATACTCGCCGCCCTCTGGCTCGATCTGGTCGAGGCGTTTCAGGCGCGCTTTCTCGCCCACCTCGAGACGGCCGATCCCGTGGCCGCGGGACTGGCCGCGGTGCGCTTCGTGTGCCGCTGGGTGCGGCGGCATCCAACCGAGGCCCGGTTGATGCTGGTGCACCGGCGCGAGGACTTCGCCGCCGAGCGCTGGGCGGCCACCCACCGCCGCCGTGTCCAGCAGCTGGCGGTAAACGCCGATACGGCGATGCGCGCCTACGCGCTGCGCCTCTGCGGAAGGGCGGGCGCGGCGGAGCTGCGTCACGTTCGCTTCGCGCTCGTCGACCTGCCGACGGCGGCGCTGAAGCGCGACCTCGAGGACGGGATGGCGCCGTCGAAGCGCGTCGAAGCGGTCCTACTGGACACGTGTGCATACGCATTGCGACGCGGGCGCTCGGCTGCGGGCGCTCGCGCAACCTAGGAGGGACTGATGGACAAAACAGAGATTCTCAGCCTGGCTGACCAGATCCTGCAGGCGTGGAACTCGCACGACGTGGAGCGCGTGGTCGCGTGCTACACGGCGGACGCGGAATACCGCGATCCCAACACGCGCGGCACAGTGCGCGGGAGCGATCCGATGCGCCGCTATCTGACCAAACTGTTCGCGCGGTGGCGGATGCACTGGGCGATGCGCGAAGCGCATCTGTTCGCCGACGAAACGGGCTGCGCGGTACTCTGGCGCGCCACCTTTCAGCGTGCCGACGGCGAGTCGACGGTCGACATCGAGGGGATCGACTTCGTCGAGGTGCGCGACGGACGCATCGCACGCAACGAGGTGTGCTTCGACCGCGCGCAGCTTGCACCGCTGCTGCAGTCGGGCTTCTGACGAACAGATTCCACCACTTGGAGGGCGCCGCTCCGTCGGCGCCGGGGTGGGTGAGGGCATCTGGGCGGCGCCGCTTCTGCGGCGCCGTCGCAGCGCGTGACGCCGGTGGTACGGCCGCGCGGAAGCGCGGCCCTCCGCGATCGGCGCGTTGACACCCCTCGTCCTCGGCGACTAACCGTTACGCATGCGGCCGGACGACTTCTTCGCCGATGATCGACGGCGTCGGCTTGCTGCGGGCTTGCAACGCTCGGTGCGGCCGGTGGATGGGCCGCAGGATGCTCGCCTCGTTCTCGACGGCCGTCCGGTGCTGTCGCTGTGCTCGAACAACTATCTCGGTCTGGCCAATCACCCCCAGGTCATCGAGGCCGCGGTCGACGCGGCACGCGCCTATGGGGTCGGCAGCGGCGCATCGCGCTTGATCTCTGGCTCGATGCGCGTCCACGAAGAGCTCGAAGATCGCCTCGCCTCCTTCAAAGGGGCCGACGCGTGCCTGTTGTTCACCTCCGGCTACCAGGCCAACCTCGGTGTCATCGGCAGTCTGGTGGGGCCAGGCGACGCGGTCTTCAGCGACGCGCTCAACCACGCCAGCCTCATCGACGGCTGCCGCCTCTCGCGCGCGGCCGTGCATGTCTACGGGCACGGCGACCCGGCCGCGTTGGAGGATCGGTTGCGCAGCGTCAACGCGCGGCGGCGGCTGATCGTCACCGATTCGGTGTTCAGCATGGACGGCGACGCGGCGCCGTTGGCGGCGATCTGCGACCTGGCGGAGCGCTACGACGCCATGGTCATGGTCGACGAAGCGCATGCCACGGGCGTGGTCGGTGCGCGCGGTGCCGGACTGGTCGAAGCGCTGGGCCTGGAGCGGCGCGTCACCGTGCAGATGGGCACGCTCGGCAAAGCACTCGGCGGCTTCGGTGCGTACGTCGCGGGCAGCAGCGCGCTGATCGATTTCCTGATCAACCGCGCGCGCACCTTCGTTTTCACTACTGCTCTCCCGCCACCGGTCGTCGCCGCGGCGGCGGCCGCGCTGACGCTGGTCGAGCGCGAACCGGAGCGCCGGGTGGCCGTGCGCCGCAACGCCGACCGCCTGCGCGCAGGCCTCGGTGCGCTGGGTTACGACGTGCGCGGGGACGCCGACAGCCATATCGTGCCGATCGTGATCGGCACCGCCGCCGCCACGATGGAACTCTCCGAGGCCCTGCTCGCCAATGGTGTATTCGCGCACGGCATCCGGCCCCCGACGGTGGCGGAAGGGACGGCACGCATCCGCGCCACGGTCATGGCGACCCATACGGACGCGGATATCGACGAGGCGCTCGGCGTCTTCGCCGCCGTGCGCCCCGCTGCGCGCCGCGTTGCGCGATGAGCCGGCCGTCGACCGCCGAGCTGGCGGCCTGGGATCAGCAGTATCTCTGGCACCCGTTTACCCAGATGCGCGACTGGCTCGCTGAGCCACCGCTGATCGTCGAACGCGGCGAGGGCAACTACCTCGTCGACACCGAGGGACGGCGGTACTTCGACGGCGTGTCGTCGCTGTGGTGCAACGTGCATGGCCACCGCAAGCGCGCGCTCGACGAAGCGCTGAAGGCGCAGTGCGATCTCATCGCCCACAGTACGATGCTGGGTCTAGCGAACGTTCCGGCCACCGTGCTCGGCAAGCGCCTGGTCGAGCTCACACCGCCGTCGTTGACGCGCGTCTTCTACTCGGATGCCGGCGCCACCGCGGTCGAGATCGCCCTCAAGCTCGCGCTGCAGTACTGGCAGCTGCGCGGCGAGCCGGCGCGCACGCGCTTCGTCGCGCTCACCGAGGCCTACCACGGTGACACCCTCGGTGCGGTCGGGGTCGGCTACAGCGAAACTTTCCACCGCTTCTTTCGTCCCGTCATCGCGCCGGCGCTGCGCATCGATCCGCCGCACGTCTTCCGCTGGCAGCGCGGCGTGACACCGGACCGCGCCCTCGAGCTGGCCCTCGCCGACGCCGCGCGGGTCTTCGCCGCGCACGGCCGCGAGGTGGCGGCACTGATCGTCGAACCGCTCATGCAGGGCGCCGCCGGCATGTGGGCGCAGCCGGCGGGGTATCTTCCAGCCCTACGCGAGCTGTGCCGGCGCCACGGAGCGCTGCTGATCTGTGATGAGGTGGCGACCGGCTTCGGCCGCACCGGCGAGATGTTCGCCGTCGAGCACGAAGGCATCGATCCGGACCTCCTCTGCCTCGGCAAGGGACTCACCGGCGGCTACCTGCCCCTGGCAGCGACGCTGGCCAGCGAGGAGATCTTCTCGGCCTTCCTCGCGCCGTACGAGAACTTCGAGGCTTTTTTTCACGGTCATACCTACACCGGCAACCCGCTGGCTGCAGCGGTGGCAATCGCCAATCTCGACGTGTTCGAACGCGAAGGCGTCGTCGTGCGCGTGCGCGAGCGCGCTCGGCAGCTCGCCGGTGCGCTCGCGGAGGCCGCCGCGCACCTGCCGCACGTCGGCGACATCCGCCAATGGGGATTGATGGCCGGCATCGAGTTGGTGCGCGATCGTGAACGCCGCCTCCCGTACGAGGCGGCGGTCCGTATCGGCGCACGCGTCATCGCGGCGGCGCGGGCGCGTGGTCTCATCCTGCGGCCGCTCGGGAACGTGATCGTTCTGATGCCGCCGCTCAGCCTCTCCGCCGACGAGCTCGACTGGCTG
>Ga0066388_100001152_pt1 | contig 14402 bp, 6 predicted proteins | sample PanSoiMetaGPlot6_FD_64539 | JGI IMG/M metagenome (GOLD analysis project Ga0066388, IMG submission 64539) | Tropical forest soil microbial communities from Panama analyzed to predict greenhouse gas emissions - Panama Soil - Plot 6 (Hybrid Assembly) | ecosystem: Environmental > Terrestrial > Soil... | reverse complement strand
CGGCACTTCCGCACCGGCTGCTGCCGGCACTTCCGCACCGGCTGCTGCCGGCACTTCCGCTCCGCCTGCTGCCGGTGCAACTGTAGGCGCAGAAACTCAACCCGCCGCAACAGGAGCCTCCACTCCGGCGCCCAATCGTCCTGTCGCCGACAAGTGGGCATTGATCATAGGCATCAGCGAATTCGCCGATTCATCCTTGAATCTAAAGTACCCGGCCAAAGATGCGCGCGATCTGTATGACTACCTGGTTAGTGACGGACATTTCGCAAAGGATCACGTGAAGCTCCTCGTTAACGAGAAAGCGACTCGCGAGCAAATTCTCTCGGCGGTAGGAGATAAGTGGCTTCCGAAAGTAGCCAATCCCGACGATCTGGTCGTTGTCTTTATATCGAGCCACGGCAGCCCATCCGATGCAAACGTTGGCAATGTCAGCTACATCATCGCCCAAGATACCGACAAGTCCAATCTCTATGGAACCGGCGTGGCCATGCAGGATCTCTCCGACATCTTCAAAACCCGCATCAAGAGCGATCGACTGGTGCTGATCATGGATGCATGTCACAGTGGCAATGCTGGCTCAGAGAGCAGAGGGATCGTACGCAGCACTAACTTGAACGCAGAGGAGATCGCTCAGGGCACTGGAAAGATTGTCATTTCGTCCAGCGAACCCAGCCAGCTATCGTGGGAATCCAAGGATTATCAAAACAGTGTATTCACTCATCAATTGATCGACGGGCTTCGCCGGCAGGGAAACAGCGCCACGCTAGGCGAGGCATTCCAACAAATGAAGGACAAGGTGCAGGAGGAAGTACTGCGGGATCAAGGTGCCATGCAAACCCCCGTAATGAAAGGCACCGCCGATAGTGCCCAACTCGTTATTGCTGCCGCTCCTGCCCATCCAGGCCCTTTGCCGGCCGATGTGGAGACGCCCAATCCGGAGCTGGTCGCTCAGGAGGAGGCTGCGCAGGTGGCTATGGTCACTGCTCAAGAAGCAAACGCGACGGCCGCTCGCCTCTGGGAAACTTATCTCGAGAGTGGCGTGAAGGCGCGCACGGAAGGCCGTTACGCCGAATCAGAAAAAATGCTCAAAGAGTCCATTGAGGAGGCCGGCAAGCTGGGAACGGAAAGCGCGCGTTATGCTTCGAGTCTGAACGAGCTCGGCGAGCTGCACCGGATTCGGGGACAATACGCCGATGCCGAGCCACTGCTGAAAAAAGCTCTGGCCATTCGCGAGAAGGCGCTCGGTGCGCGAGATCCGGCTGTGGCACAGAGTCTCAACAATGTTGCGGTCGTCTTGCAGGACAAAGGAAAATACTCGGAAGCAGAGACTCTCTTGCGGCGAGCACTGGAGATCGCCAAACAGAAACCCGGCGAGGAGACGGCCGAGTCTGCTCAGATCATGAACAACCTGGCGCGCGACCTTTTCGAGAAAGGAAAGTATGCCGAAGCCGAACAGCTCTGCCGACAGTCGCTGGCCATCAGAGAAAGGGTGCTGGGCGCCGACAGCCCTTCCGTCGCTGAAAGTCTGGTTACTCTCGGGCGGCTCGACTACAAGTTGAGCAAGTACACGGAGGCGAGAAAGGTTCTGCAGCGCTCACTGGACATCAGAGAACGAGCGCTGGGCGCCGAGCATCCCGATTTGATTGAGAGCATCAACAGTCTGGCGCAGTTAGCCACCGTTCAACGCAGGTATACCGAAGCCGAACCGCTCTATTACAGGTCGCTGGCCATCGCCGAAAAAGCATTCGGGCCTGACCACCCGACTGTTGCCGACAGCTTGAATCAATTGGCGCTGCTTTACGAGCTGAAGCTCAAGTTTCAGCAAGCTGAGAGCAACTACAAACGCGCTCTCGAAATCAGGGAGAAGGCGCTTGGACCCAACCATCCGGCCGTGGCTGAAAGTCTGACGAACCTGGCGTGGTTGACCTATGCGCAAGAGCAGTATCCTCAGGCCGACTCGCTGTTTCGGCGCGCCCAGTCGATATCGGAGAAGGCGCTGGAGCCTGACAATCCGACGGTGGCGGCGACGCTGGAGTACTATGCCTACCTGTTGCGTGCCACCAGCCGCATGGCGCAAGCCACGCAACTGACTGCCAAAGTGAAAGCAATGCGTGCCAAACACACCCTCGAGAATCCAAACAGCCGGCTGAAGACGGACTCGGCCATTCTCAGCGCTCGCGTGTACGCTTTGAGCGCGCAACGCACAAGCGACAAGAAACACTGAGCGATGATTTCACCCGGGCGCCGCCCTCTCTCGGCCAGGGTGGGCGCTGTTATTGCCGGTCACCACTGGCGGTGCTACGCGGTGGCGCCGCCTGTTCCTGAATCAGGTCGAATCTTTCCGTCCAGGTCGGTGGCTTAACGAGAGCCAAGTCCAGCTTGCGCTGCCAGTGCTCCGGCTTGATATTGACGGCCGGCACCTCGTAGTAGGTGTAAACGGCCCCGCGGGCGAGCACGCTGCGATCTCCGCGCTGCAGAATGATATACAGCATGCCCGGGCGGCCCAGCGCGAAGCTCATGCCGGTAGGCTGCTGGCTGCTCGAGTCCGGGTCGGACGATGTGATCGACAGGGTGCCGGACAAAGGCACCACCACCTTCTCGAGAATGACGTCGATGTTGCCCAAGAGCTTCAAGTCGGCCGCCGGCAGTGGCTCTGCCCTGAGCTCGCTGTCGGCAATTTGCTCCAGACGCTGCGCGAAGCGGCTGAAGTCGACAAAGCGCTCTCTCAGTTTGGGGGACAGGTGCCCGAGCCGGTAAAGGTTTTCGCTGAGCCGGTCAGCGTCTTCTTTTATTTTTCGGTACAGCTCCGGGCAGGGCTCCAGGTAATGAAAGTAGGCCGGCCTGGCCGGCGGCGGTGCTTGCCCGCTGCCGGGGTGGTCCGCTCCTGAATGCGGATTCGCTTGATCGCCGGCATTGTCCGGGCTGTCGGAGGACATGGTCAGGTGGCTGTCTACCCAACCGGCAATGGCGCTCTCCAGCCTGCGATTGGCCCACATCTCAGTGCGCAACGCCGACTGAGTCCCTTCCGGCATGGGCTTGAAGTAGCTCGAAAGTATCTGCCAGCGGCGGTCCTCCACCGGCGCCAACTGCCCGGTCCCCAGCCTCCTGGTCACTGAACGATCGAGATGCGGCAGTGCCTTTGCCAGTTGCGGATCGAGCTTGAAAATATTGTCGGCCAGTACATTGTTGGCCTGCGGAGATCCCCAGGCACGCAGGACCAGAAGAGCAAGCGGCCACTTTGGCGCCTCCAGCCCGTCTTCTTTCCAGTTCTGACACACTGCTCGCAACCAGGGCATCTCCGGATCGCCCGTCACCGGGAAGAGCCGGAAGTTGGCCGTCATATCGCTGCCAAACCCGGCTGTTTCCAGTTCGAATATAGAGGTGGCCCCCAGTTTGACAGGCTTTTGCTTGCGGATTGAGAGCATGAGCTTCGTACGAAACAGCGGCTCGGCAAGCGATGTCAGAGTCACGCTCAGATCGCGCGCGTCCGTCTTAAATACCGGCTTGTATTCCAAAGGCGAAATCGTGCGCTCCTGCCAGGCAGCCAGCGGAGAACCCAGTAGCTCCCAACTCTGCAAAATCTTCTCCCATGTCTCCAGAGCCGGCTTGCCGTGTACCTGAGCGAGGTCGAGGGTGCGAAACAAGAGAACCGATCGCCGGAAGTTGTTGCCGACGCCGCCCTGCGTGCCGAAATTCACGTCCGATACCGGGAAGGCCATGCGCGATATCCATTCCCGGCAGCGGAAGAAGTTCTTCAAAGTCGGGTTCGAGCTGCACCAGCCCTGGGGCTGGAACCCCGAGAAATCTTCTTCGCGATCAAAAATCTCCGATTGTCCTCTGCGCCCGGCCACGACACCCTCAAAGTCCGCCCTGGCCAGGTGGGCGACCCGACCGACCGGCGGTGGTGCAAACGACGGATCAAGCAACTTCAAGCCGACGCTGAGAAAAGCCAGGTTGCGCTCGATGTCGTCGCGGACATCGGCGTCGTCGGCCTTTTTGTAGTCGGCGACCGAGGCCTCCAGCATGGCTTTCAAAAGCGCAGCCAGCTCCGGGGCCAGATGCTCTTCTACGACCTGGGCGAGAGCGAAATTCGTAAAGGCGAAGTAGGGGTGGACGATACTGTCGGCGGTGACGAAATTAGACTTGCCTTTGAGACGGTTGTCTTTGTAAAGCTCTGCCATATCCGTGAAGCCGGAGTTGTTGACGACCACGAAGTAGTTCTGACCGAGCATTTGAATGCCGCGCGTACCGAGACCGGAGATCCTCAAGCCGGCAAGCGGCACCGGCTGCGGAAACGCATAGGGAATGTCGACCCGGGCGATTAGCTGATCGAGAGTCGCTTCCTGCCTGCCTAATCGTGGCTGCTGTTGAACGGGTTGCTGGGCGGGTAGCCCGAATGGCTTGATGTCGATCGCACCGGCCCGGGCAGCAGGCGCAAGCGAGAACCAGGCAGCCAGCGCCGACACGAGCAAATTGCTCAGAGCCTGCTTCATGCCTTTTAACCTACCTGATCTAGCGCGACGTACTTGGCCATGTGCAGCCCGTGAAGCAAAGAGAGCTCCGAAACCAGTGGTGGTGGCAATGGATCGTCGAGGGTCATGACCATTACTGCCTCCTGCCTGACGCCGCGCCGACCGACGGACATGGTGCTTATGTTGATGTCGTTGGTGCCGAGGACGCCCGCTACTTTCGCGACCATGCCTGGTTGATCCCGGTGGGCCGTGAACAGCATGTAGCGCGCCGGTGTCAGGTTGATCGGGTAGTCGTTGATTTTGGTGACGATCGGCTCGTCGTGAGGTAGTACCGTCCCGGATACAGTCGAGGCACCCTGGTCCGTAGAGATGATGATCGACAGCTCGTCGCGGTATTGCTCGGATTCCTCGAACTTGCTCTCTCTTACCTGAATGCCGTGGTTGCGAGCGGTCAAGTGCGCGTTGACGTAAGTGACGCCTTCGACGCGGTGCGAAAACAAGCCGCGCAAGGCAGCCACGCCCAGCGGCGCCGTGTCCTTTTCCGCCAGCAGACCGCAAGCGACGACCTCGACTTCGCGCACCGTGCCCTCAGACAGCTCGCCGGCAATTGCCCCCATCGCTTCCGACAACCAGAGATACTTGCCGAGTGCCTTCAGTACCTCCTGGCGCATGAACGGCAGGTTGACCGGGCTGCGTGGCATGCCGCCGGTCAGGAAGTCGCGCATCTGCTCGGCCAGGTCGATTGCCACGTTGAACTGGGCCTCGACCGTGGAGGCGCCCAGGTGCGGCGTCAAAACCACCCGGTCGCCAAGCTCGAGCAATGGCGAGTTGACAGGCGGCTCGTCGCCGAACACGTCAAGGGCGGCTCCGGCGACGCGACCGTCGCGTATGGCCTTGGCCAGTGCGGCCTCGTCGATGATGCCACCGCGGGCGGTATTGACGATGCGCACACCCGGCTTGATTCTGGAAAGCACCGCGGCGCTGATCAGATTGGTCGTCTCGCGCGTCTTCGGGGTGTGGATAGTGATGAAGTCGGCTCTTCGCCAGATCTCCTCGAGCCCGACCGCCTGCATGTTGAGCTGGGCGGCCCGCTCGCCGGAGACGAACGGATCGTGGACGAGTACCTTCATGCCCAGGGCTTGTGCTGTCTGGGAAACACGGCTGCCTATTTTGCCGAGTCCGATCACGCCCAGGGTCTTGTTGAAAAGCTCACAGCCGATGAAGCGGCTGCGCTCCCACTTGCCGGATTTCAGCGAGACGTCGGCATGCGGAACCATGCGTGCCAGCGACAGCATGAGAGCCACCGTATGCTCGGCCGCCGACGCCGTGTTGCCTTCCGGCGAGTTGATTACGAGAACACCGGCTTCGGTGGCGGCCTGGACGTCTATGTTGTCGACGCCCACGCCTGCCCGCCCTACCACCTTCAAGTTCTTGCCCTGCTGGATCACGTCGGCGGTGACGCGCGTGCGGCTGCGCACCAGCAGCGCCTGGTACTGGTCGATGGTGTCGAGCAGGTCGCCGGCGCTAATCGTCGGCTGGTATTGGACCTCGAGGCTCTGACCCAGTATGTCGAGCCCTTCGCTGCTGATCTCGTCTGCAACCAGAATTTTTGGCATTTTCGGCTCTTGAGGTGATTCTCAGCGCCCCGATATCAGCGGTGATGCTGGCAGCGTTGATATTAGCCCTGCTGATGGCGCTCAGACAAAGTTATAAGTATGACCAATATCTGCGTAGATTTGAGCTTGGAACATTTAAATATTTACGGAGGGGCGCCGGTCAAAACCAGTCTGTGTTGTGACTGGCGGTTGAGCTGGGTATCCGACCAGGCGACAGGCATGGGATCGGCGCTCAGCCAGGGCTTGAGTTGGTCTTTGCGGAACGGCGAAAAGAGATGTCCGGACTGACCCAGGCAGGTCGACAGGTAAAGTTTCTCGTTGTCCGCCATGTCTACGAGCATGCGCAGGCAGGGACCGGCTTCGCTGGGAAACTTGCCGCCCTGGTCGATCAGCGCCGTGTCACAGGCGTTAAGCGTGTCTTTGTCTCCGCCGACGGGCACGGCGGCAATGTCGAACAGCGGGCTCAACCAGGGCAGCCCCCGTGTGATCACATGCTTGAAGGTGGCGCGGTGCACGCTTCCCCAGTCCCAGCCCCGGGCATCATCGCTTTTCGTTGACAGCCTCAGGTTTTTCAGTGCTTGCGAAAAGGTGGTCAAGATGAAGGTCGGGTAGGTGCGCTCTTCCGGCGGTAGCCAATCTGCCGATTTCGCACGCAGGCAGCCCTCCGCAAACAGCGGCCACATGGGCCACTGGCTCAGATAGTCTCGGGTCAAGTCCGGTCCGATTTTAGATTCGACCAGCCGCCGGGTGAGGGTGCGCAGGAACGATTCGTAGATGGATGCCGCCGGGCTGTTAACTGAGAGGTCGCCTGGCCAGTGGTTCAAAACATCCATGGCCGTGAGCTGGATGCGATCAATCAGCTCGGTCCTGACAATTGACTCGCGAATCTCGCGTTTGACCAGGTCGCTCAGGTAGGCGGTCTGATCTGCCTGCAGGTCGTTCATGTCGGGCAATCCAAAGTGCCTGCCGCCAGCCGAGGCAGCGGACAAGAGCGCGGTGGCGCGTGCGGCTCGAAAGGGGCAAGCCCACTGGTGCCCGAGTAGATGGCGAAAACCGGGTCCGACCAGGTTCTGATTGCAGGCGACGATAAAGCCCGGCGCCGGTGCCAGCGCCGATGGCAGGTCGGCAAAACCCAGCTTGGCGCTCCACTGGCCTGTTGCTTGCCAGCCGCGACTGACGGTCGTGCCCTGTCCGTCGCCTGCGCGCACCGGCACATCTCCGGCCGCTTGCAAGCCGATGTTGCCGAAGCGATCGGCATAGATGAAGGCTAAGGGTGGACCGGGATGCTCGGCAAGGGCGCTGGTAAAGTCCGCCCAGGAAGCCGCCCGGTTCAAGCGCAAGTAGGAAGCAAGCGACGAGCGCTCGGACTGGTTGCCCGTCCAGGAAAGGGCGACCCCGGTGCGCTCGCTGCGCACAAGCACAGGCCCGTGCCGTGTAATCAGGACCTTGTGCAGCAGGTCTTTGGCGAAGCGGACCGGAATGGCCTCGGTCACCTCGGTGGCATCTTCCCATCCGCTGACCGTGCGATATTGCTTTGGAAAGTGCTCGGAGAATTCCTCTATGAACAGGTCTTGCACGTCCGCCCTCAGACTGGCTGACGTCCAGGCAATATTGTCATTGCGCCCGACCAGCACGCCCGGCACACCAGGGATGGTGGCACCAGCCACATGCACGGCCGGTGATTTCAAGGAGACCAGGTACCAGATGTCCGGTTGCCAGAAGGCATCGTGTTTGTCTCCGGCCAGCAAGCAGCCGCCGCTTGTCGAGCGCCTACCGTCGAGTACGCAGGCGTTGCTGCCCCGGCATGGATTGGCGGCCGCCGACAAGCGGATGGCGCCCAGTGAGTCCAGGGCAGCAATCAGGTGCGGGGACAAATCAGGCAGGCGCCATCGCTTGCGGCAGCCGGTAGCCGGTAGTGGGCCGGGGCTGGCTCCGACTACGGGCGGCGAACTCCAGCCATCGGCAAAAAGGCGGTTGAGCACCTGGTCGCCGGCCCTGTCTTGCACTCGCTGCCGGAGCTCGTCGAGCTTCCATGATTCCGACTCCAGGTACTCCAGGTATTTCATGACTGCCAGAGTGTCCAGCGGCTGCCACGGCGCCGGCGAGTAACCGATCAGGCCGAACTCCAGCGGTAGCCGGTCGCCGGCCGACCTCAGGTAAAAGTTCACCCCGCGACAGTACGCCTGCAGCGCAGCCCTTGCCGGCTCCGGCAAAGAGGCCAGCTCTCTTTGTGCCGCCCGGGCATAGCCGACAGTGCGTACCAGTTTGTCTTGCGCAAGCAGAGCTGGACCGAAAACCTGTGAGAGCTTGCCTTCGGCCACGCGCCGCAGCATGTCCATCTGGAACATGCGGTCGCGAGCGGTCACGTATCCCTGGGCCATGTAGAGGTCCGCGTCCTGGCGCGCTTCGATATAACCGATCGCTCGCCCGTCAAATCTTACTAGGACCGGCTCGGCAATAGCGGGGGCGTGAATGACGGCATCGAGCGGCGGGACCGGCCGCTGCACGCACCACCAGATTCCCACCGGAACGGTAAGCAGCAGCAGCAGGATGACAATGGAAGCTGCCTTGATCACTTATGCCCTATCCACCGGTTGAGCACGATCCCCAGCTCCGTGAGCATGACCGGCTTGCTCAGGTAATCGTCCATGCCGGCCACCAGGCATTTCTCTCGGTCGCCCTTCATGGCGCCAGCGGTCATGGCGATGATGGGAATGTGCCGGCCGCTCGCCTTTTCGCTGTCCCGGATCGCTGCCGTGGCCGCGTAACCATCCATATCAGGCATCTGGCAATCCATCAATACCAGAGCATAGTCCATTCTGGTGACAGCCTCTACTACCTCCTTGCCCGTGCCGACCACGTCTGCCTCGAAGCCCAGCTTACGCAACTGCCTCATGGCGAGCTCCTGCAATGCCGGATTGTCTTCGGCAATCAGAATGAGGCTGCCCGGCGAAGGCATGGCCGCGCCTGGGCCCACAACCGGTTTGCCGGCCCCAGCGGGAGCGGCCGGGCGTTCCCGGTCTGGCGAGTCGTCGGGCTCTGCACAACTGAGGGCAACCGTGAACCAGAATCTTGATCCAACTCCTTCGTCGGATTTCACGCCGATCTGCCCGCCCATTAGCTCGACCAGGTGTCGCGAGATCGACAGGCCCAGGCCGGTTCCGCCGTATTTGCGCGTGGTCGAGCCGTCCGCCTGCACGAAGGGCTGAAACAGCCGGTGTTGCGCTCCCGCTGACAGCCCGATACCGGTGTCGCTGACGGTCATCAGTAAGATCAGGTGCTGACCGTCTGTGCTCTCCAGGTTGGCGGACAGCGCCACCGAGCCCTGGTGAGTGAATTTGACTGCGTTGCTCAACAAGTTGACCAGCACCTGACGCAGGCGAATCGGGTCGCCGACGACCACGGGCGGAATCTCGGGGTCGATGGCGACGTCCAGCTTCAAGCCCTTTTCGCTGGCGGTTGGTGCCAGGAGGTCAGCTGCCCCCTGAACGACCAGGCGCGCATCAAATTCGGTTGTCGATAGCTCGACTTTGCCGGCCTCCATCTTCGAGAAGTCGAGAATGTCGTTGATGATTGTCAGCAAGGACTGGGCCGAGTGGTGCAGAATACTGGCAAACCGGCGTTGGCTTTCGCTCAGGTCGGTGTCGAGCAAAAGCTCAGTCATGCCGATTACGCCGCTTATCGGTGTGCGGATCTCGTGGCTGACGTTGGCAAGAAATTGCGATTGAATACGCGAGGCGGCAACGGCCTGATCACGGGCCTGAGACAGGTTGTACGTGAGCTTCTCCAGATCCTGCTGGCGCTCGGTCAGCTCGCAAAGTGTATTTTCGAGCCTGTCGGATTGCAGACGAACCGCTTCCTCGTGAACGGCCAGCAACTCCTCCATGGCTGCCAATCGCGCTCTCAAGCGGAAAATCTCGTCTTCGGGCTTTTTCTTGCTCACGATTGCCCGCCTTGTCCAGTAAGCGCCAATCCTCGCAGATCATTCTATCTGACCAACAACTTCGAACCGGAAGTCGACAAGAGGGCCACCTTGACGCCCAAGGCCAGCGGCTTGATCAACTCGGCGGTCTCACGAGGAATGTGGATCTTCGAAAAAAGAATGACGGCGAAAAGATCGCCTCCAGGCAAAACGCTACCGAAGCCAAGCACAGATTTAATTGCAAACGGTTGTACGAAGTCGGTTTGTGCCGGCACGTAGGGGCTGCCCGCAGCCTGCGGTACGTAAAAAACATTGAAACTCGTTTGTGCCATATCCATAATCAACCCGGGTTCAGGCTTGAGCAGCTCATGCACCTCTACTCCGAATTGGCTGAAGAGCATGGAGATCATGGGAAATGCCCGCACAAACTCCGGACTTGGCAGCGGTATGGCCCGGTGGCCGGCCGACTGGTCTCGGTGATTCCACTGCGGCTTGGCACCGGCCGTGCCCAAAAGCACCAGACACTTCATGTCGGGCGTGCCCGGATAGTCGCCAAGCTGGGCGAGGGCAAACTCGCGCAGCTCGGCATCGAGCTCGTCCATGCGGTGTGTCTTGAAGAGGCGCACCAGGGCGCAGGCACGGTCGCCCTTGCCGTCGTCGATATTTTCGTAGAGATAACGGACCGTCTTTTCCGCCACCGCCTCCATGGTTTCAGCGGTCTCTCCCATTTTGCGCAGGGCGGAAGAACAGTCAGTCATGTCACGCAGACTGAAATGCTCGAAACTGACCATGAGCAAGTGCTCCTCTTAGTCACAGGCAGCGGTCTATGGCCGTGGAAAGTTTCGCGAAGCAGTCCTCCAGTGCCTCGTAACTTGCCGACGCCAACGACCAGTTTCTCTCCTTGCCGGCGCTCTCAAGCTGTCGGCTGATGTCTTCCATCTGCGCAGCCGACATCACCGCCGACAGGCCTTTCAGTTGATGAGCGATATTGGCGAGCGTTTTGCCGTCTTCCCGCTTGATGGCGAACTGAGCCTCGCCAAACAGATGCCGGGTTTCCCTGATAAAGAGCTGAAGTATCTCGTTGAGAGCTTCGCCTCCATACATGGCTGACAGCCCGTCTATGTCGATCAGCTTGGCGGAATCGCCTGGACCTTCCGCTTTGCCGGCGACAGCCGATGGCGCGACAGATGAATGTTGCGGCAGCCACTTTTCAAGAACCGCCTGCAATTGCTCGAGAGTGACGGGTTTGGCCAGGTAGTCGTCCATTCCGGAAGTCAGGCAGTGCTCCCTGTCCCCCTGCATGGCGCTGGCAGTCATGGCGATGATTGGGATGTGCCGTCCCGTCACAGTCTCGCTCTTGCGGATGGCCAGGGTGGCCTCAAAGCCATCCATGTGCGGCATTTGACAGTCCATGAGCACGAGCGCGTAAGCAGCGCGTGTCATCGCTTCCACTACTTCTTTTCCGTTAGAGACTGCTTCGGCCGAAAAACCCAGCTTCTTCAACTGCAGCACCGCCAGCTCTTGCAGAACTTGATTGTCTTCGGCAACCAGAATCTTGCAGTCGACAGTGGCCGGTGCCGTAGCGGGCGCGGGCTCAGCGAGCACCGCCGGCGCAGCCAGTGGTGCAGAATGTCTTACGCCGCGTTCTGTTCTGTTGATTACCTTGGCAATCGCTTCCATGAGCTGTACTTGCCGGACCGGCTTCGTGAGAAACACGGAGAAGCCCTCTTTGACCAGCTCGTTGTTCTTGCTTTTCTCCTCAGTCGTAAGCACCACCAGGCGGATGCTGCTCAACTGCGGGTCCAATCGAATCGTGCGGGCAAGCGTATAGCTGTCTACGCCCGAGCTGGCCAGATCGATTACGACAATGTCGAACTCCGGTCCCTCGTCGTCACTTCGTCTGAGCTGTTTGAGAGTTTCCTGGACGCTGCCGGCCACCTCGGTATAGATGCCGGCGGCATCCAGATATTGGCTGATAATGGCGGCACCGGTGGCGCTGTCGGCGGCTGTGAGGATACGCAGATCGCGCAGGTCGGCTCCGGCTGCCCAGAGGAATGTCGCCGCCGTCAGGTCGGCAACATCGGAGCGTGCAAGCGGCACCGTGAACCAGAATGTCGAGCCCTGACCTTCTATGCTGTCCACTCCGATCTCACCGCGTAAAAGTTCGACCAGATGCCGGCAAATTGACAGACCGAGACCGGTGCCGCCGAACTTGCGCGTGGTCGAGCCGTCCGCCTGAACGAAAGGCTGAAACAGGCGCTTGCGCGCCGCCTCTGAAAGCCCGATTCCCGTATCGCTTACCACGAAGCGCAGCTGGGCGCCATCGCCTTCGGTCGGTTGCCAGTGCGCCTCCAGCACCACCTCGCCGTTTTCCGTGAACTTGACGGCGTTGCTGGCCAGGTTGAGGAGAATCTGCCGCAAGCGAACCGGATCACCCTTCAACAACGGCGGTGTTCGCGGGTCTACATACGTCAGAAGCGAAAGCTTCTTTTCGCGAGCGGTGGCGGCTACCAGTTCGGCGCAGCCCTCTACCAGTGATAATGGTGAGAAGTCGATGACCTCGACCTCGATTTTGCCGGCCTCCATTTTCGAGAAATCGAGGATGTCATTGATAATCGTCAGCAAGGACTGTGCCGAGTCCTTGATTGCTTTGGCAAAACCCCCTTGTTCTTCGGACAGCTCACTATCGAGCAAAAGCTCCGTCATGCCAATCACGCCTGTGATCGGCGTGCGCACCTCGTGGCTGATGTTTGCCACAAATTCAGATTTCAGTTTGGAGGCCTCGAGAGCTTGATCTCGCGAGACCTCTAGCTTGTGCGTCAGCGACTCCAGCTCCCGGTTTATTGATGCCAGCTCGGTGACTCGAATCTCCAGGTCCTCATTGAGCCTGCTTATTCGTTCCTGGGCCTCGAGCTGTCCGGTGATGTCGCGAGAGACACCGACCGAGCGGACTACCTTGCCGTCGGCACCAAACACCGGCGACTTGATGGTGTGGAATTGAACGACCTTGCCGTCATGACGAGTGACCGGCTCCTGCGGGATATTGAGCGTCTGGCCTGTCTCGAAGACATAGGCATCGTCGGCCAGATACTGCTGCGTGTATCCCGGCTCGTTGAATGGTGCATCGATGATCCCGCGCAGCTCATCCATCGACATTCCGTAAAAATCTCGGAATGCATGATTGGCGTAGACAATTCGCGAGTGAGGATCCTTGGAGAGAATCAAGTCGGAGACAGCATCGAGGATCTGCGTGTGCATGCGCTCGCTTTCCATTAGCTCTTCTTCGGCTTGCTTGCGAGCGGTGATGTCGTGGCCGATTGCGTAGTAAATGCCCTTTTCGGGAAAGGGTCGCGAGCTCCACAAGAGCCACTTGTAGGAGCCGTCTTTGCACAGGCAGCGTATCTCGAAACTCTGAACTTCCTGACCTTGCTGCAACTTCTCCATCTCGCGGCCGACTCGCTCCAGGTCGTCCGCATGTGCGAATCTCGACTGGTGACTGCCTTCGAATTCATCAGGAGAAAACCCGAGCACTCTTTCAAACGCCTGGTTAACCCGCAGAATTGTGCCGTCCAGCGTGCCGATGCAAAACAAGTCGACAGAAAGGCTGAAGAAGATGTGGGCATCTTCCAGCTCGCGAGTGCGTTCCGCCACCTTGCGCTCGAGCTGTTTTCGTGACTGGCTGAGCTCCTGCTGCCATCGCTTTTGTTCGAAGACAATACTCAGGTGCTTGCCAAGCTTGTCGACGGCATCGAGAAAATAGACGTCCGGTGATTGATTCTCGCGCGTGAAAAACTCGAGTATGGCATAGCATTTCTCCCCGTGCTTGACCGGAAAGCCGAATGCGGCCTTAAGCCCATCGGCCATGGCATACTCGACGCGCGGGAAGTTGGTTTCCTCGGAGATCTGGTAGATCCCTTCCGGGCGCCCGGATTCCCAGATTCGGCCGGGAAGACCCTGGCCTTTTTTGAAGCGGGCTTCCAGGCTGGCCTGTCGGAAATTGGGGACGGCGATGCGCGCATAGTAGGCCGGCGACGAGCAGACCAGCTCCTGGTCGTCTGCGGAGAAAAACCACGCCTGCCCTACCTCCCAGCCGCGCAGTCTACAGATGGTCTCCAGGGACTGTTTTGCGCAACTTTCGACATCGGGGGCCTCGCTGGCGGCAGCCGTCACCTCGACCAGGAGCTTGAGGGCGCTTTCGGCCTGCATGCGTTCGTTTATGTCGCTCATGAGCTTGGAAAGCTGACTCTTCAAGTCATCCAGCTCCTGGCGCTCCTGCTGCTTGGCTTCTTGCGACTCGTCCATTCACCCTATCGACCGCTAGCTCTGATCCCGTCATATTTTTACCCGGCGGCGTGAATTCTGCGCTAACTGCCGGTGAAACTACTTGCCAGC
>Ga0066388_100001151_pt1 | contig 14420 bp, 13 predicted proteins | sample PanSoiMetaGPlot6_FD_64539 | JGI IMG/M metagenome (GOLD analysis project Ga0066388, IMG submission 64539) | Tropical forest soil microbial communities from Panama analyzed to predict greenhouse gas emissions - Panama Soil - Plot 6 (Hybrid Assembly) | ecosystem: Environmental > Terrestrial >... | reverse complement strand
TTCGACTCCGTTTCATCAAAAGGCGACATTATTGACGGCCCCTTCTAGCCGCTTGCATGCCATTGAAACCTTCGTCGAAGGTCTGAGCCACTGGAAAAACTTGTCCCACAATCTCGTAGAGGCGCTCCGACCGGGAGTCCGCCAACTTTACGAGGACTTGAAGCTCCACTGGTCCCCTGATTCGAATTACGAGATTGAGCAGCATACAAAGAAAGACGAACGAAGCGTACGCAAGCGTGATTCGCAACTCTACGAATAAGTCCAAATGAGTACTCGTCCTTGCTGCGACGCGGTGAGCGTTCATCAGCGCGAAAGCTTCCGTTTTTGCGGCGTGCACCCAGGCGAGCGCGAGAGTTTTCCTTGCTCTGAGAAATTCACGCTCAATCTTTCTTGATCCGACACTGGCGACATATCTCCAATCTTCACTCCCAAATAATTGCGACGACAATTCAGTATCCGACTGACCACTGAAGGATGTCGATCCCGTTCTACAAAAGGGATTAGAGAATTCATCCTCCGCCCGGCCGTCCAAAATTATCCGCAGAAGGCAGCCAGCAAGAAGCAGGCCTCCCGCGAGATATAAAGCGATACCACTCATGCGCGAATTCCTTTATTCACGCGAGATCTTAACTCGCCTAGACGAATCCGCGTCGAACTTGCAAGCCGCTCGTAATCCTCTTCAATCGTCAAAGCAATCTTGGGTGGTTGCATTGGCACGTAACTCCACACGCCGGCGCTCCATACTGTCAGCACTACGATATAGAGAGACGGCTGGAGTACCTGCCAGGTAAGCTGAAAACGCTCTCCTATTTGTCCTCGCATCGCAAGATTGACAACACTCGTGGCCAGGAAAATTCCGTAGCCGAAGACGAGGGCGCGCAGATTCCGGCCCAGCGACAACTTGTAGAATGTGAACACTGCAACAAGCGCAGCCAGACATACGGCTTGCACAAGGCGTAAATCCCTTTCTATATCCAGTGTCGTCAAAATCGCGCCATTTGCGGTCCAGAATCCATGATTCAATCCAGCCTTAATCAGCAGCAAAATGACCATGATTCCGAGGACGCTCCGCCCGATGCGCCTTGCACCGGGAAAAGGAGATAGAGCGCCGCGATAAATCTCCCAAATCACGCCGCAGCCAAATAACAGCCCCAGAAATTCGGTTGACCAGTAGACCTGCGGATAGACCTCGCGATGCTCCGCATAAACGAACATCCGAACCGCATCCTGCGCGAGCACGAAGCTAATGTAGCTATAAAAGTAGGGGTAATGTCGTATCAGGCCGTGAACGAAGAAACGGACGACGAGCAACGCTTCCAGAGCAACAGCAACAATCCAAATAGCTTGCGAAAGCATAATAAGGCTGGCCGCATCGTAACACACTTAATGCGCGCGGGGAGACGGAACCCTTTTTTCCGTCTCCCCGAGAGCGATAACAAAGCCGTCGCGGGTTTACGCGATTGACCACGGGATCGGCGGCGGTGGCGGTGCACCTCCATCCGAAATCAAAACATTCTGCGTCGTCGGAACCGGAATGGGCGGCGGCGGTGGCGCACCTCCGTCAGCTCGATTTGTGGCGGCCTGCGAGCAAAGACTTGCGCCGACACCCAAGAGTCCCATCCCCAGAACAAAAACTGCGATCAGTCCACTCTTCTTTAGGATTTTCATTTCTCCTCCATCGCAAAAATTTGAATATCACCGGTGCTGGACGGCACTTTCACACGGTGGAAAGGCTAGTCGGGAACCAATAGGCCCGAAGGATTTCCTGATTTTTGCTTAGGATTCCGATCAGAAATCGGAAGTCAATCCGTAGGTGTGCCACAGTGTAGGTCGCTCGGCGCGACGGGTAGGCCGTCCATTCAAAGTTCGTTCTTGAACTAAATCGTTCAAGTCGGAACGTTTATTTTTCGCGTTGCATTTTTCTTTGTGAATGACGATAGAAAATTCCGTCCCACGTGGTAAATGGTTTAAAGGCTATGCGTAGCCTCCGAAATCCTTGTAGACCACCCTCCGCGGTTGTTATCCCAATCAGACTCGGCCATTAGCAGACTTCCCGCGCCTGTACCGTTCGGGCTTCCTCTTGACGCTCAGGGCAGCGAAAAAACCGAAATCGCTCTTGTTATCTGTTATGCTGGCGCAAGCCCAGCCGGAAAGAATTGGCCTTTGGCACTATGTTGCCGACGAAAAAGTTGCAGATCCTTCTGGTCGATGCTGATCTCCCAACAAGGCATCTTGCCCGTAACCAGATAAGAAAGCGCGCGGCCTGGACAGTAGTCGGAGAAGCGGGTACGGCAATAGAAGCCTTCGAGCAGGCTCGTGGTCGCCGCCCAGATTTGATCGTCCTTGATCACGCGCTCGCGGCCGAAGCAAGAATCCCCCTAATCCCCCGACTCATGGTGGCGGCTCCCAAGGCGAAACTCGTGGTGTTGATTTCGAATCCTTCAGAAGAGGCGATTCGAGAAGACCTGCGCGCCGGTGCAATGGGTTTCCTCTTGAAATCGGAATGTAAGAATAGGTTGGGAGACGCCATCAAACAGGCTGCTTCTGGACAACGATTCTTTAGCGGACAAATCGCTAGGATTATTCTGAGGAGATTTCTTTATCCCTCGACAAGCGCGGAGACGTTACGAAGTGGTTGGGACTGTCTTACTCCTCGCGAGTTGGAGATTATTCGTCTTATCACCCTCGGCAACGGCAACAAACAAGTGGCGGCCCGGCTTGGGATTGCCGTCCGAACTGCAGAGACTCACCGCGCCAACGTCATGCGCAAACTCAACCTCCATAACCTCGCCGAAGTCGTCCATTACGCTCTGGTTCGCGGCCTGGTCGAAATCGATGCTGCAACCTTAAATTCCGAATGACACTCTACGAACGCGGAACTGCGATACCCCTTTTGCACAAGTGATTCGCTTTCGGCGGGTTCCTTCAAGCAAATACGCTTACTCATACGCGAGCACTACGTAGTTTTGCGTATTGTCGGCCCGGCACTGCTGCTGGTTTTCTACACTTGCAGCCAAAAAACGTCGGTCGCAAACACTGCGATTCAAAGCAGTTAGGTTCTTGCCTGTCTGCTCATTACTAAAGCTTGCGTCGACGCTATGGTGGGGTCTTATGCGCGCAGCGAAACGGACTGCGTTCTTCCTTGGGCACTTAGCCTTACGACAATCGTGTGCAATGCCCGAGGTATTCGCCAAATTCATCCACTGCTTCTGGCTTGGCGAATCGGCATGTCGAACTCGTAATGCTGCAGACGATCTATGAGGGAGAACACACAGCAAGCCTCGGCGGACGCATCCGCGCCGACTATGGAAACGTCAGCGGAACGCCTCAAAAAGATAGAGCGCAGAGAGTGGCTGCTTTGGGCCGCCGCGGTCACGATCACTTTGCTCCTGACCGCGGGCATCGGTTCTTTTCTCTTGCCTATTCTCCAGACTTCGAGCGATGCCGTTTTTTCGCTAACCCTCAGTCAGGAAATCACCGGGCTTTTCGGTGTCGTGCTCCTGTTCGATTTATACACCGTCTATCAACAACTCCAGATTCACAGAATGAGGCGGCGATTGACAGAAAGCGAAGAGGTCTTTCGCCTAATCAGCGAAAACGCTGCTGACATGATTTCGGTGGTCGATGCCGAAGGCCGCCGCCTCTACACCAGCTCGTCCTATCAACGCGCACTTGGGTACTCAGCGGAAGAACTCAGAGACAGTTCCGCTTTTTCCCAGATACATCCGGAGGACTTAGCGCGCGTACAAGGCGCGGCAGAAGAAACACGGAGTACGGGGCGTGGGAACATGATCGAGTACCGCATGCGCCACAAAAATGGCTCGTGGCGAGTGATTGAATCGACAGCCAGCCTAATTCCTTCGCCCAAAGGTTCATCCGAGAAGCTGGTAATTATCAACCGCGACGTGACGGATAGGCGAGACGCCGTGGAAGCTCTTCGCCGTTCCGAAGCAAGTTTCCGTTCGGTGGTTGAACATGCACCGTTCGGGATCTGCCGAGTCGACCGGGAAGGAATCCTGCTCGAAGCGAATCCTGCTCTACATCGGATGCTCGGGTACCAAGAACCGGGAGTTCTTCGGAGGACAAGTCTGCCGAACGGTCTCTTCCTTGATCAGCGTGATTTCCTCCGGCTCTGTGAGGTTGTCGAAGCCAGTGAATATTTCCACGACATCGAACTGACGTGGCGAAGGGTCGATGGATCTCACCTGACGGCTAGATGCAGTGGACGCCGCATTACCGAGAACAATGGGCTTGAAGGTTACATGGAGCTGTTCTCGCAGGACGTCACCGAGAGAATGATTCTCGAGCGGCAACTTCGCATGGCCGGGAAGATGGAGGCGATAGGGCGTCTCTCCGGCGGCATCGCTCACGATTTCAACAATCTACTGGGAGTCATCATCGGTTACAGCAAGCTGATCCGGCAACGTGCTGACCCTACCCAGACTTCATTAACCGAATTTGCCGAAGAAGTTGAAAAGGCTGGGCAACGTGCGGCCGCTCTGACTCGTCAGCTTCTTGCGTTCAGTCGCCAGCAAATACTGACTCCAACCGTTCTCGATTTGAATGCCCTCGTGACGGATATGCAAAAAATGCTGCCCCGCCTCCTCGGCGAGGATGTGACTGTCGACATTGACCTAGAGCCTGATCTCGGAACGGTAAAGGCAGACCGCAGCCAGTTAGAGCAAGTGATTATGAACCTTGCGGTCAACGCCCGGGACGCCATGCCTTCAGGCGGGAACATCCGGGTGAAGACTGCCAATGTCGAGCTTGACGAGGGGTATGCCAGACATCATGCGGGCGCAAAGGTCGGTCGACACGTCTTGCTTTCCGTTTCTGATACAGGGACGGGCATGAGTCCGGAAACGGTCACGCACATTTTCGAGCCTTTCTTCACAACGAAGGAACTGGGTAAGGGAACGGGACTCGGGCTTGCCACCGTCTACGGAATTGTAAAGCAAAGCGGTGGCTATATTTGGGTGGAGAGCGAACTCGGAAAAGGTTCCTCCTTCAGGATTTTTCTGCCGCGACTGTCCGAGATGCCGACTACTGCAGCTGTCTCCCAGCCGACCTCAACTGCATCGGGCCACGAAACAATTCTGTTGGTTGAAGATGCCGAGCCGCTTCGCAAATTGGCGCTTCGCTTTCTTGAAAACCATGGCTACAGAGTGTTCCAAGCCCAAAACGGCGAAGAAGCCCTCATGGTCGCCCGAGGCTCGCACGAACCGATTCACTTGGTGCTCACCGACGTAGTGATGCCTGGCATGAACGGAAGAGTGCTGGCCGAAAAACTCCTTCCGCGCTATCCGGGAATGAAAGTTCTGTACATGTCGGGCTATACGGACGCCTTTATCGCCGGTCACGGCGTCTTGGAGCAAGGAACGGCCTTGATTCATAAACCGTTCTCCGAGGAATTGCTCATTGCCAAAGTGCGAGAAGTTCTCGACGCGGGTAATGAGACTCAACAGAAGGAGTCCCGTCGAGATGCGCAAACTGTTTTGACCCAAGGAAAGGAACTTTGAGGACATGCCCAAACTTCTAGTCGTGGATGATGACGACGCGGTGCGGCGCTTTATGCGCGCGAGCTTGAGTCACCAGCATGAAATTGTAGACACCGCTGTGCCTGACGAAGCCCTAGCCCTGGCCCTCGAGCACAAACCGGACGCCATTTTGCTCGATCTGAGAATGCCGCGATATTCCGGATACGAACTTTGCCACACGCTCTCATCGCTCAGCACGACTCAATTGATTCCGGTGATCATCGTCAGTGGCGAAGCCGGAGAGAAAACCAAACAGCTCTGCAAAGAACTTGGGGCCGTTGCCTACTTCGAAAAGCCTGTCGAAGTCGATCAGCTACTTTCGTTCCTGGACAGTACATTGAGGAAGCGACGCGTCGAGCGCCGCAGCGAAGTTCGTGTCCGGTTGAACGTGGCGCTGACTCTTTCTCCTGAAGCAAATCCGCAAGAAGCCGTGGTAACGACAACGGAAAACTTGGCGCTAAACAGCTTCCTATGCTCAACGTCGGCTCACTTTGATGTCGGCGCTGTTGTGCTCGTTCGTGCCGTCGGTCCCAGTGGGGAAGTCGTCGGTACTGCAAGAGTCGTGCGGTCCGAAACGCGGCAGGCTTCGCTGACTCGATATGCGTTTCGATTCGTGGAAAAGACGGGGGCTTGGATTCTTAATTGATTGATGGTTATTGGCAGCGATCCAGGCTTGCGTTTGCCGCCGAAAGGAGATGCGAAAGATGCGTGCAATTGCCAAAAGAGAAATTCCCGAACTAGGGGTTGTAGTGAGATCGCTTAATGATCAGGGCATCCCATATCAGGGCCCGTTCCGAACTTCCAAAGGCCGCATGGTTCTCCGCCTGAAAGACCAGATTGTCCTCGGCTCAGAATTGACGACTCTTCTCGCGGCAGGTGAACTAAACCCCGGCGGCATTTCGATGTTACTGCGCCGCTTGCGGGAGGAGTGAACGCTGTATTCACGCGCTTTCGAATATGAGCCAAGCCCTCAACGGCCGGATGATAGGCGGTTTTCTCGTGGCGATTTCAGCCGTCGCGCTTGGCGGGATTCTGCTGCATCGTTCATCTACCGGTTTCGAGCAAACCCAACAACAAATGGCTCGCGCCAGAGACTTCTTGAACGAGATTCGTAGCTTCTCCGCGACCATCGAACGCGCCGAGAGCGCTCAACGCGGATACCTGCTTACGGGCGATGATCCCTATTTGGTTGAATTTCGGGTTGCTCGTCATGATGCCGAATCGTTGCTCGAAAACTTGGAAACCATGGCTCGAATCGATGAGCGCCAAGCCGCTTCAGTACTGCAGCTCCGAGATCTTATGCAGCAAAAACTTGAAGAATTGGAGAAAGGCGTCGCGTTACGCAGAACAAGTGGTCTCTCGGCGGCACAGAAATCTCTGCGGGATGACTCCAGTGTCCGCCGGATAGATACGGAAGTAAGCAACACGCTTAGAAGTTTGGAGAGACGTCAGACCGACCTCATGCAATCCGTGAATGCGCAATATTCGGCCAGTGTCGCCCGAAGCGGTACACTTATGGTTGCAGCCTTCGTCGTACAGTCCATTTTGCTCCTATCTCTCCTTTTGCAGGCATACCGGCACGACGCCGCTCGTTCGAACCTTGCACTTGAACAGCTTCTCGGTAATGTTCGCTTGCAGGCCATCTTGAGCACGATCGGCGAAGGAATCTATCAATTCGACCGCCAAGAGAAACTCGTCCACCTAAACCAAATTGGCGAACAAATCTTGGGCTACGCATCTGACGAGTTACGCGACAAGCCCATTCACAAAATCATTCACTCTTCCAATCCCGATGGTATCGAGCCACGAGAATCTGCCCAGCGACTCACTGAGGTCGTCACACAAGGCGCACCGTATCAATGCTCCCTTGACTGGTTCCGACGGAAAGATGGTTCCTTCGTCACAGTCGAATACAATTGCAAACCTCTCATTCTTTCCAACCGCATCGAGGGAGCTGTTCTTTCCTTCCGTGACATTACACACCGCATTGCGGTGGAGCAGGCGCTACGAGTTAGCGAGCAGCGTTACCGGAACTTGGTTGATAAGAGCCGTGGACTGATCTGCACTCATGATCTGACCGGCAAACTGATCTCGGTCAACGAAGCTGCGGCCGAGCTTCTAGGTGTTACAACCGAGGAGATTGTCGGGAAAAATCTGCTCGACTTCTTGGCCCCGGGATTTGAGCGCGACTTCCAATCTTATTTGAGCAAGATTGCAGAGTGGGGCGTCCATCGTGGACTCATGCGGGTGGTGAACAAGCAAGGTGAGGAGTTGGTGTGGTCCTATTCCAACAAGCTTGTAAATGAACAAGGCCAGGCCCCTTATGTCTTGGGACACGCACATGATGTGACTTTCCAGATGGAAGTTGAGCGAGAACTTCGAGAAACCAAGGAGAAACTTCGCGTCTCGCTCGAGAACGAGAAAAACCTGTCACGGATCGATTTCCTGACGAAAATCCCGAACCGCCGCGCATTTTATGAAGCTACCGAACTGGAGTTACAACGGGCGCAACGCTACAACCGACCAATCACAACCGTGTACATCGATGTGGACAATTTCAAACATGTGAATGACACACTTGGCCACGAAACTGGCGACAAGTTGCTTCAAAAGGTGGCGGAAACACTTCGGGCCAAAACGCGCGAATGCAATGTCGTTGCGCGCTTTGGAGGCGACGAATTTGGAATTCTTCTTGGCGAGACCGGAAATGAAGGCGGTTTGGCCGCAGCGCGGAATTTGCGGAACGCATTGGCTAGACTCGTCGCAGAGAACCAGTGGTCAGTCTCCTTCAGTATTGGCGTCGCCACATTCCTGAACGCCGAGCAGTCAGTCGAAGAAATGATCGCCACCGCTGACGAACTAATGTATGAGGTGAAAAAAGCCGGTAAGGATTCGATCGCCTCCCGAATCGTCACCCGCAGCCAAACTCCAGAAATCTCAATTCATCCCGTCGGGGAAGAAGGTCCGAGATGAACATCGAGGGGCTCTCCGCGTCCGCTACCGACTCCCACCGGCCGCACGACGCAATCGAATCCGTGTCACCAAGAGTTCTTATTGTCGACGACGACCCCTCATTCCGGCGATTGCTTGAATTCATTCTCACAGATGCAAAGATCGAAAATCAGTCTGTGGCCGATGGCGACGAAGCCCTCAAAAAGTTGGCAAGGGAACGGTTCTCGGTTGTTCTCTGCGATCTAAACATGCCTCACATGTCGGGCCGGGAACTCCTGCGCGCCGTCCGCGAAGCATATCCACACACGGCCTTTTTCATCGTCACAGGTCAAGGAGAGGTCGATGTTGCCGTAGAGTTGATGCGGTTGGGGGCGGATGATTACCTCGTTAAGCCTTTCGAACCGGCCGTTGTCCTCGCGAGCGTTGAGCGTGGACTGAGAAAAAAACAACTCGAGATGGAATTGCAAAACTATCGTTCCCAGCTCGAGCAAATGGTCTTAGAGCGAACGGAACAGTTGCGGGCCGCGCTCGCACGGATCGAACAAAGCTACGACGAAACTCTCGAAGCCCTTGGTTCGGCTATCGACCTCCGAGACAATGAAACAGCGGGCCACTCTCGAAGGGTCTGCCTGTATTCCTTCGAAATCGCCAAAGTCTATGGTTGCAATTCAGAGGATTTCGTAACTCTCGGAAGAGGCGCGTGGCTTCACGACATTGGAAAACTCGCTGTACCTGACTCCATTCTGCTGAAACCGGGTCCGCTTACAGACGTCGAGTGGATCACCATGCAAAGTCATGTCTCAATTGGATACGAACTCGTCAGCAAAATCTCCTTCTTGTCCGAAGCCGCAGAGATTGTGCTCCATCACCATGAGCGTTACGACGGTACTGGCTATCTTCAGAAACTCGCAGGCGAGAAAATACCGCTGACCGCGCGGATTTTCTCTATTGCCGATGCTCTTGACGCAATGACCTCGCCGCGGCCATATCAGGAACGCATGTCGTTTGAAGCCGCGAAATGCAAGATTAAATCAGGCGCCAATGCCCAGTTTGACCCCAAGATCGTTGATTCATTTCTTTCGATACCGGTATCCGTTTGGTTTGATCTCCGGGAACAGACTCTAAGACCACGCAATCTCCGCCACTCCCTAATTTTGAGAACCACACTGTGACGAACAGTGACAACTGCGGCAAACATCAGGTGACTCGATGGATGGTCATGGTCGGGATGATCGGGCCTCTGTTGCTGCTCTCTGTTTTCCCTGCTTGTGGACAGAACCAGACACCAGATTGGACGGTGCAGGTGCGCAAATACGCGGAGATCCGCGATTGGGAATCGGCGATGCGCCTGGTAGACGAGCAGGTAGCGCGCGCCCCAAATGATATGGATGTGCGCGCTTGGCGTGCGCGGGTCCTGGCGTGGTCCGGGCGTAATGCAGAAGCGGAAAAAGAATATCTGCAGATTCTGAAAGTCGCGCCAAGTGACCCCGACAATTGGATGGGGCTGGCGGGAGTTTATTTGCGCGAGGGAAGAATTCAAGAGGCGCAGCGTTCCATCGACACCGCTGTGGAATTGGATCCCAAACGCGCGGACCTGCATGCGGCTCGAGCGCGTGTGCTTCGCGCAGCCGGAAAACTTGATGATGCGCGATCGGAATTTCAGAAGGCTCTGAATCTGGACCCCACAAGCACTGAAGCGCGCGATGGGTTGAACTCTCTCCGGCGCGAACCGAAGCACGAACTTCGGTTTGGGCAGGACAACGACCTTCTGAGTTACACGCAGGACTATCACGAGGAGTGGGCGAGTCTGACCTCTCAGTGGAATTCGCAATGGGCCACGAGCGCCACTGGAAACTTTTATCAGCGGGCCGGAGCCGGAGCGGGCAAATTTGTAGGGAGCGTCACGCGACGGGAACCGAAGTGGGGCGCTTTGACCTTGGGAGGGGCCATTGGGCACGACAATGCTGTCATACCCCGAAACGAAGTTTTCTTTGACCTAGACCACTCTTGGAAGACAGGCGAAGCAAACGTAGTGCGCGCGATAGAAGTCCACTACGGACAGCATTGGTATTGGTATCAAGATGCACGGATTTTGGCGTTGAACGGCGGCGCAATCGCATATCTGCCGAAGGAGTGGACTTTTTCGCTGAACGCGACAGGCGCGCGCAGCGTTTTCACAGGAACGAGTGCAGAGTGGCGCCCTTCCGGCATTGCACGCCTTGGATTTCCCCTCGTGCAACGAGGTGAGAGACGGCTTTCCGGTGACTTTTTTTTTGCCGCCGGAACGGAAAACTTTGCAGTCGTCGATCAGATTGGGAGATTCGCCTCACAAACGTATGGCGGCGGCCTGAAATTTCAGATAAACGCCCGACAGGGTGTAACCGGATACGGAGGCTATCAGAAGCGGACTCAGAGCCGCAGCGATACGAATTTCGGATTGAGCTATGCGATCCATTTTTGAAAAATTGTGGAAACTTGGGCCGGCCGCGGTCGTTTTTAAGGCCATCGTGGCGGCCATTGTGGCCGACGCGCTGTTGCTCGCATTTATCTTTCTTCGCAGGGCATACCGGAAATGGTATTTCAGGAAGCGTGATGCACGCGTCTTCGAATTGCGACAGAGCTGGGAAGCGCTTATTTCAGGCGAGATTCCATACGAAAACTGGCGCAAGAAGTCATTCGACCGGCGGATTGTGGAGTCGATTGCACTGGACGAATTTGAAGCGGCCGGGCCGGAGCAATGCGCGCGTCTTTTGAAATTCCTACGCGCCAGCGGACTTATTGAGAAACGCATCTTCGAGGCGCGTCAACTGCGCGGATGGAGACGAATGCGCGCCCTCGTCGCGCTCGGCAGGACGCGTGCCCCGGAAGGAATTCCCGCGCTCGCGGAAGCCTTGCGAGACCGTAACCTCGAAATTCGACTCGCCGCGCTGCGTGGCCTCGGCCGAGCTGCAAGCCCTCAGGCGGCGGAAGAGATTCTGGCCTGGGTCTCGGAAAGAGGAATGACGGTGCCGGCGCTACCCCTGCAAGGGGCGTTGATTCAGTGCTGTGCTGAGCGACCACGGTTGCTTCTTCCGCTCGTGCAACATGCCGAAGGGCCTTTGCGGGAGGTTATGGGCCGGGTCCTCGGAGAAGTGGCGTCCCCCGCGCTGGGCCCGGATCTGCTGCAGTTCGTCGGAGACGAACGCGAGGAATTGCGGGCCGCCGCGGCACGAGCTGCGCCACAAGCAGACCCCAAACTGGCGTTTGATGCTCTGGGCGTGCTCGCGGAAGACACTGTATGGTTCGTGCGGTTGCGAGCGGTCATAAGCCTTGGCAAATTGGCCGATTTGAGGGGGGTTCCCATTTTGCTGAAAGGGTTGATGGATTCCAACCGATTAGTGCGCTTACGGGCGGCCGAAGCGCTCATTGCGCTCAACACGGGAATGGCCCCGATCTTTAAGCAAGTGGTAGAGACAAAGGACCGGTACGGATTGCACGCCTACGTGACAGCTTTGGAAAATGCGGCGTTGAAAGGGAAGTTAGAGGCAGATTTGCAAGCGAGCACAGAAGTCACTTCCGAAGAAAAACGGTTGCTCCAAGAGGTGCTGCTAACCGGAACGCTGCCTCAAGAGGATCTGAACCAAGTGGAAAGAGTCCTCGGCGGAGCTGGTCCCCAAACATGATTCCCGTCCTCGATTTTTCAAATCATCTGCTCTTTTGGTATTACTTGGCGAGCAATCTTGCTTATCTGGCGATGTTAATCATCGCCTTAAAAACGAGCGCTCTTCATCAAAGGCGCTTGCAAAGCCGTCGGCTTAACTGGCTAAAGGAAGCCCCCTTGGTACCGCCGATAACGATCATTGCGCCGGCGCACAACGAAGAGGCTTCTATTCGCGTTTCGATCCGCAGTCTTCTCGAGTTGGATTATCCGGAGGTCGAAGTCATTGTCGTAAACGATGGGTCGACAGACCGCACTTTCGAAGAGCTCCGCGAAGAGTTTCGCCTGCGCTCGGTCCGTGCAGTGTATGTCGCGGAGGTGAAAAGTGCGCCCGTACGCGGATTGTATCGAAGCGAGGCGGACTCGAAACTTATCGTCATTGACAAAGAACCAGGCGGCAGCAAAGCGGACGCGATCAATGCTGGTCTAAATGCGGCTACGTCGCCGTACGTCTGCGTCGTAGATGCCGACTCCGTCCTCGAGCACGACGCGCTGATGCGGATTATGGTGCCGGTCCTAGATGACCCACAGCGCGTCGTGGCGGTGGGAGGGATCGTTCGAGTGCTGAACGGCTCGGAAATTGAACGCGGACAATTGCGTCGTGTGCGCTTGCCACAGAAGAGCATCGAAGCAATCCAGGTCATTGAATACCTCCGCGCGTTTTTGATTGGCCGGGAAGCCTGGGCGCAAGGAAACATGCTGATGATCATTGCCGGTGCGTTTGGCCTGTTTCGAACCGACCTGGTCCGGGCGGTTGGCGGCTACCGATCACGGTCGATTGGTGAGGACTTAGACCTAGTTGCGCGCCTTCACAGGCACTTGCGGGAAAAAGGAGCCGACTATCACATCCGTTTTGTGCCAGATCCGATGTGCTGGACAGAAGTTCCCTCGGATCTGAAATCGTTAGGCAGGCAGCGGGCACGATGGCAGAAAGGCTTGCTGGACGTGCTCTGGCCCAATCGAGACATGCTCTTTCGGCCTCGCTACGGCAGGATTGGCTGGTTTGCCCTTCCGTACCTATGGTTGTTTGAGCTTTTTGCGCCAGTGGTCGAAATCGCCGGAATTGCAACAATCATTCTGGCTGCTTGCCTCGGCGTGCTGAGCCGCGAATTCTTTCTCCAGTTCTTGATATTCGGTTATGCTTTCGCGACCGTAATTTCCATCGGTTCCGTCCTCCAAGAAGAGGTCACCTACAAGCGATACAACGATTGGAAAGATGTGGTTCGGTTGGTTAGTTACTGCTTCTTCGAACATTTCCCCTACAGGCAATTGCATATGGTTTGGCGGTTGCAGGGCCTCTGGCAGTACCTGCGCGGCGACTACGAATGGAAAGCATTGAAACGCAAGGGCCTGGCCTCCGCCAAGGTTCAATAAGGGTTTCGATTGCAAATTCTTGGCGTATGCGATCTCAGGACTTGGGATTTGCTGATTTGGCAGTCACTGGAAGCGTGGAGTTTGGCGGATTGCACATCGGTGCACAACTTGCGAAGTTGCTGCAACAGGTGAAACTGTGACGAGCGTCACCGTAGATGTCGAGCTCCCAGTTCGCCCCCGCTGTACGCATTTCGTCTCGAAAAACAGCGACTTGATCGAAAGGTGCGAGGGGATCCGCATCCCCATGAAGCACGAGGATTTTGGCTTAGATTGTGTTTCGCTGCGCTGGGATGGGACTGTTCAAAAGCCCGTGAAAGGAAACGACACCACGCAACGGTTCGCCGGCGCGAGCTAATTCGAGAACACCGCATCCTCCAATGCAGTAGCCGATGGCCGCGGTACTTTTTGGATCACATTCAGGGCGACTTTGGAATGCTTGGGAACCGGCACATAGCCGTCGGCGAAAACTCTGCCTATCGTTGAGAAATGGACCAACGACATCCATCGGCGATTGGGGCGGAGCCGGCCGAACACCGGCTCCGAACAGATCGATAACGAATGCGGCATAGCCGAGTTCGGCTAATCGGTTTGCGCGTGTGCAAATCGATTGGTTGACGTTGAGCCAGCTGGGCACTAGGAGGACGCCGGGCAAGCCGTGGGCCGCATCCGGCGCTGCGAGGTAGGCTTCAAGTGGTTCCTGCCCGTCGGTGTTAGCCTAATCTGGTTTTTCGCTCGCGAAAGTGGACTGCACCCTTGAAATGAGACAGCCGGGATGGGCACACTTTGCAGGGGAAGGACTGCAAAGTGAAGCGGAAGCGATACTCTCGGAAGTTTCAGCGCATGGCCGTTGAGCGCATGCG
>Ga0066388_100001150_pt1 | contig 14424 bp, 15 predicted proteins | sample PanSoiMetaGPlot6_FD_64539 | JGI IMG/M metagenome (GOLD analysis project Ga0066388, IMG submission 64539) | Tropical forest soil microbial communities from Panama analyzed to predict greenhouse gas emissions - Panama Soil - Plot 6 (Hybrid Assembly) | ecosystem: Environmental > Terrestrial >... | reverse complement strand
GTGAATCCGGCGTTCACGATCGCGTCCATCGACATCATTGATCCGCCTCCGCCAGCGCCGTGAAAACCCACGAGACCTTTGGAGTCTTTCGGCGCCGCTGTGGCCAACTGAGCAAAATAAAACGTGCCGCGATGATCATTTAGTTCGACGGCGTAGGCGAGGCGCTCGAGCGCGGTTGGCGGATGATCGAACTCGCGCGCGATCTCGATTTTCAATTCGGGATGCCGGCTGACCGCGTAATCATCAATCGTGATTCGACAATCTGCGGCAACGAACTCGCCGCTCTTGGTTAGAACCAACGGATTGATTTCGAGCGATCGGGCTTCAACGCTCCGCGCCGCGGCAAATAATTTGCGAATCGATTCGGCGAGTTCTTTCGCCTGGTTTTTTGAGAGGCCGCTCGCCGCGACCGCCTCATTGAGTGCCGAATCAGCTGGTCCGGTTTTGACGTCACAGGAAATTCTGCTTGTCGACGTGGCGCGCTCTTCGATTCCAGTTCCCCCGCCGGCCGCGAAAATGATCACCGGCGCACGGGCCGCGTCATCGATCGCGAGTGAAAGAAAAAATTCGCGTTCGATGTCGATCTTCTCTTCAACCAGGACCGCTTCGACTGGAAACTGTCCTACTTTCATCGCTAGCATCCGCGCTGTGTGACCGCGAGCGTCAGCCGGTGTTTTGGCAAAGGCCACGCCGCCGATCCCAGCGCGGCCGGTGGTCCAGGCTTGAATCTTAATCACGACTGAACCGCCAAGTTCTTTGGCCACAGCAACGGCATCATCCGGATTCGAGGCAGCGCGCCCGCGTGGAATTTTGAATCCGCTAGCGGCCAGGATCGCTTTGCCTTGATACTCGTGAAGTCGCGCCATGAGTTCGTGCGTGAGCCTAGCGAGATTTTCGGGTAGCGCACGCATCTCGCGTGTTGATACTGTCGATCGCGTAGACGCGAATGACCTCGCTCGATTATTACGGGATTGAAGAACTTCTGACCGACGATGAGCGCGCGGCGCGTGACAAGGCGCGCCGTTTCGTTCAGGAGGAAGCGATGCCGGAAATCGTGCCGTGTCATCGCGCGGGAAAATTTCCGGAAAAGCTGATCCTGCGAATGGGAGAGCTCGGTTTTTTTGCTCCGTATTTGAAAGAGCGAGGCTCCGCAGCCATTAGTTATACAGCCTTCGGACTCATGATGCAGGAGCTCGAACGTGGCGATTCGGGATTGCGCTCGCTCGCTTCGGTTCAAGGCGCGCTCGCCAGTTACGCGATCCATTCCTTCGGAACACCGGAACAACATTCGCGGTGGCTTCCAGATTTATTGTCTGGTAAACGCATCGGTTGTTTTGCACTGACTGAGCATGGTCATGGCTCGGATCCGGCCGGAATGGAGACGCGCGCGAAACGGGACGGCGATCACTATGTCTTGAATGGCAGCAAATGTTGGATCGGCAATGCATCGATCGCTGACGTGAAAGTTGTTTGGGCGAAAGACGACGATGGGAAAGTCGGCGGATTTGTTGTCGAGAAGGACGCGCCCGGGTTTCGCGCCCAAGACATCGAGGGAAAGTTCAGCCTGCGCATGTCGCGCACGTCAGAATGCTGGTTCGAGAACTGCCGCATTCCGATTGCGAATCGTCTGCCGAACGCGAAAGGACTACGCGCGCCGCTTTCGTGTTTGTCCCAGGCGCGCACGAGCATTGCGTGGGGCGTGATTGGCGCGGCAATCGATTGTTACGAAACCGCGCTCGCTTATGCGAAATCACGAAAGCAATTCGATCGGCCGATCGCCGGTTTCCAACTGGTGCAGGAAAAACTGGTTTGGATGGTGAGCGAAATTACGAAAGCGCAAGTGCTCGCGTTGCGTCTTACGCGAATGATGGAAACGGGAAAGGCGCGCCCCGAACAAATTTCGTTGGCCAAACGCAATAACTCCTGGATGGCGCTCGAATGCGCGCGGAAAGCGCGCGACATTTTGGGCGCGGTCGGAATCACCGATCGCTATTCGCCGATTCGTCACTTGATGAATCTCGAGACCGTCTGCACCTACGAAGGCACACACGATATTCACATGCTGGCGATCGGCCGTGACGTGACCGGAATCAGCGCGTTCGGCGATTGAGTCGCGCATGACAGCGCGCGGAGATTGGCTAAACTAATTCTATGAGCGAGCCAGTATTTATTCTCGGCGGTGCGCGCACCGATTTTAAGCGCAACCTGAAAAAGGAAGGCAAAACCATCCGGCATTTGATCACTGAGGCAGGCAAGAAAGCGCTCGACGACGCCAAGATCGACGCAGGCGAGATTCAAGCGGGCGCGGTCGGCAATTTCAACGCCGGTCAATTCACCAGACAATTGCAGCTTGGCGCGTTTATTCCGGAGATCGATCCGAAATTGCGCGGCATTCCGACGATGCATACCGAAGCGGCCTGCGCATCGGGCGCGCTCTCGGTGCTACTCGGCGCGGAATGGATCATGGGCGGTCTTTATGACGCGGTCTTGGTCGTTGGGGCAGAACAGCAGAAGACGATGTCGTCACTTGACGGCTCGGACGTTCTTGGCGCGGCGGCTGATTATCACAACGAGAAACCGGAGTACGGTGATTTCATGTTCCCGAAATTGTTCGGGAAAATCGCGCAGATCTACATCGACAAATACGGCGCCAAGGAATCCGATCTCGCGACCGTTGCCTGGAAAAATTACGCGCAGGCAAAATTGAATCCGCTCGCGCAAATGCGCGATGCCGATCTCACGCTCGATTGCGCGTCGCAGGTTTCGGACAAAAATCCGAGCGTCGCGCCACCGTTGAAAGTTTCAGATTGCTCGCAAATCACTGACGGCGCGGCGGCCCTCGTTCTCGTTTCCGGGAAATACTTGGAGAAGATCGGGCGCGACAAAAAGACAACGCCGCGACTGCTCGGGTTCGGCCATGCGACCGATTATTTGCCGCTCGATAAAAAAGACGCGCCGACATTTTCGATCGCACGCAAAGCAGCTGAGCGCGCGTTCGGGATGGCGAACTTGAAACCGCGCGACATCAACGGGGCCGACGTGCACGATTGTTTCTCCGTTACCGAAATCGTGGTCTACGAAATTCTCGGACTTGCTGAGCCCGGTAAGGGTGCGGAGCTGGCCAAAAGCGGCGCAACTGCGCTGCCGCAAGTGCGGAATGAAAAGATGAAAGGCAAGTTCGCTTTCGAGCTTCCGGTGAATCCCGGCGGCGGGTTAATCGGCGACGGTCATCCCGTAGGGGCGACCGGCGTGCGACAGGTCGTCGAAGCTTATCAGCATCTAACCGAGCAAGCGGGTCAGCGGCAAATTCCAAACGCAAAACGTTATCTGACCTTCAACATGGGCGGCAGTCTGACGACCAGTGTCGCGATGTTGTGGGGGCGCGATTAGGAAGCGCTCTCGCGAAGCTGCGCGATTCGAGCCCGGACGCTTTCGCAGCGTTTGCGTTCCCGTGCGGCGTCGGGCTCCGGCAAACACTGCGCCTCATAGGGCGGGCGCGCCGGCTGCAAACAACCTTCTACGAAATCGTTCGCCAGCGCCGTGCTCGCGATCTTGGCGCTGGAGTGAAGCTCTTCCGCCTCGGCGAGCAATTGGTCGCGGATCGCGATGTAGGCATTGATCTCGGCGACCGAATAAGCTGAACCGAACGTCGGAGTGACGGTTGGTGTCGGACGGGATTTTCCCTTCGCCGCCGGTAGGGTGGAGCTAATGGCAAGAGGCATGAATCCTCATGGAGCAATTCCTGTGCTCGGCTTTGCGAGGGCGGCAGAACAGCCGGAACTACAGGATCAGGTAGATCAGACCAACGCCGAACACGAACGCCACGGCGCCGCAAAGCATTTCAGTCGTTCGTTTTCGGGCCAACCACCAATCGATCATTCGACGATGTCGATCTAACCCGAGAATCGGCATTCCGATCGCCACAATCAGAATCAGCAATCCAAGAATTCGCAGCAACATTGGAGCTTTCGATTCGCTCGCTGCCGCTAGTAACCCCAAAGCGAGCGCCGCCCGAATTGCAGTCGCGATCCACAGTCCGGTTTTGTCGGAGAGCAGTCGCGTTAGATCATGCGCGAGAGGGGGCTTAAAAACCATGACCACACCCATCGCCGCAATCGCGGCGCATAAAATTAATGCCAACGCAACCATGATCGGATGCGTTCTCTTTTCGCATGCTGGCCACTTATTTGGAATATGAAAATGAAAGTCCCGTTTAAACTCGGCGTCGTCGGACATTTTGGTCTGGCTGTTCGCGATCCGAAGAAAAGCGCGCGTTGGTTTCAACGCGTCCTTGGGTTGGACAAAGAATTCGAATTCGACAACGGAATCGCAGTTGGCAATGACAATGTCACGATCGCGCTATTCAAGGGAAAGCCGTCGCCGAAAACCTTCGATCACATGTCGTTTCATCTGCCCAAGATGTCGATCTTGCGCAAAGCCTTGGCTCATTTGAAAAAGCACAAGGTCGATATGGAAGATCCGGGCAATGAAATTGGTCCCGAAGCTCCGGGTTCGAAGCACATGGGCCTTTGGTTTCACGATCCGGATGGTTATCGGTGGGAACTCAGCGTGCAGGGCGGCCGCTGACAGTCGTGAAAATTGAACTTTCCGGGCCGGGGAGTTACAATAATTGTCGGGATGGTTGATCTCACTTTGGGTTGTCTAAAATGGGCCGCGGTCGGTTTTGTCGTCGCCTTTGTTTTGATGAAACTTTACGAAGGCAGCCACATTCACGACGACATCCCGCGACCGGAATTCAAGGTCCGCCAATCACGCCGGGCCGCTTTGGTATTGTCATGTTTTGCCGCAGTTCTTTCGGCGGCGGTTTGGCTGTTAGTTCAAACGCTGGATTAGAAAATTTTCGCAGCGCGGCATTTTGGGACTAGGTTTCTGGTCACCTCTATGACTCCGCAGACCAAAGCCTACGCAGCTCAATCGGCCAAATCACCACTCGTGCCATTCTCCTTCACGCGGCGCGATCCGCTCCCGAACGACGTCAAGATAGACATCCTCTACTGCGGTGTTTGCCACTCCGATATTCACACTGCGCGCGACGAATGGGGTGGGACGACGTTTCCGTGCGTGCCGGGCCACGAAATTGTCGGCCGCGTCAACGGCGTTGGCCGCAATGTCAAAAAATTCAAAGAAGGCAATCTCGCCGCGGTTGGCTGCATGGTCGATGCCTGCAAGAACTGTCCGAGCTGCGAAGAAAATCTCGAGCAATTCTGCGATGACGTCACCTTCACCTACAACAGCCCGGACAAAGTCAGCGGCGGCCACACCTTTGGCGGTTACTCCCAGAGCATCGTCGTGAATCAAGATTTTGTTCTGCGCGTCCGGAGCGATGTCGATCTCGCCGCGACTGCGCCTCTGCTATGCGCGGGCATCACAACCTACTCGCCGCTCCGTCACTGGAAAGTCGCGAAGGGGCAGAAGGTTGGTGTGGTCGGTTTGGGCGGTCTCGGCCACATGGCAGTGAAATTCGCCAATGCGTTCGGCGCCGAGGTCACGCTCTTCACCACCTCTCCCGACAAGGCTGCGGACGCGAAACGCTTCGGCGCGCAGGAAATCGTAATCTCGAAGGATGAAGACGCGATGCAGCGACAGGTGAAGCGATTCGATTTTATCATCGACACAGTATCGGCGCGTCACGACCTGGGCGCGTATCTCGGCGCGTTAAAGCGGGATGGTACACTTGTTATGATAGGGGTGGCGCCGGAGCCATTACCGCTACCAGTCTTCAACCTCATCATCCCGCGGCGCCAGATCGCCGGCTCGCTCATCGGCGGCATCGTGGAAACTCAGGAGATGCTCGATTTCAACGCCGAGCACGGAATCACCTGCGATATCGAGAAGATTAACATCAATTACATCAACGAAGCCTACGAGCGAATGATTCGCAGCGACGTGAAATACCGATTCGTCATCGACATCGCGTCGTTGAAATAGTGTAGCCACGCCGCTGCTTGCCACGCCGTAGCGTTGCGAAGGCGGGTGCGACGCTGAGCGGCCCATAGGGCCGCGGCTACAACTAACCCATGTAAAAGCCGCCATTCACGTTTAGCACGTGACCCGTGATGTAACTCGCCATCGGCGAAGCGAGAAACAGCGCAGCGTCGACGATTTCGTGAACGTCGCCGAGGCGGCCGAGCGGAATTTGCTTCTTGAAGTTCTCGGTCACTTCATCCGGCATTCCTTTGCTCATGCCGACGTCGATGAATCCTGGCGCGATCGCGTTCACGGTGATATTCTGCCTCGCGAGTTCGCGCGCCGAAACTTTGGTCAACGCGATGATCGCCGCTTTGCTCGAGGAATAATTTGCTTGTCCGAAAAGGCCCATCTGGCCACTGACCGACGACATGTTGATCACACGACCGCCGTTTCGTAAAATCGGCATCGCTTTCTGAGTGACGTTGAAAGTGCCCGTGAGATTGACCCGCACGATGCTCTCAAATTCTTCGAGCGACATTTTCTTGACCGTCCGATCGCGAATGATCCCGGAATTGTTGATCAGAATGTCGAGGCCGCCGCGCTGATCTTGGATTTGTTTCATCATCGCCTCGACCTGTTCTGGTTTGGTCACGTCGCAATCAATCAGCAACGGATCCTGCAATTCCTTCGCCACCGCTTCTGCGTCGGCTTTGTTTTCACCTTTCGGGTCAGTGAAATAGTTCACGACGCATTTCGCGCCACGCTTTCCGAAAGCCTTGATCATCTCCGCGCCAATGCCGCGTGAGCTGCCCGTGACGAGTACCACTTTTCCTGTGAAATCCAGATCGGACATGGCCAAAGTAAAAAGTAGAAATTAGAAAGTAGAAAGTCTGAAGTAGTCGGTGCATTCTTTTGCCCCTAACGATGGCCCAACCGATCCGAATCTTAACTGCCGTCCCGATTTGTGATGGACACGACAGCGCGATCAACACGATCAATCTCGAATTCATCCGGCACGGGATTGAAGTCGTTTATCTCGGTTATCACCGGCCGGTTGGCGACATTGTGCGCGCCGCGATTCAGGAAGACGTGCGGGCGATCGGAATTTCCAGTTACAACGGCGGTCATATCGAATTTTTCGCGGAAGTTGTCGATCTTCTCCGTAAGAAAGGTGCAGACGACATCAAGGTTTTCGGCGGCGGCGGCGGAACGATCACGCACGACGATGCGAAGATCATGCGCCGCAAAGGCGTGGACGAAATTTTCTTCGCCGGCACATCGCTCGAAGACATGGTGAAGTTCGTTCATCGACGCTACAGCAAACCGCGCGGAAGAAGAGTTAAGCCGAAGTCCGCCGATCAGGAACTCGCGCACAAGCTCACCGGAATAGAAGACGCGAAAGCCAAAATCCGCAGTTCGCAATCCGCAATTCGCAATTCCAAAGTCATCGGTTTCACGGGGCCTGGCGGCGCCGGCAAGACAACGTTGATCGACGAGCTTGTGCTTCGATTCCTAAACAAAGATCAACAATCGCGCGTCGCGATTTTGTCGCATGATCCGAGCGTAATCGGCGAGGGCGCGTTGCTGGGCGATCGCGCGACGATGATCAATTCGCAAAACGATCGCGTGTTTATGCGAAGCATGGCGACGCGCGGACAAGCCGGCGGGCTTTCGCCGGCGACGAAAGATTGCCTCGCATTGCTCGCGCGCTCCGGTTTCGATTACGTCATCATCGAAACTGTCGGCACCGGCCAGGAAGCGATGCCGTTCCAGAAAAACGGAATTGTCGAACAAACGGTGCTGGTGATGAATCCCGATTACGGAAGCCGTTTGCAATTGCAAAAGATCGTGATGCTCGATCTGGCTGACATCGTGGTTGTGAACAAGAGCGACCTGCAGCGCGCGAAAACTGCCCATACTGAAATCGAACAGCGATTGGAACAAAATCGGCGCAAGCAACGGTTGCTCGACACCGTCGCAAAACGACATCGCGACCCTGGCGTTGATCGCTTGTTCGATTTAATTTCAGGAAACGCCAAACGCGCGAAGGAACGGAGGAAAAAATGAGCAAACTCGGATCAGTTGTTGAGTCGGTCGAGAGATACAACGAGTTCGTTGTCGATCAGGTGAAGCGCGCGCGGACCGACGAAAAATTCGGGCGCGACCTGCTCGGTCGCTGGAACGACATCAAGGCAAAAATCGCGACAACTAGCACACCCACTGGAATTCCATTGCCACGCTTGGCGCTGCCGGAGATCGATGAGCCGGGCGAGATCGCGCGCTATCTCTTTGGCGAAGGACTTCCCGGCGAGTTTCCGTATCTCAACGGAGCGTATCGCGAGATGTATTTGGAGCCGCTTCGCGAGGTCGAAAGTCTGGAAAGGAACGGCGGTCCGAGCCGGACTGGCGGTAAAGGCGAGAAGAAGGCGCTTTCTGCGGCGGAAGAACCGACGCGTTTGTTTTCCGGTTTGATGCTGGCCGAAGACACGAACGAGCGGTTTCATTTCCTGACTGCGCATCAACGCACCCATCGGCTCAGCACCGCATTCGACGGCCCGACGCTTTACGGAATCGACAGCGACGCGGACGGCGTGTTCGGAAAAATCGGCGAGGGCGGCGTGGCGATCGACACCATCGAGGACATGGTCCGGCTTTACGACGGGTTCGATCTCGGTTCTGCGAATTTCTCCGCGTCGATGACGATCAGCGGTCCAGCGCCGATCATCATGGCGATGTACATTGCGGCGGCGAAACGGCGCTTTGGGCCGAGCGTTGTTCCAAAACTACGCGGCACGATTCAGGCCGACATTTTCAAGGAAGTCCAGGCGCAGAACGAAACCATTTTCCCGATCGAGCCATCGCTCCGATTTTTGACCGACATGGTGGAGTTCACCACGCGCGAGATGCCGCGTTGGTATCCGATCTCGATCAGTGGTTATCACATCGGCGAAGCCGGTTCGACACCGGTGCAGCAAGCGGCTTACACGCTCTCCAACGGATTCGCCTACGCGGAAATGTTCGCCGCGCGCGGAATTCCTGTGGATCAGTTCGGTCCGCGATTATCATTCTTCCTGGATTGCGGATTGGACGTCGAATACATCGCGCTCGCACGCATTTCGCGACGGATCTGGGCCATCGGCATGCGAGATGTGTTTGGCGCCGGGCCGAAAGCTCAGCTCTACAAATTGCACACCCAAACGAGCGGACGTTCGCTAATCGCGGCTGAGTTCAAAAATAATCTCACCCGGACGGCCGCGGAATTGATGCTAGCGTACATGAACGCGACCAATTCCTGCCATTCGAACAGCGCGGACGAACCGTTCACCACGCCGAGCGAAGAATGGATCCGGCTCGCAGCGCACGGCCAGGCGATTCTGCTCGAAGAATCGGGAATCTTTAAACACACGATGAATATGTTGAGCGGTTCGCCTGGCATGAAAGCGGTCGAACACGCGGTCGAAGCCGCGATCCTCAATGAGTTTCGCGAGATCGAGCGGCTCGGTGGCGTCCTCGCTGCGGTGGAGGAACGTTATCAGCGCAGCCAGATTCAAAACGCGGCGCACAAATACGAGCAACAAATCTACGACGGCACGCGCCCGATCATCGCGCTCAACAAGTATCGCAATGGCAGCGACGATGTTCCGGAAGTGAAACTCGTGCGCACGCCGCGGAAGAAGCAGCAGTTGCAGGTCGATCGGTTGGCGAAGTTCAAAAAGAAAAACGCGGAGAAATCGAAACGCGCGCTCGATAAGCTCGCTGCCGTCGTTGAGAGCGGAAAGAATTGTTTCCCTGCGCTGCTCGACGCAGTCGAAGTTTGCTCGTTAGGCCAGATCACCGGTCAGTTGCAGGAAGTCGTCGGTCGATTTCGTCCGATGGTGTAGCAATGTGGGAGGGACCTTAGCGTCCTGACTTCAATCTGAATTCCCCCTATTCACGCAATCTGCGCTTCCGTCGCGTAGTCGACCAACCTGGAACGTTTTTTCCACAAAGTCGCTATATCCAAAAAAACCTGCGCTTGATGAGTCCGCGCGCGAAATCATTATATCGGCCCTGCACGAGGCCTGGACGCTGCCTCGATTCATACATGATCTAATGAACTTTGTTGGCGGCAAAACGTCGGCGCTTTTGCAGCGACACAAGACCTGTTGGCAAGACGGCGACTACGACACACTGGCGAAAACGTCCAAGCAGTTCGGTTACGTCGCGAACTGTGCTCAAGATAAATCACAGATCCTTGGCCGTATTTCTATGACTAGTCCGCCGGGGCGCCGAGGCCTCTCCCACATTCTCTCAAGCCCGCTCTACTTTGCAAGAATAACATCCCGCACCTGCGTTGTGCAGATGCAGATATTCGATCTTCGGATTGGTAAAAAGCTTCTCGATGTACGGTTTGAGCTCTGATCCAGGAACGACGGTGCCATCCAGCATCATACCTTTCTCGTCGTAAGCGCGGACTGAAATGAGGCGGCTGGCGACTATCTCGGGGATCTTGCCGGGCGCGAGTTCGATTCCTTTGGCATTCTCGCGAACAAAGATCGGTCCGGACGCACGGTAAGGTGAATCGACATCGTGATGGACGAACGGAAAAAGAATGACCTGCTCGCCGATCTCTGCGTCCGCAAGACTAACACGGCAGGGAAAGCCAGGTTTGGCATCGACCGGCAGGCGTCGCGCGCCATGCTTGGCCAACTCTTTTTCGTTCAGCGAATAGAGCGACTCGAATTGGGCTGATCCGAGCCCAACAATCCGGAAGTTTGTTTTCATGCGGCAACGATTGTCGATCTTGCTGCCGGTCAACACCCGATTCTTGCGCCTATTTTTGTAGCATGTGATCGTGCGCGCAATCATGCCGTTTCCGGATCAAGAGAATGGGGAAAGTGCGCGCACTCGAGTCGCGTGGCGGCTGCTGCCGTTCCTGTTCGTTCTCTACATCGCGAATTACATCGATCGGACGAACATCGCGTATGCAACGCTTGGAATGAAAGGCGAGCTTGGCCTGACCGATTCCGTTTTCGGCACGGCGAGCGGAATTTTCTTTATTGGCTATTTCGCGCTGCAAATTCCGGGCGCGTTGCTGGTCGAACGTTGGAGCGCGCGCCTTCTGTTAGCGATAACATTGATCACATGGGGTGCACTGACGACGCTCACCGCTTCCGTGCACACGGCACATCAACTTTACGGCGCGCGGTTTCTCCTCGGTGCGGCGGAGGCGGGATTTTTTCCCGGCGTGATTGTTTACTTGTCACATTGGTTTACGACCCAGGATCGCGGTAAAGCGATCGCGCGTTTTATGGCGGCGATTCCAATCGGTTTTATGATCGGCGGCCCGATCGCCGGCAGCATTCTCGGCGTCCATTGGCTGAATCTCGCGGGTTGGCGCTGGCTTTTTTTGATGGAAGGCGTGCCTGCAATTGTTCTCGGGGTCGCGACGATCTTTTATCTGCCAGATTGGCCTAACGATGCGCGTTGGTTGTCCCCGACAGAGCGCGATTGGATCAACGCGCGACTCGCAGATGAACGTGCGGCGAAAGCGCACGTCGAACAGATGTCGATCTGGCAAGCGTTGCGTCATCCCGCGGTGTTGATCCTGACCGCCGCGTTGTTTTTAACTTACATTGGAGGCTATGCGTTTTGGTTTTGGTTTCCGACGATGTTGCAACGCTTGACCGGTTGGACTGACGTGAGACTCATCGGATGGGTTGGGGCAATTCCGTTTGCTGCCGCGACGATCGCACTGCTTTCCGCCGGCTGGAGCTCGGATCGGCTGCGCGAGCGCCGTTGGCATTTTGCGATTCCACAGCTCGCCGCAGCGTTGGGTCTTGCCGCGTGGTTTGTTCTTCCCCATTCCAACGCGCTGCTCGTCGCGTTGTGCAGCATTATCGGGTGCGGCACAATCGCCTATTTCCCCGCATTCTTTACCTTACCTTCCGAATTCCTATCGAGCGCCGCCGCGGCCGCGGCGGTCGGCTTCATCAATTGCACGGCGAGCATCGGCGGATATTTCGGTCCGAAAATTTTCGGTGATCTCAGTCAGCGCACAGGATCGTTCAACACCGGCTTCGTGATGATGATCATATGCTGGATTGCTGGCTCCGTGCTTGTTCTCGTTTGTCCGCGGGAGCGAGCGACGTGACGGCTTTACCTCTTTGGTTCTTCTAAAGGCGGCGCGCTCAAGTCTTCCGCCGCCACGATCTGCCATTTGCCGTCGCGCAGAATCCAGGTGTCAGTCCAGACAAACCGGCCGTGCTCGCCATTTTGTTTGACCCACGATTCGCTGCCCTGTGCCACCGCAGTTTTGCTGTAGAATCTAATCTTTACCTCGTCGAGATGGTTGGAAGTAAAGTGCTTTGGGCCTTCTCGCGTGTTCGCGATCTCTTTGGCCTTATCATAGGCCTTACCTTTTGTATCAACGCCCACGAAATCGTCAGCTAGAATTCGCTCAAGTGCGGTGACATCGCCGCTTGCCACCGATTCGGCCCATTCCGCTTCGCACTTTCGGATATAATCCTCAGCCGCTCTTTGGTCTGACGGTTCTTTCTGTCCTTTCGCAGCCAACGAACAAGCGAATAGAAACACAGCGCACAATATGAATCTTTTCATGAGTGAATCTCGTTGTAAGGCAATCATTATCGGATGGCGACTTCGAACGGCGCGCCGGTTTTTGCGCGAATATCTTCCACGGTGGCGTTGGAATGAATCTCGGTGAGGACAAGCCCGCCGCCTTCTTTTACCTCGAAGACACACAGATCCGTGATGATCAGGTTCACGACTCCAAGGCCGGTGATCGGCAGCGTACATTTTTTCAAAATCTTTGGGCTGCCATCCTTCGACGTGTGTTCCATGACCGCGACAACGCGTTTCACGCCGGCGACGAGATCCATCGCGCCGCCCGGTCCCTTGATCAACTTGCCGGGGATCATCCAGTTCGCGATGTCGCCGCTGGCCGTGACTTCGAACGCGCCGAGAATTGCGAGATCGATGTGTCCCCCGCGAATCTGCCCGAATGAATCGGCGCTCGAGAAAAACGCAGAGCCCGGCATGGTCGTGATGGTTTGTTTCCCTGCGTTGATGAGGTCGGGATCTTCTTCGCCCGGTTTTGGAAATGGTCCGATGCCGAGCAGGCCGTTCTCAGACTGCAGCGTCACGTGGATTCCTTTCGGAATGTAATTAGCCACCAGCGTCGGAATGCCGATGCCGAGATTCACGTAGTATCCGTCGCGCAATTCCTGCGCGGCGCGTTTCGCCATCAAATCGCGAATCGGCGACGAAGTCTTCTTGCTTGGATCGGCGCCTTGCACGGTGCGGAACTCGATCCGTTTTTCGTACTTCGCACCTTGAATGATGCGGTTAACAAAAATGGCCGGCGTGTGGACTTGGTCGGGATCGAGCTCGCCGATCTCGACCAGTTGCTCGACCTCAGCCACGCAAACCTTGCCGCAGGTGGCGATCATCGGATTGAAGTTCCGTGCCGTCTCTCGGTAAATGAGATTGCCGGACTTGTCGCCCTTCCACGCTTTGACGATCGACAACTCGGCGGTGATTCCCGGTTCGAGCACGTAATCGCAGTCGCCAAATTTTTTTGTCTCCTTGCTTTCGGTCAACTTCGTAGCGAAGCCGGTGCGCGTGTAAAATCCCGGAATTCCCGCGCCGCCTGCGCGCAATCGTTCGGCAAGTGTGCCTTGCGGAATCAGCTCGAGCTCGAGCTCGCCGGCTAACACTTGGCGTTCGAATTCTTTGTTCTCGCCGACATACGACGCCATCACCTTTTTCACCTGGCGCGCGGGAAGCAAAATCCCCATCCCGAAATCGTCCACACCGGCGTTATTACCGACGATGGTCAGCCCCTTAACACCGCTGTCGTGGACCGCAGCGATGAGATTCTCGGGAATACCGCACAAGCCAAATCCGCCGGCGGCAATCGTCATGTTGTCGTGAAGCAAGCCTTCGAGCGCCGCTTTCGCGTCAGAATAAACTTTGTTCATGCAGAAAAGATTGTGCGCGGTTTTTGAGAGTAGGGCAACCGCAAGCAACGCAGGGCTTGCCGACCCGATTTTCATCGGCAGATTGGAAGTTCATTTCGTCATGACCAAAACACTCGCTCACCAGCTCGCGGAATACGCGTGCTCACTGAAATTCGAAGATCTTTCCAAGGAAGTCGTCCACGAAGTGAGGCGCCGAATGGTCGATTCCATCGGCTGCGCAATCGGAGCTTGGAACGAAGAGCCTTGCCGGATCGCACGCAGCGTCGCATCGGAATTTTCGGCGCGGAACGGATCGACAATCATCGGCACGAATCATCAAGCGCCGCCGGACTGGGCCGCGTTCGCGACCGGATGCTGCATTCGTTACTTCGATTACAACGACACGTACCTCTCGAAAGAGCCGGCGCATCCAAGCGACAATATCTCCGCGGCGCTGTCGATTGCTGAAAGCGTCGGCGCGACCGGAAAAGAGTTAATCACCGCGATCGCGCTCGCCTACGAAGTGCAATGT
>Ga0066388_100001149_pt1 | contig 14435 bp, 14 predicted proteins | sample PanSoiMetaGPlot6_FD_64539 | JGI IMG/M metagenome (GOLD analysis project Ga0066388, IMG submission 64539) | Tropical forest soil microbial communities from Panama analyzed to predict greenhouse gas emissions - Panama Soil - Plot 6 (Hybrid Assembly) | ecosystem: Environmental > Terrestrial >... | reverse complement strand
GGGACCCGCGCCTGCCACGCCCTCCACGCGGCGACTGGCGCGCGAGCTCGGTGTCGACCTGCGCGGGGTGACCGGGAGCGGACCTGGTGGGCGCGTCACCGACGACGATGTCCGCGCCGCGGCCGATGGCGGCAGCGCCGCCCCCGACCATGCGCCGGCGGAGCGCCCGCCCGCGCGCAGCGACGCCGTCGAGCCACCCGCCGTGGCCAAACCGCTGGCGCGCGTCGGCATCGAGCCGCCGTCGCTGCCGAAGTTCGAGCAGTGGGGACCGATCGACCGGAAGCCGCTTTCGCATCTGCGCCGCACCATTGCCGAGCGCATGACGCTGTCGGCCACGCTCATCCCGCACGTGACGCACTTCGACCGTGCCGACATCACCGAGCTGGACGGGTTGATCCGCCGCAACCTGGACTCCGCCAAGGGCCGCGGCGTGACGCTCACGCTGACCACCTTCCTGCTGAAGGCGACGGCGCTGGCCCTGCTGGAGCATCCGACGTTCAACGCCAGCCTCGATCCCGCCGCCGGCGAGCTGATCGTCAAGCGCTACGTGCACCTGGGGGTGGCCGTGGCCACCGAACGCGGGCTGATCGTGCCCGTGATGCGCGACGTCGATCGGAAGCCGATTCTCGAGCTCGCGGGCGAGCTGGGCGACCTCGCGCGCCGTGTACGCGAGGGCAAGGCCACGCTGGACGATCTGCGCGGCGGCACCTTCACGATCACCAACATCGGCGCCCTCGGAGGCACCGGCGCCATCCCGATCATCAACTACCCGGAGGTCGCCATTCTCGGCGTGGCGCGCGGGCGCGAGGAGGCGGTCGTGCGCGGCGGCCAGGTCGTGCCCCGACTGCTTCTGCCGCTGTCACTGACGTTCGACCACCGCGTGGCCGACGGCGCTGACGGCGCCCGCTTCGCCACCGCCATCGTCCAGCGCCTGGAACAGCCGGAGTCGCTGCTGCTGGGGCTCTGAGGGAGAACCGTGGCCGCACCGATCACCGACGTCCGCGAGATCTCCCGCATCGGCTACGGCTTCATGGCTTCGCGAGCGCTCTTTGCCGCGCTCGACCTCGACGTGTTCGGTCACCTGGCGGACGGGCCAAAGGACCTCGCCGCGCTCGCGCGCGCGACGCGGGTGGCGCCCGAGCGGCTGATCGCGCTGCTGAGCGCGTGCGTAGGCCTCGGGCTGCTCGCCAGAGATGGCGAGCGGTACGGCAACTCGCCGGCCGCCGCGGCCTACCTGGTGCGTACGGCGCCCGCGTATTTCGGCGATTACTTCCGCTTCCAGATCGCTCGGCAGATCTACCCGACGCTGCAGCATTTGGAGACCGCGCTCGCCGGCGAGCGCGTGGACTTCTTCGCCAAAGTCCAGGATCCGCAGGAGGCGCGGCACTTCAGCATCGCGCAGCACTCGGGCTCGCTCGGCCCCGCCCACGTCGTCGCCGGCCTCGTGGATCTGGCCGGCTGCCGCACGCTGCTCGACGTCGGCGGCGGCAGCGGCGCCTTCAGTATCGCGCTGTGCCGCCGTTATCCCGGTTTGCGCGCCACTATCGTGGACTTCCCCAGCGTGGCCGCCACGGCCGAGGAAATGGTCGGCAAGGCCGGCCTGACCGATCGCATTCGGTTCGTCGGCGGCGATGCGTTGACGACCGAGTGGCCGGGCGCCCAGGACGTGGTCCTCATGTCGTACCTGCTGAGCGCGGTCGCCGCCAAGCGGATTGGCGACTTGCTGGGCCGAGCGCGGCGGGCGGCGAGCCCCGGAGCCCGGCTGCTGCTGCACGACTTCATGCTGGACGACGACCGCAACGGTCCGGCGACCGCCGCGCTCTGGCTGCTGACCGTGCTGACGATCGATCCCGACGTGGCCTCGCTCACGCCGGGGCGTCTTACCGAGGAAGTAACCTGTGCGGGGTTCGCCGACGTGGGCGTGCACGACGTCATCCCCGGCATCACCCGGCTGCTCACCGCGCGGGCGACCTGACATGGTGATGGGCGACCTCGTGCGCGAGGTGGACGTGGCGGTCGTCGGCGGCGGACCCGGGGGCTACTCGGCGGCGTTCCGCTGCGCCGAGCTCGGGCTCGAGACCATCGTGGTCGACCTCGACAAGCGCCTGGGCGGCGCGTGTCTCTTCGAGGGTTGCATCCCGTCCAAGGCGCTCCTGCACGTGGCGGCCGTGCTCTCCGAGGCTGAGCGGGCCAAGGAGTTCGGCGTGGACTTCGGCGAGCCGCGGATCTCGCTCGACCCGCTCCGCAAGTGGAAGAGCGAGCGCGTCATCGGCAAGCTGGCCCGCGGTCTCGCCGGCGTGGCGAAGGGAAAGAGCGTCGAGGTCGTCGGGGGCCGCGCGACCTTCGAGGATTCACGCAGCCTGCGCGTCACCGGTGATGAGCCACAGAAGCTCACGTTCAAGCACGCCATCGTGGCCACGGGCTCCTCGCCCGCCACGCTCCCCGGTGTGGAATTCACGAGCGAGCGCCTGATGGACTCCACCGCCGCCCTCGAGGTGGCGGAGATTCCTGGGCGGCTGCTCGTGATCGGCGGCGGCTACATCGGCCTCGAGCTCGGCCAGGTCTACGCCGCGCTCGGCAGCGCGGTCACCGTGGTGGAGATGCTCGACAGCCTGCTGCCTGGCGCGGATGCCGACCTCGTCCAGCACCTCGCGCGCCGCTGCCAGCGCCAGTTCGCCGCCATCAAACTCTCCACGCGGGTGACGGGGCTGCGCGACACCGGCGGCGGCATCGAGGCGCGCCTGGGCGATGGCGCGCCCGAAATGTTCGATCGGGCGCTGGTCGCCGTGGGTCGCCGTCCCAATACGCGTGGGCTCGGGCTCGAAACAACGCGGGCGCGGGTGAGCGAACGCGGTTTCGTCGAGGTGGACGAGCGCGGCCGCACCGCCGATGGCCACGTGTGGGCGGTGGGCGACGTCACCGGCGAGCCGATGCTGGCCCACCGTGCGATGCGCCAGGGCAAGGTCGTGGCAGAGGCGATCGCCGGACGGCCGGCGGCGTTCGACAACGTCGTGGTGCCGGCGGTCGTGTTCACCGATCCCGAGGTCGCGTGGTGCGGGCTCACCGAGTCGCAGGCGGCGCGCGAGGGTCGAGCCGTGAAGGTCGCGAAGTTCCAGTGGGCGGCCTCCGGCCGCGCCGCCACGCTCGGTCGCAGCGACGGGCTCACCAAGCTGATCGTCGATTCCGACACCGGGCGCGTGCTGGGCGTGGGTCTCGTCGGGCCCGGCGCCGGCGAGCTCATCGCCGAGGGCGCGCTCGCCGTGGAGAACGCCTTGCTCGTCGACGACGTCGCGCTTACCATCCACACGCATCCGACCCTGTCGGAGACGCTGATGGAGGCTGCCGAGACCCTGCTCCGCTGATCGGCCCCGCCTCCCACCCAGGAGGCTCGCGCATGCGTCGACCGTCTCGCTCCGTCATCGCCGTGCTCTGCTCGTTCACCTTCATCGGCGTCGCGCTGATCGCCCGTCCCGCCGAGAGCCAGACGCCCCGCTCCGGCGGCACGCTGAAGGTCATGCACCGCGAGGACACGCCGCAGGGCTTCGCCGTCCACGAGACGGCGACGATCTCGACCGTGTGGCCGTCGAGCCCGTGCTTCAACAATCTCGTCTACTTCGACCCGCTCAAGCCCAAGGAGAGCGTGGACACGGTCATCGGCGAGCTGGCCGAGAAATGGTCGTGGCAGGACCACTATCGCAACCTGGTCTTCTTCCTGCGCAAGGACGTCAAGTGGCACGACGGCAAGCCGTTCACCTCGAAGGACGTCAAGTTCACGTTCGACATGGTGCGCGAGGCGCCCGGCGCCGAGGGCAAGCTGCGGCTGAACCCGCGCAAGGACTGGTACGCCAACGTCGAGGCGATCGAGACGCCCGACGCGCACACGGTGGTCTTTCGTCTCAAGCGGCCGCAGCCCTCGCTCCTGATCATGCTGGCCTCCGGCTACTCGCCGATCTACGCCGCGCACATCCCGCCCGCGCAGTACCGCACCACGTGCGTGGGCACCGGGCCGTTCAAGCTCAAGGAATGGAAGCACGGCGAGTACATCGATTGCGTGAAGAACCCCGACTACTTCGTAAAGGGCCGGCCGTACCTCGACGGCCTGCGCTACATCATCATCAAGGAGCGCGGCACGCGGACCGCCGCGCTGCAGGCCGGCCAGCTGGACGTGGCCATGCCGGGCGAGACGACGAAAGCGGCCGCCGAGCAAATCAAGGCCGCGGTCCCCAAGGTCGTGGTGACGACGACGGCCACCAACGTGACCGACAACATCATCATGAACGTGAAGAAGGCGCCCTTCGACAATCCAAAAGTCCGGCTGGCCGTGAGCTACGGAATCGACCGCCGCGCCCTGATCCAGGCCGTCCACCAGGGCGGCGCGCTGCTCGGCTCCGGCATGCTCCCCGGCCCGTACGGCGCCTGGCCGCTGCCCGAGAAGGAGCTGCTCTCCCTGCCCGGTTACGGCAAGACGGCCGACATGAAGGCGAAGGCGAAGAAGCTCATGGCGGAGCCCGGCTTCACCCCGCAGAGCCCGCTGAAGGTCGAGATGGTCACGCGCAACATCGCCGTGTACGTGGACATGGCCTCGTTCGTCATCAACGAGCTGAAGCAGGTCGGCATCGACGCCGGCCTCAAGCAGATCGAGACCGCGCAGTGGCACGCCATGGCCACCCGCGGCGATTACCAGGTGGGCGCGAATCTCACCGGGCTCGGTCCCGACGATCCCGACGCGAACTTCTACGAGAACTATGGCTGCGGCTCACCGCGCAACTACAGCGGCTACTGCAACGAAGAGATCCAGAAGATGATCGACGGCCAGTCCCAGGAGCTCGATCCCAAGAAGCGCCTGGCGCTGATCGCGGCGATCCAGCGCAAGCTCGAGGACGAGGCGGCACGGCCGGTGCCGGACTGGCGGCTCGACTACTTCACCATGTGGCCGCACGTGCACAACATGATCCCGCACCAGTCGATCTTCAACTTCGGCCGCTTCCAGGAAGTCTGGCGCGATGGGTAACGGCGCGCGATGGACCTCGAGCTGACCGAGGCCCAGCGCGAAGCGGCGCGGGTCTTCCGTGCCTTTGCCGACAAGGAGGTCGCGCCGCGCGCCGCCGCGGTCGATCGCGACGATCAGTTCCCGCGCGATCTCTACCGGCGGCTGGCCGACCTCGGCCTGCTCGGACTGACGCTGCCCCCGGCGCTCGGGGGCAGCGGCGCCGACACACTGACGTGGACGCTGGCCCAGGAGGAGATCGCGCGTGCCTCGGCGGCAGTGGCCCATGCGCAGCTGCTCGCCACCATCCTCGGCGAGCTGATCCTGGCCCATGGCAGCGAGGCCCAGCGCCAGCGCTGGCTGCCGGCGCTGGCGCGCGGCGAGGCCATCTGCGCCATCGCCCAGACCGAGCCGGGTGGCGGCTCCGACGTCGCCGGACTCCAGACGACAGCGCACGCGACCGCCGACGGATGGGTGCTCAACGGCACCAAGCGATTCATCACGGCCGCCATGGTCTGCGACGTCGCCGTCGTCGTCGCCACCACCGATCGCAGCCTGGGCCGCGATGGCATCGCGCTCTTCCTGGTCGAGCACGGGACGCCCGGCTTCGCGCGCGGCGGCAAAGACCACGTGATGGGCCTGCACGGCGTCGGCACCGGCGAGTTGGTGTTCGACGACTGTCACGTCCCGCGCGCCGCGCTGCTCGGCAGCGAGCGCGGCGGCTTCAAGCGCGCGATGGAGTCGCTCAACGTCGGGCGCGTGGGCATCGCGGCCCAGGCCCTCGGCGTGGCCCAGGCCGCCTTCGAGGCCGCGATCCAATATGCGCGCTCGCGCGTGGCGTTCGGGCGGCCGATCGCCGAGCTGCAGGCCATCCAGTTCATGCTGGCCGACATGTCGACCTCGCTCGAGGCGGTGCGGCTGATGGTCCGGCGCGCGGCCGGCCTCCGCGATCGCGGCCAGTCCTATGCGCGCGCCGCGTCCGAGGCCAAGCTGCTCGCGGCCGAGACAGCCGTGCGCGTCACCAGCGATGCGCTGCAGATCCACGGCGCCTCCGGTTACGTCGGCGACTTCCCGATCGAGCGTCTCTACCGCGACGCGCGCGTGTACCCGATCTTCGAGGGCACCAGCCAGATCCAGCGGCTGGTCATCGCGCGCCAGCTCCTGCGCGAGCCATGACGGAGCCGGTCGGCCCGCTCGGCCTGCGCGTCGGCCAGCGCGCACGCCGTACGCAGACCATCACCGCGCGCGAGGTGGAGCTCTACGCGCAGATCACCGGCGACCGCAATCCCCTGCACTTCGACGAGGCCTTCGCACGCCGCACTCGCTTCGGCCGCCTGGTGGCACAGGGTGGGATCGCGAGCGGCATGCTGAACGCGCTGGTCGCCATGGACTTGCCAGGGCCGGGCACCGTCTTCATGAGCCAGACGCTCAGCTACAAGGCGCCGACCTACCTGGGCGACACGCTCACCGCGGAGATCGAGGTGCTGGCGCTCAAGGCCGACAAGCCCGTCTGCCAGCTGCGCGCGGTCATCACCAACCAGGACGGCACGGTGCTGCTGGAGGGCGAGTGCTGGACGTACACGCTGCGCCCGGCCTGAGCCGCGCGCGTGCGATCATGAGCGTACCGTGATCATCGGCGTCCCTCGCGAGATCAAGCCAGGCGAGCAGCGCGTGGCGCTCACGCCGGCCGGCGTGCGCGCGCTGGTCGAGGCCGGACATCGCGTGGTCATCGAGCGCGACGCCGGCAGCGGCAGCAGCTTTCGCGACGAGGAGTACGCACGCGAAGGCGCCGGCCTGTCCGCCGTCGACGGGGTGTGGGCGCAGGCCGAGCTCATCCTGAAGGTGAAGGAGCCGCTCGAGGAAGAGTACCCCCGCATGCGCTCGGGCCAGGTGCTGTTCACGTTCCTACACCTGGCGCCGATGCCCGCGCTCACCCGCGCCCTCCAGCAGACCGACGTCATCGCCATCGCCTACGAGACGGTGCAGCGCGCTGACAGCAGCCTGCCGCTGCTGGCGCCCATGAGCGAGGTGGCCGGCCGCCTGGCCGTGCAGGAGGGCGCGTTCTACCTGGCCAAGGCGCACGGCGGGCGCGGGATCCTGCTGGCCGGCGTGCCGGGCGTGCCGCCCGGCAACGTGGCGGTGCTGGGCGGCGGCATCGTGGGCGTGAACGCCGCGCGCATCGCGCTGGGCCTCGGGGCCGACGTGTCGATCCTGGACATCAACGTCGATCGCCTGCGCGCCATCGACGATCTCTTCCATGGTCGCGTCATCACGCTGATGTCGAACTCCTTCAACATCGACCAGGTCCTGCGCCGCGCCGACTTGCTGGTGGGCGCGGTGCTGGTGACCGGCGCCCGGGCGCCGGTGCTGGTCACCAAGGAGATGGTGGCGACGATGAAGGAAGGCTCGGTGATCGTCGACGTCGCCGTGGACCAGGGGGGCAGCGTGGAGACGATCCATCCGACCACGCTGTTGGATCCCACCTACGTGGTGAGCGGCGTCGTCCACTACGGCGTGGCCAACATGCCGGCGCTGGTGCCGCGCACGTCGACCTTTGCGCTGACGAACGCCACGCTGCCCTACGTGCTGGAGCTGGCCGGCCGCGGCGTGGCCGTCGCCGTGCTGCGCAATCCCGCGCTCGGCAAGGGGGTCAACGTCTGGCGCGGGCGGATCACGCACCCGGCCGTCGCCCAGGCGCTCAACGAGCGCGCCACGCCGCTGGCCGCGCTGCTGCCCTCCGCCCGCTGATCCGGCGCCCGCCGAGCCGGCGGGATCTCTGGGCGGCAACGTCTGCCGCGCGTCAACCCGGTCGCCACTGCGCGAGCCAGCGCATCAGCGGTGCGAGGCCGTGTGGCGCCAGCAGGCCGGTGACGGCCAGCCCGATCAGCGCGCCGCCGAGATGGCCCTCGTGGCTCACGCCGCCGCGGTGCTTCCGCATGATCAGGACGACCGCAATGAGGAGGTAGCCCAGCATGAACACCGGTCCCGGGATGGGAATGGGCACGAAGAACAGCATCACCGACGTGGTCGGATCGAGAACCACCGCGGCCATCAGGATCCCGAAGACGCTACCGCTCGCGCCGAGGCAACGGTAACTGGGGTCGTCCTTGTGCAGCGCGAAGACGATCAGGTCCGAGCCGAGCCCGGCCACGACGTAGATCAGCAGAAAGCGTGCGGGGCCGAGGGCGGCCAGCACCGGGACGCCGAACGAGTAGAGCGCGAACATGTTGAACAGCAGGTGGCCGAATCCGCCGTGCGCGAAGTGCGCGAGCAGCATGCCGAGCGCGTTCTCGCCGCGCGCCACCTGGTTGGGGATGAAGAGGAACGCCTCGGCGCGGCGGGAGTCGCCGGACCCCAGCGCACCGAAGCCGGGAAGGCTGACGAGGACGTTCAGGACGATCAGCAGCAGAAGGGTCATGGCGTGGCGCGCACCCGGGCCACGTAGGCCCGCAGCGCGGCCTGTCCCTCGGGGTCGTCACCGGCCTCGTTGATCAGCACCTCGGCGCGGGCCGTGAGTCGTCCGACGAACTCCTGCTTCGCCTCGTCGCTCGCGGTCGCCGCCAGGATTTGCACGCCGTCCACCTCGAGCCGGTGCGCCGCGGTGATCTTGCGCACGAGATTCGGCAGGAATGCCGGGCACACCAGGATCTCGACGCTCAGGAGCGCGGCCGCCGCGCGCCCCAACCGCCAGGCGCGGCGTTTCCACCAGACGACCGCGATCGTCGCCAGCACGCTCGGATACAACACCACCGCGACGCACAGGACGGCCGGGTCGGTGCCGAGGGTCAGCGTCAGCAGCGGGCCCGCGAGGAAGAGCAGACCGAACGCCCACGCGGCCAGCACGCGCGCGAGTCGGAGCGTCCGGCGGAGCGCCTCCAGGTCGTCCAGCTCCGTGCGCAGCGCCGGCGCCACCGCCCAGGCGCGGCCCCACCGTGCGACGAAGGCGCCGCGCTGGGGCCACAACAGCGGCGCGAACACCAGGGCACGGCCGGTAATCGTGAACGGGTCGGCGCTGAAGACCGCGGCGAGCCGCCCGCGGCCGGCCTCCACGAGGAGCAACTGCCGCGGCGTCAGGAGGCGCGCGGCATCACCGACATAGAACGCCAGGGCAATCAGCCAGATCGCGAAGTCGGCGACGCGCGGCTGATCGAGCACCGGCGCTCAGGACGAGCGCCGGAACCGCCGGAAGAACGCCATCACCGCCGAGCCGAGGCCGACCACGCCGATCACGATGAACTTGCCGATGGCCTTGATGAAGCCGCTCTTGGTCGCCACCGCGGCGGCGCCGCCCAGCACGAGCGCGGCCAGCCCGTACTCGGCGACCTTGTCGCCGGCGCGGAACTCCGCATACGTCTCGCCCGGCACGAACGCATAGCTGGTGAGCGCGGTCTTGAAGTCCGCCACGTCACGGGTCAGATTCTCGGGATCGCACACGAGCGTCGCGTGCACGATGCCGCGCCGGCCGAGCAGCCGGATCGTGTAGTTCACGATCTCGTGGTTCGCGGCGGTGCGCAGGCGCATGCCCCACTCGAGCCGCTTGGTGGCGGAGTCATAGTGCGGCGGCACCGCCCAGCCGACTGTGTGGAGCGCCGGCATGCCGAGCCGCTGGCGCTCCTTGTTGCTCGGTCCATCGCTCTCCTGCAGCGACTTCAGAAGCGTGTCGGAATCGAGCTTCTCGTCGTCCTTCACGTAGCCGCTGTCCTCGAAGTAGAAGACGGCGAACCAGGTACCATCCCCGCCGACCAGCGTGTAGTGGTTGTCGCGCGGTGGGTTGCGGTTCAGCTCCAGAAAGCGCCGCGTGTTCGGCGCGTCGAGGAAGGCCTGCCCCTCGGCCATCTTGAGCGTGGCCATTTTGCCGATCTTCGCCTCGGCCGGTCCACGCTGCCAGGCCAGCGAGGCCATCTCGTTCCGCGTGCCCTCGCGCTCGGGCGGCGTCTGGGACGTCGCCGGCCCCGTCACACCGAGGAGGCAGATCGCCACGACGCCGGCGAGAATAGTCCGCAGCCAATGGTGAATCATGGGGGCCCCTTTCTCACGAGTGGGAAGCGACGTCACCAGCCAGGATAGCGGATCGCTCGCGAGCGGCCCTAGCACTGCTTCCGCGCACGTTTCTGGATGGTTACGCGCGCGGGAGCAGCTCGAATGCGGGATATCGGTCCAGCAGCGGCGCGAAGGTTTCCGGCGGCGAGCCCGCCGCGACGGGGAAGTAGCGCTGTACCTCGCGGCGGAAGCGGTCGAGGTAGGCGCCGAGCACCGCGGGCTTTTCCGCCGCACCGAGCGCGCGCAGCCGGTACGCGCTCCGCCGGCCGCCACGACGCAGCGTGATCTCACCGCTGGCCTCGGCGTTGCGCACCCACTCGGTGTAGCCGCGCGGCGCGACGAGATAGAGGCGTCCGGCGTGGCTGAGCAGATCGACGGGCGTCGCACGCGTGCGACCACTCTTGCGGCCGCGCACCTCGAGGACCCACATGTGCGCGGGGCCGACACCCAGCCCGACGAGGACGCCGATGGCGCGGTTGAGCACGCGCTCCACGGCGGTGGGACGCTCGAACGCACGCTCGCTCACCTCAGCCTCCGCGGATTGACCCCGGCGCGCCGGCCACGTCAGGACGGCGAGGGCGTCTCCGGCACCCGCCGGCGCGGCAACGGCACGAAGGTCTTCTCGACGAACGCGCGCGCCCGCGCGGGATCGACGGCGTTGGCCTCCATGCACGGCGAAGCCTCGGCCAGGACGGCCTGCGGATCGCCGGCGAGCGTCCAGCGCTTGTAGGTGTCCTCGAACTCGATGCCGAGGCCGCGCGCGAAGACGGAAAGATAATGCTCGATGACGAGCGGGGCGCCGGCCTCGAAACCGCACAGCAAGCGCTGGCAGCCGTGATAGATGGTGGCCAGCGTGTCGGCGCCGGCCGCATGGCCCCGCGCGATCTCGTCGCGCACCATGCCGTTCCAGTGGTCCGGCCCGACTTCTTTCTGGACGTCCACCGTGCAGATGCGGCCGAACCGCGGCTCGGGCTCGGTCGGCACGAACGTCAGCCCGGGCACCGCCTCGAGCAGCCGGCGGCCGGCGGCGCCCTCGCGGCGCCGCGGCTCGCTCGCCACGTGGCTGTGCAGCGCGACGCGCTGGCGCACCGGCTGCGTGAACGTCAGCCTCGGCAGTTGCCCGACGAGGAACTCGGCGGCCTGGCGGAACGGAACCGGCATCGGCAGGTGCTGCACTTCGTCGTAGAAGTAGATGCACGACGGGCACCACATGACGATCTCGCGCGGCGTGAACCGCTCGAACATGCGGATCGTGGACAGGCTCATGCCCTGGGCAGCCGCGGTGTCGCCGTGCTTGTCGTGCTGGATGCCACAGCAGTACGTCGGCCCGCCCACGGCGACGTAGTCGAGGCCCAGCCGATCGAAGATCGCCGTGACCGTCCGCACCATGTGCGAGGTCCGGAGCACGTTGCACCCGAGGTAGAGCACGATGTCGTGATGCTCGCCGTCGGCGGGCGGCGGAGTCAGCCGCCAGCGGCGCTCGTCCGGCCGCGTGGTGAGATCGTGGGTCAGCGTGATCTCGCCGAAGTACTCGCGGTAGTTGTAAGGCATCTAGCCCCTCGTCACGGTGCGTGCGGCGGCGAGGGCCTCGCGTGCGACGTCGTTGGGATCGCGCTTCCACGCGGCCTCGTTGGGCGCCTCGTAGGAGGCGTAGCCGGGGTACCCCTTGGCGTCGAGCAGCGCGAAGAATTCGCGGAACGCGTACGAGCCGTGCCCAGGCGGCAGGCGATCGAGCGCCTTGCCGGGCTCCAGCCCCGTGCGCGGCGGATCGCTGAACTGCACGTAGGCGATCTCGGCCGGCGCGACCTCGTCCACCTGCTTCAGCATGGCGCCGCTGCGGCCGAGATGATAGGTGTCGAGCAGCAAGCCGACGTTCGGATGGGCCGCGCCCGTCGTGATCTCGCGCACGGCGGCCAGCGTGTTGAGCTGGGCGCATTGCGAGTTGAACTCCAGCGCCAGGCGCACGCCATGACGGGCGGCAATGTCTCCCACCTCGCGCGTGCTTCTCACCGCGCGCGCGACGTCGCCGCGGTCCTTGTCCACCGGGCTCATCACCGTCGGGCAGCCGAGGGCGGCGGCGCGCCGGCACTGCTCGTCGAAGACGGCGATCAGCCTCGCCCGCTCGGCGCCCTCGGCCCACATCCAGCCGAACTCGACCCCCACGCAGGCGACCGGCAGCCCACTGCCGCGCACGAGGTCGAAGACGGCGTCCGCCGGCTGGCCCGATTCCTCCGTACGCTTGAAGTCGAGCCGCCGCAGCTCGATGGCGTCCCAGCCCGTCGCCCGCGCGATGCGCAGGGCGTCGGCCAGCGGGGTAGCATCGAGCGTCCACGTGTGGAGCGCGAGGCGGCGCGCCATTACGCCGCCCCCAGCGCGCGCGCCGCCTTGGCGACGTCGCGCGGCGCGACCCACAGGATGGCGCCGTAGCGGCCGTTGCCCGCACAGGCCGCGTCCACCGCCGTCACGTTGATCCTCGCGTCGGCGAGCTTCTGCAGCAGCTCGGCAACCACGCCAGGGCGATCGTCACCGGCGATCAGGAACGCCTTCTTGGGGCCGGTGAGCTTCCACTTCGCCTTCTTGGCCACGGCGCGGAACGTCGCGGGATCCTCGGGGACGAAATCGATCTGGGCGCCCCGGCCGGCCGGAAAGCCGGAGAACGCGAGCAGGTTCACGTTGGCCTGGCGCAGCTCGTTCAGGATCGCGGCGCCGACGCCGGGCTTCTGCGGCGCCGTGACGTAGAAGTACTCGACGACGCGGACCGTGTCGGCCATGGCGGCTCCTTTCGTCCGGCGGCCGGACGGCGCCGGGGACGGCCAAAAGGTAGCACGCTACGCGCCGCGCCGCTGCTCGCGATCGATCACCTCCAGCGAGTCGACGACGCGTACCGACCGACCCAGCCTGGCCGCCTCCCGCTCCACCGCCCTCACCGCTGCATCCCGCATCGCGCGCGTGTGGACCCAACCGGTGAGCTCGACGCGCGGACGGCCGCGCCACGGCCGGGTCACCACCGGCATCACGGCGGAGCCGGCCAGCGCGGGCTCGCGTGCCAGCGGCGCGAAGAGCGCCTCGGTCAAGTGCGCGGCATCCTCGTCGTGACGGTTCCGCGTCTCCAGATGACGGACAGCCCAGGCGATGAGCGCCCCGAGAGCGAGCAGGACGGCGGCGCCGATGGCGAGCGACGGTCCGGTGAACCAGTCCATGCCGCCGGGGTTCAGCAAGGCCTGTGCCGCTGGGGTAGACTCCTCTCCCGTGACGCATCACCCTCGAGCGCTGGACGGCCTGCGCGTCCTCGACCAGACGCAGGTGATGGCCGGCCCCTTCTGCGCGATGCTCCTCGCCGACATGGGCGCGGACGTCATCAAGATCGAGCCGCCGGGCGGCGAGACGACGCGAGCCATGGATCTCGAGGCGGCGCCCGGCGTGTCGGCGCCGTTCCTCGCCGTCAATCGCAACAAGCGCAGCCTCGTGCTCGATCTCAAGCGCGCCGAGGGCGTCGCCGTGCTCAAGAAGCTGGTCGCGACCGCGGACGTGCTCGTCGAGAACTACCGGCCCGGCGTCGCGGCGCGGCTCGGCGTCGACTACGACACCCTGGCGGCGATCAACCCGCGGCTGATCTACTGCTCGATCTCCGGTTACGGCCAGACCGGCCCCTACGCCGCGCGCGGCGGCTACGACCTGATCGCGCAGGGCATGAGCGGCATCATGAGCGCGACCGGCAGTGAAGGCGGCACGCCGGTGAAGGTGGGCGTGCCGATCACCGATCTGGGCGCCGGGCTCTTCGCGCTCGTCGGAATCCTCTGCGCGGTGCGGGCGCGACGCGTGACCGGGCGCGGGCAGCGCGTGGACACCTCGCTGTTCGAGGCGGGGCTCGCGCTCTCGGCCTGGGAGGCCACGGAGTACTGGTTCACGGGTCAGGTGCCGCGCGGGCTCGGCACCGCGCACCGCCTGAACGCGCCCTACCAGGCGTTTCGCGCGAGCGACGGCTACTTCACGGTCGGCGCCGCCAACGACAACCTCTTCCCGCGTTTCTGCCGGCTGCTCGGCCTCGACCACCTCGGGCGGGACGCCCGCTTCGCCAACGTCGGCCTGCGCCTGAAGCACCGCGCGGAGCTCGAAACGCTGATCGAGACGATCACCGTGCACCAGCCGCGTGCGCACTGGCTCGCCGAATGCGAGAAGGCCGGCGTCCCCGCTGGCCCGATCAACTCGGTGCCCGAGGCGCTGGCTGACGCCCACGTGCGCGCCCGGGGCATGGTGCAGGAGCTGACGCATCCCGAGGCCGGCCGGGTGCCCGCGCTCGGCAATCCCGTGAAGATGTCGCTGACGCCGCCCGCGCTGACGGCGGCGGCGCCCGTCCTCGGGCAGCACACCGATGTCGTCCTGCGCGAGCTCGGTTACACGGACGCCG
>Ga0066388_100001148_pt1 | contig 14437 bp, 6 predicted proteins | sample PanSoiMetaGPlot6_FD_64539 | JGI IMG/M metagenome (GOLD analysis project Ga0066388, IMG submission 64539) | Tropical forest soil microbial communities from Panama analyzed to predict greenhouse gas emissions - Panama Soil - Plot 6 (Hybrid Assembly) | ecosystem: Environmental > Terrestrial > Soil... | reverse complement strand
CGATCCCGTCTTCCTATGGATCGGGCAGATGCTGCTACCGGCAGCTCGCGGCTCGCGCCCGTTCCGGCTGCTCATTGAAGAGTTTGAAACGTTTTTCACCGACGTAGACGAAACGCAACAGCAACGACGTCGAGTTTACGCGGATGTTTTGAGCATCTGACCTGTTCAGGGATTCGCCGCTACTACTATGAAATTAGGCTCGTCTCCGAAAAGTGTCATCATTCCTCCGCTAATGGCAGGTGAGCGCAGCCACACCGCAAACACCGTTCCAAGCGAATGGGAACGGAAAATCTGCCGGACACTGGTTTATCCTCCTCGCGTCCGTTCTCGCCATTATCAACGTTATGCATTTGAGCAGCGATCAACGCATCTAGCAGATCGCACAGATCGCAATTGCCTCGGGTGCAATCACGCTGATGTGATTCATTCACGCGGAGCGCAACGCGGCCAGACCTCTTTTCCCAAGGCACCTCTTTCGGCGCGTTGCCGAATTCACCACCCACCACTCCGGTAACCGAGGCGTTTCGCATGTTACAAGCCGTTACGCACCAACCTTACGGGCACGATGACCTCTACTCCACCGAACCGACGGAGCGTTTCCCGCGTGATCCCATGGCTGGAGACACTGTCTACATCAACGCGTCCACGTCGCCGGTGGAAATGGGCCAGACAGTCTGGGTCACTTGGACGAAGAACGGACTTTCGCAGCCAGCCGTAGGTGCGCAGTGGAAGAGTTCGCAAAATGGCATTAGCCTCTGGTCGGCAAATCTGGGCCAGTTCGTGCGCGGGGACGTCGTTGAATACAGCGTTCATGCCAACGAGAATGGCGCCAACGAGCAGGTAGCCGGCCCTTTCACCTTTACCGTCACTTCGTGGAGTGGCGTTACCGCAGTGACCGGCCACACCGATCGGGGGGCCGCCGTCGACATCGCCCTAAGTGACACAGAGGGTAGCTATCAGCCCGTGTTGCGCGTCGGTTTTGCCGCGCCCGATGTTCTTCACGTGCAGTTCTCGCCGACCGGCAAAGGTCTGAGCATCGCCGATCAAAAAATATACACAGTAACCGAAAATACGGACAGCCTGCGGCTGGCAACAGCGGCGATGGTCGTGATCGTCCAGAAGAACCCATATCGTATGGCGGTCTATCGCGCGGATGGTCACACGCTCGTTACGCAGGAATACGATACGGCCAATTTTCGCAATCTGGGCTGGGCCAGTGACGGGAAGTCCACGATCACGCGCATCGAGAACCACTTCCAGACCTCGGCGGCCGAGTGCTTTACTGGCTTTGGCGAGCGCTATGAAGCATTCAATCTGTATGGGCATGACATCAATACGTTCATTTACAACCAGTATGTGAACCAGGCGGCGACGGGGCGCACCTACCTGTCTGTGCCATTCTTCCTGAACTCATCGGGCTACGGTGTGTGGCTTAACACCACTGCGACGTCCGTATTCAACATCGGCACATTTCGGGCGGATATGGTTGGTTTTACGAGTGTCCCGCCGGCGAGCGCAGACCCGGCCCTCGATTACTTCCTATTTGTCGGAGGTCCCAGCACGATCCTTGATCGTTACACGAACATCAGCGGCCGGCCGCAGCTTCCGCCCAAGTGGGCCTTCGGCATTTGGGTTTCGGCAAACGAGTGGAACAGCCAAGCGCAGGTCGCCGACGTATTAAACGCTGCAGAGCAGTACCAGGTGCCGATCACGGTTCTGGTGCTCGAGCAGTGGAGCGACGAGGCGACGTTCTACGTATGGTGGGGCGCGCAGTACGCACCGAAACCGGGAGATGCCGTATTGAAGTACAACGATTTCACGTTTCCGGCCGGGAGCTTGTGGCAGGATCCGAAAGCGATGGTCGCGGACGCACACAGCCGCGGTGTCCGTGTGGTGCTCTGGCAGCAGTGGTTTTTGCGCGAGCGGTTCGGTAACCAGCCCCGCCATTATCCTACTGCGGCGCCACCCCAGCTCCAAAATGACATCGGATATGCTCGCAAAAAGGGCTACCTCGCCACCGACAGTACTGGCAAGCCGTACCGGATGCCGTCCGGGTGGTTTGGCGGCAGCTTTGCACTCGATTTCACGAATCGGGTCGCGACGAACTGGTGGATGAGCAAGCGTGACTATCTTATCGACGAGGTCAAGATCGATGGCTTCAAGTGCGACGGCGGCGAGGAAGTGTTTGGCCGTTTCATCAAATTTTCGGATGGACGGCGCGGGGATGTGATGCACAACGCGTATCCCTCGGTCTACATCGGCGCGTATAACGACTATGTTCGCAGTAAGCTCGGAGCAGAGAGCGTCGTGTTCGCCCGCGCCGGTTCGCCTGCGCCGCAGACCATCGCAGTCTACTGGGCCGGCGATCAGGCCTCTACTTTTTCGGGCTTCCAAGAGGCCATCCGTGCTGGCCTGTCCGCTGGTCAATCGGGGATCCCCTTCTGGGGATGGGACCTTGCCGGCTTTTCCGGCAACTCGCCTAGCGCCGAGCTGTACCTGCGCGCCGGTGCCATGGCCACTTTCTGCCCCATCGTGCAGATCCATTCTCAGTGGTCCGCACCCGGCACAACGCAGACGCGCCTTCCGTGGCAGATTCAGGCCGTAACTGGCGATCCTGAAGTCGTGCCGACTTTCAGGTACTTCGCCAACGTACGCATGAACCTGCTGCCGTACATCTATGGCGAAGCCAAGAAGGCGGCGACGACGGGCCTGCCGCTCATGCGGGCGATGGGAGTGCAGTTTCCCGGCGATCCCGCCACTGCCACTCTCGAGGCGCAGTACATGTTCGGCGATTGCTTGATGGTCGCACCGATTGTGACGCAGGGCGCCACCGGAACAAATCTATATGTACCGATCGGCGAGTGGTATGATTTGTGGTATTCGGCGCAGTTCTCGGGACCACGCACAAAGTGGTACGGCGCCGGGTTGAATGCCATTCCGGTCTACGCGAGACCGGGTGCTATCGTGCCGCTCAATCTCGACCCGGACTACCAGCTTGGCGGTACGGTTGGCAATTCTGTCGGCCCATACACCAACCTGACGTTCCGCATCTACCCATCTGGCAGGTCCACCTACGACTACTTCGACGATACAGCGAACGCGATGTGTGCGATTCAGGTCGACGAGCTCTGGTCAGCGCACAAGGTTGCGGTCGTCGTACCTGGGTTGTCCGTCGCACCAACGCTTCAGGTCATCGGTGGCGCCCCGGTGGGCGTATCCGTAGATGGCACTTCGCTGCCGCAGCAGCCCAACGTTGCCGCGCTCAAAGCCGTCGCTACGGGATGGTTTTGGGACCCTGTGCTCCAAGCCACATTGGTGAAGCTTCCCGTAGCTAATAAATCTCGCAATGTGGTGCTAAGTGGCGTCGACAAGGCGGCATACCAGGCGGAGTTCGCCGCCGGAGTTGGCACAGGCGTCAATACGAATCATGCCAACTATGGCGGCGTCGGCTTCGCCGATCAGTTCGACGCCCCAAGCAAATCCGTGAATTTCACCATCAACGCAGACAGCGCCGCGACGTATTCACTCGCTTTCCGCTATGCCAACGCGCTGGGCGCGAGCGCGACCCGTAATGTCTACGTGGACGGAGAGCGCTTGGGAACACTGGCCATGTCGGCGTTGGCGGACTGGGACACATGGGCGGTCGCGACCTTGTCCACATTCCTCACCGCCGGCCCGCACCAGGTGGAGGTCAGGTACGAGAACGACAACAACGGGCCGATCAACCTCGACTCGCTTTCCATGGCCTGGCAGGCGCCAGCGGCCGCCTCCATCACGACGCGTCACAATGACAACGATCATTCCGGGGCTAATCTCCAGGAGACGCGCCTCACGCCCGCGACTGTCTCGCCCACCACTTTTGGCCACCTGTTTTCGTATCCGGTGCGCGGACAGATCTATGCGCAGCCGCTCTACGTGAGCGGCCTGGACATCCCAGGGCGCGGCATTCGCAACGTCCTGTTCGTAGCCACCATGCACAACGAGGTCTTCGCGTTTGACGCCGATAACCCGTACCAGGGGCACCAGCCGTTCTGGCACGTCTCGCTCGAACCTTCCATCCGGCTACCGGATCCGAACATCGGTACTACGTTCATTGACGCACAGAAGAAGGATACAGGGAAGGCTTACGATCCGGCAGGCGAGCCGGTCTACCGCGACATCGTGCGTGAGGTGGGAATCCTAAGCACGCCGGTTATCTCGCGGAAGCAGAATGCCATCTATGTAGTCGCCGCCAGTCGGGCCCCGATCAGCGGTGGCAACTCCTACACACATACCCTGCACGCGCTCGATCTCACGACTGGCAAAGAACTCTTTGCCGGCGGCGCCGGCTTGCAGGCTCGCGCTCCCGGACAAGGCTATGTGGGCCGCTACAAGGAAACCGATTTCGTGGCAGCCGGAAATATCGTCTTCACCAGTCATCGTCAACTCCAGCGCGCCGCGGTGACACTCGCCGATGACACCCTCTATATCGCGTTCGCTTCTTACGGCGACAAGGACTGCTATCACGGGTGGGTGCTGGCATACGACGCCACCTCGCTTAAGCCAAAGGCCGTTTTCATCGCCAGTCCGACGAATCTCGCGCCCTCTAACCCGCGCGATGTGGGCCGTGCCGGCATCTGGCAGGCTGGTGAGGGTCTTGCTGCGGATGCGCAGGGCGTGTACTTACTTTGCGGAAACGGCGGCTACAAAGATGGTACCGACCTAGCCGACTGCTTCGTGCAGCTGAACCCCGCGGACCTGACAGTACTGGATTGGTTCAGTCCGTTCAACACCCAGCAGCTCGCCGAGCACGATCTTGATGTCGGCTCTTCGGGCGCGCTGTTGATTCCGGGATCCAACTTGCTGATCGGCGGCGGGAAAGAGAGCAAGCTGTTCCTGATAAAGCGCGATCAGATGGGGCGCTTCGATGGTAAGGCCGGCAACAGTCAGATCGTGCAGCACTTTTATGTCGAACCTCCCGACGATCCCACCGATCCAATCGGGTCGGCTGCTAAGGACGACGGGACCGGCCATCACATCCACGGCAGCCCCGTCGTTTGGCAAGACACCATATACGTTTGGGCCGAGGAAGCGGTCGTGAAGTCATTCAAGGCAAGCACGGATGGCACGTATCCAACGACGCCGCTGAATCTGACCGGCATCCCGAACGCTCGCCTTGGCACGCCGGCATCGCAGGGGAGTAGCACCGGCCTCGGTGGCGCTCCGGGCAAGAGTCCCGGCATGCCTGGCGGCGCGCTGAGTATTTCGGCCGCGGGCGCGACGTTGAGCACTGCGATCCTGTGGGCGTCGCACCCGCTCGCCAACGCCAATCAGGGTGTAGTGAGCGGCATTGTGCGCGCCTTCGATGCAAGTGACCTCCGCCGCGAGCTGTGGAATAGCCAAGTTAACGCTTCGCGTGATGCAGTGCCCAGCTATGCGAAGTTTTGCCCGCCGACAGTTGCCAACGGCAGGGTGTATGTTCCAACCTTTTCGGATCGCGTAATGGTGTACGGCCTGTTTTAGGTCAGAGAAATTCAGGATGGCCGCAAAATCACAGACCTTTACAGGGCGTGGGCCGCGCTGGCCTTCGTCGGCTAGATCCTCCAAACCATCGTCATTGGGCTTCGGCGCGAGCGCGTTGATTCACAGCAGCTCATTATGAAGGTAACCGGCTTCTCGAAGACGTCTACTCCAGCCCTGTATGTCTCGAACTGGAAGGACATTGTCGCTATCTGGGAGGCCAGTAAGCTTGCCCAGATCGACACATCTATTCACGGCCCTTGCATCCGCGAACTGCATTATCTGGGGGGCGCCGCCCCTGCCTGGCAGGTGAACCAGATCATCGACTTCACCGCATTCTTCCGTGACGAGACGTCTGGCTCAAAGTATACGGACGTTGCCAACTTCGATACCGCGGCCTGGTTCGAGACCGGCGGCGCAAACGGCGGGACGCTGACAACCGATTACGCGACCTATCACGGGACCGCAGCTCCGCCGAAGTGCAGGATCTCACGAATTTATGTTTGCGTGCCAAACCAAGCCTTCATCGTCGTGCGTACTACGCTCATCAACCCGACGAACAGCAAGCTGACTTGGAACGTGCTTGATCAATTGCATGTTAACAACACGCAGGCGCATGTAGCGGGCGTGATGGTGCACGCGTGGCACGATGCGGCGCGCAATGCACTCGTCGCCGACATGAGCGCTTCAGGCCAGTACTTCCTTGTACTCGGCGCATTCCAGCCCATGGACGGGCTTCAGTGTGGTGATGAGAGCATATCTGCAACCGCCAGCCCCTTAGTAGCCGGCTGGTACAGCTTCGACCATGACGGCACGCTGCGCGGCAACTCCGACTTGCACGCGGCCGACGTGGACCTTGCGTTCAACAAACAGGTGACGCTGGCCGCTGGCGCGACAGCGAACATTGACCTCTACCTGGCCATTGCTGCCAGCCAGGCGGCTGTGGAAACAGCCGCGGACACGGCTCGGGGCCAGACTGCCGACCAATGGTTCGCCCATACAGCGGCCCAATGTGCGGCTTGGTTAGACAATGGCGGAAAGGGCCAAAGAACCCACGTCTCGGATGCGGGACTGAACACGCTGTTCGATCGCGAGCTAATTGTCATCAAGAACGCGCAGAATCCTGTGCTCGGCACCTTCCCTGCGACGACGAGCCCATTCGCATACGGCTATAAGAACTGGGTCCGCGACGGCTCGGTGTCGGCCATCGCACTAGATGCCGCTGGCCACCACGATGAAGCCGACCGATACTTCCGCTGGATGGCCAGTGTGCAAGGCAGCGACGGCTCCTGGAAGACCACGTATAGCTATTGGGACGGCACATATTTGCCGTTCGTCGAGCCGGAATACGACAGCATCGGCACATTCCTGTATGGCGTTTACCGGCATTACAGACTCACGGCTGATTCTGTGTTCATGAGCGCCATGTGGCCGTCAGTTCAACGGGGCGCCGACTTTATTCTTCACTCAATCTCGCCCGTCAATGGCCTGGGCGGCGTCGATTTCAGCATCTGGGAGGAGCCGGAGCGCGGCCTCGAGCATAATGTCTACACGCAGGCATGGTACGTGGCTGGCCTGTACGCAACCCAAGCGATCGCCGAACTGCGCGGTGACACGACTCTTGCCGACTGGTACGCGGGAGGGGCAGCGTCGATCATGACAGCCATCCAGCGCCCGTCGAGTTGGTACCCGCCAGGACTATGGAATCTCGGAGGCGGCTATTACAATCGCGGCGTCAACCAAGACAACTCCGTCCAGGCGCTGCAGGACACCGCCTCAAACCTGCTATTGGCGCTCGCCGCGATAGATCACAACTCCGGCCGGGCCTCTAGTCACCTTGACACGCTAACGCGGCTCCTGACGCACGATGGATACGGTTTGGCCCGATATCCGAGCGACGACTACTACTATAACAGTCGCTTCGACCCGGCCGGCAATGAGGCCGGCGCCCCCGAGCCTTCGTGGCCCCAGATGAGCATGTGGGTGGCCATGTTCGAGGCCATTCACGGCCGCAAGCTTGATGCGCTCGCCCGGTTGCAATGGTTCGCCTCCACTTCCGGCATCGGCTACATGCCTCACGGTGAGGCTGTCTCGAACGTGACGCACCAGTCAGTGCTCAGCTCGATGAGTGAGCCGCTGACTGCCTCCTCATTCATTCTCGCGCTTCTTGTCTACTCCAGCCGATATGACCTGCGCATTCTTCCTCCCGTCTACAATGCTGGCGCCCGTGTCGGCATCGGGATTCACTCCGGCGCCGCCGCCGATTGGGCGCAATGGCAGAACGTTCCCTATTTTGTCGGATCCTTGAACGACGCGCCGAAGAGGCCAATGACGACGATTAAGCGCGCCTACCTCGCGAATGACGATACGAACCTCTATGTTAGAGTGGATAACGTGGCGGGTAGCTTCTCTCGGTTCGGTGTTATCCCAGCGTTCGCCTTTCGCGTCTACGCTGCAGATTTCAGCGGCGGAACTGGCGAGGTAACCCGCGTCGGCTTGGACGGCAATGCGATTCCTCGTTCAGTGTGCTTCGCAGTTTCCCGGCGAAGCGACGAGAACATCTTTCGGCGGTGGTGGGTGCAGGGCGCGCTTTGGGTCGAAACAACAGCGTTGACGGGAGTGCTGCCGCCGCAGTGGGATCCTGCGAGCGGCCGGCTCGAAGCGATTGTCCCCTTCTCAGCATTTAGCAGTGGAGCCGCCTCGATAGGGAGTTGGGCGAACGTAATTGTCGCACTCGCCTTCCAGAGCTCGAACGGCGGGAAGTTCTTTGATGATGGGCGCGTGGTAATCCATTACCGCACGAGCGGGGCGCTGGACGCGTGGATTTACGGGAATATCGAGACGTAGACCTGTCGTCATGGCCTTCGATGTGTAGTTCTCTACGAAGCTACATCGGTATTTTGTTATTTAAGGGACAGGTTGAATTGCCCGTTGCAGCTGGCACTCCGATACGTCGCCTCGGCCATACAGCGTCGTTCGGGTGGAACGGTCGAAACTGCCGTAGGCCAGAATGTTCATTGGATGGAGTGGGATTCGGCTTCGCACTAGGAGCACCAATAGTGGCTGATGAAGGAACCCCCATGCCGAGTACCGGCCATCTTCTTACTTCTTCAGTTCCACGATTATGAGTTCTACATTGTTGTCATCGAGATTCTCGATCTGATGTTGCGACGCAGGTCGCCAATCCACTTCGCCAGCGCTACGATGGATTTCTTCTCTCGTCCCTCCCGGTTCACTTCGCCATTCGTGTGCGTCAGTCAACCAGACAAGCACACGATCAAGCCGCGTTCGTACCGGATGCTTCTTATGCCTGTCGATTGTAACTCGCAGCACTTTCACGCGATCATTTTCAAATTCAACTGTCTCTCCGCTTTTGGGCACGTGTATCCCCCGGTCGAAACCAAAACTGTCGATATGAGCTTGTACTCCTTCTCGGCAACTTTGCATAGCTGCCACACGGACGCAATCGCTTACGCGGGTAAGCCTGTGCACTAGGCATCTTCTGGCTCGTCTCGCAATGTGCGGCCGGCGAGGGCGAGAAAACGCGAAAGGGAGTCCGCTCCGTGTCGACTGCCACCGTTCGGTCGGCAAACTCATTTTTCTTTCTGCGTGGAAATTCCACTTCTATTGTGTTCGAGCGACTACGATCCACGCCGAGACCCAGACGGCGTATGGCGGATAGGTCGGGACGTGCAATTTAATGCGAGTTCAAAAAATCACCGAACGTGCAGTTTCATAACCGGATGGATTTCAAGCTCAATTCCACCCGAAGTGCTTCCGAATGTCTCGAAGTAATGAGACAGGCTTGTCTGTGGCGTTCGGCTCCTCAAGAAGTCTATCAGCGACAAACTTCCCGACTGATACGAAGGCGCCTCCGACCGCGACCGCCGTCAACGGACCGCCGAGCAACCCCAGAGCAACAGAACCTACCAGGAAAGCGAATTGGGTTCCGGTGCGGGTGCATTTCTTCCGGACTAGAGCTTTTTCTTCCTCCAAGAGGTCTTGCATCTCCTCTAAGGCATCTTGGATGGCACTTTGATCCGTGATTCCCTTGTCGTTTAGGAACTCCCGCTGCCAACGCCAAAAGCTAGCCCTCTTTCGGCGAGAAGTCCGCTCTGAGGATAACTCGACGGCCTCCTTCAGTAAATCCTCGTGAGTCCAATCGGCATCGTCAGGGACGAGAAACTCGTGGCCGATAATTGCCAGTGCAGTGCCCCCATACAGCGGAATCTCTCCCTCCACCGTTGGACGTAGTCGAAAATCGCGTTCTAACTCGGCTATACCGGTGTAATTGGTGACGACTTGAATGCCGGTCACATGGCGAGGTAACCCTTGGGTCAACTCCGTTCTGGTCGCCGCAAAGGCCCAGTCTGAAAGGGCCTGCGCGACATCGGCACCTCGCTCGTATCGAGCCTTCCACCGCTGCTGCCTTTCGTCATCCCAATTGACGGTGTACGCACGATCGCCAAGGATCGCAAGAAGGTTATCCAGACGCTCCGGCTGCCAACCCGCTTTGCGCCAGCGTTCTCGCTGTTTGTCGTCTGGCGGGACCGGAACTACCAGGCGGTCATACAACATTACCTCCGCCACAAAAGCATTAGGGTCACAGTGATCCTTAACTGAAAATGTTCCCCAGACCTGTTTGCTCATACGTCACCTGCCGAGGAGCGGAATTGTGGTCAGTGATCGAACGACATAAAGATAAGCCACGGTAGGGTGTTGTGGCAAGCACACCGAACTCATTTCGAAATCGGGCCGTTGGCTTCATCAAACAGTTCCCTCTCAAAAGCTGCGAGTACCGTTCTCAAGTGAACGGCCGGGTGTCAGGAAAGCCTTTGTTCGGAACTAAGCCAAGGGAGTCATGTTTTCTGACTACCCGGATCTCATAGGTGTATTCTGCGTTTCACCCGCGACTCATTCCACGCACACGCGAGAGAAAACTAAACTTTTCACGGTCTTTTCTACGGTCGGGCAAATCTTTCCTGCAAAAGTGTGCAATTCTGTGTAACGCACTGCAAACCCTATTCGTCCGGATTTACCTATGATTCGCAACGCTGTGCAACACAGCGAAAACGGGTGCAATTCGTTAAGTCTTGAATTAGAAATCCGTTGCTCTAGCCCGACTAAGCTACGGCGGAAAATTCGCAGGGCCACGTACGTGTACGAAACGACTCTTTACTTTTCGGCACTTGGCAAAGTCTAAATTTGCTGCTGCTGCCCTCGATTGCCTTCGGCTGTTCATAACAAAATCACCGGTTTGTAAAGAGTTAGTACTAGAAGTGCCGCGACCAAAAGCTCCTGGCGTCACGAGCCGATCTGTGGCGAACCTTGCAACATTATCCAGTTTCATCTCACATATCGGAACTGAATCACGTGATCTTAAATCACTTTCGCGCCCCGTAACACCTGACACGAAATCAATTCAGTGGCTACGGAATTCGCCTGGATTAAATCTTCACCGAGTGCTTTTCGATTAATGCTTGAAAGCGAGGGTCTTCGCGTAATCGGTCCCACGATGGATCGAGTTTGAGTATCGGAACGCTGAGACTGAAGTTGGGAACGGCAAGCAGGTGATCGAGTAGGCGAAACGCGTCGTCAAATTCCCCGGTCCATGCGTAAATCAGGGCGAGCGACTCGGTGGCTTGCGGTCCGTCAAAGGCATCCTCGGACTCGGGCAACAATTCGACTGCGCGCTTGCCTTCGTTGATCGCTTCCTCTTTTTGACCCAAGGCAGCAAGGATCAGTCCCAGCTGTCCGTGTCGAGTCGGCTCCTGCGGCGCTTCACGCACAAGTTGCTCCGCAACGGCGCGCGCCTGCTCGAATGCGGCCCTCGCCTTTTCTTTGTCGCCCTGATACAAATAGAGCTCACCTTCCAGAAGAGCTTTCGGGCGCGGAGCAGTTGTGCTGTTCGCCAACGTCTCCCCGCGAAATTGCTGCAGGACCTGAAGAGCCTCAGGAAATTTCCGCTTTAGTGTCAGAATCCAAGCGCGCGCCCATGTCATCAGACCACTTGGATCGGCTTGCGCCGGAATCTTGGAGAACTCATTTTCGGCCACGCTAAGATCGCCTTTCCAGTGCATTGCCAAGATTCCCTTTAGTCCACAAGCCTCTGACGATTGTGGTGCAGCGACAACAGCGCGATCAAGAATCTTGTCGGCGGCTTCGAAATTCCGCTGAGCGATATAGCTAGAAGCAAGGTTAGTTAGGATGTTCGCGTTCTTAGGATCGAGCGTTGCTGCTTTTTCAAAATTCGCGTTTGATTCAGCCCATTTACCTTGGCGGCGCTGAATGGAGGCGATAGCCATGTAAGCTTCAGCTTCATTCGGCAAATCGCGCTTGGCGATTTCGAACTCGGCCAGCGCGCGATGGTAATCGCGGTCGCCATAATAATAAGAGAAACCTAGTGCGAGATGGCCTTCCGGAAGGTTCGGTTGCAAACGCAAGGCCTCATCGGCATTGAAACGCGCTTTGTCACGCCGAGCCGGTATCGGGTCGGAGCTGTGATATAGCCAGCTCTGCACCTTAGAAAGACCGGCAAAAGCGAGCGCAAAGTTTGGGTCGAGCTTGATGGCTTGTTCGAAAAGGGGCTCGGCTTTCACCGACGTGTCGTGGAACAGATCCATCTTGTTGGCGAAATCATGCGCTTGGACGTACAGGAGGTAGGCATTCGGATCCTGGGTGGGCCGGTGATCGAGGCGCGCTTTTTCGTTCGGGGAAAGTTTTGCCTGTAGAGCAGATGCAATTTTTTGTGCGAGATCGGTTTGAATGGCAAACACGTCCGTCAGATCGCGGTCGTAATCTTCTGCCCAAAGGTGCTCGTCATTATCGGCATTGATTAACTGCACACTGACCCGGACACGATTCGCGACTCGGCGGACGCTCCCTTCTAAAAGAGTGGCCACACCCAGCGCCTTACCAATTTCGCGGGCCTTGCGCAAGCCGTCGCCTCGATACGACATGACCGACATGCGGGAAATCACTTTCAGGTCACCGATTTTCGAGAGATTCGTCAGGATATCGTCCTGTATTCCATCAGCGAAGTAGGCGTTTTCCTTTTCATCGCTCAGGTTCTGAAAAGGTAAAACCGCGATCGATTTGTCGATCTTACGTGCATATATACGCGGCAACAGAAAGAATCCTGCTAGCGTCAGTGCCACGAGGCTCGCAGTGCCAAGTAATAGCACATTGCGACGACGGCGTCTTCGCACTTGCGTTTCGACAAGCTTCAATCGCGGAGGGTTCGAATTGCCGAGCTCAGTCGTGTAAAGGTTGACGATCGAAATCGTTTCGCCGTGTTTTACCGCGCATTCTCCGACGTCATGCAAATAAGGTCGCCATTCTGGAAGGTGCTTTAAGTCTTCGGCGACGTGCCTTGAAAGCAGAATGTGTCCGGCATCTCCGCAATCCATCACCCGTTGGGCGATATTGATCCCGGCTCCTGCAATGTTTGCGCGCTCATTCACATCGGCGACCTCGTTCACCGGCCCACTGTGAATGCCCATACGGACCCGGAGTTTTGGATGCTGTTTAAGGGCCTGACTAATCTCCAAAGCGCAACCCGCTGGTTCCTCCGGACTGTTGTGAAAGACCAATGCCATCCCGTCGCCCGTTGGTAGGCGTACTAATCTACCGTCAGCTTCCGCTAAACGGAAATGTTCAGTCCCTCGAACCACATCGTTTAGCTCGGCAAGCAAGCCACTCTGTTCGTTAAGCAGCAACGCGGAATAGCCGACGATATCGATGAATAGGACGTGTCCGATTTCGAGCCGAAGGCCGCTTTTGGCTTGGCTGGTCATAGAAGGAAACGTAAACCAAGATCGTTAACAATCTGACAACATCAAGGTCGAGGCGTTCGTGGAAATCGCACTATAGCGTGGCCGACTGCGCTCGCGATTACGTCCGTTGCGTCATACCACGCCCGACAATCATGCTTGACAATTCAGCCATGTCATTCGCTCGCTTTTGCGAGAGTTTGGCGGGGCGATCTCTTTTTGACAGGCGCCTGATTAGGCAAGCACCTCTGGGAGGCAATTTAGTGATTCGTTTGTGCGCCTCGCTCGGAGTTTTTGGACATTGGACACGCCAAAACGACTCAAATATTCCGCGAAGCTACATATTCGACGTTGAAATCGCGTGTCATAAGACAAACCACTTCAGTTCGCGCGATTTTTTTTTACTTTCCCATAAGCGGATTCCACCGAGAAAAGCGTTCTCGTTTTGTCCGCGTTCGGTTCCTTTGGGCAGGCTACTCAAGCGGTGAACAAGACCGCCGCCAAGGACGACATAATCTGCGATGAAAGATTTTCTTAGCTGGATGACCGCATAAGTAACTTCGCGCTTCCATTTTTTTTCGCCCAGCAACTCCAGGCCAGGAATGCCCAAGTAATTCTCAATGATGTGTCCATGGCGATACGGCAAATCGCCAAGTTCAAGCGGCATCAAGTTTCTGCCCCACACCAAGGCGGACCCCAGGCCGGTGCCAAGTCCCAGAAAAAGCATCCGTCCACCGCGGTAGCTGCCCAGCGCCTGCAGGGCGGCATCGTTGACAACACGCACCGGTATTCCCAGCGCTCTGGCAAAATTGAAACCAACCCATCCCTTGCCCAAGTGCTTCGGGTCTCTTGCGATTCGTCCCATTCGCACCGGAGCCGGGAAACCGATGGCGGCACGGTCGAAATTCCATCCGCGCACAGTTTCCTTAAGTTTTGCGACTAGTTGTTGCGGCTTGAGTCGCGGACCGGAAGCAAATTCACGCTCATCGCTAGACGACCTCAGCAGTTTTACGTGTGTGCCGCCGACATCGACCACCAGAACTTTTCTCTTCATGCGCGACAGCCGAGGGAGGTGGAGCTCGTTGTCCTCAACGCGTTGGTTATCGCGGTCGAACCCACTGATATCTGCGCTTGCGGCGATTTCAAAGCCATCGTCTCAAGGACAG
>Ga0066388_100001147_pt1 | contig 14444 bp, 12 predicted proteins | sample PanSoiMetaGPlot6_FD_64539 | JGI IMG/M metagenome (GOLD analysis project Ga0066388, IMG submission 64539) | Tropical forest soil microbial communities from Panama analyzed to predict greenhouse gas emissions - Panama Soil - Plot 6 (Hybrid Assembly) | ecosystem: Environmental > Terrestrial >... | reverse complement strand
TTTTTGGGTGGACCTGTCTAGGTAGGACCGCACCTGCGCCCGTTTCCGGCCTAGCGTGCCCTCGCGGTCACCGGAAAATCGAAATAGGTTTGCGGGAACGGCTCGTTTCGCAGTGTGTAGTGCCACCATTCTTGGTGATAGTCCTTGAAACCATGCTTGAGCATGAGATCGCGTAGCAGCGTGCGGTTCGCCTGGGCGGCGGCCGGTATTGCTGTTGCATCGACGTGCGAGGCCTCATCCATGCAATCGAATGCGGTACCGAAATCGAGGCTACCGTCGCGCCAGCGTAGATTCGCGGGAGCCGCGCAATCAATTTTTGGGGTGTTGTCGCGATAGGGCGCCGGGGCGACCAGCGGGACTGGCACGATTGCGAGGTCGACGGTGCTGCCCCGGGTGTGCCCGGATTGGTCGCTGACGTAGCCCAGTTTTACGAAGTCCGCCTTGTCAACGCGCGGGTAGAACTCGGCCTTCATTTTCTGGTCAGTTGCATTGTGTCCCCAGGTCAGAAAGTCATTCACCGCCCGCTGCGGGCGATAGCAATCGTAGACCACAAGCGACAGGTTGGACGGTGCGAGCTCGGACTGAACCTCTGCGAGCCCACGCGCTGCCTGGGTGGTGAGAATGCATTCGGGTGCGAGATATCCGGCTATGGGTCGTCCAATAAAATTATGCCGGCCGAAATAGCGCATATCCTGCTGGATGGTCGGGGCGACACTGCGCAGATAGACGAAGCCATCTTCCAGCGCACGGGCATCGGAGGCGGCCGTTGCCAGGACACTACCTAACATCACAGCAACGATCGAACGGCATTTCATGCGGGTGCCCTTGCGATGCCGGGAGCGGCGGGAGCCGACCGTGCAGAATCTTCCTTACTCAGAACCGTGCATATTCATGACAAGGCGGCATGTAGTTGTCGACGGCGAATTGGCGGAGGGAAGCGCGCTGCGGATAACGTCAGGTGACGAGAGTTTCCGCCTGCTTTGGCGCGGAAGGCCCCAGCCAGCGCTCGAGCGTGCCGACAACTCCGTTCCGAAACAGAAGAATACACAACACAAAAATCGTGCCGATGATCGGTTGTATTGGCAACCCGGAGTCGGCGAGAAACTCATCTAGGCTGACAATGACGACCGCGCCGACCACCGGCCCGAAGGTCGTTCCAATCCCGCCCAGTAACGCCATCAGGATCACATCGCCCGAGGTGGCCCAATGAACGTCAGTCAGCGACGCAAACTGAAAGGCAATGGTCTTGGTGGCGCCGGCCAACCCCGACAGCGCCGCAGACAACACGAATGCCAACAGCCGGAAACGGTCGATGTCATAGCCGAGTGAGAGCGCGCGCGCGGGATCCTCCCGAATGGCGTCGAGGATCTTGCCGAACGGCGAATGAATGATGCGAGCGACGATCAGATAGCCGATCAGGAAAATGCCAGCGGCTGTATAGTACATGGCATTGGTGCCGGTGAGGTCGACGAGCCCGAGCAGGTTTCCGCGGGGCACGCCTTGGATGCCGTCTTCGCTGTGGGTAAACGGCGCCTGCAGGGCCACGAAGTAGACCAACTGCGCCAAGGCCAATGTGATCATTGCGAAATAGATTCCGTGCCGGCGAATCGAGATCACCCCGAACGCCAAGCCGAGCAGCGCTGCCGCAGCGGCGCCCGCCAGCACGGCGAGCTCGAACGGAAAACCCCAGACCTTGGCGGCGTGCGCCGCCACGTAGGCGGCGCCGCCAAAAAATGCCGCGTGACCGAATGACAGCAGGCCGGCCGTTCCCATGGCGAGCTTGAACGCGCAAGCGAACAGCGCAAAGCAGATCACCTTGATCAGGAAGAGCTGATAGAACAGGTGCGGGGCGATGAGAATGACGATGATCCCGAGGACCGCGAGCGCCAGCTTCGTGCGACCATCCATCGCTATTTCTCCCAACCGAACAGACCGGTCGGCTTGATCAGAAGAACCAGGATCATCATCACGAAGATGACCGAGCTGGAGGCCTGCGGGTAAACCACCTTGGTCAGACCTTCGAGCAGCCCGAGGCTCACACCGCTCACGATCGATCCCAAGATCGATCCCATTCCGCCGATCACCACGACCGCAAACACAACGATAATGATGTCGGCGCCCATCAGCGGGCTCACCGCATAAATCGGGGCAGCCAGCACTCCGGCCAGGCCGGATAATCCGACGCCGAGGCCGAAGCCGACAGTCACGAGCCGAGGCACGTTGATCCCGAAAGCGCGGGTGAGAGACGGCTTTTCCGTTGCCGCGCGCAGGGTGCGGCCGAGCCAGGTGCGCTCAATCGAATACCAAGTGGCAAAGCACAAGCCGAGCGCGACCAGGACGACCCACACTCGGTATTTGGGCAAAAACATAAAGCCGAGGTTGTAGCCGCCGCGCAATTCATCCGGGATCGGATAGGGCTGTCCGGCGGTGCCGAAGATGTAGACAAACGAGCCCTGGATAATCAGGAGCAGACCGAACGTGAGCAACAATCCGTAAGAATGGTCCAGTCGGTAGATGCGGCGGATCAGTAGCAGCTCCAGGATCACGCCAATCGCCGCGACACCGAGCGGCGCCAGGATCAGCGCGCCCCAGTAGCCGACGCCGAGCCATTGCAACAGCATCCAGGCAAAGAAGGCGCCAACCATATAGAAGGCGCCCTGGGTCAGATTGACGATACCGAGAAGGCCAAAGATGATCGACAGGCCAAGACTCAAGATGGCGTAGAACGAGCCGTTGATCAGCCCAACCAGCAACTGCCCCGACAACACCGGGAGCGACATCGTCATTGTCTAACCGCCGCTTGCCTGAGCTGCCCGTTTGAGGCCGATCAGCAATTGTCGGGCCCGATCCACCTCGCTACCTGGCAAGCGGGCATTGGCTTGGATCAGCCGGCGGGAACATCTTGTCGATGGGGATCGCTGCGACCGGCTTGAGGTAGTCCCACGGCTCCTTTGACTCGGAAGGGGCTTTGACCCGGTAGAGATCCGCGCCAAACAGGACCCGGCCGTCCGCGCGGACCTTGACCTGCTCGCCCCAGCGCGGTGCGCCGACCTCCTTCATGCGCGCCACGACCTTCTTGGGGTCGTCGGTCCCGATATCCTGCACCGTTTTCAAGTAGGCGGTAATGGCCGAGTAGTTCGAGCTGTGGGTGAAGTTCGGCATCCGGTTGAACCGCGCAAAAAACGCCTTGCCGAACGCACGCATCAGATCGTTGCGGTCCCAGTAATACTCCTGCATCACGTAGACGCCCTGCATGGTCTGCAGCCCGACTGCGTGAACGTCGGACAGGTTGAGCACAAACGCCGCCAAGCGCTGCTTCGACGACGGCAGGATGTTGAACTCCACAGCCTGCTTGATCAGATTGGATAGATCGAGCCCAATGGCACCGGCGCCGATCACGTCGGCGCCGGAAGCCTGCGCGCGCAGCAGATATTGCGTGAAATCTCCGGTTGCGGTCGGAAAATAGACGACGTCGAGCACCTTGCCGCCTAGCTGTTCGATGAATGGCGTCGCCTCGGCGACCAGATCTTTGCCGATCTGATAGTCCGGCATGATCAGGAACCAGGTCTTGGCGCCTTCCGCCATCAGGGCGCTAACCGGCGAACGTGCGAGCGAGGACGTGTTGTTCACCCAGTGCACGGCGTTGGGCGAGCACCCCTTGAGCGTGAGCACCGGCGTCGCGGCGACCGTCGCCATGAACAGCTTGTCTTTCTCGGTGGCCATCGCCTGGATCGCGATCGCCGCCGCAGAAGCGGGAACATCAACGATCAGATCGACATTCTCGGCTTCGTACCAGCGGCGCGCGATCTGCACCGCGAGGTCGGGTTTCGACTGCATGTCCGCCGAAATGACCTCGACCGGTTTGCCCAGGACTTTGCCGCCGAAGTGTTCGACCGCGAGCTGGCCGGCCAGGACCGAGCCGGGCCCCATGGCGGTGGATGCAAAGCTCGTGAGATCGGTCAGCACGCCGATCTTGACGGAGTTCTCGCCGGCGGCGGCAACGCCGGTAAGCGCTGCCAGGACCGCAAGCGGGCCGAGAAGCCACGATGGTCGCATCGGTTTCCTCCCAGGTTTTGTGCGGCGTTGTGCCGTCGGTTATTCGGCTGGGATCTGCGCGCGGCTCTGATCGGCCGCTGTGCCGGCGCGCCACCAGCCGCCGCGTACGTCGATCGACGCGGGCAGCATATTGGCGCGCACGATCAGATCCCCCAGCGCGTTCGGCTGTCCCTCTCGCTCGACGAATAGCGGATCGCGCCCTTGACGGACGTCCTCGACCGCTTTTAGCAATTGCCGGCGCATGAGGATGATGGGGCGGTCAGTCGTGCCAAGGTGTTCGCGCGTTCGGTCCATGACCCGCCCTTGAGCCTCGACCGCCATCAGATCCTGGTCGTAAAAGTTGCGTCCAACACCCGCAAAGGTCGTCGTCTTCATTTCCTGGCGATCCTGCAGATAGCGATTTTGCGCGTTGCGCGGCGACCGATAGGTCTTGTCGAGTTCGCCAAAGAAAACGCTCGTCACGAATTCCTTGTCGATCGGTCCGGCGTAGCGATAGAGCACCGTGTATTTCCAATGTGCGCCATCGTCGATGGGGACGTGCCAGTGCACCTGATAGCCGAGATTGGGCTGATGCGAGGTCTTGCGCGGATTGAACAGCGGCACCCCGTCGAACGCGGACGAATTCGGCATGATGAAGTTGGTGACTCGAACCAGCTTCTTGTCGGCAGCGATATTGCGGATCGCGAAAATGCGGTAGCCGTAGGCGGTCTCCTCGATGTCGAGCTGGGGCGCTACGTCGGCGGCGATCAGATCGTTAATGTCCGGGTCAAGCGAGTTTTGCGCCCCAAAAGCGACATGCAGGAACGACAGGTGCTGCGGGTCGACGTTGCCCTCATTGCCCTGCAGGTAGTTGCACGCGTGGTAGATCTTGGTGGACCAGGTCTGCTCCGGCGGGCAGGTCATGAACGGGAAATCGGGGAGGCGGGGCGGCCGTCCGGGTCCCATGTAGGTCAGGATCAGCCCGCCGGCTTCGTGACACGGATAGGCGGTGTGACGAATCTTGTCCTTGTAATCGCTCGTTGCCGGCTCTCCAGGTTGCTCGAGGCAGCGCCCGTCCCCGGACATCAGCCAGCCGTGGTAGATACACCGCAGGCCGCCCTTTTCCAGCCGGCCGTAGCTCAAATCGACGCTCCGGTGCGGACAGTATCGGCCGATCAGCCGTGGCTGGCCGCCCGGGTCGCGGAACAGAACCAGGTCTTCACCGAAGATACGCGTCGGAAAGGGCGCATCGGAGGAAAGCTCCTCTGACAAGGCAACCGGCTGCCAATAGCGCCGCATCAACTCGCCGCCGGGCGTTCCCGCGTCGGTGAGTGTGATCAGATCATTCTGTTCCTTGGTGAGCATTGGCGTTCCTCCGGGCTGTCCTGCTTGAACGCGGGATCGGCTCCACTCCAGCCATCTTGCGACCCTGCGCCGGGACGTGCAACAGGTCGCGGCGCATGCGCAGGCTGGCGGGTGCATGGCTCGCGGCAATCGCGGATGCTGCTGGTCAGATAGCAAAGACCGTGCTCCGGCGGGGTGAGCGATGAAACTCGCGGTTCCTGACATTATTTCGAACTCCTATTTTCCGGCGGCCGCGGCGGTCGAGCTTGGCTTTTTCCGCCGTGAGGGGCTCGACGTCTCGCTCGAGCTCATTTTCCCGGTGGATAAGGCTTACCAAGCGCTGCGCGAGGGCGCGGTCGACCTCGTCGGCGGGTCCGCGCATTCGGCGCTCGCCGCTTTTGCCGACTGGCAGGGCGTCAAGCTCATCTGCGCGCAGGCACAAGGCATGTACTGGTTTCTGGTGATGCGCTCGGACCTCAAGCCGAAGCGCGGCGATCTCGAGGTGGTCCGCGGGCGCCGGATCGGCGCGGCGCCGTGGGTCGAGATGGGGCTTCGCCAGTTGCTGATCCGCGCGGGGATCGATCCGCAACGCGATAACGTTGAGATTGCTCCCGTACCGGGGGCGATCGGCTCCGGCGTCAATTTCGGCGTCACCGCCGCCAAAGCGCTCGAGGCCGGCAAGATCGACGGCTTCTGGGCCAATGGCATGGGTGCGGAAGTCGCGGTTCGCGGCGGCTACGGCACGGTCGTTCTCGACGTCAGGCGCGGTGACGGGCCGGCAGAGTGCTTCAACTACACGATGGCGGCCGTCGCGGCGACCGACCGCATGATCAAGGCCACACCGGACGCTGCTGCCGCGGCGGTCCGCGCTATTGTCGCGACACAGGCGGCGCTCAAAGCGGATGTGTCACAGGCACAATCGGTCGGCCGAAAACTTTTTCCGCCCTCGCAGGCCGCGCTCATCGTCGACCTGATCGAACGTGATCTGCCCTATTACGACGCCAGGATTTCACGCGAATTCATCGCCGGCATGAACACGTTCGCCCGCCGGGTTGGAATCCTGAAGGGCGAGCCTCCTTACGAGAGTGTCGTGGCAACTCGGTTCAGCCCACTGTGGCTAGCCCGGTGACCGCGCCGGAAATCCGGTGATTACGCTGGAATGCTGTCATTCGGTCGCACGCTCTCGAGCAGCGAGGTCCGCAGCAAAAACGCCCGGTGCGCCGTCGGATCCGCCGCGGTCCGGCGCAGAAATGCAAAATTCTCCGCGCGTGCGTCCGGGTCCTTGGCCTCCAGCCGTTTCTTGTTGGCGATGGTCTGTTCCTGCACGTACTTTACGTTGATCGGGCGGCGGCGCGCATCGTAGCGATCAAGCTGTTCTGCGCCTTCTTCACCGCGCAAGACCTTGCCCAGCAGGCTTGCCAGCTCGATGGCGTCGTGAACTCCGCAGTTGAGACCGAGCCCGCCGATCGGGTTGTTGACGTGCGCAGCGTCGCCGGCGAGGAAAACGCGACCCTGGCTGAAGCGTGCGGCGACGCGCTGATGGACGTTGTAGAGATTGCGGTGGACGATCGGATAGGTCCCAGACTTGGGGAAAAACTTCTGCAGACGGCGCTGCACCGACGTTTCGTTGAAGACCTCTTCATCGGTCTCGCCCGGCACTGTCGGAAAGACGACGCGCCAGAGCCCACGCCCGTCGTTGCCAGCGACCTTGAACAGATTTGCCCACTCGTCGGGGTCGGAGAAATACGAGCGGAAGCCGCAGCCGCGTTCCCGCGCGAAGTCGAACGGGGTCGTGAGCACCAGAAAGCGCTCCGGAAACGTGTAGCCATCGAATGCGATGCCAACCGCTTTGCGCACCGTGGAGCGGCCGCCATCGGCGCCGATCAGATAGCTGCCGGTCATTCGTTCGGTCCGGCTGCCGTACTGCACCACGATCTCGACGGCATCTGCACTCGCTTCAACCTCGGTGACTTGCGCCGCAAAGTCGTAGCGGGCGTTTGGAAGGCCGCTCAGCCGTTCAATCGCGAGGTTGACCAGCTTGTGCTGCTCGCATTGCACGACGAACGGGTAGGGCGTGTCGCGCGCGAGCAGCGCGTGATCGAATTCGGCGATCAGCCGGCCGGACGGACGGTCCCAGAATTGAAATGTGCGCGCGACGAGGCCGCGCGCAATCAGGTCGTCGATCAGCCCAAGATCGGCCAGCATCTCCAGGGTCGCCGGATGCGTGGTCGCGGCACGCGGCGATTCGTCGATCGCGGCATCGGCTTCGAACACCTGCACGGCGATACCTTGCCGCGCCAATGCCAGCGCGGCGATCGCGCCAACCGGGCCGCCGCCGGCAATCAAGACGGGATGATCGTTCATTCCCGTGACGCTTACTGTTCTTTGACGCCCGCGATCTTCACCGCTTCGGCCCAAAGCGGGATGTCGGTCGCGATCAGCGTAGCGAATTCGGCCGGGGTGTTGCCAAGCGCGTCGACGCCAAGGCGGTTGAGTTGTTCGGCGAAGGCCGGAGTCTTTGCGGCGCGCTCGACTTCGCTCGCCAGCTGTCCGACAATTTGCGGCGGCGTGCCGGCGGGTGCCATCAAGCCGTTCCAGGTCAGTGTTCTGAAGTTGGGATAGCCTTGCTCCGCGACCGTCGGCACGTCCGGAATCTGGGGCGCGCGTTTTTCGCTCGAGACGCCAATGAGCCGGATGTTGCCGGCCGCGGCCTGCGGCAGGGCGTCGGACAAATTCGAGAAGATCGCAGGAACATGGCCGGCGACCACGTCCGACATCGCTGGCGCGCCGCCCTTGTAGGGCACATGGACCATGTCGATTCCGGCGCGCTTGAGGAACAACGCCATCGACAAATGGGTCAGGCTGCCGATCCCGGCCGACGCGTAGCTTAACGGTTGCGGCTGTGCCCGCACGTAGGCAATGAACTCGGCAATCGTCCTGACCGGCACATCTTTGTTGACCGCCAGTACAAACGGGTTGGTGCCGATCACGCTGATTGGCGCAAAGTCCTTCACCGGATCGTAGCGGGTCTTAGAGACTGCCGGAACGATGGCGATTTGCGGCAGCGACGCCACGAACAATGTGTAACCATCGGCCGGTGCGTGGGCGGCAACCTCAGCGGCGATTGCCCCGCCAGCGCCTGCGCGATTCTCGACCACGAACTGCTGGTGCAAACTGTCGCCGAGCCACTGTGTCATCGTGCGGGCGATCCCGTCGGTGCTGCCCCCGGCGGCGAACGGTACAATCACGGTCACCGGTCGCTGCGGCCAGGCCTGCGCGTGCACTTCGCCCGCGAGCCCGACCGTCAACGCGGCGGCGAGAACGATCATCCCGAGGTTGCGCATAAGCATGGTCAAGCTCCTGATCGGACAGCCAGCCACCCGATCCAATTTGAGCATTGGCGATGACGGGAGAGATATATCTAAAGGCTTTCCACGAAAGCTGCCATGCGCTTGCGTTCGTCCGGATCCGGCAAACGTCCGCGCATGGCGCCCAGATTGTCCGCCATGTGCGCCGGATTGGAGGTGCCGGGGATGACCGCCGTCACCCGCTGATCAGCGAGCAGGTATTTGAGAAAGAACTGACCCCAGCTGCCCGCAAAATCCTTTGCCCAATCGGGGAGAGATTGACCACGCACCGTACGGAACAATCGGCCGCTGCCGAAAGGCTGGGCAGTCAACACGGCGGCCCTGACGTCGGCTGCCAGGGGCAGAATCCGCTTGTCGACCTCGCGGTTGTCCACCGAATAGTCGACCTGCACAAAATCCGGCCGCTCGCGCCGGAGCACGGCTTCGATCGCGTGGAAATCGCGATGGAACGTTGAAGTGATGCCGATGTAGCGGCAGATCCCCTGCGCTTTCCAGTCCTTGAACTGGGCAAGGGATTGGCGCGGGTTGCTGACGTTGTGAAACTGCAGCAAGTCGAACTTGCCAGTCTTGAGTCGCGTCTGGGAGCGTCGGAGTTCAGCCGCGTCCGGCGCTTCGAGCTTGGTGGCCAGAAACACCTTGTCGCGCATCCCGGCGTTCGCGATCGCGTTGCCGAGCACAACCTCGGCATTGCCATAGGACGATGCCGTATCGATGAGCCGGCCGCCGGTGCCGACCAAGGTTGCCAGAACCTCGGTGGCGGCACGGCGCGTTTGCTCATTGTCAGAATCAAACACATACGCGGTGCCCAGCCCGACCGCTGGCAAACGCTCCCCGCTGCTCGGGATCGCGCGCGTGATCAGTGGCCCGCCCGCGGGTTGGCCGGATGCCGTGCGCACCAACAGACCAGCGCACAGCATCACTCCAAAGGTACGGCGCGTAGGGCCGGTCATCCGCCGTCTCCTGACGTTGGCAGCGCTGCGAGTTCGGTCGCGCGATATTCTTGTGTCCGTCCCAGAACGAAGGACAGGACAAGCCACCCGGCCGCGATTGGGAGAGAGACGACTGCGATGGCGCCGAGCCCGAGACCCAGGGCGTGCAGGCTATCGAATACCCAGCCGTAGAGCGCGTCTGAGCCGCGATAAACCACCACATCGATCAAATTCTTCGCCTTGTATTTTTCTTCGCGCTCGACAACCGTGAAGAACACTTGGCGTGCCGGATTCGCGATTGCAAAGTTCATCCAGCGCTGCACTACTTGAAAGACGACGATCGCGACCAAGCTGGGGGCTAGTGCGAGCGCTGCGAAGCCCACAACGTAGACCGCCGGCAATGCCCCCGCTGCCGCGCCCGTGCCGAAGCGCCTCAGCAGCTGCGCCGTGACCAGGACCTGGGTCGCAAGTGTGAGCAGGCCCACCGCCAGATCGATGCTGGCAAAGATGCGGGTCTGTGCTCCCGCGCCTTGCACGGTCGCAGCCACGACGTTCGCTTGCTCGAAATAGAGGATTGTTGCACCGAACGAGAGCAGACTGACCCACGCCGCCACGCCGACGAGATAAGGCGAGCGCAGGAGCTCGGTCAGACCTGCGAAGGCGGTTCCACCGACGCGCTGGTCGTGCGCTCCAGCCGGTTGATGGGTCTGAGCTGCGCGCTCAAGGCGGTAAACGCAAAATATTGCAAATTCCAGAAGCACGATCGCGACGATCAGCAAATTGGTAGGCCCGATCGGCACCGACAGACCGATTGTGATGACTGGGCCGAGCAGGCCGCCCGCCGTGCCGCCGGCACCGATGAACCCGAACAGACGCTTGCCTTGTTCGCTGCTGAACAGATCCGCCATGAACGACCAGAACACCGCGACCGCGAACAGGTTGAAGACGCTGACCCACACGAAAAAGACGCGTGCCACGGTTACGGTCGCGATGCCTGCGCTCAACAACAGCCAGAACAGCGCAAGATTGACGACAAAGAACTGATATACGATCGGAATGAAGCGCGCCCGCGACAGCTTTGCCACCAAGGCCCCATAGATTGGTTGAGCGATCAGCAGCGTTACGAACGTTGCGGTGAACAGCCACGGCAAAGCGCGGACGCCGCCCGCAATCCCCATCTGATCGCGCAGCGGCCGCAACACGTAGTAGCTCGCCAGCAACATGAAGAAATAGCCGAACGACCACAGCGCGGCGGCCCGCTCCTGCGACGTGGCGGGGAGTGCCCATTTCAGGGCATTGTCGGGCCACCCAGTTCGGAGATGCTGACGCGAGGTCACAAACTGAGCTTCTGCTTGAGCTCGGCTGCAGTCACTGCCTGACCGTAACCGGGGTGGCCGCGCTGGAAGGACCGCGCGTCGGCGAGCTTGCCGACGACGACTGGGTCGAAGCCGGCATCACGTACGAGGATGGCAGCCATCTGCACCGCTTCGGGATCGTCGCCAGCGATCGGGACAGCGAGCCTGGGGGCGGGGCGGTTCGCCTCGCGTGCGAAAATCGCATAGGAGAGCGTATTGAACGCGCGAACCAGCCGGGCGCCCGGCAGGTACTTTGCCGAAGTGATGCCGATGCCGTCGCGCTCAACTTCTTCCGCAATCGCTCCGTCGCGCGCGGGGACTGCGTTGCAAGCGTCGAGCAGAACCTTGCCCTTGATAACGTTCGCGTAATCCCGGCCGATCTGGGGCAGGGCGCCGTACGGCACTGCAATAAACAGCGCGTCACCGAAGCCGATCGCGTCCGCGACCGAACCGGCTTGCGCCAGCGAACCCAGCCCTGTCACCAGTTCCTTGAGTTCTTCGGGATGGCGCGACGAAAACAGCACCGGATGCCCGGCCTTGACCCACAGCCCGCCGATCGTGCCGCCGATGTGCCCGGACCCGATAACGCCAATGCGGGTTTTCGCAGTCCCGTCCTGCGCAAGGGCGGACCATGATTGCAATGCCGTCCCGAGCGCGAATGCACCGGCAGCCGCAAGCGCCGCGCGGCGGGATCCGTCAAAAGCTTGGTGCTTGTCCATCGGAGGCCTCCTGTCCGGGGCCTTGAATTTTGCCGCCGGAGTGCACCCGAGGCACGTCACGGTTGCGTGACGTCGACCCAGACCGCTTCCGTCAAACGGTTACCGCACCGCGACCCGCGTCTGCGGAGCCGAGCGCGCTTCTTCGAACCCAACCACCAAAACGGGATATAGTAAGACTGGGCGGAGAGACGAAGGCCGCGTTTGGGAGATTGTCCAGACTAAAGCGATCCGCCGTATAGCGGACGAGGAGCAAAGCCGATGACGCAGATCCAAGGGTTCATCAAGCCAAACCGCCGGCCGGGCGAACTGGGCGTACATTCGCTCGATCATTTTCATTTCGTCGTGCCGGATCTTGCCGTCGCGCAGCACTTCTATGGCGAGTTTGGCCTGGACATCCAGCCGAAGGGCAATGTGCTCACCGTCAATACCAAAGGGCATCCTCACCGGTGGGGCTCGATCGGCGAAGGACCGCGCAAGAAGCACAGCCACATGACCTTCGGTGCGTTTGAAGACGATATCGATAAATTCGCCAAGCGTGTGCAGGCGATGGGCATCAAGCGGATCGATCCGCCGCCGGGTGTGGACTCAAACGGGATCTGGTTTCACGACCACGACGGCAATCTGGTCGAGATCAAGGTTGCGGTGAAATCTTCCCCCGACGAAAAAAGCCGGTTTACGATTCGCGCCGCTGGCCCCGGCAAGCGCACGGCGCCGTTCCGCAGCACCATGGGACGCACATACCCGCGCCGGCTCGCCCACATCCTGATGTTCACGCGTGACGTGAGCAAGGCGATCGAGTTCTACACGCGCGTGCTCGGTATGCGCCTGTCGGATCATTCGGGTGACAACATTGCGTTCCTGCACGGCATCCACGGCAGCGACCATCACATGATCGCGTTCGCACGGTCCGACGCGCCGGGCTTTCATCACTTGAGCTGGGACGTCGGCACGGTCGATGAGATCGGCGAAGGGGCAATGCACATGCTCGACAAAGGCTTCGCCAAGGGCTGGGGCCTCGGGCGGCATGTGCTTGGCTCGAATTTCTTTCATTACGTTCAGGACCCTTGGGGTAGCTTTAGCGAGTATTCCGCCGACATTGACTATGTTCCGGTCGACTGTGACTGGCCGGCCGGAGATCATCCGCCCGAGGACTCGTTCTACGCTTGGGGACCGACGGTGCCGGATGATTTTGTGCACAACTATGAGGCTTGAAACGCGCCGAACGCCGCGTTGAAGGTTCCACCGGGAACGGCCCGATTGCGGTGGTCGGGAGCGGATGGTTCCATCAAGCCCGCCCCTGCAGGTCGACGATGACGGACCAACCTTTCAAGCCCTCGGATGAGCTTGCGATCCTCGCCGAGCTTGAAAGGAAGATATTGTGGCTCGCGAGCTGGACGATCCACCACGCCAATTATCTGCGAGACAACACAGACGGCTTGAAGGTCGGCGGCCATCAGGCCTCGTCGGCTTCGCTCGTTACCATCATGACTGCGCTCTACTTTCGGATCCTGCGCCCGCAGGATCGGGTCGCGGTCAAACCGCACGCGAGCCCGATCTATCATGCGATTCAGTACCTCCTGGGTCGTCAGACGCGGGAGAGCCTCGAGGGTTTCCGCGGCTACAAGGGCGCGCAGAGTTATCCGTCGCGCACCAAGGATGCTGACGACGTCGACTTCTCGACCGGGTCGGTGGGCCTGGGCGTTGCCCAAACGTTGTTCTCGTCACTTGTGCAGGACTACATCCAGGCCCACGGGTGGGGCCTCGATCGGCCTGCGGGACGGATGGTGGCGCTCGTCGGCGACGCCGAGCTCGACGAAGGCAACATCTTCGAGGCGATCCTCGAGGGCTGGAAGCAAGGCCTCCGCAATTGCTGGTGGATCATCGATTACAACCGGCAGAGCCTCGACGCGGTCATTCGCGAAGGGTTGTGGGCACGCTACGAGGCGCTGTTCAGGGCCTTCGGATGGGACGTCGTCATCCTCAAATACGGCGCGCTCCTGCAGCAGGTGTTCCGCGAGCCCGGTGGCGAACGGCTGCGGGAATGGATCGACCGCTGTCCCAACCAGCTTTACTCGGCGCTGGTGTTCCAAGGCGGCGCCGCTTGGCGTAAGCGCCTGCTCGAAGAAATCGGTGATCAGGGTCCGGTGACGCGGCTGATCGAGGCTCGCTCGGATGCGGAGCTGGCGCAGCTGATGACCAACCTCGCCGGCCACGATCTGCCCTCGTTGCTGGATGCCTTCGGCAGCATCGATCACGACCGGCCGGTTTGCTTCATCTGCTACACGATCAAGGGATTCGGACTGCCGTTCGCTGGTCATAAGGACAACCACGCGGGGCTGATGACGCAGGCACAGGCGGACCATCTGCGCGAGACCATGAATATTCGCCGCGGCCATGAATGGGACGAGTTCGAAGGGTTGCCCATTCCGCCAGCACGGCTTCGCCAATTCCTCGACAAAGTGCCGTTCGCGCAGGGAACGAGGCGTCATCAGCCGCCGCGAATTCCGGTGCCAGCCCGATTGCCGGTCACCGTGCAACCCGTGATGTCGACGCAGACGGGATTTGGCGCGCTGCTCAACGAGCTCGGCCGCGAGCAGACCGAGCTTGCCAGCCGCATTGTCACGACCTCGCCCGACGTGACGGTCTCGACCAATCTCGGCGCCTGGGTCAATCGTCGCGGTCTGTTTGCGCGCG
>Ga0066388_100001146_pt1 | contig 14449 bp, 15 predicted proteins | sample PanSoiMetaGPlot6_FD_64539 | JGI IMG/M metagenome (GOLD analysis project Ga0066388, IMG submission 64539) | Tropical forest soil microbial communities from Panama analyzed to predict greenhouse gas emissions - Panama Soil - Plot 6 (Hybrid Assembly) | ecosystem: Environmental > Terrestrial >... | reverse complement strand
TGCAACATGCTGCGGGCATTCAAATTCTTCACCGGGCCGGATAATGCCTCGCACGTACGCGAGGGTACGATCGACATGAGTGCGCGGACCGACGTGGTTGCGATCCACTTTCAGGAGAGCCCGGCGCATTCATCTTACGATTGGCACACGGCGCCCGAGCAGCAATACGTGATCACATTGAGCGGCACGCTCGAGTTCATCACCCGGGACGGCGAGAAATTCGTGTTGCGGCCGGGTGATGTGCTGGTCGCGGACGATACCATTGGCACCGGCCATCGCTGGCGGTTGATCGACGACCAACCTTGGCGCCGGGCCTATGTGGTGTTGAAGCCGGGCGCCAAGGACGCGTTCGTGGCAAAGTCCGGCGGCTGACCGTAACACTCGCATCCGAGAGCCGCCGCCCCGGCAGACGTGCGGAGCGGCCCCTCGCAAAACACACGGTGACGACATGAACGACAAGACTGCAATGCCCGCCGCTCGCTTCGACGCTCCGGGACGCGGACGCATTTACGACAGCATCGTTGAAACGATGGGCAACACGCCATTGGTTCGCGTGCGTCGCTTGTGTGAGGCAGAAGGCATCAAGGCCGATGTGCTGCTGAAGCTGGAGTTCTTCAATCCGCTCGCAAGCGTCAAGGATCGCATCGGCGTCAACATGATTCTGGCGTTGGAGCAGCAGGGCAAGATCAAACCGGGCTCGACCCTGATCGAGCCGACGTCGGGCAATACCGGCATTGCACTGGCCTTCGTCGGGGCGGCACGCGGGTATCGGGTGATCCTGACCATGCCGGATTCAATGTCGATCGAGCGGCGCAAAATGCTGGTGTTTCTCGGGGCTGAGCTGCACCTCACCCCGCGCGAGCACGGGATGAAAGGCGCGATGGCGCGCGCCCAGGAGCTGCTCAAGGAAATTCCCGGCTCGGTGATGCCTGGTCAGTTCACCAATCCTGCCAATCCGGAGGTCCATCGCAAGACGACGGCCGAGGAAATCTGGCGCGACACCGCCGGCGCTGTGGACGTGATCGTCTCCGGCGTTGGAACCGGCGGCACGTTCACTGGAGTCTCCCAGGTCCTCAAACCACGCAAACCCACGCTGAAGATGGTCGCCGTCGAACCGGAGCTCAGCCCGGTTCTGTCCGGAGGCACGCACCATCCGCATCCCATTCAGGGGATCGGCGCGGGCTTCATCCCCGAGGTGATGGATACCAAGCTGATCGACGAGATCGTCACAGTGAGCAACGACGACGCGATTGGCATTGCGCGCAAGCTGGCGAGCGCCGAAGGCATCCCGTGCGGAATTTCGAGCGGTGCCGCATTGGCGGCAGCGTTCAAGATCGCACGGCGGCCGGAAAGTGCCGGAAAAATGATTGTCACCGTCATTCCCGACTTCGCCGAGCGCTATATTTCAACGGTGCTGTTCGAAGGGCTGGGGACGTAACGATAAGGACTTACCGGGTCAGCACACGCGCCGCCCGCGAACCCAAACGCACCGAGTCACGGGACGGCCGGCCACGGCTCGTCGGCGCACCACGACGACAGCTGGCTGGACGACGGATGCGTTGCGGACGGATAGATTGAGCGCTGCTTCCCCACCACCGAGTAGCGCTCCGGCCTGGGTCGCAGCGGCTGCGAACACGAGTCCAATCACAAGCGCGGCGATGCTTCCCAGTCTGAACGTCGTAGTCATGGGCGCTCTCCGTTCGGCATAGACCGCAATTCGCGAACCCCAAGCTGAGCAATGATAGGCATTCTGCCAATGGGTTGGAAGCGGCGCACTGGTGTGCGCGTTGCGCGCCGCTCTACCGCGTTGCAGCCTCGGCATCCTGCCGGTGGGCCTTGTCGCGATAATGGCGGTCGGCCTGGTGCATCAGATCCCAAATCACGGGATCGCGGTCTCGGGTCGGCAACGGATCGTGATCCCAGTAGCCGTAACGATCCTCGCCGCTCACCAAGGTGGCGGCACGCCGGCCGATCGTTGATTCGACATGCGCCGGGATGAACATCATCGCAAAGCCGATCCGGCGATTATCCGACGTGTTCGGCTCTGAGCTGTGAAACAGATGGCCGTGGTGGATCGAGAACTCGCCCGGCTTGAGGACGATATCGACGGCGGACGTCTCATCGACATCGACCAGCGCCTGACCGCGCGACAGCAGGTTGTCCTTATCGTGGGTTTCGACGTGCTTGTGGGTACCGGTGCGGTGCGAGCCCGGAACCGCGCGCATGCAGCCGTTGTGGCGCGTGACCTCGTTGAGCGCGAGCCAGGCCGTGATGATGGTCGGCGGCTTCAACCCGAAATAGGCGTGGTCCTGGTGCCAGCTCACGAACTTGCGGTCCTGCGGATCCTTGATCCAGAACCGCGACGCCATGATGAACAAGTCCGGGCCCGCAAGGTCCGCGATTGCGCCGAGGAGGCGCGGGTGGCGGGCGAGGCGCCAAGCCCAGTCGAAGTAGAGATGCCCCTTGATGTGAATTGTCTCGACCGCCGAACGGCCGGTCTCCGCCTCGTAGGCCTCGAGCCGCCGGCGGCAGTCGGCGGCCTCATCGGGCGATATCGCAACCACCGGCGAGACGAAGCCCGCCTCCGCGAAGGTCCGGACCTCACGTTCGCTCAGTACCTTCGGCATGCACTCCTCCCGGGAGCGTTTTGACAATGGTTCTCACTTTATGATCGACTATAGCCGGCGACAAAACCAGATGAACCCCTACAATTTGGGTTTGGGAGGACCATTTCGATGAAAACCTTGGCCACAGCCGCGGCCCTCGCCGGTTTAATCGCTGCCCTGAGCACCGGCGCGTTCGCGGAGGACAGTATCAAGGTCGGCGTTCTGGTGGGCTACTCGGGCATCTCCTCGCTCAGCGGCCAGCAGACCGACGCCGCCATCAAATTGTTCCAGAAGAAGTATGGCGAGGCGCCTGGCGGCAAGAAGATCGAATTGATCCGGCGCGACACCACCGGTCCCAATCCTGAGGTCGCCAAGCGGCTCGTGCAGGAAGCCGTGACCCGCGACAAGGCGCGGATCCTGATTGGGCCTGATTTCACCCCGAACACGCTCGCGGCGGCCCCGATCGTCACCGAGGCCAAGGTCCCGACAATGGTTATCGGCGCGGCGACGACGGGCATCATCGAGAAGTCGCCGTACTTCACCCGCACCTTCTTCGCGACCCCGCAGCAGTGCAAGCCGCTCGCCCCCTATGCGGTGAAGAACAATTGGAAAAAAGTTTACGTGATGGTGGCTGACTTTGCGCCGGGCCACGACTGCGAGAAGTACTACATCTCGGCCTTGACGGAAGCCGGCGGCACCGTCGTTGGCAACGTCCGCATCCCGCTCAGCAATCCGGAATTCTCCGCCTACATGCAGCGGATCAAGGATTCCAAGCCCGACGCTTTGTTCATCTTCATGCCGTTGGGCGAACCGAGCATCGGCGCGCTGCGCGCCGTCAACGACTCCGGATTGAAGGCATCGGGCGTCAAGATTCTGGCCGTCGGCGACACTACGGACGAGACCTACGTCGACGCGGTCGGCGATGCGGCACTCGGCACGATCACCACGGGGATTTATTCGACCCAGCACGACTCGGCGATGAACAAGGAGTTCGTCAAGGACTTCGAAGCGCTCAACGGCAAGTCGCCGCGCATCGGCTGGACCGCGATCTCGATCTGGGACGCGTTCCGGCTGGTCTATGACGGCTTGGCCGCGCAGTCCGGGAGCAGCTTCGACCCCGACAAGTTCATGGCGTTCGTGCACGGCCGCTCGTTCGAGAGCCCGCGCGGCCCGATTACCATCGACAAGACCACCGGCGACATCATCCAGAACATCTATATCCGGCGCACCGACAAGATCGACGGCGTTCTACAGAATGTCGAGATCGCCACGCTGCCAAACGAAGGGTTCAAATAATCCTGCGGCACGGGTGGAGCATCCATGACCTCAGTGTTGACGGTGCTCTTCAACGGCGTGGCGTACGGAATGCTGCTGTTCATCATGTCGGTCGGCCTGTCGGTTACGATGGGCATGATGAACTTCGTCAACCTTGCGCAAGCGAGCTTTTCGATGCTGGGCGGCTACGTCATGGTAGCCGTCACGCAGCAGCTCGGGATCCCGTTCCTGGCAAGCCTGCCAATTGCGTTCATCGTGGTCGGGATCGTGTCGCTGGTGCTCGAACGCGTGGTGTTTCGGCACTTCTATGGCACCGATGATCTAACCCAGGTCCTGCTGACGATCGGGTTGATTTTCATGTCGATCGCGATCGTCACCTATTTCTGGGGCAGCACCTACCAACAGGTCAGCGTGCCGGCCTGGCTGACCGGCCAGCAGGACGTGCTCGGGTTCACGCTTGAGCGCTATCGCATGTTTCTGGTGGCGGTGGGCGGGGCGCTGGCGCTCGTGCTGGTGTTCGGGCTGGAGCGGACCCGGTTCGGGGCGATCGTGCGGGCCTGCGTCGACAATAATCGCGTCGCGCGCGCCTGCGGTCTCAATACCGACTTGGTGTTTGCCTTAACGTTTGCCATTGGCGGCGGGCTTGCAGGACTCGCCGGCGCACTAGCGGCCAACCTTCTCGGCATCGATCCGAATTTTCCACTGCGATACCTGGTGTATTTGCTGATCGTTGTCTCGGTCGGCGGCATGGGAACGATCAGCGGAACGCTGATCGCTGGCCTCGTTTTGGGGATCGGGGACGTCGCCTGCAAGTACTACGTACCGGAGCTCGGGGGATTCGTGATCTACGCGATCACGGTCGCGGTCATGCTGTGGCGGCCGCACGGGCTGTTGGGGCGGCGGGCATGAGTTCGCTCAGCTCTCACGCGCCGCCGTTGTCAGGACGCCAGTATTTCGCATCCATCGCACGCTGGGGCCCGGGCGAGATCATCTTCTGGGCGGCTCTGCTGGCGGTGTTCTTCGTCCCTGACGCGAACCTCCCGCTCTACGGGCAGATCGTGATCTGGGGCCTGTTCGCGATGTCGCTCGATCTGCTGCTCGGTTATCGCGGCATTCCCTCCGTGGGCCACGCTGCGTTCTTTGGGATTGGCGCCTACACCGCCGGCTATCTCGGCAAGTTCGGGTGGACCGAGCCGATCAGCGGACTGCTGCTGGCCTCACTCATCGCCGGGCTCGTCGGTTGGCTCACCGGCCGCCTCATCCGGCGGGTGAGCGGCATAGCGCTGTTGATGGTCACGCTCGGTCTCAATCTGATCCTCTACGATATCGTGCACCGTCAGAGCGATCTCACCGGCGGCGACGACGGTCTGCAGGGAATCGTGATCGCTCCCGTGCTCGGCCTGTTCCGGTTCGATATCTACGGCCGCACCGCTTATCTCTACGCGCTTGCCGTGACGTTTGTGTTGTTCCTGGTGGCACGTGCGCTCGTCAAGTCGCCGTTCGGCTTGGCGCTGCTGGGCGCGCGCGAAAATCCGCGCCGCATGATTACGCTCGGCACGCCGATCGAGCGCGACGTATCGACGGTGTTCGCGATCGCGTGTGCAATCGCGGGCGCCGCCGGCGCCTTACTTACACAAACCACGCAGTTCGTCTCGCCGGCCACCTTGTCGTTCCAGCGTTCCGCCGATGTGCTGGTGATCCTGATTATCGGAGGCACCGGCCGGCTCTACGGCGGATTTATCGGCGCAATCGTGTTTCTGTTGCTGCGCGACTGGCTCGCCGCACTCAGCCCGGTCTACTGGTACTTCTGGATCGGTCTCTTGCTGGTTGTCGTCGTGGCGTTCTTTCGGAGGGGGATCGTGCCGTCGGTCGAGACGCTGGCGCAGCGCCTGCGCCGACGATGACGGATGCGGCTTCTGATCAGTCGGTACTTGAGACGCGCGACCTGCGCATGGCGTTCGGCGGTCTTGTTGTCTTCGAGAATCTGAATTTTTCCCTGCGACGCGGCGAGCGGCACGCCATCATCGGTCCGAACGGCGCCGGCAAGACGACCTTTGTGAGCCTCGTCACCGGGTTGTTGCGGCCGAGCGGGGGTGACGTGATGTTCAACGGCAGTGTGATCACGCACGCTTCGCCGCAGCAGCGCGTGAAAGCCGGCATTGCGCGCACGTTCCAGATCAACTCGCTGTTCAAGGCGCTCAACCCGCTCGCGTCGCTCGTCATCGCGCTGGCCGAACGCGAGGGCAGGGGCGGCATCTCGCTCCGCTCGGTGGCACGGCAAACAGGCTTGATCGAGGAGGCGAGCGCACTGCTTGCAAAATTCGGCCTCGCGGACGATGCGTTGGTGACGACCGAAAAGCTCCCCTATGGCAAGCAGCGGTTGCTCGAAGTCGCGCTGGCGCTGGCGCTGCGGCCGCAACTGCTGCTGCTCGACGAGCCGGCGGCGGGGCTCTCGACCGAACAGGGGCACGAGCTGTTTCGCCAGTTGGCGATCCTGACCGGGGACACCACGGTTCTGTTCATCGAGCACGACATGAACCTCGTGTTCCGCTATGCGGATCGCGTGTCGGTGTTCGCGGCCGGCGCGCTGGTGGTGCAGGACACGCCCGAACGCGTGCGTAATCACCCGCGCGTGCGGGAGGTCTACCTTGGCGTCTGACGTCCCGGCGCTCGCGGTCAACGGCCTGCTCGCCGGGTACGGCCAGGCCCGCGTGCTGCACGGCGTCGACTTGGCGGTTGCCCGCGGCGAGATGGTGGTCGTGATCGGCCGCAACGGCGTCGGCAAGACCACGCTGATCGAGACGTTGTGCGGTTTGACGACGCTGCAGGGTGGCGAGATTTTTCTCCACGGTGCGCGGGTCGAGGCACTGCCTGCGCACCGCCGCAGCCGGCTCGGGCTCGGGTGGGTGCCGCAGGAGCGCGAGGTATTCGGGTCGCTGACGGTTGAGGAAAACCTCGCCGTTGTGGCGCGGTCGGGTATTTGGACGATCGACAAGCTCTACGATCTGTTTCCGCGTCTTGGTGCGCGCCGCCGCAATTCGGGGGTTCAGCTCTCGGGCGGCGAGCAGCAAATGCTCGCCATCGCACGCGCGCTCGCGACCAACCCGTCAGTTCTGTTGTTGGACGAACCGGTGGAAGGGCTCGCACCGCTCGTCGTGCAGGAGCTGGTGGCGGCGATCGCACGCATGCGCGCGAGTGGCGATCTGGCGATCCTGATGGTCGAACAGAAGTTCGAGATCGCGCTCGCGAACTCGGATCGCTGCCTGGTTATGGACCGCGGCGAGATCGTGCACCGCTGCGCCAGCAAGGACCTCCTGCATGATCATGCGACGCTCGACCGCCTGATCGGGGTGGCAGAATGATCCGGAACGGCCGCGCTACAACAGCGCCTGCAGCTGCTGCAGCTCGGCGCCGTTGAGGTCGGACACCGCCCAGTAGGTCAGCCCGTTGCGGGTCCAGGTCAGGAGATTGTAGCCCTTGACCGGGATCAGCCGCGCCGCGGCGTCGCCGGCGTGCGCTGATGGCCAAACAAACACGTCCACGGTGTGCAGGCGGCGCTTGTAGACAAGCGCGGCGACGCGGCGCCCGTCGATGTAATCGAGGCGTGCGCCGGCGAGCGGGAAGCCTTCGGCGGCCGGATCCTTCACCTCTGGAGCAAACTCGACCCGGCCGTTGAACCAGGGCTTCACGCTGTGCGGGTCGCCCGACGCGACCTGGATCGGACTGTCCTGCAACAGCGAGCGCACGTGCGCGGAGAGCACGTCCTGTTCAATGCGCGACTCGCTGTCCATGTATCGGGTCATCGTCCAGGTGCCGAATACGGCGATCAGGCAGACCGCCGCCATGGCGGCAAGCTGCCGGATCCACGGTTTGCCGCGGACCAAAGCCCGGCGCTGTTCAGCCTCCGCCTGCGCCAATGCCTGGCGCACGCGCGTCTCCACGCGCGCCGGCAGGATCTCGCGGCCCGCGCTCTTGAGCTGCTGGCTCAGCCGGCGGAAGTCGGACTGCACGCCGGCACAGGCCGGGCACGCGGCCATGTGCTGGCGCAGCTCGCCAACGCTGACGTCCGACGCTTCGCCATCGATGCTGGCGCTGATCAGCGCTTGCGCCTCATCACATTGCATCTCGTTCTTCCTTTTCGATCAACGCGCCGAGCCGCGTTCGCAGCTCGCCGCGCGCGCGCGACAGTCGCGACATCACCGTCCCGACCGGTGCGCCGATGACGTCGGCGATTTCGTTGTAGGAGAGCTCTTCGAGCTCGCGCAGCACCAGCACCTCGCGAAACGCGGGCGCGAGCCCGGCGAGCGCGGTGAGCACGCGGGCTCGCTCCTGCGCTCCGATCAATAGTGCTTCCGGCGACGGCTCTTCCGAAGCGATGAAGGCCTCGCCGACGGCGTCGCCGGCGCGCGGCGCAAACGCCTCCTCGATCGACACCACGTTACTCGCGCGCTTTCGCCCCGCCAGCCAGCGGTAGGCCACGTTGCGCACGATGGTGAACAGCCAGGGTTTGATGTCGCCGCCCCGGAATGTCGCAAAGCTCCGGAACGCCCGCACAAACGCATCCTGAACGATGTCTTCGGCGTCCGGCCGGCTGCGGACGAGCCAATACGCCAGATTGTGCGCCGCATCGAGGTGCGGCAGCGCAAGCTGCTCAAAGGTCGTTCGCGAGCTCATGCCAAGCCCTCAAGTTCCCGGTTTCCGAAGGTCGTGATACATACTCTGACACAAACTTCGGAAACAAACCGGCACTGGCAAATAATTGATTCTAGTGCCGCTTTTCGATTTGACGTTCCTGGACGAGTTTGCGGCATATGGTGCAGGAACTTCAAATCGGCGGCACTCGTGGCCAGTCCGCAGACCGCCATGTGAGGTGGACTCCGGACGGCGCGAATTTATTCCCGGGAGGCCGCAAATCCAGAGGACACCCCGGAATACACCTTGCCACCCCCGAGTCTAACAGGAATTGTTCGCGCAGGCGCCGAAGACCAACTGAGGCGGACCATGGCGTTGCATCAACTCGAGGCGGCCGGCGCGTGGCTTGGCCGTCTGTTGCTGGCCGCAATCTTCCTGCATGAGGCCTGGGCCAAGCTCACGGCCTATGACGCCGCCGTGGCCTACATGCAGGCCTTCGGCTTGCCCGGTTGGCTGCTGCCGTTTGCGATCGCGGTCGAGCTCGTCGGTGGCCTCCTCGTCATCGCCGGCCTTTACACCAGGATCGCGGCGCTGGCCTTGGCGGTCTTCTGCGTGGCGACGGCGGTGATCTTTCACACCAAGTTCGGCAATCGCAACGAGCTCTTGCATTTCGAGAAGGATCTGGCGATCGCCGGCGGTTTCCTGGTGCTGGCGGCGCGCGGCGCCGGGGCGTGGGCGCTCGACGCACTGCGGGCTCGCGCGAAGCCCTAAACTACCGACACCCTAGGTGCGCGCCGCAACCAGTAGGATCAGAATCTCGGCGACTTGTTCGAGCGCACCCAGAACATCACCGGTCTGACCATCGATCTGACGCAGGGTCACCCGCGCCACGACGGCGGCCGCGATGAGGACGAGCACCACCGCGATCAGTCCGGACGCCGGGCCCAACGCGACGCCGACCGAAACAGCAGCGAGCACCGCGGCAACGACGACGCTTGCCGCGGCCGGGCGGCCGGTGTCGGCGGACAAGCCGTCGCGCCGCGCCGGCGGCACGAACCACATGAACGCCGGCAGGATCGCCCGCGCGCCGATGTGCGCGGCCAACAGCGCGTAGGCCACGCGGGTCGGCTCCATCAGGCTTGCCAGCGCGCCGGCGCGCAGCAGCACTGACAGCGCCAGCGCGCAGACCCCGTAGGTGCCGATGCGGCTGTCGCGCATGATCTCGAGCTTGCGCTCGCGGGTCGCGCCGCCGCCGAACCCGTCCGCAACGTCGGCGAGGCCATCCTCGTGCAGGCAGCCGGTTGCAGCGATCGTCGCGGCAACGCCGAGGGTTGCGGCTACCAGCGGGGGCAAGCCCAAGCGCGCCGCAAGCCAGTAGGCGGCGGCGCCAAAAACACCCACGGCGGCCCCCGCGATCGGCAGCGCCCACAGCGCGCGGGCCAGATCCGGTCCGGCGGTCGCGGAGCCGGGACTAAGCGGAAGCCGGGTCGAAAAGCTCAGTGCGACTTTGACATCGGCAGCGAGGTCGGCGAGCGTCGGCATTTGCGCTGTCATCGGCGGCGGCGGTCACTTGGCGACATTGTCGTTCCATACTAATGACATTGGCCGGCAGGCGTAACACGGAGTAGCCGATGACCATGTTCTCCTCCTTCGCGGAACTGCGCGTTGCATGTCTCGATCTGCCGATGGGACATCCAGCCGCGGCGGCGGCTGTGGCAAATCGCGAAGCGCAGCTCACCAAGCCGCCGCGCAGCCTCGGACGTCTGGAAGACCTCGTGGCCTGGCTCGCGCAGTGGCAGGGACGGAATCCGCCGCGTCTCGACGATGTCGAAATTTTGGTGTTTGCCGGCAACCACGGCGTGAGCGCACAGGGCGTCTCCGCTTATCCGGCCGAAGTCACCGTCCAGATGGTTGCAAACTTTGCGGCCGGCGGCGCCGCCATCAATCAGTTGGCACGGGCGGCGGGCGCCGGTTTGCGCGTTATCCCGCTCACGCTTGATCGGCCGACCGCGGATTTCACGCAGGCGACCGCGATGGATGAGCGCGAGTTCCTGGCCGCGGTCGCGACCGGATACGATGCGGTGCGGCCGCAGACCGACCTCGTCTGTCTTGGTGAAATGGGCATCGGCAACACCACGGCCGCCGCCGCCATCGCCGCGGCGCTGTTCGGGGGCGGCGGGACGCGCTGGGCCGGCCGCGGCACTGGCGTCGATGATGCGCGCCTTGCGCACAAGCGCGCCGTGATCGATCAGGGGCTCGCACGTCATGCCGATCTGCTGGGCGATCCGCTGCGGGTTGCGGCCGCGCTCGGCGGGCGCGAACTTGCCGCCATCCTCGGCGGGGCGCTCGCGGCGCGCAAACATCGCATTCCGCTCTTGCTCGATGGCTTTGTCTGCACAGCGGCGGTTGCACCGCTCGCGAAGTTGCGCGCCGACACGCTCGGGCACGCGGTTGCGGGCCACGTCTCGGCCGAAGCCGGGCACCGGTTCCTGCTCGAAGCGCTAGGACTGTCTCCGCTGCTCAATCTCGACATGCGGCTCGGCGAGGGATCGGGCGCGGCGCTTGCGATCCAACTCGTGCGCGCCGCACTTGCGTGTCATACCGGCATGGCGACGTTTGCGGAGGCCGGTGTGTCGGACAAGCCGCCCGACGAGGCCAACGAAACGCAGGCCGGGTAGGGCGCGCGCTCGCGGTTCACCGCACGCGTTTTCATTCCACCTTGACGTTAGCGGCCTTCACGACCCCCGCCCATAGGGCATATTCCTCGACGAGCAATTCACCAAACTCGCGCGGCGTTCCGATCTTGACGTCGGCGCCGAGCGCGTCGAGCCGCGCGCGCGTCGCTGGATCCTTCAGGCTCTCGCGAAAAGCGGCATTGAGTTTGCCGATGACATCGACGGGGGTTCCGGCAGGCGCCACCACGCCAAGCCAGAAAGGCGCGACCAGCTTCGGAAAACCTTCTTCTGCCGTAGTCGGCACGTCCGGCAATTTTGCGGAGCGCGCGACCATGGTGATGGCGATCGGCCGCACTCCGCCGGATTGGATGTGCGGCAGGACAGTCGTTGAGGGGTCGGTCGCAATCTGAATCTCGCCGGCGAGCAAGGCCGCAAGCATTGGCGCCGTGCCGCGGTAGGGCACGTGCACGAAGTTGGTTCCAGTTTCGAGCTTGAACAATTCGGCGAGCAGATGTGTCCCGGTGCCGAACCCCTGCGAACCCCAGCTCAGCTTGCCGGGATTGGCTTTCGCGTAAGCCGCGACGTCGGCGAGCGATTTCACCGGCAGGTCGGGATAAACGCAAATGTATTGCGGCATTTCGACGAGCTTGGCGACCGGCGTGAAATCCTTGAACGGGTCGTAGCCGATATTCTTGTGCACCGCCGGGCCGGTCGTCAGCGACCCGCCTGGCGTCATCAGAATGGTGTAGCCGTCGGGATCGGCGGTCGCGACCACCTTCGCGCCAACGCTGCCGCCGGCGCCGCCGCCACGGTTCTCGATGATGATGCTCTGGCCAAGCACCGCCCCGAGCCGATCTGAAATGATGCGCGCCATGCCGTCGGTCGGTCCGCCCGCCGGGAACGGCACAATCACCTTGATGGGCCGGCTCGGATAGGTCTGGGTTTGCGACTGCGCGTTCGCGGCTCCGATCAGGTGAAGCGCCCATACGGCACACAGCGAAGCCATCAGCAGATATCTCAGCCCTCGGATCGGCGCAGCAAAGCGTTGACTACCCATCGGTCCTCCACGCGTTCGTCCCCGCGACAGCGGTTGGCAGGAGCGCCAACAGCCAATCACCGTATCATCCATTTGGATGACGACACGCCCCTTTTTGAAATTCATTTGTACGGCGAACGCGCTCGCAGATCACAAGGCCGACCAGCACACCGTCGTGGGGCAACAGCTGATGAAACTAACTTACCGGTTGTGTCATCTTCTGATCGCGGCAGTGTTGCTTGGCGTCCTCTGCGCGGCAATCCAGAGAGGCGGGGACTGGCTGTCGTCGCTGGCACAAGCGCAGGACAGCGCGCAGAACTGGCCCGGCAAGCCGATCCACGCCACCGTGCCGTTCACGGCCGGGAGCGCGACCGACATTGTTGCGCGTACGGTGTTCGAGCCGCTGTCACGCGAGCTCGGCCAGACGATCATCGTTGAAAACCGACCCGGCGCCGGCGGCATGATCGGTGCGGGGATGGTCGCGAAGGCCGACCCCGACGGCTATTCGCTGCTGGTGAGTTCGTCGTCTCACACCATCATCCCGGCGCTCTATCCAAAAGTGCCCTACGACACCGTGCAGGATTTCACCGGGGTGATCCCGCTCGGAAGTCTGCCCAACATTCTCGTGGTGTCCCCGTCCAAAGGCTTCCATTCCGTGAACGATCTGGTCGCTGCCGCCAAGGCGAGGCCAGGCATGATGACCTACGCCTCGGCCGGTGTCGGAAGTGCGACCCACTTCGCCATCGAGCGCTTCCGTCTCAGCGCAGGGTTGGACGGCGTGCACGTGCCGTTCCGCGGGACGCCGGAAGCCTCTACCGAAGTCATGACCGGACGGGTCGATTTCTTCTTTGGGCCTTTGGCCTCGCTCCTCCCGTTGATCCGCGACGGGAAACTCGTTGCCCTGGCGGTGAGCACGCCGAAGCGCGCTGCCGCGCTTCCCGAGGTACCGACGACGCTCGAGGCGGGCTTCGCTAATTCCGACTACACGTTCTGGGTAGCAATGTTTGCACGGGCGAAGACGCCGGGTCCGATCGTGGACAAGCTCCACGACATGACGCAAAAAATTCTCGAGAGCCCCGGCCTGCACAATAAACTGACCGACCTGGGGGTTGATCCGATGGAGATGGAGCCGGCCGACCTGGACACCCTGGTGCGAAACGAAATCGCCATCAACACGCCGTTGGTGAAAGCGGCGCATATCCAGGCCAATTAGCAGAGCTGTTCCTGGACGAGATTGCGGCAGGTGGCGCGGGAAATTCAAATCGGCGGCACTAGGGCGTGTACTAATTAAATTGGGGCCGGTTCGTCTCACCTTTGACTGTCTGCTTTTCGCTCAAAAGCGGACATTCCCGGACACGAGAGCGATGTCCGCTTGGTGCCAACAACGGACATTGACCAGCCTATTCGACCACCTCGTCGGCGGTGGCCATCAGGGTGTGCGGGATACTAAGATCAAGTGCCTTGGCGGTGTTGAGATTGATCACCAGCTTGAATTTTGCAGGCAGTTGCGCGGGAAGGTCCCCCGGTTTCTCGCCTTTGAGAATGCGGTCAACATAGCCAGCCGCTTCCAGCGATAGCTCGACTGGGTCTCCGCCATACGACGCCAATCCACCGCTCGTAACGAAATGCCGATATACGTAGACCGCGGGAAGATGGTGCCGGGCAGCTAATGCGATGATCAACTCGCGATTAGCAGAGGTGGCGGGGCTCGCGAAGACGATCAGGCCTCCGTTCGGATTGCCCGCGAAAGCCGGAATTGCACGCTCGATGTCCGCAGGATTTTGCACGTCGATTGCAGTCGAACGTACCCCAAGTGACGGGGCTAAAAGTTCAATTGTATGATACAGCGCGACATGAGGCGGTTGATCAAGATTCAGAAGGACCCCCACGCGGCTGAGCTGGGGCGCTATTTCTTTCAGCACTTCCAACATCTTCCCGCCCATTGAGAACTCGCCCATCGAGAATCCGGTTATGTTGCCGCCCGGCCTCGCCAGACTCTCGATAAAGCCACTACCAACTGGATCAAAAACGAGTGTGAACACAATCGGGATCGTGCGGGTCACACGCTTCAGAGACAGCACCGGTAATGCGCCGGCCGCCCAGATCACCTCCGGTCGCCGGTCGACTAGTTCTGCCGAATAACGTCGAATGTGCTCGGCTTCGCCTCCCCAACGAAAGTCAACTATGAGGTTGGTGCCCTCTACCCACCCGAGCTTCTGAAGGCC